>ERZ1370068.2495-contig-1642_pt1 | contig 28709 bp, 44 predicted proteins | sample MGYA00561227_ERZ1370068 | MGnify/ENA primary metagenome ERZ1370068 (study PRJEB38410, sample SAMEA6850437) | metagenome | study: Metagenomic assessment of the ecological functions of the soil: analysis of the soil microbiota associated with the...
GAAGTTACGTATTGCTTCAGGATCGTGGCCAAGTACTCGGCCGGGTAGTCCTCGTCGTGATTTATGTGGGCAACGGCGGTCATGGCACGTCCCTCCGTGGGCGCGCGATATCCGGCTTCAGCTCGTGGGGCGCGAGCGGGTCGGCGAAGGGATTTCGATAGAGCTTGTCATGGCTCTCCACGCCGACGTCAAGAGTGCAATCGCCGAGCGGGCGGGCCACGCACAGCAGAACATAACCGTGGGACAGCTGCCGGCCATTGAGCGCGACCCCGGCCCGCTGGTCCACCTCGCCCGCGAGCAGCTTGGCCGCGCAGGAGATGCAACCGCCGTAGCGGCAGCCATAGGGCAACGAGACCCTGCCGCCTCCAGCGTGGTGAGCAGCGGCTTGGCGCGATCCACCCGATAGGTTGCGCCGCCCGGTTGGCGAGGGTTATCGTGACTGCCCGTTCGCTCACAGCCAGATATCCGAGGTGCAGTCGCCGCCTGGATAGCGGGTCTCGTGGCAGCGGGCAGGGTCCGTTCGGCTCCTTGCCGAAGTCAACGAAGAAGTCCTTGTCGATCTCCATGCCACCCGCCTCGGCGTTGCAGTTGACCATCACCATGCAGCCGCCGTTCTCGCGGATCTCGGGATAGAACTGGTTGTCCCAGGTGCGAGAACAGCGAGGTCGTGACATAGAGCCGCCTGCCGTCGAGCGAGAGCTGGATCATCTGCGGGCCGCCGGTGATCTTGCGGCCGTTGACGACGGGCGCCTTGCCGAGCAAGCCGCCCATCCAGACCTGGCCGGTCAGCTTCGGGTTGTGCGGATCGGTGATGTCGTACTGTCGGATATCGCCGTGCAGCCAGTTGCAGAAGTAGAGAAAGCGGTCGTCCATCGAGATCAGGATGACGCTGATCACGCCCGGCACCGGAATCGGCCATTCCGGGTGGCGCTCGTTCGTCGACGTCGATGATCTTCTCCCAGACCCACTCGCCGTCCTTCTTGAACCAGTGGATGATGTTGGCCGAGAGCGCGGCGCCGACGAAGCCGTGGCTGCATGTCGGGGTTGTGGTGGAAGCGAACCTCCAGCGGGATGCAGCCCGTCCTCGCCCAGATAGATGGGTCTTCATGATGCGCTTCTTCTGGAAGTCCCAGAAGTGGATGCGGCGGCCGTATTTGAGGTGCCCGACCTCCTCCAGGTCGAAGCCCGGCATGAAGGTGTTGGGGGCGGCCCATTCGCTGGAGACCATGACGTTGTGGCGCGGCTGGTACCAGAAGTCGTAGTTGAAGATCATGCCGGTCGCTGTCGTTCTCCCAGCGCCCGACGATCTCGAAGTTCTCGTTCAGGTGCAGGAAGCCGCCGGGCGCCTCGCCCTTGGCATCGCCCAGCATGGAGATGATGATGTCGGAGCCGAGGCAATGCACCGTGTGGGGCGCCGAAAGGTTGGTCTTGGCCTTGATCTCGGCGCCCTCGATCACCTTGTGCAGGCGCGGCTTCCTGGGATCGGTCGCGCAGTCGACGATATGCAGGTTCGATGCTGCGCACGCCCGGCACGATCAGATAGCGCCGCTCCTTGGTGGGATCGTGATGGCAGGACGAGCAGGCGTTCCAGCCCATGTGGTGCAGCTCGTCGCCGATGCCCGGCATCTCGAGCCGGCTGATCACCGTGGAGTAAGTCGGGCTCTGCGGGTCGGCGTCGATCGTCGCCAGATAGTCCGGCTTCTGAATGCCCGTGCCGATATAGAGTGCGACCGTATAAAGAATTTTCTCGCGTGGCGCCTTCATCGCCTCGGCCGGCGAGGCGTAGCCCGGCCCGCAACACTTCGAGATCGCCGTTCTCGGCCATAGTTGGTCTCCCATCGCACTCTGTTCTAAACGGCGCGCGCGGTTTCGCCGTTCAGATAGGCGACCAGGATGGTCGCTCAGGTCGCGCGCGTCGTCGCCGGCGCCGTCGATCACGTGCCGACTTGCGGCGGCGTAGGAACTGCATGCCCATCAGATAGAGGCCCGGATGCGCGACCACGCCGCCGTCATGGCCACGATCGCTAAACCCTAGGCCCGAAGCGATGCAATAGCGAAGGTCCGGTTAGGGTCAGGCGCAGCCAGGCATATCAGCTGCACGTCCGCCGCGGCTTCGGAAAGCTGTTGCCGGTCTTCTACATCGCCACCTGGGAACCATTCGGCTTCCACTCCTGCAGGCCGCATCGCGGCAAAATGACGCCGAGGGATCCAACATCAACGAACCTGGAACGGTGCCTAGCGCAGACGACTCGTTGAACTGCTCCAGCGCCTCCGCGCCCGGGCACAACTCCGTCGTCGTCCAGCTGGTTAAGCGGCTGGATCGACGGTGTTGAGGTAGTCGTGCAGGTCCGTGGGCTCGGCTCGACATAGAGCACGCCGGTGACGACCTCGCCTCGCGGCGTGCCGCTCCTGCAGGTACTTCATGGCGGCGATGCGGTCGTGAGGATCGTAGTCCTCGGCGAGCTTGCGCAGGCGGAGTTTGCGCGCCGTTGTGCTGCACGATCTCCTCGACCGCGCCCGGGGCGTAGTCGGCGGTGATCTCGTCGCGGCCGGTGATCACGTCGAGATGGTTCACGGCGTCGTTGTGCTCGCGCACGTAGTCGAAGCTCTTGGTCGAGCCGTCGTGGTTGTTGAAGGCGACGCAGGGCGAGATGCACGTCGATGAAGGCGGCGCCCGTGATGCTGGATCGCCGCCTTGATCATCGGCACCAGCTGCGTCCTTGTCGCCGGAGAAGCTGCGGGCGACGAAGCTGGCGCCGAGCTGCAGCGCACAGCGCCGACCAGGTCGATCGGCTCGTCGGTAGTTCACGACGCCGCGCTTGCGACTTCGAGCCGCGGTCGGCGGTGGCCGAGAACTGGCCCTTGGTCAGGCCGTAGACGCCGTTGTTCTCGACGATGTAGAGTCATGTTGACGCCGCGGCGGATGCAGTGCGCGAACTGGCCGAGGCCGATGGAGGCGGAGTCGCCGTCGCCGGAGACGCCGAGATAGATCAGGTCGCGGTTGGCGAGGTTGGCGCCGGTCAGCACCGACGGCATGCGGCCGTGCACGCGTGTTGAAGCCGTGCGAGCTGCCGAGGAAATAGTTCGGCGTCTTCGAGGAGCAGCCGATGCCCGAGAGCTTGGCGACGCGGTGCGGCTGGATCGCCAGCTCGAAGCAGGCCTGGATGATGGCGGCGCTGATCGGAGTCGTGGCCGCAGCCGGCGCACAGCGTCGAGACCGCGCCCTCGTAGTCGCGGCGCGTGTAGCCGAGGCTGTTGGTCGGCAGCTTCGGGGTGATGGAAGGTCGGCTTTGGTGATGAAGGTCGTGCGATAACCTTGCGGAACGGTCTGACGTTGAGCGCGGCCAGCCGGCCGCGCGATCTCGCGGATGATGAAGCGGGCGGTGATGGGCGTGCCGTCGTAGTGGAGGATGGGAATGAGCTTGTCCGGATCGACGTCGCACTCGTTGACCAGCAGCATGCGCATCTGGCCGTCGCGGTTCTGCTCGACCACGAACACCTTGTCGTAGCGGGCGATGAAGGCGGCGACCTCGTCGTGGAAGGGGAAGGCGCGCAGGCGCATGATGTCGAGCACTGGCGCCGTGGTCCTCGAGCGCGTCGAGCGCCTCCTCCATCGCCGGCGCGGTCGAGCCGTAGTAGATGACGCCGAAATGCGCCGACTTGCGCGTGCGTCCATGGACCGGCGCGCGGCAGCAGGTTGCAGGCGGTCGCGGAACTTCTTCTGCAGCCGCTGCATGTTCTCGACGTAGGCAGCGCCCTCCTCGGTGTAGCGCGCGTAGGCGATCCTCGCTGCTGCCGCGGGTGAAGAAGGCGCCGCGTGGTCGGATGGGTGCCGGGATAGGTGCGGTAGGTGATGCCGTCGTCGTCGACGTCGAGATAGCGGCCGAACTCGCGGCCGGCCTCGAGATCGTCGAAGTCCATGACCTTGCCGCGGTCCAGGCGCCGGTCGTCGTCCCACTGCGAAGCGGCGCGCTCAGCCACTCGTTCATGCCGATGTCGAGATCGAGCATGACGAAGATCGGGGTCTGCAGCCGGTCGGCGAGATCGAACGACAGGGCGGCGAACTCGAAGCATTCGCCGGGATCGGCCGGGAGCAGCAGCACATGCTTGGTGTCGCCGTGGGAGGCGTAGGCGCAGGTGACGATGTCCGATTGCTGCGTGCGCGTCGGCATGCCGGTCGAGGGGCCGCCGCGCTGGATGTCGAAGATGACGGCCGGCACCTCCGCGAAATAGGCGAGGCCGATGAACTCCTGCATCAGCGAGATGCCCGGGCCCGGAGGTGCAGTGAAGGCGCGCGCGCCGTTCCAGGCGGCGCCGATGACCATGCCGATGGAGGCCAGCTCGTCCTCGCGCCTGCACGATGGCGAAGCGGTTCTTGCCGGTGACGGGATCGACGCGGTAGCGCCGGCAGAAGCGCAGCTGAAGGCCTCGGCCAGCGAGGTCGAGGGCGTGATCGGATACCAGGCGCACACGGTGGCGCCGCCATAGACGCAGCCGAGCGCCGCCGCGCTGTTGCCGTCGATGAAGATGCGGTCGCCGACGCCGCTCGGCGCGCTTCGAGCCGCAGGCCGAGCGGACATTCAGGTTCGTCAGCACGTGGTCGCGGCCGATCTGGAGCGCGCGGTTGTTGGCGGCGATCAGCTTGTCCTTGCCCTTGAACTGCTCGCCGATCAGCTGCTCGATCTCCGCCACGTCCATGTCGAGCAGCGCCGACAGCGCGCCCACATACGATGATGTTCTTGAACAGCTGGCGCTGGCGCGGATCGCTGTATTCGCGGTTGCAGATCGCGGTCAGCGGCACGCCGACGACGTTGATGTCGTCGCGCAGCTTCGACGCGCGGCACCGGCTTCGTCGAATCGTAGAACAGGTAGCCGCCGGGCTCGATGCTCGGCGACGTCCTTGTCCCAGGTCTGCGGGTTCATCGCGACCATGAGGTCGACGCCGCCGCGGCGCGCCGAGATAGCCGGTCTTCCGTGACACCGCACCTCGTACCAGGTCGGCAGGCCCTGGATGTTCGACGGGAAGATGTTGCGCGAGCTGCATCGGCACGCCCATGCGCAGGATCGACTTGGCGAAGAGCGCGGTTGGCGCTGGCCGAGCCCGAGCCGTTGACGTTGGCGAACTTGACGACGAAGTCGTTGATGCGCTTCTAGCGGGCTGCTGGCATGCGTGTCCGGCCTGTGCCGGCTCCAGGAGGAATTTCTGCATGTCCCAGGCGCCGGTCGGGCAGCGCTCGGCGCACAGGCCGCAATGCAGGCAGACGTCCTCGTCCTTGGCCATGATGCGGCCGGTCTTGCAGCGTCGCTCGAGACGTAGAGGTCCTGCTCGAGGTTGACGGCCGGCGCCTGCAGGCGCGTGCGCAGATCAGCTTCCGGCGCCGTTGGCCGTGAAGGTGATGCAGTCCATCGGGCAGATGTCGACGCAGGCGTCGCACTCGATGCAGAGCGCGGTCGGTGAACACCGTCTGCACGTCGCAATTGAGGCAGCGCTGCGTCTCCTAGATAGCGCGAGCTCGCGGTCGAAGCCGAGCTCGACCTCCGCCTTGCACGTCCTTGAGGGCGACCGCCTTGTCGCGCAGCGGCACGCGGTAGCGCTGGTCGTTGGCGATGTCGTTGTCGTAGCTCCACTCGTGGATGCCCATCTTCTGGCTGATGAGGCTGACGTCGGGCGGCGGCCGCTCGCGCAGGTCCTCGCCGCGGCAGAGCTTGTCGATCGAGATCGCGGCGTCGTGCGCCGTGCGCCACGGCCCAGATGATGTTCTTCGGGCCGAAGGCGGAATCGCCGCCGAAGAACACGGTCGGCAGAGTCGACTGCATGGTCGAGCGGATCGACCTTCGGCATGCCCCAGCTGGTCGAACTCGATGCCGATGTCGCGCTCGATCCAGGGAAAGGCATTCTCCTGGCCGATCGCGACCAGCACGTCGTCGCAGGCGATGTGCAGGTCGGGCTCGCCGGTCGGCACCAGGCTGCGCCGGCCGCCTGTCGTCGTGCGCGCGCCGCCACCTTCTCGAACAGCACGCCGGTCAGCCGGCCGCCCTCGTGGGTGAATTCCTTGGGCACCAGGAAGTTGTGGATCGGGATGCCCTCGTGCATGGCATCCTCCTTCTCCCAGGGCGACGCCTTCATCTCCGCGAAGCCGCTGCGCACGACCACCTGTCACCTCCTCGCCGCCGAGGCGGCGCGAGGTGCGGCAGCAGTCCATGGCGGTGTTGCCGCCGCCGAGCACGATGACGCGCCTGCCGATCTTGTCGATATGGCCGAACGAGACGCTGGACAGCCAGTCGATGCCGATATGGATGCTGGCGGCGGCCTCCGCGCCGGCCGGGGATGTCGAGGTCGCGGCCGCGCGGCGCGCCGGTGCCGACGAAGACGGCGTCGTAGCCCTCGGCCAGCAGGCGCCTTCAGGCTGTCGATCCGCTCGCCGCAGCGCGCAGCGATCACGCCCATGCCGAGGATGTAGCCGACCTCCTCGTCGATGACCGATTCCGGCAGGCGGAACGTCGGGATCTGGCTGCGGATCATGCCGCCGCCGCGTGGCGTCCGCGTCGATACAGCACGACGTCGTAGCCGAGCGGCAGCGAGGTCGCGCGCCACCGTCAGCGACGCCGGCCCGGCGCCGATGAGCGCGACGCGCTTGCCGTTCTTCTGCGCCGCCGGCTTGCGGCAGCCAGCCGCGAGATGTCGTCCTTGTTGTCGGCGGCGACCCGCTTCAGGCGGCAGATCGCCACCGGCTCGCTCTCTCGACCCGGCCGCGCCGGCAGGCCGGCTCGCACGGACGGTCGCAGGTGCGGCCGAGGATGCCGGGGAAGACGTTCGACTTCCAGTTGACCATATAGGCGTCGGCTGTAGCGGCCGGCGCGATCAGCCGGATATATTCCGGCACCGGCGTGTGTGGCCGGGCAGGCCCACTGGCAATCGACTGACCTTGTGGAAATAGGCGGGATCGCGGATGTCGCGTCGGTGACATCGTCGCTCCGGCGCCAGGCGCGGGCGCGACCGTCAAACTGCCGGTCGTCATGCCTCTATCTTCTGTCGACTCGCTCTGCCGCATGGAGGGGCAGTCGGCGATGTCGTCAAGTCTCCGTGTCGCCGCCACTGTCTAGTTCATTGCGGCAGTTCGCGACGAGGGTATGCCGAATGCCAGATCTGCAAGACACCATCTCCGGTCACCGGGCGCGCTTCCGCCTCCAGAGGTCGCATGGCATGCCCCGGCCCCTGGTTTTAGGCTCAGACCAGCGGAGGATCGAGACTGGCCGCGGCTTCGCGGCCTGAGGCGCTGCGCCTGCGGACGGGGCGGCTTCAGCCAGGCGCGGTAGCCAGATGGTCACGGTCGTTGCCGACATCGACGGCGCTGTCCACATCGATCGTGCCGCCATGCAGCTCGACGATCTGGCGGACCGTGGGCAGGCCGAGGCCGACGCCGAAATTCTTCGTCGTGAACAGCGGTTCGAAGATGCGCGGCAGCACGTCCGGAGGAATGCCGGGGCCGGTATCGATGACGGAGAGCCGCGAGATGCGGTCCGGCGCTTTCGGAACGGACGGTGATGCGGCGCGGGTGATCCGCCAGCGGGTTCCAGGCCGGATCGTTCAGGGCCTGGGCGGCATTGTCGACGAGGTTGACGACGACCTGCCGGAACTGCTCCGTGTCGAGCGCGACCTCGTCCACGGCCTTCAGCTCGCGCACGAGATCGATGCCGCTCGGGAATCTTGTAGTGCGCCAGCACAAGGCCGAGCCAGGCATCGATCGGCGTCGGCGCCCGCACGGTTTCGCTTCTTGTGCGTGAACTCCAGCAGGGCGCGCGATGATGGTGCGCGCAGCGCTGGATGTTGCGATCCGACGCGCTCGAGCGCGCGCTCGACGCCAAGCTGCTTGCCGGCGGTGCGCTGGTGTACCAGGGCCATGGAATTGCGGATGGCGCCGAGCGGATTGCGCAGCTCGTGGCTGACCGTGGCGGCGACCCGGCCGATCGTGGCGAGGCGCTCGGTGTTGGCCAGCTTTTCCATCGCCGACTTCAGGTTGGCATTCGCCTCGCGCAGGTCGACTTCCATCTGCTTGCGCTCGGTGATGTCCGTGATCACGCCGCTGACATAGCGCTTGCCGTCGAGGCGTCCTGATGAGCGACTTGCGGGTGACGATCCAATGCTGCTTGCCCGCGGCGCTCGTCAGCGGCTCCTCGTTCTCGTCGGCCGGCGCCGGTCTGCCAGGACCACCTTGTCCTTGGCCTGGAAGATGCGCGCCTGCTCGGCCGGCACGAAATCGAAGTCGGTGCGCCCGATCAGCTCCGCGCGCGTGCGCGGCCGAGAAGCGGCGCAGAACGCATCGTTCACGACGACGAGGCGGTGCTGCTCATCCTTCACGAAAGGGGTTGGTGATGGCGTCGACGATATGCGCGAGCACGTCGTGCTTGCCATCGAGGTCGGGCAGCGCGGCGATCGCCGCATCGCCGTCGACGAGGGAGACCGAGATGTCCATGCTGCAGACGCTAGCAGCGGAGGGTTAATATTGAGTTTAGCGTGCGGTCGCCGTGCAGCAGGCGTCCGAGGGACCGACTCTGGCCGAGATCGGCCATATTCGGAATCGGCGTAGCAATCAAGGGACAACCGAGACGAGCGCCGAGCGAGAATCACACGTCCTGCACCTCGACCACGCCAGGTATGGCGCGGATGGCGGCGCGGGTGCCGGGGGCGATGGACCATTCGCCGGGGAGCGCCATCTCGACCTCGCGGCTGCGGTCGAGTTCGAGGACCAGGCTGACCTTGCCGCGGCCGCGGCCCCGGCGCTGGATCACCTGCTTCACGCTCGGCAGCGGCGCCGGGTCCCTTCAGGAAGATGCGCAGGCCGGCGGCGGCGTGGGCGACGGCCTCGTCGAGCGGTCGGCACCTGCTGGGCCTGTCAGACGCAGCGAGTCCTCCTCGCTGCGCACGTCGGCGGAGAGCAGCACGGTCTCTGCCTCGGCTCCAGCTGGTCGCGGGCGGTGGCGAGCAGGTCGGCGAACACGGTGGTCTCGTAGATGCCGCTCTGGTCGGAGAGCTGGACGAAGGCGAAGCGGTTGCCGCGCGCGGAGGTGCGCTCCTGCCGGCTCACCACGACGCCGGCGAGCTTCGGCGCGGGTGGAGGGCGGGCGCGTGGCGAGCCAGGCCGGGATGTCGCCGTAGCGGATCACGCCGAGGCGCTTCAGCGACGCGCCGTAGGCGTCGAGCGGGTGGGCTGAGAGGTAGAAGCCGATGGCCTCGAATTCCTTGGCGAGCTTGTGCGAGCGCCGGCCAGTCCGGGCACCACCGGCGGGGCGAAGCGGCGGCCGCCGGCCGGGCTCGAGATCGCCGAACAGGCTGACCTGCTGGCTGTCGCGCTCGCTGGCGGCGCTCTGGGCGTGCCGCAGGATGGTCTCGATGGCGGCGAAGGTCTGGTGACGGTTGGGGTTGAGGGAGTCGAAGGCGCCCGCCGCCGTCAGGTTCTCCAGCTGGCGCTTGTTGAGCAGCTGGGCATCGAGGCGCGCCGTGAAATCGAAGAGGTCGCGGAAGGCGCCGCCCTCCTCCCGCACCTTCACGAGCGCGTCCATGGCGCCCTGGCCGACGCCCTTCACCGCCGCCAGGGCGTAGCGGATGGCGCCGCCGAAGAAGGCCGCGGCGCCGTTGCCGCCGCGCGCGAACAGCGGGCTGTCGCCGGGATCGTCGACCGTGAAGGTGGCGCGCGAGCGGTTGATGTCGGGCGGCAGCAGCTTGATCTTCAGGCGGTCGAGCTCCTGGCTTGAAGACGTTGAGCTTGTCGGTGTTGCCGAGGTCGAGCGTCATCGAGGCGGCGAAGAACTCGACCGGATAGTTCGCCTTCAGCCACGCCGTCTGGTAGGCGACCAGCGCGTAGGCGGCGGCGTGGCTCTTGTTGAAGCCGTAGCCGGCGAACTTGTCGACCAGCTCGAAGATCTGCGCCGCCTTGGCGCGCTGCACGCCGCGCGGCGATGGCGCCGTCGATGAAGTGTCTTGCGCTGCGCATCCATCTCCGACTTGATCTTCTTGCCCATGGCGCGGCGCAGCAGATCGGCGCCGCCGAGGCTGTAGCCGGACAGCGTCTGCGCGATCTGCATCACCTGCTCCTGGTAGATCATGATGCCGAAGGTCTCCTTCAGGATGCCTTCGAGCGTCGGATGCAGGTAGTCCGGCTCCTCCTCGCCATGCTTGCAGCGCGATGTAGCGCGGGATGTTGTCCATCGGGCCGGGGCGGTAGAGCGCGACCACGGCGATGATGTCCTCGAAGCGGTCGGGCTTCAGCTTGCGCAGCACGTCGCGCATGCCCGAACCTTCCAGCTGGAATATGCCGGTCGCCTCGCGCGTCGCCAGCATGCTCGTAGGTCTTCCTGTCGTCGAGCGGAATGGCGCGCGAGGTCGAGCTCGATGCCGCGCTGCTTCAGCAGGTCGCAGGCGAGCGCCAGCACGGTCAGGGTCTTCAGGCCGAGGAAGTCGAACTTCACCAGGCCGGCCTGCTCGACCCACTTCATGTTGAACTGGGTCGCCGGCAGTGTCGGAGCGCGGATCGCGGTAGAGCGGCACCAGCTCGGTCAGCGGCCGGTCGCCGATGACGACGCCGGCGGCGTGGGTCGAGGCGTGGCGGTAGAGGCCTTCGAGCTTCAGCGCGACGTCGATCAGGCGCGCGACCGACGGCTCGTCGCGTCGCGCAGCCTGCTGCAGCATGCGGCTCGCCGTCGATCGCCTTGCTGCAGCGTCACCGGGTTGGCGGGGTTGTTCGGCACCATCTTGCACAGGCGGTCGACCTGGCCGTAGGGCATCTGCAGCACGCGGCCGACGTCGCGCAGCACGGCGCGCGCCTGCAGCGTGCCGAAGGTGATGATCTGGGCGACGCGGTCGCGGCCGTATTTCTGCTGGACGTAGCGGATCACCTCGTCGCGCCGGTCCTGGCAGAAGTCGATGTCGAAGTCCGGCATCGACACGCGCTCGGGATTGAGGAAGCGCTCGAACAGCAGGCCCGAAGCGCAGCGGATCGAGATCGGTGATGGTCAGCGACCAGGCGACGACCGAGCCGGCGCCCGAGCCGCGGCCCGGGCCGACCGGGATGCCCTGCGCCCTTCGCCCACTGGATGAAATCGGCGACGATCAGGAAGTAGCCGGGAAAGCCCATCTGCGATGATGACGTCGAGCTCGAACTCGAGGCGCTGGCGATAGGGCTTGGCGGCCTGGGCGCGGGCCGCGGATCCATCTCGGGCCTGTAGACCTGCGCCTCGAGCCGGCGCTCGAGTCCCTCGGCCGCGCGCATGCGGAGCTCCGTCGGGCTCGGTGCGTCCCGCGCCCACCGGGAAGGCCGGCAGGATGGGCTGGCGGACTGTCGGCATGAAGGCGCAGCGGCGGGCGACGACGAGCGTGTTGTCGACCGCCTCCGGCAGGTCGGCGAACAGCGCGCGCATCTCGGCCGCCGATTTGAAGTAGTGCTCGGGCGTGAGGCGGCGGCGCTGCTCCTCGCCGACATAGGTGCCGCCCTGGCGATGCAGAGCAGCGCGTCATGCGCCTGCGAACATGGCGCGGTCGGCGAAGAAGGCCTCGTTGGTGGCGACCAGCGGCAGGTCATGGGCGTAGGCGAGATCGACCAGGCGCTCCTCGATGCGAGCCTCGGCCGGCAGGCCATGGCGCATCAGCTCGATATAGAGGCGGCCGGGAAACAGGGACTTCAGGCGCTGCAGGCTCGCTTCGGCAGCGTCGTCCTGCCCGTCGCCGAGGAAGCGGCCGACGGTGCCAGCCGGACCGCCGGTGAGCGCGATGAGGCCGTCGCTGTGGCCGTCGAGGGCGGCGAGCGGCAGCTGCGCCACCTCGCCGGGCTCGCCACTCGAGATAGGCGCGGCTCGACAGCGTCAGCAGGTTGCGATAGCCGGCCTCGCTCTGCGCCAGCAGCACCAGCTGGTCCGGCGGCGGCTTGTGGCCGACGCGACTGGCGCCAGCTGAGGCCGCCGCCCTGCTCCTCGCGGGCGATGCCGAGCTGACAGCCGATGATCGGCTGCAGGCCGGCATCGCGGGCGGCGAGCGCGAATTCGAGGGCGCCGAAGAGATTGCCGGTATCGGTGACCGCGACCGCCGGCATGGCCTCGCGCCTGGCAGAGCGCGATCAGCTGCTTCAGAGCTTGATCGCGCCCTCCGAAAGCGAGTAGGCGGAGTGGACGCGGAGATGAACGAAATCGGCGTGCGGCATGGCCTGCAGGATTCCACAGAGTCGCCCGCAGAGTCAGCCCCTCGCGCAGTCTCTTTCAGGGCCTTTGTCGGCGATCAATGCGCGGCGATATACGCCTCGCGCAAGACCGTGGCCTCCAGCTCCGCTTCCTCCAGGCGATGCTTGACCACGTCGCCGATGCTGACGATGCCGGCAAGCTCGCCATTCTCGACAACGGGCACATGGCGGATGCGCCGGTGAGTCATCTTTGACATCACGTCCTTGATGGTGTCCTGCAGGCGGCAGGTGATGACCTCGTGCGTCATCACATCGGCCGCCGTCATCTTCAGCAGCCCGGCGCCGTGCTCGACCGGGCCGTAGACGATGTCACGCTCCGACAGGATGCCTTCTATGGTGCTGCCGTCGCTGCTGATCACGATGGCGCCGATGCGGTCGAGCCGCATGCGGTGGATGACAGTGTCGATGGCCGATTCGGGGCGCATTGTCGCAACACGGTGGCTCTTGGCCTTAAGGATGTCCTCGACCTTCATGGCTGCCCTCCGCGCTCGTGGCGGGAGCGCGCCGCAAGGGCAGCGCCCCCTCTGACGCGCGATTGTACGCCCATCGCGAGCGAATTACAGCGCCTGGACGACGCCTTCGTGCGGGGTCAACCGGCGGTCCATGCGGGCGGCGAGCGCCGTGTTGTGGGTGGCGATGAGGGCGCCGAGGCCGGCGTCGCGGACCAGGCGCAGGAGGACGCCGAAGACCTCGTCGGCCGTGTGCTCGTCGAGGTTGCCCGTGGGCTCGTCGGCCAGCAGCAGCTGCGGCTTGTTGGCGAGCGCGCGGGCGATGGCGACGCGCTGCTGCTCGCCGCCCGGAGAGTTCCGCCGGCCGATGCTGCGCGCGCGGCGCGAGGCCGACCAAACCAAGCAGTTCCTGCGCGCGCTTGGCGGCCATCGGCGCGCGAGCGGCCGGCGATCATCTGCGGCACCGCGACGTTCTCGAGCGCCGAGAACTCGCGCAGCAGGTGGTGGTACTGGTAGACGAAGCCCATGCTGTCCCGGCGCAGGGCCGAGCGCTCGGTCGTCGGGCAGCGTGGCGCCGTTCTTGCCGCCGATCCAGATCTCGCCGCTGTCGGCCTGCTCGAGCAGGCCGGCGATATGCAGCAGCGTCGATTTGCCGCAGCCGGAGGGTCCGACCAGCGCGACCAGCTCGCCGCGCCGCACGGCGAGGCGAGACGCCGCGCAGCACCTCAGAGCCTGGCAGCACCCTGGTCGAAGCTGCGCTTGACGTTCTTGAGGACGAGGACGCTGTCGCCGCGGTCATTCATAGCGCAGGGCCTCCACCGGATCGAGGCCGCGCCGCGCGCGGGCCGGATAGAGCGTCGCCGCGAAGGAAAGCGCCAGCGCCATCGCCACGACGAGACGCGACCTGGCTGAACTCGACGATGGCCGGCAGCCGCGACAGGAAATCGACGACACCCGCGAACAGCAGAGTCGTACTGCTGATGCGGGCGAGCCAGCCCCCGATCCGCTCGATGCTGCCGGCAATGGCGCAGACCGAGAGGCCACGCCCGAGGATCGTGCCGAACACGCCGGTGCTGGCGCCGCTCGCTGAAGAAAGTTCGCAAGATCGCCGGGCGCGTGGCGCCATGGTGCGAGAGGATCGCGATCTCGCGCCCCTTGTCCCTTCACCAGCATCACCTGGCCCGAGACGATGTTGAAGGCGGCTACCAGCATGATCAGCGCCAGCAGGATGAAGGTGACGATGCGCTCCACCTTCAGGGCCGAGACGAAGGCTGAATTGAGGTCCTGCCAGTCCGCGCACGCGGTAGCCGTCGCCGACGCGCCGCGAAATGGCGCGCTTTGCGGCCGCCGGCGGCATCGGGATCGGCGACCATGATGTCCACGCTGGTGACGGCGTCGGGCATCGCGAAGTAGCGCTGTGCCGCCTCCAGCGGCATGTAGACGAAAGCCGCTGTCGTACTTGTCGTTGTCGACCGCAGAACAGGGCGGCGACGCGCGGAAGGCCCTGCTCTTCGGCACCGTGTCGCTCGCCGCACCCTCCGGGTTCGGCGTGACCAGCGTGACCTCGCTGCCGACCGCGACGCCCAGGCCGGTGCGCCATGCTGTCACCCATGGCGATCTCGTCTGCAGCCGCGCCGATGCCGCCGGCCGTAGGTGGCGGGCGATGGCAGAGTATCCGAGGAGGTCGGCCGGTTTCGCGCCCGCGCGGTCGCGGCCAGCGAGCACGCCCTTGCGCCACGACCATCACATCGGCGTCGATGGTCGGCATGGCATGGAGAACGCCCGGAACCTGCTGCAGCCGCTGCGCTGAGAACGTCGTAGTCCTTCAGAGGTGCGTCCGGACTTTCGATGCGGACATGCGGATCGACGCCGAGGATGCGCGAGAGCACATCATGGCGCATGCCGTTCATCACGGACATCACGACGATGAGCGCGCCGACGCCGAGGCCGATGCCGATCAGCGAGATCATGGCCGTGAAGGACAGGGCACGTCACTGTCGCCGCGCGCGCAGATAGCGCAACGCGACCAGGCGCTCGAACGACGAGAACATGCCGGGGCTGCACATCACTCATAGCGCAGCGCCTCCACCCGGATCGAGCCGCGCCGCCCGCCAGGCCGCGTAACTGGTGGCGAGAAACGACAGCCCCAGGGAGAGCGCGACCACGCCGACCAAGTTGCCGGCGGAGAGCCGCGCCGGCAGTTCCTTCCGGAAATAGAACGTCGGGTGGAAACAACGACGATATGCGCGACATCTTGCAGCCACTCCGGATCGCCTCGATGTTGTCGCAGAACAGGACGGCGAGACCGACGCCCACGGCGGTCCCGACGATTCCGACGCCGATGCCGCACATCAGGAAGATGCGCAGGATGGCGCGCGCGCGTGACGCCCATGGTGCGGAGGATGGCGACTTCGCGCGATCTTGTCGCGTACCAGCAGCACCTGGCCGGAGATGACGTTGAGGGCGGCAACGATCATGATGAGCGTCAGTACCAGCGCCAGGACGTTCCGCTGCACGTCGAAGGCCAGGCGAAGTAGCCCGCATATTGCTGCTGCCAGTCGATGATGCGGAAGCGACTGCCGAGTCGCATCGAAAATTGCCCGTTCGATGGAGGCGGACGTTGTCGGGATCGTCTACCATTGATGACGAGCGCGGTTGCGCAGTTCCTGGCCTGGAAGAACAGTTGACCGGCCTCGAGCGGCATATAGATGATGCCGCTCGTCGTCAGATGCGGACATGCCGACCTCGAATATCGCGACAACCTCATAGGTCTTCGAGCGCGGGATGTCAGCCGAGGACGGTGCAGCTGTTCTCCGGCTGGATCAGCGGCGTCACGGTGTCGCCGACCTTGATGTGCAAGCGCTCGGCCAGGCGCTGGATCCGATGGCGACGACGCTCTTGCCGCTGAATTGTATCCAGGCTGCCGTCAACGATGCGCGCAACTGCCGATCTTCCGAAGGTCCTCCAGGCGGATGGCATGCACTTGCGCCCGACCGCATCGCCGTGCCGCCGTCGCCATGCACGGCGCCATCCACCGTGGGATACACAGTCACCACGCCCCTCACCTTGGCAACCTCGGCGGCGGTATTGTCGAAGTCATCAAGATTGCGGCCGGCGGCTGTCAAGAGTCGGATGGCCGTTGACGCCGAGCAGGCGGTCAGCACCTCCTGCGCGAAACGCCGCTCATGACGGAGAGCACGATGATCAGCGTCGCAACGCCGGCGCCAGATGCCGAGCAGCGGGAAGCCGGCGATGACGGAGATGAAGCCTTCTTTCCGGCGCGCGCCCAGATAGCGCAGCGCGATCAGCCGTTCGACGGGGGCGAGCATCAACGGTCGGGGCATCAGTCGGGCGACGGCCGGTCGCCACTGCGCCGCTGTCAGGCGGGCCAGGGCCGCATCGGTCCGCCAGCTCCTGGCGCTCGCCCGTCGCGCGGCGCTTCAGCTCGAGCGCTTGCCGGCCGGCACGAGGCCGCGCGGGCCGACGATCAGCTGCCAGGGCAGGCCGATCAGGTCCATGTCGGCGAACTTGGCGCCGGGCCGCTCGTCGCGGTCGTCGTAGAGCACCTCGACGCCGGCGTCCGCTGCAGCTTGCCGTAGAGCTCGTCGCGGCGGCCTCGTGCAGGCGGCGTCGCCGGCCTTGCAGGTTGATCAGCCCGACCTGGAACGGGCGCCACGCTGTCCGGCCAGATGATGCCGGCATCGTCGTGGCTGGCCTCGATGATGGCGCCGACCAGGCGCGAGACGCCGATGCCGTAGGAGCCCATATGCGACGGCGACCTCGCTCGCCGTCCGGCCTCGGCGACGCACGGCGCCCAGCGGCTCCGAATACTTGGTGCCGAAATAGAAGATGTGGCCGACCTCGATGCCGCGCGCCGGCGACGCAGCTGGTCCGGCGGGACCGCCGCGAAGCTCGCCGGCGTCGTGCTTCTCGTCGGTGCGCGGCGTAGAGACGCGGTCCAGTGCTCGACGATCGGCTCGAGGTCGCGTCTCGTAAGTCGACGTCGTCGGCGGCAGCGTCGAGCTCCAGGAAGTCGCCGGTGGCAGAAGACCGCGCTCTCGCCGGTGTCGGCCAGGATGATGAACTCGTGGCTGAGATCGCCGCCGATCGGGCCGGTATCCGGCCACCATCGGGATCGCCTTCAGCCCCATCCGCGCGAAGGTCCGCAGATAGGCGACGAACATCTGGTTGTAGGAGCGCTTGGCGCCGCCGCGAAGTCGAGGTCGAAGGAGTAGCCGTCCTTCATCAGGAACTCGCGGCCGCGCATCACGCCGAAGCGCGGGCGCACCTCGTCGCGGAACTTCCACTGGATGTGATAGAGCAGCTTCGCGGCAGGTCGCGATAGCTGCTGACCGCAGCTGGCGGAAGATGTCGGTGATCAGCTCCTCGTTGGTCGGGCCCGTAGAGCATCTCGCGCTCGTGGCGGTCGGTGATGCGCAGCATCTCCTTGCCGTAGTCGTCGTAGCGGCCGGATCTCGCGCCACAGCTCGGCCGACTGGATGGTCGGCATCAGCACTTCCTGGCAGCCGGCGCGGTCCTGCTCCTCGCGCACGATCTGCTCGATCTGCTTGCAGGACGCGGAAGCCGAGCGGCAGCCAGGAATAGATCCCGGCGCTCGCCTGCCGGACCATGCCGGCGCGCAGCATCAGCCGATGCGAGACGATCTCCGCCTCTGCCGGGAGTCTCCTTGAGCGTGGGCATGAAATAGGCGGACAGACGCATCGATCTTCCCCGTCGGACTCGAACCCTCGGCGCCCGCCGGCAGGTTCCGAGGCCGCCGGACTGTAAGGCAATGGCCGCGACCCTGTCCATGGCCGCTGCCCCGCAGATCAGGGGCGCTTTCGCTGGCGTCGCGGCCATGGCGGCCAGCGCGTCCGCTTCGGGATCGCTGAGGCTCGACTCCGTTGAAGGTCAGGCGGCGAGTCGCTCAGCCGCAGTTCGACGATGCCGGGGTAGGCGTTCGCGTCGAAAGCAGCGGCGAATTGTCCGAGATCCAAACTGCTTGCGCAGATCGTCAGAGATGATGACGGAATCGAGTCTCGCAGTTTGCAGACGGTGATCGCCATCGAGGTCGGCAGGCGCGACCGGGTGGCCGTTCACATCGACGCCCGGCTGATAGGCGACGCCAGCGGAGCAACGTAGCGGACAGCCAGTTCGCAATCCGAGGCTGAGCGATCGCAATCGTTCGTTCTGCACGGCGCGGCTCGTTGTCGCCGCGATGATCGACAAGCGCGGCAATTGTGACAGTTCTGCGAGACGATCATCGTCCGCGACTCCAGCTTGTGCGATTCAGCAACAAGCAAGTTGAAATCTGACCATCTGGTTGGAGATCGATATCGCCCCTAGAGTCTACCACCGGAATCAGAACCAGCCTTTCAATGTGGGCTTTGTGGGTAATTGCCCGCGCTGGGGCCGTTCCTCATGTATCACCTCAAGAATCGGAGAAATTGCTTAATCTTTTGAGTAGCTTTTCGGACCGAAACTGCGTATACTCACTTCGCCAACAAGGAAGGGGCAAAGAGCGGGACAACCGCTTTCGGCCCCAGGTTCAGGGAAGAACGCAGCGAGGGAAGCGCCCTTAGGTCAGTCCCAAGGCACCTCTAAGGCCAAGAACGAAATAAGAATGAATTGGGCGGGCAGCCCGTCCGGGTCCGCCCCTTTTCTCTTGTGCGTCGCACAATCAGATGAGGAAATAACTGCTAACCTGTTGCGCTTCGATCACGCATTCCGCGGCGAGGCGGCTTCAGTTTCAGGATCCGTCGATGGACTGGGCAGTCGGCCCGGTGGGCGCCGGCCAGGATAGCCGATGCTCATCAGGAACTCGCCGACGATCTCGCCGCCGGTGAAGCACGAAGGTCTTCTTGAACAGCTTCACCCACGCCGCGCTTATCGCGGCGGGTGATGGGCGGCGAGCCAGTCGGCGAAGGAACCGAACTCGCGGCGGAGGTCCTGCACGCGCCGGGCGTTCTCGATGGCCGCGTTCGACCTTGAGCCGGTTGCGGATGATGCCGGCATCGGCCAGCAGCCGGGCGCGATCGCGCGTCGCCATAGCGGGCGACGCGGGTCGACATCCGCGAAACCGTGATAGGCGCGCTGGAAGGCTTCGCGCTTCTTGAGGATGGTGAGCCAGCTGCAGGCCGGCCTGGTCTGATCTCGAGGACCAGCCGCTCGAACAGAGACCCTCGTCCGCGATCGGGAAGCCGTATTCCCGCTCGTGATAGGGACCGTGGACCGGAGGTCATCGGGCGCGACATCGCAGTAGGACTTCGGCGGGGGTGCGTCGGCCGGGGTTTAGACATGGATCGCTCACGTCACAGCGTACGGCGACGAAATCCAGCCGCTGCTGATGGACGTACCAGACGACGACCCAGATCGACAGCCGAGACGGCGGTGGTCGCGATCACCTTCAACCCCATCTGGGGATTGCTGGGCGCGCTCGGCGCATGCCGGGCTCGGATTGTCAGGCGCATGGACTCCCCAGGGCAGGACGCGGCGAACAGCACGACCCACCAGATCAGGAGAAGTAGACGAAGATCCCCGAGATCCAGCCCATCTCCAGGCCTGCTCCAGCTCGATCAGCGTGCCGCAGAAGTCCTTGGGGTGGAGGAAGAGCACGGGCTTGTCGTGGGCGCCGGTCTTGGGCTCGCCGTCGCCGAGGACGCGGGCGCCCGCGGCCTTCAGCGCGATCGCGGGCGGCGTAGATATCGTCCGACCTCGATAGCAGACGTGATGGATGCCGCCGCGACGCGTTCCTCTGCAGAAAGCTCGCGACCGGCGAGTTCGTCGCCGAGCGGGGATGCAGCAACTCGATCTTGGCGTTCGGCAGTTCGAGCAACCACGGTCACTCCATGCGCCGGCTGCGGCACGGCGCGGATACCTTGGCGCCGAGCGTGTTCTTGTAGAGAGCCGATGCCGCCGCCAGGTCCGGCACGGCGATGGCGACGTGGTTGAGGCGACCGATCATCCGTGGATCTGATTTGCCGCTGGGCGCCCTAATCTTGGCAGCCGTCCCGATTGTCAGCGCGCTCTGCCCGCGGACGACGACGATCTCGGGCGCAGGCTCTCGGTCAGCGGACCGCCGGCGAAGTCTCCGAACATGCAGGTCGGCACGCAGGCCGCTCGCCCGCAGCAGAACGCCGCAGATCGTCCGGCGCCGTGAACTTGATATCGAGGACGGTCTCGCTCGCAGGCCGGCCGCCGCGCCGCGTGCGGAAGGTCCGATAGCGCATGATGCCGGTCGGCGGATCGTAGTGCTCGCTTCCGGAGGACGTCGACCGGCGTCGCCATCGGGCAGCGCAAAGCTGTGCCCCAGAAGCGCTCTTCTCCGGTGACGTCGAGATGAAGCGGAACGGTGTTGCGCGTGTCGAATGCCAGCGCCCCCGTCGGCCAAATGGCGGCGCGCGCAATGCAGGAACGTCAACTGGTCGGCTTCCGTGAGCAGGGCCTGGAAGGCATGGCCGCAGGCGATGATGAGATCGAATTCGCGCCCGAGATCGTAGCTGCGGAAATCGCCGGCGACCCAGCGTGACCGATAGCGGGCCGGCCTTCGTCGCGGCGTGCGCAAGCATTGCCGGCGACCGATCGATCCCGGTCACCTCCTTCCGCCGCCGCGGCCAGCGGCAATGGCGAGCCGGCCGGTCCCGCAGCCGAGATCGAGGACGCGCGGACCGCAGACTCTCCGCCAGCGACAGGAAGAACTGCGCCGCGTCATCGATGCCGCCATACTCGGCGTCGTAGCGAACGGCATCATCGTACTCGTCGACGCCGGCGCGCGGCGAGAGACGCGCGTCTATACCCGCACCACATGCACGTCCGTCACCGGCTTCTTGCCGTGACTGGCATGGAGCGTGCGGCGCACGGCCAGGCGCGCGGCCTCCTTGACGGCGGCGTCATCGCCGCGGTCGTCGCCGGATAGCGCGCGTCACCGCCGAGCGCACGGCGGCGGCGACATCGTCGAGATGCTCGGCGTCGCAGCTCGGGATCGAGCAGGCCCTGCACCGTCACCTGCGGATCGGCGCTTGAGCTTGCCGGCCTTGTCCAGCACCAGCGTGGCCACGGCCGCGCCGCTCCAGACCGCGCGATGGCGCGTGCGCATGACCGTGCCGTCGAGCGGGATGAGGACCTTGCCGTCGAGGCCGAGGCGGCCGGTCGGCACCTGGTCCACGACCGCCGCCGGGCCGGGCGCCAGCCGCACGACGTCGCCGTTCTCGATCACCAGGGCCTGCGACACCTGGCAGCTCTCGCGCCAGCCGCGCATGGGCGCGCCAGATGGCGCGCCTCGCCATGGACCGGGATGGCGATCTGCGGCCGCACCCACTGATACATGCGCGACCAGCTCGTCGCGCGCGGGATGGCCGGAGACATGCACGAAATGGTCGCGCTCGGTCACCACCTCGACGCCGAGCTTCACCAGCTCGTTCTGCAGCTCGCCGATGGACTGCTCGTTGCCGGGAATGATGCGCGACGAGAACACGACGGCGTCGCCCTGCTCCAGCGCGACGTTGGGATGCTCCTCGCGGGCGATGCGGGCCAGGGCCGAGCGCGGCTCGCCCTGGCTGCCGGTGCAGATCAGCAGCACCTTCTCGCGCGGGAGATAGCCGACATCGTGCTCGGTGATGAAGGGCGGCAGGCCCGTCAGGTAGCCGTTCTCGCGCGCCGCCTCCGCGATGCGCCAGAGCGAGCGGCCGACGAGCGCGACCTGGCGGTCATGGGCGACGGCGACGCGCGCGATCGATCTCGACGCGCGCGACGTTGCTGGCGAAGCAGGCGACGGCGACGCGGCCGCTGAGCCGGCCGATCGAGGTCGCGCGAGGCTGTCGCGCACCGTCGGCCTCCGAGCCGGAGGTGCCGTCGCACGAGCGCGTTGGTCGAATCGCAGACCATGGCCAGCACGCCCTCGTCGCCGAGCCGGCGCAGCGCCGCCTCGTCGGTCACCTCGCCGACCAGCGGCTCGGGATCCAGCTTCCAGTCGCCGGTGTGCAGCACCGTGCCCGCGGGCGTGCGGATCACCACGGCGTTGGGCTCGGGGATCGAATGGGTGAGCGTCATCGAGCTCGAGCTCGAACGGCGTCAGCTTGAAGCGGCCGGACATCGGGATCTCCGTGATGTCGGCTTCTGTCGCCGCCCTCCACCTCGCGCAGCTTGCTGCGCACCAGCGCGGCGGTGAAGCGGCGTCGCATAGATCGGGCAGCGCAGGCGCGGCCACAGATAGGGCACGGCGCCGATATGGTCCTCATGGCGCGTGGGTGAGGACGAGGCCGACGAGGTCGCGGCGGCGCGCCTCGATGAAGCTGATGTCGGGCATGATGACCTCGATGCCCGGCGTGCGCTTCGTTGCCGAAGGTGACGCCGAGATCGACCATCAGCCACTTGCCGGCATAGCCGTAGAGATTGAGGTTCATGCCGATCTCGCCTGCCCCGCCCAGGGCGCAGGAACAGGAGCTCGCCGCGCCGCAGCGAGAATCGCGTCAAGCGTCGGCCACGCTCCGGTTGCGGCGGATAGATCTCGACCAGGCCGCGCATGGTGATCTCGGGCTCGTGGCGCTGCGATCGACCGGGCGTCGCCTTGGCGAACAGCGGCGCCAGGCCGCCGGTCGCGATCACCGTCAGCGGCGCCGCCGAACTCGGCGCGGATGCGCGTGACCAGCCCCTCGATCAGGCCGACATAGCCCCAGTAGATGCCGGACTGCATGGCCGTCAGCGTGTCCTTGCCGATCGCCGCTTGGGCGGCCGTCGACCGCGATGCGCGGCAGCTTGGCGGTCGCGCCATGTGCAGCGCCTCGAGGCTGAGGTTGATGCCGGGCGCGATGACGCCGCCGCAATAGTTGCCCTCGCCGTCGACGACGTCGAAGGTGGTGGCGGTGCCGAAATCGACGATGATCGAGCGGCTGCCGAACATGACGTGGCCGCCGACGGCATTCGCGAGGCGATCGGCGCCGACCTCGCTGGGCCGGCATGTCCATCAGGACCTCGATGCCGAGCTCGACGGCCGGGTCGCCGACGACCAGCGGCTCGGTCTTGAGGTGCTGCTCGCACAGCATGCGCAGGTTGAACAGCGCTCTGCGGCACGACCGTGGCGATGATGGCGTCCGTCGATATCGGCCAGCTTGAGATGCCCGGCCAGCGCCATCAGCTGGCTGCAGCCAGACGCACATATTCGTCGGCCGTGCGGCTGCGTTCGGTGCGGATGCGCCAGTCGCCGACCATGCTTGTCGCCGTCGTAGACGGCGAACTTGACGTTGGTGTTGTTGGCGTTGATGGCGAGCAGCATGGCGCAGCCCCTAGTCAGCTGCGGGAAGAACACGTCGCCGGTGGTGATCTGCCGGCGCGCGCCGTCCGCAATCGAAGCATCAATGCGCCGCGTCTCGTCGAGGCTCCGCCGAAGCGGCCGTGCAGGGTCTCGCGCTCGAGCCGCACCTCGATCGGCTCGCCGAGGCCCGCGGCGCGAGGCCAGCCAGCGGCCGCGCACCGGTGCGCAAAGCCCTGCCCGCTGCCAGCGTCTCGTACCATGCCGGCCCAAAGCGCTCGGCGAAGGCCTCGCAGACAGCGCCGGCGGCGGCGATCGGTGCGCGCCTGCGCGCTGCAGGTCGGTGGCCGGGATAGGGCGTATCGGCGGGATGGCTGGCGACGTTGACGCCGATGCCGATGACCAGCCAGTCGATCGAGCGGTCGAGCGCGGCCGACGCCTCCAGCAGGATGCCCGAGACCTTGCGCGCCGTCGATCAGCACGTCGTTCGGCCATTTCAGCGCTGACCGGCGCGCCGGTCGGCAGCAGCGCCTCGGCGAGCGTCGCCGATGGCCACGACGGCGACGAAGCTGAGCAGGCCGCTGCGCCGGCGGGCAGTTGCGGCCGCAGCAGGAGCGAGGCATAGAGATTGCCCGGGCGGCGAGGCCCAGCCGCGGCCGCGCCGGCCGCGGCCCGCGGTCTGCTCTCGGCCCAGACCAGAGTGCCGGCTCCGCGCCGCCGGCCGCCAGGCGCTGCTGGCCTCCTCGTTGGTGCTGTCGATCTGCTCGCGGACGACGAGTGCGATAGAAGGCCGGCAGCTGCAGTGTCGCCATCAGCCGGGAACAGCGAGGCCGCCGCCGCCTGCGCCGCATCCAGCACCGGCTCCGGCAGGATGACCAGAACAGCAGCGACCAGCCAGCTCGACCGCCGCGATGATGGCATTCAGCGACCAGCCGGGCGAGCGATCGAACGACGCCGACCGGCTTCGTCGAAATACATCACCTTGACGATGCGCAGATAGTAGAAGGCCGACACCACGCTGGTGACGACGCCGATGACGGCGAGCCAGATCAGGCCCTGGTCTGCACCGGCGGCGCAGAACACATAGAACTTGCCGAAGAAGCCGGCGAGCGGCGGGATGCCCGGCCATGGAGAACATGAAGACGGCCAAGACGCGGCGGCCATCGGCGGGCTGTCTTGGCGAGGCCGGAGAGATCGGAGATGCCCTCCACCATCTTGCCCTTCTGCGCGCATCAGCAGGATGACAGCCGAAGGTGCCGAGGGTCATCGACACAGGTAGATCGCGACATAGACGAGCACGCCGCGGATGCCCTGCGGCGTGCCCGGCGGCAAGGCCGACCAGCGCGTAGCCCATGTTGCCGATCGAGCTGTAGGCCATCAGGCGCTTGATGTTGCGTCTGCGCCGATCGCCGGCGACGGCGCCGAGGATCATCGAGGCGACCGAGATGAAGCAGATGATCTGCCGCCATTCGCCGTGCAGGCCGGCCGAACGGCTCGACCAGCACGCGCACGAACAAGCGCGATGGCGGCGACCTTGGGCGCGGCCGCGAAGAAGGCGGTGACCGGCGTCGGCGCGCCCTCGTAGACGTCCGGCGTCCACATGTGGAACGGCACCGCCGAGACCTTGAAGGCGAGGCCCGCGACGCACGAAGACGAGGCCGACGATGAGGCCGAGCGGACGGCGTGCGTCGCGCCGCTCAGCGCCGTCGCCAGGCCGGCGAAGCGACGTGGTGCCGGCGAAGCCGTAGATCATGGAGGCGCCGTAGAGCAGCATGCCCGAGGACAGCGCGCCGAGGACGAAATACTTGAGGCCCGGCCTCGGTCGAACGCTCAGTGATCGCGCTGGAAGGCCGCGACGACGTAGAGCGCGCAGGCTCTGCAGCTCGAGGCCGACATAGAGCGAGATCAGGTCGTTGGCCGAGACCATCATCATCATGCCGAGGGTGGCGAACAGCATGAGCATCGGGAACTCGAACCGCGCCATGCTCTCGCGCTCGCATGTAGTCGAGCGACATCAGATCGAGGTCGAGCGCCGAGCCCAGCAGCACCAGCGATCTTCGCGAACGCGCGCGAACTGATCGACGACATAGAGACCGCCGAAAGGCCGTCGGCGCTGCCGCGCCGACGGCGCCGCACAGCAGCAGCGACGACGGTGACGACGCAGCGCCAGCACCGATAGCCAGGCGCGATGCGCTCGGTCGAGTCGCCGCTGCAGGAAGACGCCGAGCATCAGCAGCGCGATGGCCGGCGACGGCGAGGACCAGATCTCGGGAAGCGCCGACGCATGCAGGTTCATGGCGGCGCCCGTACGTTCGCGGCTCCATGGCCGCGAGGGTCGACCGGCGCCGTCGGCGGCTCAGCGTGCCGTCCTCGATGGCGGGTCGGCGCGCCGCCTCGTAGCTGCGCGATGAGCTGGTCGACCGACGGGCTCCGTCACCGCGATGAAGGACGACGGGATAGATGCCCATCCACAGCACGGTCAGCGATCAGCGGCACGAAGATCGCGATCTCGCGCGGCTACAGGTCGAGGATGTCCTTCGAGGCTCGTCCTTCGTCGAGCTCGCCGAAGATCACGCGGCGATAGAGCCAGAGCATGTAGGCGGCGCCCAGGATGATGCCGGTGCGCGATGAAGGCCGCGACCCAGGTGTTGACCTGGAACAGCGCCGACCATCACCAGGAACTCGCCGACGAAGCCGCTGGTGCCGGGCAGGCCGACCGAGGCCAGCGTGAAGACCATGAACACGACGGCGTAGAGCGGCATGCGGTTGACCAGGCCGCCATAGCGCGCGATCTCGCGCGTGTGCATGCGGTCATAGACCACGCCGACGCAGAGGAACAGCGCGCCGGAGACGATGCCGTGGCTCAGCATCTGGAAGATGCGCGCCCTCGACGCCCTGCACGGTTGAGGGCGAAGATGCCGACGGTGACGAAGCCCATGTGGGCGACCGACGAATAGGCGATCAGCTTCTTCATGTCCTGCCTGCGCCAGCGCGACCAGCGAGGTGTAGATGACCGCGACGATCGCTGAGCGCGAAGATCAGCGGCGCGAAGCTGGCCGAGGCGATCGGGCAACATCGGCAGCGAGAAGCGCAGGAAGCCGTAGCCGCCCATCTTCAGCAGCACGCCGGCCAGGATCACCGAGCCCGCGGTCGGCGCCTCGACATGGGCGTCCGGCAGCCAGGTGTGGACCGGCCACATCGGCACCTTGACCGCGAAGGAGGCGAAGAAGGCCAGCCACAGCCAGATCTGCATGCCCGCGGCGCGGAACTCGGTGAGTCATCAGCGTCCGGGATGTCGGTGGTGCCGGCCTGGTGACGTACATGGCCAGGATGGCGACCAGCATCAGCACCGAGCCGAGCAAGCGTGTAGAGGAAGAACTTGAACGCCGAGTAGACGCGCCGCGGCCCGCCCCAGACGCCGATGATCAGGAACATCGGGATCAGCACGCCCTCGAAGAACACGTAGAAGAGCGACGAGATCGAGCGCGCAGAAGGTGCCGATCATCAGGGTCTCCAGCACCAGGAAGGCGATCATGTATTCCTTGCACGCGGGTCTGGATCGACTTCCCAGCTCGCCAGGATGCAGAGCGGCGTCAGCAAGGTCGGTCAGCATGCACGAACAGCATCGGAGATGCCGTCGACGCCCATGCGATAGACGATGCTGAACCGCCGGCATCCAGTCCGGCTGCTCCTCGAACTGGAAGCCGGCCTTGCGCGCGGTCGAAGCCGAACCACAGCACCAGCGACAGCAGCGAAGGTCAGCGAGCGAGGTCCACAGCGCGACGCCCAGCGGGCGTTGCGCGCGACGCTTCGCCGTCGCCGCGCAGCGGCAGATGATGAGCACCGCGCCGACGCAGCGGCAGGAAGGTGACGATCGTCAGAGTGCGGCAAGTCGCTCATCGCGTCTACCGCGACCGCGCGAACAGGATACCAGGTGATCAGCAGCACGACGCCGATCAGCATGGCGAAGGCGTAGTGATAGACGTAGCCGCTCTGCAGCCTGGCTCGGCGCTGCCTGGCGCGATCCTGCGAGCACGCGCGGCGATGCCGTCGGGCCCGACGCCGTCGATGATCGTCGCCGTCGCCGGCCTTCCACAGGCCGTAGCCGAGCAGATGCGCCGGACGCACGAACAGCGCAGTCGTAGAGCTCGTCGAAGTACCATTTGTTGCAGCAGGAACAGATAGAGCCGCGGCCATCGGCGCGCGAGCCAGCTGCGGCAGCGCGGGATGGCGGATGAATAGCATCAGATAGGCGAGCGCGATGCCGACGATGCGCGACGACCAGCGGCGCCGAGCTTCACCCAGAACGGCGACCTCGTGGCGGCGTGGATGGCGCGATTCGTGGCCCGCGGAGCGCATAGACGATCGGCGCCGCCCCAGAACTCGCCATCGCCTCTCGCCGCCGACGAACACGTCCGTAGACAGACCATGCCGGCGAACAGCGGCGCCGATCGCCAGCACGACCAGCGGCACCGAGCATCATCCACGGGCGTCTCGTGCACATGCTCGATGCATCGTGCGTGATCGGCGCGCGATGCTTGCCGTGGAAGGTCATGAACAGCAGGCGCCAGGAATAGAACGCCGTCATGACCGCCGCGAGCGATCGCCGAGCCAGAAGGCGAAGTGCCCGACGCCGGTGTGCGCGGCGAAGGCCGACTCGAGGATGGCGTCCTTCGAGTAGAAGCCGGCGAACGAACGGAATGCCGGCCAGAGCGCCAGGCTGCCGATCCACATCAGGACGTAGGTCTGCGGGATCAGCTTCGCGATGCCGCCCATCTTGCGCATGTCCTGCTCGTCGGACATGGCGTGGATCACCGAGCCGGCGCCGAGGAACAGCAGCGCCTTGAAGAAGGCGTGGGTGAAGAGATGGAACATCGCGCGCGCCATAGGCGCCAGACGCCGGCGGCGAAGAACATGTAGCCGAGCTGGCTGACAGGTCGAATAGGCGATGACGCGCTTGATGTCGTTCTGCACCAGGCCGACGGTGGCGGCGAAGAACGCGGTCGCGGCGCCGACGAAGGTGACCACCGTCCAGCGCGTCGGGCGCTAGCTCGAACATCGGCGACAGGCGGCAGACCATGAACACGCCGGCCGGTCACCATGGTGGCGGCGTGGATCAGCGCCGAGACCGGCGTCGGGCCTTCCATCGCGTCGGGCAGCCAGGTGTGCAGGCCGAGCTGCGCCGACTTGCCCATCGCGCCGATGAACAGCAGCAGGCAGAGCGTGGTCAGGATGTCGACGTCGCAGCTCGAGGAAATGGAACGTCTGTGCCGACCTTGCTCGGCGCGGCGGCGAACACCGCGTCGAAATCCGACCGTGCCGAAGACCAGGAACACGCCCATGATGCCGAGGGCGAAGCCGAAATCGCCGACGCGGTTGACGATGAAGGCCTTGATGGCGGCGGCGTTGGCGCTGACGGCTGGTCGTACCAGAAGCCGATCAGCAGATAGGAGCAGAGGCCGACGCCCTCCCAGCCGAAGAACATCTGCATGAAGTTGTCGGCCGTCACCAGCATCAGCATGCAGAAGGTGAACAGGCTGAGGTAGGCCAAGAAGCGCGGCGATCGAATGGTCGTGGCGCCATGTAGCCGATGGAATAGACATGCACCATCGACGACACGCGCGGTGACCACCACCAGCATGACGGCCGTCGAGGAATCGACGCGGATGGCCCAGGGCCTCGAAGCGTGCCGGCGTCGAACCACGGTGAACAGCTCGGTCGTGCGGGCATGGCCGGCGTAGCAGACGTCGTAGAAGACATAGAGCAATACGTAACTGAACGAAGTAC
>ERZ1370068.632-contig-10577_pt1 | contig 28707 bp, 39 predicted proteins | sample MGYA00561227_ERZ1370068 | MGnify/ENA primary metagenome ERZ1370068 (study PRJEB38410, sample SAMEA6850437) | metagenome | study: Metagenomic assessment of the ecological functions of the soil: analysis of the soil microbiota associated with the...
TAAGCCACATGCATTGCTCACCTGACGCTGAAAGCTGAAGCCAAACCCACCGACTCCGGCGACACGAAGACTTCCCAGCCTGCGAAGCGCGACAGCGTTCGCGCAGCGACCGTGCCAAGCAAGATCCCCAATCCGCCGCCCAACAGGCACAAAGTGACGGACTCGACGAGGAACTGCAAGAGAATGCTGAACCGCGTCGCGCCGAGCGCCATGCGGATTCCGATCTCGCGCGTTCGCTCCGTGACGCTGACGAGCATGATGTTCATGATGCCGATGCCGCCGACGAGGAGGCTGACGCCGGCGATGCTCGCGAGCAGCATCGTGAAGGTTTGCTGTGCTTCTTGTTGCGTGTCGAGGAACTCGCGGCGGTCGACGATCGAGAAGTCGTTCGCGCTGCCGGGCGTGAGCTTGTGCCGTCTGCGCAGCACGCGCTCGATGTCCACCATCGCGCGCTCCATCGACGCGTCCTCCGCGACTCGCACGCTGATGTTGTCCATCTGCTTGCGGCCGAAGACGCGCTGCTCGGCCGTTCTGAACGGGATCACCGCGCGAAGCGTCGGGACTCTGGTTGCCGAAGCCGCCGCCGATGCTGTCGAAGACGCCGATGATCTGGAACGGTTGGCCGTTGAGGGACACCGAGCGGCCGACCAGCTTGTCCGCTGCCACTTCGAGCCGATCCGGAATGTCGTGGCCGAGCACGACGACGCGGCTGCGTGAGCTCGTCCTCTTCGGGCGTGAAGAAGCGGCCATGCAAGATCTTGTAGTTGAAGACCTCGGCATAGTCGGCCGTCGTGCCGACCAGCCGTGTGTTCGTATTCATGTTGTCGAACTTCAGCTGACCGCGGTTCTGCATCTCCGGGCACGACGGCATCGAGATAGCGGTTGTCGGCGATCAGCGCGGCGACGTCGTCGACGACGAGCGTCTGGCGGTCGCGAGAGATGCCGCCAGCGAAGAACTGGGCCGCGTTGACGGTCAGGATGTTCGACCCGAGCGCAGCGATCTGGTCGTCGATGCGCTTCTGGGCGCCGGCGCCCGCGGCCAGCATCGTGATGACGGCGCCCACGCCGATGATGATGCCGAGCATCGTCAACATCGCGCGAAACAGATTCGCGCGAATCGACTGCTAGCGCAACGATGACGATCTCGCCAAATAGCATGGATTAGCGCCTCGCCCAGACGGTGCGCCTAACCTAGGCACCCCAGGGCGGAGGGTCAAGCCGCAGCGCTCAATTTTTCTGCAGGTTACGCAGGCAGGGCGCGCGCGATCCCGCCGAATTTCTGAGAAGTGCGTTTATTGCGGGCCCCGCCGAGGTCCGTTAGGCTCCCGCCCCATGAGCCTGCGCGATCAAGTCGATCGGCTATTGCCCGGCTGGCGCAGCTGGTATCCGAGCCTCTTCGACGCCGCGGCCGATCTCGGATTGATCCGCGCGCGGTCTGCCCGCCGGGCAGCTTGCTCTTGAGCCGCCGTCACGCTGACGTCCGGCGCGCCGCCGAGGAAATGCACCGCGAGCGCTGGGGCGGCGGCCCGCCCGAGGACGTTCCCGAGCGGCGCGACCGCGACTAGCGCCCTCTAGAGCGATGAGGCAACGCTACGGGTGCAGCGTGGCGCCCAAGAATGCGGCTACGCGCTCGACGTTCTGCGCCGAGTAGAACGCATCGCCGCCGTGTGCGGCGCCGTGCACGACGATGAAATCGACTTTGAGCCCCTGCCGCTCGTACGCGCCTTCGAGCTCGTGCGATTGGTTGATCGGCATCTGCGGATCCTGATCGCCGTGCAGCAGCAGCAACGGCGGATCGCCGCGGTCGACCTGGAAGACCGGGCTCGCGAGCTTCGCGAGCGCTTCAGCTTCCTTCGGCGGCGCGCCGAGCAATCGCTGGAGAGCGGGCTCGCGGATGTTCAGCCCGAACGGCGTCGACTGCGCGAGAATCGTCGTGAGATTCGTCGCGGCAAAGTACGAAACGATGGCATGGACGTCGGAGGACTGGTCGCGGTGCTCGCCGAGCGTGCCTTCGAGCTCTGCGTTGCCGTTGCTCGTGCCCACGACGTCAGCGAGGTGGGCGCCCGAGGATGCACCGAGGATCCCGATCCGGCTCGCGTCGTAGCCATAGCGCGAGGCCTCCGCGCGCAGGAAGCGGATCGCGGCCTTGATCTCGTGGACCTGGCCCGGAAGGGGCGCCTTCGACGCCGGGCTGAAATCGAGGCTCGCGACGGCGAAGCCGCGCTCGACGAACGGCGCCAGCGGCATCGCCGATTTGTTGCCGTTCTCCCAGGCGCCGCCATGAAGCCAGACCAGCAGCGGTGCGCCTGCGGCATGCCGGCAAGTACAGATCGAGCCGCAGCGGCGCGCGCCTAGCGCTGGTCGCATACGGGATATCGGCCTGGGAAGGCGCGCTCGACGCGGTTCTAGCCGTGACGAGGATGCCGCAGCGATAGCATCGGCAACTGGAATTAGCTTCGAGCGAATAATCATGGCGACCCCCATCGTCCGAGCGAAACTATATGTCATGCGGACGGCTGTCCGCAGCGCGTACCGAGCGGTCTCGCCGCCCGCGACGGCCAGGACGGCCGGAGTGCCGCAAATGCAGGCGAGGCAGGGATGCCCGGGTAGGGACAACGCAGGGAGCAGCGTGCCGGAGCAATTTGCGGCCGCTGTGCACAGCCCCATTCAAGATTTGTAATTAGCGTGTGGCATGTGACCGGGTTGTCGGTCGTTCCTCGCGCGGCGTCGTCGTAAGATGGCGTAGTGATTTGATAAGCAGACGGAAAGTTCTTTTTGACGGTTTTTGACCAAAATGACTTGGGCGTAACGGAGACTGCGGTGGGGAGCGTTTTTCAAATCGTTCTCCACAGCGTTATCCACAGATTTTGTGAACAGTTTGAGACGCAGGTCACGCCGGGTTCGGTGTGTAGAATACGGCCTCCCAACAGGGGGGCGCTTGGCGGCCGGAGGCCGCGCGTAGCTTGATGCCGCAGATGATCATTGCGAACCGGTTGCGCGACGGCGCCATTGTATTCTTGGCCCAGAACGAGGGTTGGGAGCAGGCCATCGCCGCGGGCACGTTGATCGACAGCGAGGCCGACGCGACCCGGCTGATGGCAGTGGCGAAACGGCACGAGGGTCGAATGCCAGGTCATCGACCCGCAGCTGATCGAGGTGGAGTTCAACGACGGCCAGCCGCGGCCCACGGCGATCCGGGAGGCGATTCGGGCATTCGGCCCGACCGTCCGCACGGACCTCACCGAGGTCTGACGGCCGAGCCCAGCGCAACAGGACAGGACTCAAGCCATGTACCGCTACGATGAATTCGATGCTCAGCTTCGTCAACGAGCGAGTCGCGCAATTTCGCCGCCAGGTGAAGCGCCGCCTCGGCGGCGAGCTGACGGAGGACCAGTTCCGTCCGCTGCGCCTCATGAACGGCCTGTACCTGCAGCTGCACGCCTACATGCTGCGCGTCAACGTGCCGTACGGCACGCTGTCGTCGAAGCAGATGCGCACGTTCGCGCACATCGCGCGCACCTACGACAAGAACTTCGGCCATTTCACGACGCGCCAGAACATCCAGTACAACTGGATCAAGCTCGAGGACGCGCCCGACATCGCCGCAGCACCTCGCGGACGTCGAGGTCACGGGCGATCCAGTCGTCGGGCAACTGCGTGCGCAACATCACGGCCGATCAATACGCGGGCCGCGCCGAAGGACGAGCTCGCCGATCCGCGCGTCTACTGCGAGCTGCTGCGCCAGTACTCGTTCCTGCACCCGAGTTCTCGTACTCTGCCGCGCAAGTTCAAGATCGCCGTGACGGGCTCGCCGAACGACCGCGCGGCCGTGGCCGTGCACGACATCGGCCTGCGCATGCACAAGAACGAGCAGGGCGAGATCGGCTTCGAGGTGCTCGTCGGCGGCGGTCTCGGCCGCACGCCGTACATCGGCCAGACGATCCGCAAGTGGCTCGCGCCGGAGCATCTGCTGTCGTACGTCGAGGTCGATCCTGCGCATCTACAACATGCACGGCCGCCGCGACAACATCCACAAGGCGCGCATCAAGATCATCGTCAACCAGATGGGCATCGACAAATATCGCGAGCTCGTCGACAAGGACTGGGAGTTCACGAAGAACGGCGCGCTGCAAGGTCCCCGACGACGGAGATCGCGCGCATCAACACCTACTTCGCGCCGCCCGCAGTACGAGAAGCTCGCGGACGAGACGCAGGCGCTCGCGAAGATCCGCTCAGGCGACCGCGCGTTCGACCGCTGGATGCGCGGCAACGTCATCGAGCACAAGGTGCCGGGCTACGCGATCGTCAACATGTCACTGAAGGCGCCCGGCAAGGTGCCCGGCGACATCACGGCCGACAAGATGGACGCCGTCGCGGATCTCGCCGACCGCTACAGCTTCGGCGAGATTCGCGTGACGCCACCGCCAGAACCTCGTGCTCGTCGACGTCAAGCAGTCGCGAGCTCTACGGAGCTGTGGCACAAGCTCACGGCGCTCGAGCTCGCGACGCCGAACCTGGGCCTCTTGACCGACATCATCTGCTGCCCGGGGCTCGACTACTGCGCGCTCGCGAACGCCCGTTCGATCCCGATCGCGCAGGACATCAGCCACGCGTTCACGGACTTGGACGAGCTTCAGAAGATCGGCCAGTTCACGATCAACATCTCGGGCTGCATGAACGCCTGCGGCCACCACCACGTGGGCCACATCGGCATCTTGGGCGTCGACAAGCGCGGCGAGGAGTTCTTCCAGCTCACGCTCGGCGGCTCGTCGGACCAGCACGCGTCGCTCGGCGATCGGCTCGGGCCCGGGCTGCCGCAAGCCGAGGTGCCGGCGGCGATCCGCAAGATCGTCGACACGTATCTCGTCGATCCGGCAGCCGAACGAGCGCTTCCTCGACACGTATCGGCGCGTCGGCATCGAGCCGTTCAAGGCGGCCGTCTACGGCGCAGAAAGCCAGGCGGCCTGATGGCGCTCGTCAAGAACGGTGAGCTCGTCGACGAGCTCGTTCGTCGACGCGAGCGGCGCGGAAGCCATCCCGCGCCGCGGGGCCCGTCATCGTCAGCCTCGACCAATGGAAGGCGCACCGCGACGAGCTGCTTGAAGCGCGGCACGCCTCTCGGCATCCGGCTGCACAGCGATCAGCCGCCGGAGCTCGTCGCCGCGGATCTCCCGCACTTCGCCGCTCGTCGCGCTCGAGTTCCCGAAGTTTCGCGACGGGCGCGCGTATTCGTACGCGCGGCTCCTGCGCGAGCGCTACGGCTTCAAGGGCGAGCTGCGCGCCGTCGGCGAAGTGCTGCTCGAGCAGCTGTTCTTCATGCTGCGCACGGGCTTCGATACGTTCGACATCGCAGAGCGCGGATCCGCTGAACGACTACCGCACGGCGCTCGCGGACTTCTCCGGTCTGGTATCAGCCGACGGCCGACGGCCGGCCGACGGCGATGCAGCTGCGCCGCAAGCACTAGGGCGCGAGCAGCTCGCAGACGCTCGTCACGAGCGGCTTCATCGAGTAGCTCTCTCGGGCATTGCGTCGACGCGGATTCGCGCGGTCGCGAGCTCCGCGGCGACGACTGGGCCCGATGGCCGCGACTTTCGTTCGCGCGAGGCCGGAGCGCAGCGCGTCTTCGAGCCGCCGCTTCTCCGCGAGCTCGAGCAGCCGCTGCACCTGTGACTTTGCTCGTGAACGCGATGGCATCGACGCGGCCGGCCGTCAGCTCCGCCGATCAGCGCCGCGACGCGCTCGTCGTCGGCCTTCGAGGCATAGACGTACGGCGCGACGGCGTCGAGACGACGCGCGCCGCGCCGCTCGGAGCCAATCGGCGAGCTGCCGATCTTGATCTCTACTGTAGAGCTGCAGCGCGACGCGCCGCAGCGGCGCGGCGATGGCATTCGCGGCCTCGATCATGCCGGCCGTCGTCGGCTCGGTCGCCGTGTATTCGGGCTCGAGCTCGAGTGCCTTCAACGCGCGTTTCTGGCTTTCGGCCCGCGCGTCATCTTCGGTGTGCGCGCGAGCGCTGCGACGAACGGCGCTTCGCGGCCCGCGCGGGTCGCGAACCTGACGAGGCGCTGCACGCCTTCGCCGGTGTAGAACACGACGAGATCGGTGGGCGTCGCGATCAGGCGCTCGATCCAAGCAAGCACGCCCGCCTCGTCGGGCGAATCGACGATGCCGACGAGCGGGCAGCGCAGCACGCTCGCGCCGCGGCGCTCGAGGAGGCCCGCGAGGACGTCGAGCTGGCGCGATCTCGGGGACGGCGACGACCTTGCCGGTGAGCACGCGGTCGGATTCGCTGGACGGCGCGCGCTCATCGGCGAAAGAATCCTGCCTGCGTCGGTTGCCGGCGAGCACCGTGCGGGCGCAGCCGCTACAGCGTTGTCCGCGGCGATGGCCTTCAGGCGCGGAAACCGGACCACGGCGCCCGCCGGATCCGATCGAAGTCGGAGATCGGGATTGTACTGGCGCAGTAGCCAGACCGGGACGTTGTACTTCGCGCGCGGCGAGGATCCCACAGCGACTCGCCGGGTCCGCATGACGTGGCTCTCGATGCTCCTCGATCTGGTAAGCCGCGAAGAAGTCGCTCTGGATCTGCTGGTGATACGCGCGCCGCCGCTGCTCGAACGTCGCCGCGTCGACGCGACCGAACTCGAGCGTGAGATTCTGGCCGAGGACGACGGCTTCACGGAACGACAGTGAATTGAGATCGCGCAGCCGTTGCGTAGGGACCTCGAGCCAATCGGCGTAGTGGCCGAGCGTCTCGAGCGCCTGCACCGAGATCTCGTTCGTCGCGCTGACCGAGTAGTCGCTCGGGTCCGCAGCCAGCACGTCCTGCTCGGCCTCGAGCGCGTTGACGTCGGCGACCGCGTCCGCGTCTCTTCGTCGGCCTCGCCGGCCGGGGCGGGCAGCCCGTTCGCCAGCACGGCCGGAGCGAGCGCGGCCGCTCCCGTCGGCGGATGCGGCCGGTGCGGCCGCGACCCCTGCCGGCGACTCGGAGGCCGTTGCGACGGGTGGCTCGGAGAGCGGCGAGGGCGGCGTGACGACCGCCGCCATGGCGACGACGGCGCCCGGCGCTGTCAGGGATGATCAGCTGCTGGCCGACCTGGATGACGTTGCGGTTGCGAATGTCGTTCGCGGCGATGAGCGTCTAGCGCGTCGACGCCGAGCCGCGTCGCGATGCGCTCGATGCTGTCGCCGCCGCGCGCGACGTACACGCCTTCGGCGCTGGTCGATGCCAGTGTCGCGTCGTCACGGAGCGGCCGCCGGAGCCGCCGCGGCACTCGGCACGCACTAGCGTCGCGTCGGGTGGCGCAATCACGCCGTCGCTCGGCAAGCGGATCGTCTGGCCACGCGGATCATGGACCGGTTCGTCATTCCGTTGGCGGCCATCAACGCCGCGAGGCTCACGCGGTACTCTGCGGCGATCTTCGACAGCGTATCGCCGCGTTGCACGCGGTGCTCTCGATCGAGCCGCTGCGCGGCGAACAGCTTGTTCGCATCGATCGTGCCGAGCAGGGCCTCGGCGACGGCGGCGGTCTCGCGCGGCACGCGCAGCTCGAAGCCCTTGCGGCACGTACTTGTCGCCCGACCAGACGATGTCGGTGAGCGCGGGGTTCATGTTCGCGCAACGTATTCTCGCGAAGGTTCAGCGCGTCGGCGAGCGTGTCCACGGTCATGAACGCCGGCACCGTGATCGTCGTCGGTGTCCGACGGCGGGTCGACGCTTCAGGTTCGGGAAGTAGCTGCTCGGGATTGAGTGTCGATCTCGAGGGCCGCCAGGAACGCTGCGTAGAAATTGCGCGACGCGAAGCCGAACGTGCGGCTCTGGTATTTCTCGACGATCGTGCGCGATGTCGCGTGGTCTTCTGCTGCACCACGGCGCTGCGCATGCCGGCGAGCGCCGTGGTTGTAGGCCGTCAGCGCGAGCGGCCACGATCTGAATGACGCGTGAAGTTGTCGGCGAGCAGGCGCGCCGCGGCGTCGGTCGCGAGAACGGATCGCGGCGCTCGTCGACGACGTGGTCGATACGCATGTAGCGCACGCCGGTCGAGCGCGTGAACTGCCACATGCCGGCGGCGCCGACCTTCGAGTAGGCCGTCGGATCGAACGACGACTCGACGTGCGGCAGCGCCGCGAGCTCGCGCGGCAGGCCGCGCTTCGTCGAGCACTTCGTGAATGTACGGCTTCCAAGTGCCGGAGCGAACGAGGCCCGCGCGGAATCGATCGGACTGCCCGAGCTGGAACGCGCACGCCGTCCGGCAGCCGCGCGTAAACTCGGCGTTGCTCGTGCCTGTCAGGGAACAGCTTCGAGGATTCGCTCGTTCTTCGCCGTTCAGCCCCGCGCGCGTGCCGCCGGCGAGCTTCGTGAGGATATTGCGCGTCACTTCGTGCGCGCGCTCGGTGCGTCGACGCCGCTCGCGCGAGCTCAAGTCGTCCGGATCTGCACCGTCTGATAGACGATGTCGAGGCGCAGGTCGTCGTGGATGAAGCCTTCGCGCGTGTCGATCTCGGTGTAGACGCGCGTCCAGAACTTGACGGCGGGCTCGAGCTCGGCCGGCCGCGGGAAGAGGCTCGTTTCGTGCGCGTCGGCGTGAAAGGCGAGAAAGGCGAGGGCGTAGGCTACCGCGAGCGAGCGATATGCAATGCGCATGTATGTGGCTTCCGCATTCCTGCTGCCGAGCGCTGATCGATCTTGGATTATGTCCATTGCGCCCGCAGTCGCGTCCGGGACGCAGTTCACGTCCGAAGGGCCAAGAGGGCGGTCTTCCGTTACCGCGTTTTTTCATTATTTCTATCGGCTTACGGCCGGAAATTACCGCACCTCCTGCGCGCCGTCAAAGCCTTTAGCTCAAGCGGTAGCTGGACGTGCTTGCGGAAGCCCGGCCGCTCGGCGAGGCGAGCACGCCACGCGCGAACGGCCGGCGAGCGGCGGCCGGTCGATGCCGGGGATCTCGAGCCAGCGGTGCGCCGTCGCACCGACCGGGATGTCGCCCATCGTGAAGGCGTCGCCCGCGACATAAGGCGAGCGCCGCTCAAGTGCTCGTCGAGCAGCACGCATCGCGCGGTTCGCCTCCGGCCGATGCGCGCTGCGATGGCCGCGGCGTCGCGGCTCGCCGGCCGGCGCTGCGGATCAGGTTCCAGAACACGATCGACACGGGATGGACGAGCGTCGAGAGCTGCCAGTCCATCCAGCGCTCCGCGAGCGCGCGCGTCTTCGAGCGACGCCGGGCAGAGACTGCCGAGGCCGTGCTTGCCGCGCTAGGTAGCGGACGATCGTGTTCGACTCCCAGAGGCGTGAAGTCAGCCGTCGGTCAGCAGCGGCACGCGGCCGTTGGGATTCAGCGTCGAGATACCACGGCTCGGTCGTTCTTGCCGTGCTCGAGCCCGGCGTCGATGCGCGTGTACGGCAGCGTCGAGCTCCTCGAGACACCAGAGCACCTTCTGCACGTTGACGGAGTTCGTGCGGCCGTAAATGGTCAGCACGGCGGCGCTCCTTGGGCCTCGCCCGGTCGGTGATGGAGGGCGTGGTATTCTCGCACGGCTATCGGCGAGCGTGCCGACTCGAGAGAAGGCGCTTCATGAGGAGAGCGTTCAAGTTTTCGCTTGGGGTCGTCGTGCTGTTCGCGGCGTTCTCGGTCGTGTTGCTGATGGCCACGATCTACACCTACGACAGGCTCACCGGTGAAACGCTGATCGCCGAGCTCAGGTTCGATGCGACCAGCGATCGGCAATACGTCGCACATCTGCGCACCGGCGATCGGTGCGAGGACCGCACGTTCCCGCTGTACGGCGATCAATGGCGAATCGACGCCGAGTTCCTCAAGTGGAAATACTGGGCGCTGCTGCTCGGGCTCGACTCGCAGTATCGGCTCGACCGGCTCGAAGGCCGGTATCGCTCCGTTGCCGACCAGAATTCTCAGCGCAACGTCGCGCACGCTTTGAGCGAGCGCACGGCCGTCGACGTCGTCGACGCTCGCCGAGTCGCTCGGCTCGTGGAATTTCCTGCTCGACGCGACGTACGGCAGCTCGACTTACCAGGATATCGACGTCGACGACGTCTACTACGTCTACCGCACGACCACGGGAATCATCACGCGGCACGAGCGGCGGCCCGTGGAGCCCGCGGGCGGCGCAGCCGTTCAACGTCACGATCGACGGCGCGTGCAGCGACCCGTCAATGTGGCAGCGCTTCACCGAGTGGACCGACGACGGCGTCGTCGCGGCGCTCGATCTCGTCGAGCGATAATCACCTTCAGAGGACAAGACCCATGAACATCTCGATGCGCTCGCTCGCCGTGCTCGCGGCTCGCCGTGGGCTTAGGTTTCGGCGTCGGCCGTTTCGGCGCCGACGGTAGCGCTGCCGCGCACCAGTCGAATGCGTTCACCGCGCTCGACTATCTAGCAGATCACGCAGCTCATCAACCGCTACGCGTACGGCATCGATACGTGCGCGAACAACGGGTACGACTACGCGAATCTATTCACGACCGACGGCGTGTTCATCGATCGGAACTCCGACGCAGGGTTTGCGGCCGGCGGCCGCGTGCTCGCGCAGGGGCGCGACGCGCTCGCGACGCTCGTCGGCGGCGGCAGCCGCGGCTGCGAGACGAAGCTCGTCTGGACCGACTGGAGCCACTTGATGCTGAACCACGAGATCACGCCGACCGCAGACGGCGCCACGGAGGCCGCATCTATCTCGTGCAGCTCGGCATGAACGGCCCCGGCAGCGTCGCGCGGCACGGCGGCTACGAAGATGTCTACGTGCGCACGCCCGACGGCTGGCGCATCAAGTCGCGCACGCACGTTCGCGATAAGGCGTGGCACAGCGAGAAGCTGCGGACTCCCGATTTGAACTGAGCAATTCCGCGTCGCGAGGCTCGGCAGCTTGGAACCCGCCACGATCGTTCTTTGGATCGCCGCGGGCGTGCTGATCGCGATCGGCGCGATCGGGCTCATCCTACCGATCTTGCCGGGCGCCCCGTTGATGTTCATCGGCGCGCTGCTCGCGGCGTGGGCCGAGAATTTCGCGTATCTCGGCCCCTGGTCGCTGACTCTGCTCGGGCGCCTTGACCGCGTTGGCCGTCGCCGTGGACTTCGTCGCAGGCGCATTCGGCGCACGCGCCGATTCGGCGCTTCCGCGCGAGCCGTAACGGGCGCGACGCTCGGAACGATCGTCGGGCTCTTTCTTCGGCATCGTGGGCGTGCTCGTCGGTCCTTTCATCAGCGCCGTCGTCGGCGAGGCTTTCCGCGCGGCGCAGTCTTGCGGCCGCCGGACGCGCCGGCTTCGGGGCCGCGCTCGGCCTCGCGCTCGGCACGGCCGCGAAGCTCGCGATCGCCTTCGCGATGATCGGCGTCATCGTCTTCATGCGGCTTCTATAGAATCCTCGGGCCGCTCGGCAATTGCTCCACCTCGGGCATCCAGCCCTCGCCGGCCGGGCTTGAATCGCCTTAGTAGCGGCCCACACAGGGGCTAGCGAAGATTCCACCCTTTGTTTGGAGGGGCAAATTATGGTCATTCGAGTCAAAGATCCGTTCGCGACGTTGCTCGGTTTGCAGCGCGCGATGGACGGCGTGATGGGCAGCGATTGGTTCCGGAAGCCGCACATCCGGGTCGGGCGCGTTTCCGCTGTTGAACGTGTTCACGGACGGCGACGACTTCGTCGTCGAAGCGGAGCTGCCCGGAGTCAAGAAGGAAGACCTCGGCGTCCAGGTTCGCGGCGACACCTTGCGCATTCAAGGCAAGAAGACGATCGCGCACGACGAGAACGCGAGCATCCATCGGCGCGAGCGCGCGGCCGGCCAATTCGACCGCACCGTGACGCTGCCTGCCGAGATCGACTCGGCGAGAGTGTCGGCGGAATACCGCGACGGCGTGTTGACGCTGCGCTTACCGCAGGCCGAAAGCGCGAAGCCGCGCACGGTCAACATCAACTGATTCGAGATCGGAGGAGAGACAGCATGTCTAGCCAAGTCGCAAGAGAAGTGGCTCCGCACGTGAAGCGCGAGCTGACGCAAGCCGAGGAGCGCACGGAAGCCGGGAAGTTTCTTCAGCCCGTACGCGGACATCCACGAGACGGATCGCATCGTCGTCGTGACGATGGAGATGCCGGGCGTCGCCAGAGCTCGATCGACATCCAGCTCGACAAAGGCGTGTTGACTGTCAAAGGCACGATCGACTCGACGAAGTACGAGTCGAGTGCGGCCGCTGTACACGGAGTACAACGTCGGCAGCTTCGTTCGGACGTTCACGGTGTCGCCGAAGGTCGACGCAACGGGCATCTCCGCGGCGGTCGCCGACGGTGTGCTGACGATCGAGCTGCCGAAAGCGAAGGAAGCGCTGACGCGGCGCATCTCCGTCAACTGAAGACGGATAACGCCGCCATGGATGGCGGCAAGTGCCGGCCGCAAAATGCTCCTGCATTTGCGGCACTCGGCATCCTGGCCGTCGCAATTGCAGGAGCGAATTGCGGCCGCCGCCATGGATGGCGGCAGTGCCGCCGCGCCTACTCGAGCGCGAACGCGAGCAACACGTTGCCGGGCGAGCCCACGATTCCGCCGTTGCCCGCAGTCACGTAGAGCATTCCGCCCGCGACGACGGGCCCCGGCCCGTCGATCGACCCTGCCATTCGCCTTCACGCCGTTGACGGTCGTGAAGTCGCGGTTCGTATCGAACGTCCAGAGCACTTTGCCGTCGTCGCTCGCGTAAGCGCGCACGGCGCCGTCGGCGCCGCCCGAGAGCACGACGCCGGGCATCGAGGTCAGCGCCGCGGATTGCGCCGGGCTGCAACCCCGGCCCGGCGCGCAGACGGGCCCTTGCGGCGGCGTGAACCACGCGCGTTGTCCCGTCACGAGGTCCACGGCATGCAAGCCGCCTGGCGCCGGCGTCAGCTGATCGGCGACGGCGAAAGTACGCTCGCGAGCCGTCGACGGTGGCGCCCCAGACTCCGCCGACGGGGCTGCCTCGGCCCCAGCGGTACTCCCAGATCTCGCGGCCGCGCCGCTCCGGGTCGAGCAGATAGCCGACACCGGATTTCTGCGTCACGACGAGCCCGTCGCGGCCGTTCGCGAGCGTGACGAGCACGGGCGACGCCGAGAAATCGAAGTCGGGCCCGACGTCCGCGGGGCAGTTCGGATTGTCCTCGGCCGTCGTCGCGTCGCCGCCGCCGAGCGGCGCGCCGCAGCCCAGGATCCAGGTGTCGGGCATGATCTGATTGACCCAGCGAATGCGCCCGGACGCGATCTCGAACGCGACGATCGCGTCGCTCGTGCGCGGCGCGGGGTCGGCATATGCGTTGCCCGTCGCGGCATAGATCAAGCCGCGCTTCTCGTCGATCGTCGGCGCGCTCCAGATCGGCGAGCCTGCGGGGCCCCAAGCGGCTTGCCGCTCGAGCTCGTGCCGCGGCGCTTCGGCTCGTCGACCGTATAGGTTTTCCAGACGACTTCGCCCGTGGTCGCGTCGAGAGAGGTCAAGCTGCCGCGGAACGTGCAGCACTCGTAATCCGGCATCGACGCCGCGCGTTTCTTCCGATACGCCGGACGTCACGACGTAGAGCCGTCCCGCGTGCAGCGTCGGCGCGCCTGTCGCGCGCGCGGCGCGATGGTCGTCGACCTTACGCGTCCACAGCTCCTTGCCCGTGGCGGCGTCGACGGCATAGGCGCGCGCCTCGGCATCAGCGAAGTAGACGCGCGTAGCCCGTCGGCGCATTCGCGGGACCGACGGGTCCTACCGAGACGGCCGTGCGCACGCCGGATCGAGCCTTGTACGTCCAGAGCGTGCAGCCGCTCTTCGGATCGAGCGCGTAGACGACGCCCGATTGGCTCGCCATGAACAACCGGCCGCCGACGATCGCGGGTTGCGAACGCGACTGCGTGACGTCGGCGACGCCGAACGCCCATTTGAGCTTCAAGCTGCCGACGTTGGCCGCGGTGATCCCGCCGGCGTCGCGCTGGAAGCGCGTGTTGCGTACGTCGGGACCCCAGCCGTTCCAGCTCGAGCTCGAGCCGGCGACCGCGAACGGCGGCTCGCCGTGCACAGGCCTTGGTCGAGCCGCGCCGTGGCCGCGAGCACGGGGCGACCCGTGACGAGCTCCGCGATCGCGACGCGCTCGGGCTGGGTCAGCGCCTGACCCTGAAGGCGCATCGTGCCTTCCGTCAGCGTCTCGACGATCGCGTTCGGGGCGAGGGCCCCCATCGCGGCGCGCGTCGGAACGTCGTCCTCGGTGGGATTCAGGTGGCATGCCGCGCAGTGCTGCGTGAACAGCGCTTCCGCATTCGGAGCCTGGCTCCATGCCGCGAAGCTCGACAGCGAAGCGATCGACAACGTGAGCAGTGTGGTCCGCATGAGTCCTCCCGCGCGGCAAGAATAGCCGAATCTTAAAAAGCACCGTAGGGCCTGCTATGGTGTGCGCCCGCAAGATCAGCGACTGGGGCTCGCCTTGGCCGCGAACGAACACCAACATCGGCCGGTTCTCGGCGTAATGCTGAAGCTGTCGTCGGTCGTGCTGCTCTCGTGCCTCGCCGCCTGCGTCAAATACTTGGGCTCCGGCGTGCCGACGGGCCAGATCATCTTCGTGCGCGGCGTGATCTCGATGGCCGTGCTGGCGTTCATCGCGTGGCAGTTCCACGGTTTTCAGATCTTACGCACCGATAGGCTGCGCTCACATGCCGTCCGGTCTTTGGCCGGCACAGCGAGCATGTTCTGCTGGTTCACGGCGCTGACCATGATCCCGCTCGCGGATTTCACGGCGATCAGCTTCACGGCGCCGCTGTTTCTCACGCTGCTCGCGATGCTGTTGCTCGGCGAGCGCATCCACGTCTACCGCTGGACGGCGCTCGCGATCGGCTTCGTCGGCGTCGATCATCACGATCGGGCCGCACTTGACGCTCGGCGGCAACTCGCTCGGCGTGCTCGTGGCGTTCGGTGCGGCGGTGTTCTCGGCGGCCGCGATCGCGACGCTGCGCAGCATGAGCGGCGCGGGCGGCGAGCATCCGCTCGCGATCACGTTCTACTTCTCGCTGACGACCGTGATCTGTCTCCGCGCTGACGGCCGTGGGCGGCTGGCCGATGCCGACGTCTGGAGCAGTGGCTGTTCATCATCATCTCGGCGTTGTTCGGCGTCTCCGGCCAGTTGTTGATGACGATGTCGTATCGCTACGCGGAGGCCTCGACGCTCGCGCCGCTCGACTATACGAACCTGCTGCTCGCGGTGACGCTCGGGCTCTACTTCTTCGGCGAGGTGCCGCACTGGTCGATGCGGCTCGGCGCGCCGCTGGTCATTGCGGCCGGGCTCATCATTCTCTGGCGCGAGTATCGGCGCTACGCGGCCGTGCCGGCGCCCGTCGTGCCGAACGACTGAGCCGCGCGGGCAGTGGGCCGTTCCTCGGCAAGCCTCTATGATCGGCGCATGCCGCGCCCCGCGACGACGTTGTTCGAAGATGCGATCGACATTCCGTTGGCTCGAGGCCGACCGGCTGACGCCGCACGCAGAGCGCAGCCGCCGCGACCGCGACATCGGCCTGAAGCTGGGAAGCCGCGACAATCTGCAGCGCGCGCGCGGCTGGTGGCGCTCGGCGGTGCCCCACGAAGAACGCGTCGGCGCCCGCCTCGAGCGGATCCGCGTCGCCATCACGGCGATCATCGCTCTGCTCGGTGCCGTGCTTGGTGCGAGCGTCGCGCTCGCGGCTTTTTCACATACGACGGCTCGCAGCCCGTGAACGTCGTGCGCCTGATCGCGCTGCTGGTCATCGTTCCGGCGCTGTTCCTCGTCGCCAGCTTGCTGTTCCTGCCGGGGCGCGTCCCGTTCTTGCGCGGCCTGCAGGATTTGATTGCGCCGCTGAACATCGGAGCGCTCGCGCTCGCCGTGTTCCGCCGATTGGCGCGTGCGTCGCCGGAGCTTGGCGTGGCGTTCGATTGGCGCGCGGGCCGCTCGAGCACAGGGCGCTTCGCGAAAGTGGCAGCTCATGCGCTGGTCGCCAAGTTGCAGCGGTCGGCTTCAAGCGTCGCGGCGCTCGCGACGGCGGTGCTGCTCGTGACGTTCACGGATCTCGCGTTTCGCTGGAGCACGACCCTCGGACGCGGACCCGCAAGTCGTGACTCGCATCGTGCACGCGATCGCGTGGCCATCCGGCGGCCGCGCGGGTGGACCTCAGGACGTGGACATTCACGGGGCCATCACCGGCGGGACCTGGCAGATCACCGGGAACACCGGGGACATCGACGCAAGATCCACCGCCGCCTCCTGGGCCACGAACATCAACGGCAACCTCAAGAGCCTGCGCATCCACGGCGACGCCTCGAGGCTCGCTGGCCGTCGCCACAACATCGAGAACATCGACATCAGGGCGACGCCGACGGCCTGACCGTCCTCGCCGGGGCCAACCTCGGCTCCGACGCCCACTTGGGCCGGGACGGGCGACGCGGCGGACGTGTTCCGCGGCGCGTTTCATCAAGCAGATTAAGATCAACGGCGACATGACCGACGATCTTCGCCGCGGGCGTCAACCCGACGAACACCACCTTCGGTGACAGCGACGACGTGTTCCTGACCCCCAGCGTGATCCAGCGGAAGACAAAGGTCAAAGGGCACGACCAGCAGCGCTTCTTCGTGGCCGACATGGTCAACGCGAAGCACGTGCGTCATGACCACGGGCACGACGCAGGGATAGCCACAGGCACGGCAACGGCAATGGTGGCAACGGCGGGAACGACAACGAGGACCACAATAACCAGGGCGGCGGAAGAAGTCCGGCGGGACGCAGATCAAGCGTGAACCCGGGCCTCCGCAACGCCGTGCAGAAGGCCGCGAAGGCGGCGAAAAGCACTCGAACAGGATGTTCGGCCATTGAGTTGAACGAGTCTGTGAAGCAGCACGCCCGCCCGGGCGCGCGCTTTCTTTTGTTGAGGATCAGGCCTCGATGCCGTAGGTAACCGGGCAACCGTCACAGCGCGCGGCGAGGTCTATCGGAACGCCGTCGCGCGTTCTTCGCGGCCCTGTGCAAAATCGGGTTATCTGCCGCTGTCAGCCCGGGCGGATGGTCGCTGCTCGATCCGCTTCTCAGGCTTGCTCTTGACCAGACGGTCCACGTAGCTGCCGGGCGTGTGGACGTGGTCGGCCTCGATCTCGCCCAACGCGACGATCTCCTCAGCCTCGGCGATAACTGGAACGCCGCGGCGGCGGCCATCATCAGGTTGAAGTTGCGGGCAGTCTTGCGGTAGACGAGGTTGCCGAAGGGGTCGGCGGTGCAGGCCTTGACCAGCGGCAGGTCGGCGTAGAGGCCGGTCTCCCAGGACATAGTCGCGCTCTTCGCCCTCGACCGCAGGGGAATGGACGGTGGCGGGGCGCTACCGGCGGCGCCGCGTCCCGGGGACCGTCGCGCCCGCCGATGCCCTGGGAGGGGCGGAGCATGGAGCAGGTCTCTTGCCTTCCACGACCAATGTGCCCGCATGCTGTGGCGGTATAAAGGCGGGGATCCCGGCCCCGCGCCGGCCCGGATACGCTCGTACCAGCGTGCCCGCAGGTTGAACTCCACCTCCAGCTCGCGGGAAAGAACTGCCGCTCGAACGTTGGCGTTCTCGCCCGACGTAGCTGGAGATCATCTTGCGGATCTGGCGGGTCTGGAGGAGCAGGCCCAGGCCCCAGTCGTCCACCCCCGCGTTGTTGCTGATGCAGGTCAGGCCCTTCACGCCGCTGTCGCGCAGGGCGACGATCCAGCGTGCTCGGGGATGCCGCACGAGCCGAAGCCCCCCCACCGTCGACGGTCATCCCGTCGCGCACGCCGCGCTCCTTGAGGTCCGCCATCGAGGCCTTCGCGTCCGGGTAGATCTTGGTCGCCATCAACTCCGCCTTTTCCTTCGCTGTCTCGCGGTCACTTCTTGATCACCCGCACTGAGACCAGCACATAGGCGGTACCCCTCGCCCCTGCTTGCGGACGTACGTCGATTCCAGCCGCACTTCCGGGGGCTCCGCCCATGACCTCCGCCAGAGCCGCCTTGCGGCTTCGGAGGCCATCCGCGGGGGCCTCGCCGCGGTCGGGGCGTCGGCCATCGCACGCTACGATCACCCGCCCACTCTCCTCCTTGGCCTTGGTGTTGAACCACGAGGGGATGTCGGAGGCCATGGCGGGGCCGGAGGGGCGGCACGGGAGCAGGGGGCCGGCAGGGGGCCGGCGTGGGCGCTGGAGTTGGGCGGAGCAGGGCGGCGGGCGGGAGCGCGGCCTGGGGCGATACCTGACGCCCATCGCCACCCACACCACGAACTCGCCCATCGCGGTCCGCGAGTAGCCGGCCCTCTGGACGCTGGCCGCGCGGTCCCCGCCCGCGGCCTGCCTGGTCGCCTGCTGGTACGCCGCGTCGAGCGTCGGGCCCCGCCCGCGCCCGTAGCCGTCGCCGCCGGCCAAGCCCGCGGGCCACCAGGCGGGGTTGGCGTCTCGACCTTCTCGACCTTCACCCCGGCCTTCCGGGAGAGCGCGCCCGCGGCGCGATCGGCCTGAGCGGCACGCGCTCCCTGCTCAAGCGAGGGCGCTGAACAGCTCGGAGCCGCCGGGGCCGGCAGCCCGGCTGGGGTGCTGTTGCCTGGGGCGTCGGCTGGGAGGGGCGCGGCGTGGGGGCCGCGGAACTGCCGGCTGCCTTTGGTGCCGGGACCGGGTTGGGGGTTGGAGCCGGCTCGTGGGTGGCGACGAGCACCCCCACGCCCCCCACCCCCACCGCCACACGCCAGCACGATGCGAGTCGATCTCACGCCCTCCTTCCTGAGAACAACTGCTTCTGGTCCTTGGCATCCTTGATCCGGCCGTCAGCAGCTCCAGCTGCTGCCCAGGCTCGTCCACCGACTTGAACTTGTAGTACTCGCTCGCGAACCGGATGTACGCCACTTCATCTACGTCACGGAGCTTGGCCATGACATATCGCCGATGACGCGGGACTCCACTTCCCGGTCGAAGTCCCGGTGCAGCTCCTCGTCGAGCTCGCTGACCAGCTTGTCCTTCACTTCCTCGGGCACCACATGCACTTGCCGGACGCGGCCTGAACGCCGCATGATGTTGTCGCGGCTGAAGGGGACACGGGTGCCGTCGCGGCTGACGACGATCCAGCCGGGCGGAGGCTCGACCCGCTCGTAGGTGGTGAAGCGCCCGCCCGCAGCAGGCACTCGCGCGGCGGCGGATGACCTTTACCGCCGTCGCTGGCGGCTGTCGATCACCTTGTCGTCGTCGGCGGTGCGGTAAGGCAGATCAGCTCCGTATGGTGACAGGCGGAGGCAGGTGCGTCAACTTGTGGTCCTCCGCCGACGCCCGGCTCCCAACTCGCCTCAAAGACAAGGCACCGGGCCAAACCCGGTGCTCTGGATAGTCGTTGGGTTTGTCTCAGCCGATCATCGTCTCGTTCTTGGGCGAGGGCTCGACGGGCGTAAGCGCCGGGGCCTTCGGCCGCGCGGGACGCCTCGGCGGCGTTGCTCGTCGCCCGCGCCACCACCGCCTCCAGCTCCGGATCGAGCCGGCGGATGAAAGCGGCTGGGCTTCTCGTCGTTGAGTCTGGGCGTTGAGCTTGGCGAGGCGCCTCGATCGTCGCGATCTGGCGGACGCGGCTCGCGGCTGATGCGACGATCGTCGAGCGTCTGCTTGAGGGTCAAGGGCTCGCGGCCGTCAGGCCGAGGCGAAGATCCGCAGGACCGACGCCTCGCGGCTCGTCGATAGCCTCGAGCAGGGCTTGATGGAGGTTGAGCTCTTCGTTCCTGAACATGCAGCTCGTCGGGCGGTGCCGCACGCGTGTCGGCGATCATGTCGCCGAGGTTGACGCAGGCGCGGATCGTCCTTCATCCGCGGGCCTGCAGGGGCGCCCGGAAGGCCTCGACGCCCGGATGATGCGGACCTTCTTCAGGGGCAGGTCCATGGCCTTGGCCAGGTCCGGCAGCGAGGGCTTACGGCCCAGCTCGCACCGAGGCTTGCGGCTGGCGATCTTCCACTTGGCGATCGAGCTCGACCATGTAGGCCGGCACGTGGATCGGCTGGCGTGGCGTTGATCAGGGCCGCTTGATCGCCTGCTTGATCCACCACGAGGCGTAGGTGCTGAAGCCGTGCGCCCCTGGGCGGGGTCGAATCCCTCGACAGCGCGCAGGAGCCCGATGTTGCCCTCCTCGATGAGGTCGGTCAGAGAGGAGGCCGCGGTTGGCGTAGTTCTTCGGCGATCGAGACGACCAGCCGCAGGTTGGGCGCGGATCATGCCGCTCGCGGAGCCTGGGACAGTTGTCGTTGATGATCTTCCAGCCGAGCGTCGCGGCTCCTCCTCGGCGGTGAGCAGCGAATAGCGGTTGACCTCTTTGAGGTACGGCGGCAAGGTCCGATTGGAGCCCTGCTCCCCGTGGCCAGGTTTATCAATTCCGGGCCGTTGTCTCGGCTGCTTCCTCCACCAGCCTTCCCGGCGAGAACCGCCGCACTACCTCCGCTGCAAACACACGCAGGGGCCCAAGGCCCAGGCAGCGTCAAGTATCCGTAGCACCCCGTCCTGGGTTTCATCGACGAAGGGTTCGGCACCTGAAGGGATCTCTCTCGCGCACCTCTCCCCAGTATGAATCTGGCGCAGATTTAAAGAATACGAGATGCGGAAAATGGTTGTACTCGGCTTCAGATTTTTGCCCAAAGCGTGAAGAGCACCTGGATCCGACGCCCGACGTATATTTCCGGTGTCCACCGGCCACGGAGCCCTGTTATGGAGTCTCCAAGCCTGACAGCCTGATGTTCCACTGGCATCTCCAACCTCTTGAAGGAATGGGCTTTCCAGCCCGGTCAGATCAACGCCCGCATGATCACCGGCCAGGACGGCGAGCCCCGCGTCCAGGTGCGGCTGGACCTAGGAATCATCCAGATGTTCGCGGATGGCCGGCCCGACGGGGAGACGACCGTTCAGGTACCCGAAGCCTGCTGGAGTACTGAGGCCCGGATCGAGCAGGAGGATGAGCCGGAATCGGTCGGGGTGGAGCAAACGAAGTCCGATAAACTAAGCCTTTCCCCGGAGGACTGCCGCGCCCCTGCGAGAAAGAGGCTGCCCAGTTTTACCAGCGGTACCTGGCGGCATCCTGGTGCTCGAGGATTACGACAGAGTTGTCCGAGATACCACACGCAACATCCGGGTGCTGGACCTGTGCCAGAAGCATGCGCACGCGCCGAGGAGGACCGGAGCATCCTCGAGCAGTTCCGGCCCTACATCACGATGATGCGCTCCGGGCTCTTGCGAGGTCAGGCTCTGAAGGACACCCAACGAGCCCAAGGCCGCCATCCATGCCTTGGACGAGGGCTCGAGGCGGCTTGCGGCTGTACTTCTCCGAGGTGGGCAAGCCCCAGGCCTTCGAGCAGTCGACCGAGGTCCGAAATGCTCAAGGGGATGCGCGTGCGCTTGATCCCCAAGCTGCCGGTCTCGCAGAAGTCGAGCTCAAGCGGCGCTGTGGGCAGCTCGAGCAGGAGAACTACGAGCTGGCCGCGATCCTGCGGGATGATTGAAACAGATCAAGGACCCGACCTGAGCCTATTCGCTGTCCGCCGCGTGCACGGCACTCGCGAAGGCCTCGATCAGGGCGGCGTCCTTGACGCCCTTCTCGCGGCTCGACGCCGCTGGAGACATCGACGGCCCAGGGGTGTACCTCGCGGATGGCCCGCGCGACGTTCTCCGGCGTCAGCCCGCCGGCCAGGATGATGGGCTTGCCGATCCTCTCGATGCGCGCCCGTCAGGAGGGACCAATCGAACGCGGTTCCCGTGCCGCCGCTCCCGCCATCGACCAGGATCGCGCAGACTTCTTCCACCTCATCCCACTTCGCCAGCTCGGCGGCGATCGTCGCCTCGTCGAACCGGACGACGCGGTACGTCGGGGCCGCAGCTCTGGACAGAGCGCGGGTCCTCGCGCCCCGTGGAGCTGCGCGTGTAGATGGTCGGGCAGGTCTCCTCGACATCGCTGAACTCGTCGACATCCGGGTCCGCGAAGACCCCCACCGTCGCGACCAACGGCGGCAGGCCGGCCATGATCGCGTAGGCATCCTCAGGCTCGATGTACCGGGGCGAGGACTTGACGAACGATGACCGATGGCGTCGGCGTCGGCGTCGGCCGCCGCCAAGGCCGCGTCCTCGTCGCGGATCCTGCAGATTTACGATGCGTGCGCATAGGGCCCGGTGCGGCGATGCGGCTTTCGCGCGGTGCGGGGCCGCCGATGCATCCTAGGGCATCCTCGCCCCGTATCGAGGTCGTTACAGCTACCCGCGTGGGACTCCCCTCTTCGAAACGGCGAAACACCAGACCCCACCCCGCTTCCACGCGTCGCCGCCAGCCCCACCGACGCGCTGGGACTTCTATAGTCCCGCACCCGGGCCGGGGCAGGCTCGGGCGGGTCAGCGCAATCTCAGGAAGGAAGCCTCGATGGCGTTCCTCAAAGGGCCTTGAAGGTGTCGCAGCCGCGGAAACCAAGATGTCCTTCATCGACGGGCGAGAAGGGCATCCTCGAGTACGTCGGGGATCCCACCATCGGCGAGCTGGCGAGCAACTCGACCTCGAGGAGACGGTCTTCCTGCTCTGGAACACCCGCCTGCCCAAGAAGGAAGAGCTGGCGAGCTTCACCCAGAACGATCCGCTCGCGCTTTTACGACCTGCCGGCCAAGATCGAGGCCCTGCTCCTGGGCACGCCCAAGGAGGCCCAGCCGATGCACGTCATGCGGACGCTGATCTCTTCGGCCATGGGCCTGATCGACCCCAGCCCCAACAAGATCGACGACTCCTGCCCAGCGTGCGCGTTTCAAGGCCAGCGACGCTGCTGGCGGTGGCGCCCACGATGCTCGCGGCGTTCCACCGATACCGCCAGGGCAAGCCGCTGGTGAAGCCCGACCACAGCCTCCCCATCGCCGAGAACTTCCCGCACATGCTCAACGGCGAGCCAAGCCGACGCCCGCGATGGCCCGGGCCTTCGACGTGTGCATGATCCTGCACGCGGACCACGGCCTGAACAACTCCGACGTTCACGGCGCGCGTGATCATCTCGACGCCTCAGCGACATTTACTCGGCGATCACCGGGCGCGATCGGCTCGCTAAGCGCGGCCCGCTGCACGGCGGGGCCAACGAGGAGGTGATGATCATGCTCAACGAGATCGCCCAGCAGTGGACGGACGCGAGCAGCTAGACTCGTCGAGCCTTGATCATGAAGCTGGCGAAGAAAGAGAAGATCCCGGGCTTCGGGCACCGCGTGTACAAGGCCTATCGACCCGCGCGCCACGCTCCTCAAGACCTGCGCGAAGCAGCTGGCCGCAGGACACCGGGAACACGCAGCTCTACGAGAAGTCCGCACGCATCGAGCAGGTCATGGCCCGCGAGGCGGTCGCCGCCAAGGGCATCTACCCCCAACGTCGACTTCTACTCGGCCACGACGTACCACTGCATCGGCCTGCAAGCTGGACCTGTTCACGCCGATGTTCGTCGTCAGCCGCATCGGCGGGTGGCGCGGGCACGTGCTCGAGCAGCTCGACGGCAACCGGCTGTTCCGACCCAGCCGCGCGAAGTACGTCGGGCCGCACGATCAGCGGTACATCCCGATCGACAAGAGGTGAGAGCGAGGCATCCCCTTGCCGGGCCGTGAGTTGCGTCGTCACCCGATTGCAACTCGACGTCGACTCGGCGGTACACCCTTCCGCCGGGCCACGCCCGGGAGCGGAGGGTTCATGTCACGTCGCCACGCGTTCGCCCTCGTCGAGCTGGTCATCTGCCTGACGATGGCCACAGTCTTGAGCCTGCATTCTGCTCGTGACCGCGGCGGAGCTCCCGCCACCTCGCATGGCAGGCGGGCTCCATGGCCAATCTGCACTGAGTTCGCCGCGATCACGTCGTCGTACGCGCGTGGACAACGCCGACCAGTTCTGGTCCTACAGCTGGCGTGTGGGTGTCCCCACGGGGAGCGCACGTACCCGGACCTCGCGGGGCCGCCCGCGGATCAGACCTCCGCGGCCGCGATGCAGGCGGTGGACCTCCTTCGCAGACACGGCCGGCCCGACATGCCGGTCATGAGCGGCTGGTTACCGCTGGCCCTGTACTCCTCCACCTGCCGCTGGCGCGAGGACTACTTGGGCGTTGACTCCACTCATCACGGTGTTCGCCGTCTCACCGGGCGATGCGAGCCGGCTTCACTGGTCCAACGACATCGCCGGCTTCCCAGGACGGCGACTACCTCCCGCTCCCAGCCCGACCCGACCGATCCGACCAGCAGAAGACGCTTGGCCGTACAGCTCTTCGTACCGTGGCTGCCGCTGGCTAGCTTCCGGATGGCCCGGACGCGGTCACGGCCCGGAGACGGGACCATCGTTCCCAGCACTTCGACCCAGTTCTACAGCTGCCATCGGCACGCCGCCGTGGAACCTGGGCGGGCGGCGGGTGTCGGAGGTCAACTACCCATCGCAGAAGGTGTTCGTTCCTCGACAGCCGCCCAATGGCAAGGCGTGAAGATCCCGGTCTTCTTCGGCGTACGCGTTCGCGCGCGTTCCGATGAGCTTCGTCGATGGGAGCGCCCGCGTGCGGATCAGGGGACAGGCCAACCCGGAGCTTCCAGCCGAACAATCCCCGCGCCCCTGTTCTCCACGACACTCCCGTACCTCGCCCGCTCCCTGGGACCCGCCGATCCTCGGGGGCGTTTCCTCAACCGTAGACGATGAGCTCTCTTCTGGACGCGCGCCGGCATCCTGGGGCGTGCTACGACGGAGACGAGCCTAACACCTCCAACTGGTAGCCTCTTCGAAGGTGAACATGGCCAAGGTGGCCATGCGGGAGGGGAGTGGGCGGCCGGGCGTGGGGGCCGGCGCGGGGGTAGTCGGTAGCATCCTCGTTCGCGACGACGGAGGATGCCCATGCTCAGGCCCTGTTTCGGCACGCTCCTGCTCCTTGTGGTCTCGCTGGCCCGTTCCGCAATCGCTGCCGAGCCGCCGGGCCTGCTCACGCCCCACGAACCCTCCGATGCGAGTACCCGCCGATCCGTGCGCACGGTCGATAGCGGCACCCGCGCCTGAGCTGGGAACTCAAGGCCGGCGATGCGCAGCGGGAATCTCTCGCGGTGCCGCGCGCGCCAGATCGTCGCGTCCAAGCCGCCGGGGCCTTGATCCCCGGCAAAGGACGTCTTATTGCTGGGACTTCCGGGGAGTGGTCGCGTCCTCACAGACCTGCCAGATCGAATACCAAGGCCCGCAGCCCGAGAGCCGCAACCCGGTCGTGTGGCGTGTGCGCGTGTGGGACAACAAAGGCGGCGTGTCTGATTGGAGCCCGCCGTCGCATTGGTACGCGGGCTTGCGGACGCCGGAAGATTGGGGGGCGGCTCGGTGGATCGCGGACGCCGCTCCCGCGGAGAACGGCGTTCGCGCCGCTGCCTCGCGCGCGATGTTCCACGCAAGACCATTTTCGACGGCCGACCCCACGACGCCCACAGCCGCGTCGTGCATGCTGGCCTGTGGGTTTCGGCATTGGGCCTCTACGACCTCTCCATCAACGGGGTGCGTGCGGGAGCGACTCCTCGCCCCCGAGTGGACCGACTACACCAAGCGCGTCCAGTACCAGCACTACGACGTGACCAAGCAGATCGTGGACGGGGAGAACTGCATCGGCGTCATCCTGGGCGACGGCTGGTACGCCGGGAAGATCGGGCTGGCGCTTTTATCGTGCCCGGCGGCCCGGCCCGCGCCCATCTATGGCCGCAAGCCCGAGTTGCTCTTGCAGCCTGGATCTCTCGTTCGCGGATCGCACCACGCGGACCATCGTCTCGGATGACTCGTGGGAATCCACGCTCGGGCCCGATTGTCGCCGACGACATCCTGGACGGCAGAGACCGACGACGCGGAAAGAGATCCCCGGCTGGTTTGCCGGGGCATCCCGCGGCGGGCGCCCGGTCCAAGGTCCCACGTGTGTTTGCGATCCACCCCCGTCGCGGTCGTCGCCCAGCCCAACGAGTGCATCTGGGTGCACCACACCGTCCCTGCCGGGTTCAGCCATCAGCCCAAGCCGGGCGTGTATGTCTTTGACATGGGGAGGAACCCTCGCCGGCTGGTGCCGCGTGACGTTCACCGCCAAGGCGGGTACGACCATCACACTCCGGCACGCCGAGGTCCTGAATCGCGATTTTTCGATCTACACCGACAATCTCCGCGGGGCCGCGCCAGACCGACCGTTACACGTGCGCGACCGACGGACGCCGAGACCTTCGAGCCGCCGCTTCACCTATCCACGGCTTCCGTTACCTCGAAGTGACGGGCGTCGGCTCCAAGCCCTCTCTCGACGCGGTCACCGGGTGCGACGCCAACTCCTACTCCGCGGGAGACTTCCACGTTCGAATGCCCTCGACCCGATGGTCAACGAGCTCTTCAAGAACATCCGTGCGGACACAGATGGACAATCTGATGGGCGTGCCCACCGACTGCCCGCAGCGCGATGAGCGGTGCGGCTGGATGGGGACATCCTCGCCTTCGCGCCCACGGCGTGCGCTTCAACATGGACATGGCGGCGTTCTTCGACGAAGTGGCTCCCCGACACGCGCGACGCCCAGGTGCCAAGCCGACGGGCGCTTCCCGGACTTCGCCCGCACCGGCTACGACCCCGACAAGCCGCTTCTGCGGCGTGCCCGCGTGGGGCGATGTCGGGCGTGTTCGTGCCGTGGGCGGCGTACCAGTTCTACGGGGACAGCGCGATTCATCGCCGAGCAGTACCGACGCGGCCGCCCGCTGGGTCGACTAGCGTCCACTCGAAGAACCCCGGACCTGCTCTGGAAGCAAACTCCCGCGGCAGCGACTACGGCGACTGGCTCAACGCCGACACGCTCAAGCTCGGCCGGCTGGCCCGCAGAAGGGCGCGGAGAAGTCCGGCGACGTGACCCTTCGCGACGATGTTCTTCTTCCGCCTCGACGCAGACTCGTCGCGGAGATGGCCCAGCGTGCTCGGCAAGGCGCGGCGGAGGCCGACGAAGTACGGCGAGCTGAGCCGAGAAGCATCCGCGCGGCGTTCGTCGCGGTGTACGTCAAGGGCCGACGGCGCCGATGTTTATCCTCAAGGGCGACACGCAGGCCGGCTACTCTGCCCTGCACTTCGGCCTGATCCCTCGAGCTCGCTCCAGGCCGCGGCGACGCGCACGCGCATCGGTCGAAGCCGCTTCAAAGCCCTACAGACGGCCAGAGATTCCACCGGCTTCCCACTGCACGCTCCCGCTGATGACTCAGCCCTGCTGCCGCGGCCACAACGACGAGGCCTACCGCCCTGCTGCTCAACCGCAAGATGCCCTCCGCCGGGGGCTACTGAGAGATCGACCACGCGCCACCACGCGATCTGGGAGCCGCCGGGATCGGCTGGGTCGAAGGGGGCGCGGCTACCAGGACCGCGGCATGAACTCCTTCGCCCACTACGCCATCGCGCGGTCGGCGAGTGACGTACCGACGATGCTCGGCATCAGCCCGACGAGCCGGGATTCGCGAACGTGAGATCGCCCGCACCCCGGCCCGGGCATCAACTGGGCCAGGAACCTACCGCTCAATCCGCGGGCCCATCCCCGGTGGCCTGGGACCGCGCGACAACCAGCTCCGTGTCAACGTGACAACTTACCCAACGTCGCGGCCACGCTCGTGCTGCCCACGACGATGTCGGGAACGTGATGATGGAAAGAAGATCACGGCGGCCGGCATCGCGGCGGAGCCGACGCGATGGCGTGGTCTGCCGCGTTGGCTCGGGAACCTACGAGTTTGTCGCGCTAACTCGCGAATCAATCCGGCGCTCGGGTCCGATCGCACGCTGTCGTCGCGCCGGGCCATGAAGGCCAGGCTGCTGACCCGAAGACCGCCATGGTGACGCGCGGGCACCGCCGAGGCGATCCGCAGCCCGAAGTCGAAGGTGCTAATGCTGGTAACTCAGCCCCGACAGCGTAGATGGAATCAGCAATGGCCTCCCCGAGGCGATCCCCAACTGCCCCGTCGTGCATGCGGTACATCTCCCCATCGATGAGCGTGGACGATCTGTTCGTCCACTCTGATGTTCCTCCGCCAAAGAGGCCAGGGGACTCGTGACGCCGTAGGCACCCAGCGGGACCGAGTCGAAGGTCACGCCGTTGGGCCATATCGTGAAGCCGAAGCTGGCGGTCCTGTTCGGTGCCCAGGCTCGGCGGCGGTGCGGTTGACGAGGGGTGAGTTGGTCCCGTTGCTGTAGGTCCACCAGCCGCCCTGACTGGACTGTTGCGATTGGGATCGTAGTGTGCTGCCTTGAGCTATCTATTCCAGGTCGGGATCCAGAACTGCTGCCCGGGGTTGTGCGTCGGCTGGTCGGCGAATCCCCTGCGGGGAGTTGTAGTGGAAGGTCGAGACGTCGTAGGCCCTGTTGAGGAAGGCCGACCTGTCCGGCGATGCCCGGGCTCCGCTGCAAAGCCAATTGCAGTACATCGCCGCCATCCGCCAGAGAGATGTCCGACGGCAGCATCTCGTTTCCCTGGGGACCGTCCGCTGCAAGCCCCCGGGCGTGTTTGAGTTGCTGGCACCGCGCCCCAGTAGGTCGGTGGGATCGCGGTGCGGCAGCCGGTCCGATGGAGGGCGGTCGTAGGCGGCGTTGAAAGTTCACCCAGTCGGCGGTCCTGATCTCGAACTGGCTCATCCGATAGGAGTAATCCACGCCGCCGTGCCCTATGGCTTACGCCCCCCGGCGTTCCGTTAGCAATACGTAACTGAACGAAGTATTAC
>ERZ1370068.3699-contig-280_pt1 | contig 28704 bp, 38 predicted proteins | sample MGYA00561227_ERZ1370068 | MGnify/ENA primary metagenome ERZ1370068 (study PRJEB38410, sample SAMEA6850437) | metagenome | study: Metagenomic assessment of the ecological functions of the soil: analysis of the soil microbiota associated with the...
TTACGTATTGCCCTTCAGCGCGCCCGCCGCCGAGGTACGCGATGCAGATGCTGATCGCGCGGGCGCAAAGCTGATCGGCATGGGCGAACGCACCACGCCGTCAGGCCGTCTTCCAGGTGGCGGCCCGGCTGTTCGAGCAGAAGGCCGCGCAGCGCGTGATCGGCTGCCTGATGCCCAAGAGCCGCGCGGCGATGCACCTGGACACGGTGTTCAGCTTCTGCGACCGCGACCTCGTCACCGCCGTACCGCGAGGTCGCCGACCAGGTGCGCTGCTACAGCGCGCCGGCCCGACGGCAAGGGCGGCATCGAGGTCCATGCCGACAAGGGCCACCTGTTCGACGTGGTGCGCGATGCGCTCGGCCTGAAGGAGCTGCGCGTCGTCGAGACCGGCGGCAACGCGTGGCAGGCGCAGCGCGAGCAATGGGACGACGGCAACAACGTCGTCGCGCTCGAGCCGGGCGTGGTCGTCGCCTACGACCGCAACACCTACACCAACACGCTGCTGCGCAAGGCCGGCGTCGAGGTGATCACGGTGCGCGGCGCCGAGCTCGGCGCGCGGCCGCGGCGGCGGCCACTGCATGACCTGCCCGATCTCGCGCGACCCGGCGTTCTGACCGCACGCACGTTCGTTCATCTGTTCGGAAGGAAGTTGTCATGGCCTTCAATCTGCGCAATCGCTCGCTGCTGACGGTGCAGGACTACACGCAGCGCGAGTTCCGCTACCTGCTCGACCTGGCGCGCGACCTCAAGCGCGCCAAGTACGCGCGCACCGAGCAGCAGCCACCTGGCAGGACAAGGAGGTCTGCCTGATCTTCGAGAAGACCTCCACGCGCACGCGCTGCGCCTTCGAGGTGGCCTGCCACGACCAGGGCGCCAACGTCACCTACCTCGACCCGGCGGGCTCGCAGATCGGCCACAAGGAGTCGTTCAAGGACACCGCGCGCGTGCTCGGCCGCATGTTCGACGCCATCGAGTACCGCGGCGCGAGCCAGACGGGCGTCGAGACGCTGGCCAAGTACGCCGGCGTGCCGGTGTTCAACGGCCTCACCGACGAATACCACCCGACGCAGATGATCGCCGACGTGATGACGATGCGCGAGCACAGCGACAAGCCGATCCACGAGATCAAGCTACGCCTTCCTCGGCGACACCCGCAACAACATGGGCCACTCGCTGATGATCGTCGGCTGCATGATGGGCATGGACGTGCGCCTCTGCGGCCCGAAGCAGCTGTGGCCGGCCGACGAGTACGTGAAGATCGCGCGCGACCTCGAGAAGCAGTACGGCGCTAAGCTGACGATCACCGACGATCGCACGCGAAGGCGGTGGCCGGCGTCGACTTCATCCACACCGACGTCTGGGTGTCGATGGGCGAGCCCAAGGAAGTCTGGAAAGAGCGCATCGGCCTGCTGATGAAGCTACCAGGTCAACGCGGCGCTGATGAAGGCCAGCGGCAACCCGCAGGTCAAGTTCATGCACTGCCTGCCGGCCTTCCACGACACCGAGACCAACGATGGGCAAGACATCGCCGAGAACCTACGGCATCAGCGACGGCCTCGAGGTCAGCGACGAGGTGTTCGAGTCCGAGGCCAACGTCGCGTTCGAGCAGGCCGAGAACCGGCTGCACACGATCAAGGCGATCCTGGTCGCCACGCTGGGAGACTGAGCATGCTGATTGTCACCGCGCTGGGCGGCAACGCCCTGCTGCGGCGCGGCGAGGCGATGACCGCCGAGAACCAGCGCCGCAACGTGCGCATCGCCGCCAAGTCGCTGGCGCCGGTGGCCGAGCGACGCACGACCTCGTGGTCGGCCACGGCAACGGGCCGCAGGTCGGCCTGCTGGCGCTGCAGGGCGCGGCCTACACCAAGGTCGAGACCTATCCGCTCGACGTGCTCGGGCGCGCAGACCGAAGGGATGATCGGCTACATGATCGAGCAGGAGCTCGGCAACCTGCTGCCGTTCGAGCGGCCGTTCGCCACGCTGCTGACGATGATCGAGGTCGACGCCAAGCGACCCGGCCTTCGCCAACCCGACCAAGTTCATCGGCCCGGTGTACGACAAGGACGAGGCCGACCGCCTGGCCACCGAGAAGAGCTGGGTGTTCAAGCCAAGACGGCGACAAGTGGCGCCGCGTCGTCGCGTCGCCCGAGCCCAAGCGCATCTTCGAGCTGCGGCCGATCAAGTGGCTGCTCGAGCAGCAACACCATCGTCATCGCCGCCGGCGGCGGCGGCATCCCGGCGGTCTACGAAGCCGGCGCCGATCGCAAGCTGGCGGGCATCGAGTGCGTGATCGACAAGGACCTGGCCACCGAGCTGCTGGCGCGCGAGCTCGGCGCCGACCTGCTGCGTGATGCTGACCGACGCCGACGCGGTCTACGTCGACTGGGGCAAGCCGACGCAGAAGGCGATCCGTCGCGCCACGCCCGAGGCGCTGTCGAGCATGTCGTTCGCCGCCGGGTCGATGGGTCCGAAGGTCGACGCGGCCTGCCGCTTCGTGCGCGCCACCGGCAAGCGCGCTGCCATCGGCGACCTGGGCGACCTGTCGCGCATCATCGCCGGCGACGCCGGCACCACGATCACGCCGGAGGCATCCGGCATCGAGTACGCGCCAGGGCTGAAGGTTGCGCGACTTCGAGGGTTGTCGCTCGTCCGTGCCGCATGACTCCGCGAAGCGGCGCGGCAGCGCCGAGTGCCACCCGCCGGTAGCGAACGCCGGCTGCGCGGGCTGCAGCACGCGGGCTTCGGATCGGCTCCTCGAGTGCGACCGTGCGGGCACGCCTCACGGGGACCGGTCTGGGATGGTGCAGCGACATGCGCACAGCCAGAGTGCTAACAGTGCTCCCCAGAAGGTCTCATTCCAGGGCCGAAGATCGAGTTCGCTGGTCCAGGCTGTGTTGGGTTGGTCGTGAAGGTCAAGGATGGCCGCCGCAATGTGACGAGGATCTGCTTGTGGCTCCGACGCCGTGCCTGAAGGGTCTTTCGAAATATCGGCATCGATGATCGCGTGGGCGACGTGGATGCCCTTGGGCCAAAGCTCGCGCGCCATGACTTGCGCGAGGGCCCGCTGGCCGGAACTTCCCGACCGCGAGATTGAGATGGCCCGCCCGCCCGAGACAACGACGATGAGTCTACGAACACGATGGTTCCCGAGCCGCGATCAAGCATCAGGTGCGCGGCCCGGCGAGCGACGAGAAACGCGCCGAGGCAGTTGTGCCGCCGCCGCCTGAATGCGGGTAGCTCGATGCTCGTGCTGGTGCCCGGGCCGGAGTACTGCACCGAGATAGACAACGAGCGTGGGAACGCCGTGCAGTGCCCGCAACGTGCTCGAAGAGCCTCGCGACGGCGAGTTCATCGGTTGCATCGGCCCCGTAAGACTCGATCGCCGCACCCGCTGACTGCAGCTCGAGAACCAGCGGTTCAGGCGTTCGGCATCTCGGGACACCAAGACCAGGTCGAAGCCTGCGTCAGCGAGTTGGCGGGCCAGGCGTGGCCGAGCCCTGCACCCACGCCGACGATGACAGCGCAAGGGCGCATGCCCCCAGCTGCACTGGCCGACTGCTCAGCGGCCTGGCGTGGCTCGCGGCGGGTGACGCTCGGGACCGATGGACACCGACGAACGCCAGCCGAGAACTCAAGCTCGAAGAGCCGGGCGCGACACGGACTGTGCGGATCCGCGAAAGATCAGCGAGATGGGGCCGAGGCCAACGCGACGCCACACCTTCAGGCCACGCCAAAGTCGTTCGAGCATGCCGCCTCGCCTCCCGCGGGATCGTACTGGCTATCGACCCACACGTCGCGAGGACTTGCCTTCGGATACCCTGCGGATGGAGGATTTCGAAATGCACATGCTGACCTGACCTGCTGCGCGCGCGAAGCAGCTAGTCGCTGGGTCAACCGACAACCTTCGGAAGGTTACCGTCCGGTGACGATGGCCGCCTTTGTCCATCAAAAAATGGCCCTCTGAGAGAGCTATTTGAGAATGGGCGCTGTGTGCGTGGCACTCAGCGCCCTTGTGGTCGACTACGGCAGGCAAAGCGCCTTCGCTTCGTTCATCGTCGTTCTCGGGAAAGGTCAGCGTGCTGGCGTCGATGCTGGCCACGAACTTGGCGAGCCTTGGCGCGGTCGGCCGGATTGGTCAGCGATGTCGACCCCGCGCGTTACCCAGGCTGCGGTGCTGCACGTTGGCCAGCACGTCGTCGAGCGTCTGCGCGGCGCCGCTGTGAAAGAACGGCGCTCCGCAAACACGCTCAGCAGCGACGGGATGTTGATGCCGAGCACGCCGTTGGCACCGTCGGTGTTGAGCTGGCCCGCGACCGCGCCGCCCTTGAGCTCGTTGGCCAGCGCTGCATCGAAGCTGCCCGCCTTGCACAGGAAGCGGTTGAGCTGCGCCGCCGTCACCTCGGTGGCCAGCGGCGGTGGCGCGAAGTCCAGCGTGCTGGCGGTCCAGTTGGCGCCGCCGTGGCAGCCCTGGCAGTTGGCCGCGGCGAACAAGGCAGCGGCCGGTCGACCACGTCGGGCATCGGTGGCCTTGCTGGGCGTGCACCGGTGCGCGGATGCCGAAGGCGATGTAGGCGGCGATGGCGTCGAGGTCGGCGTCGCGTCCGGTCGTGGTGGCGGCTTCGGCCTCCCGCGTGGCGTCGGTGCAGGCAGCATTCGATCGCGAAGCGCAGGTTGAACACGCACGGGTCGACGCGCGGCACGCTTGCCCGCGGCATCCTTCAAGCGCGATCAGACCCCTGGCCACCCGAGACGTTGCGGATGTTGAGCTCGAAGTCCTGATCTCGTCGCGCACCGCCGACCAGTTCAACGCGCGCTGGTGGAATGCCGGCAGCAGCGGCGCGAAGTTGGCGTTGACGTTGACGCCGAGCACCGGCGTGTCTGCGGATGCGCCGCGGTGCTTTCCATCGACACCGTCTGGCGCGGGCCATCGCCGAACATCCAGGTCACGCCGTCGGTCAGGCCGCGCGGGTGGCAGCCGTAGCAGCTGCCCCAGCCGGAATCGGACATGCGGCCGGCCGGCTTGCGTGCGTTGTCGTTGGTGCCCTCGGGGCCGATCGAGGTGTTGAACAGCTCCTTGCCGCGCAGCACCTGCAGCGCGAAGGCGTCGCTGGGCAGCGCGGCCGAAGCGATGCGCGCGATCTCCTGTACGTCGACGGGTCGTTGCCCGAGATGTCGATCACCGAGACGTCGCGCGACACCAGGTTCATCACGTAGGCGCGCGTGTCGCTGCCGTTGATCACCACCCCTTCGGGGCTGGAGTTGCGGGTGTCGCCGGCCTCGACGCCGACCTCGATGCGCACCACGTTGCCGGGGTCGCCTGCCGCCAGCGGGGCGTTGATCGTCGGCTTGCTGTTGGCGTCGAGCACCATGCGCACCAGCCGATCGCTCGCCCGCGACAGCACGAAGCCCTTCGAAGGCGCCGGCTGTGCTTGAACGCCAGACGCGGCCGGGTTGGTCGGGAACAGCTTCTTGCCCACCGGCCTCGAACTGCACGCCCTTGTTCATGTTGAAGGTTTCGTCGACCGACTTCCTGGTCGGCGTCGGTGTCGATCACCGACACGAACGCCTGCAGGTTGACATTGAACTTGACCGGCCCGTTGGGTGACGACGCCGTGTTAGGCAGGTAGGCGCGGTTGCCACGCACGACGATGCTCTCGAGCTGGTTCGGGAACGCCAGCGTGTTCGACCTTGGTCGCCGCCGGATTGGCGGCGTCGACGACGATCTTGTCGAGCGTGGAGCCGTCGGACTGGAAGCCGGTGGCCTTGGCCGCCAGCTTGATGGTCTTGATCAGCGTGTCGGTCGATGCGTCGATCACGCGTGACCCGGCCTTCGCGGCCATCGTCGCGGCCTTCCTTCTGGTCGACGCTGCGGGCATCGTCCACCAGTTGCGCGAGAAACTGGGTGACATAGACCTTGGTCTTGCCGCCGCACTTCGGCCACGGCGATGGCGCGCGGCTTGGCCCCGACCGCCGCGATGCGTCTTGACCACCGAGTCGGTGCGCGGTGTCGATCACGCTCACGCTGTCGGACGCCAGGTTCGCCACGTAGAGCTTGGCGCCGTCGAGCGTGAGCGCACAACCGGTGGGCTCGGTGCCCACCGCGATGGTCTTGATCACGGCGCGCTGGCTGGCGTCGACCACCGAGACGGTGCCGCTGACCGCGTTGGTGACGTAGACCTTCTTGTCGTCCGGCGTGATCGCCACGCAACGCGGCTCGTCGGCCGACCGGCACTTCAGTCAGCTTGCGATTGCGGTCGCCCGCCACTTCGATCAGCGAGACCGAGTCGCTGTCGGGATTGACCGACCACACGAAGCGCGTTGTCGCTGGTCAGCGCCAGCGCAGTTGAATGGCTTTGCGCCAAGCCGAGGCGGTGGTGGCGTTGCCGCGCGCCATTGCCGGCGCCGTTGCCACCGCCGTACGCCGCCGCCACAACTGGCCAGCGCTGTCAGGGCCGCGACGCACGAGCGCCATCAGCCATCTGTTGAATCGATGTTCCATGATCCACCCCTTGTCGAGCTCACACTGGAAGTTGCCGCGCGCAGTCTATCCGGCAGCCACCTGTGCGCGGCCGATGAATTTCTGCGTCGCGGCGACTTACGCAGAGTGGTCGAGCGAGCGGACGCATCGGGCTCACGGTCGGCGCGCGCGGTCGCGTCGCCGCGCCTCGACAGGGTCGTCGATGAACAGGGCTGCGGCCGGCGCCGCTCGCGCGTCTCAGGGCATCGTCGTGGCCGGGCGGCCACTGCAGCGTGTCAGCGCGCGTTGAAACGCGGCTTGCGCCATGAAGGCCAGCTTCGACGTGCCGGCGGGCAACGCGGGCTCGGGTGCCGATTGCCGGGGCCGGTGCGACCCAGCGGCCATCGACCAGCACCTGCGTGGGAGCGAACTGCGCCTTGTAGGCCATCTTCGGGCTCTGCCCGATCCAGTAGCCGAGGTAGCACGTGCGGCAGCTTCAGCAGCTTGGTCTGCTCGATCTGCCACAACACGCTGTAGGTGCCGTAGCTGGCCGCGGGGTCGGGCTCGAAGAAGGTGTAGACGGCCGACAGGCCGTCGTTCAGCACGTCGAGGATCGACACCATGCGCAGCGCGCCGGTGCCATCCGGCGACGGCTCGCGAAACTCCACCAGCCGCGAGTTGACGCGGCTTTGCAGCAGGAACTGGGTGTACTGGTCGACGCTGTCGTGGTCCATGCCGCCGCCGGAGTGGCGGCCCGACTGGTAGCGCAGGTAGAGCTGATAGTGCTCTGGCAGGAAGCACAGCGCGCAGCACGCGCGCCTCGCAGGTCCTGATGCGTCTTCCAGGCGCGGCGCTGGCTGCGTGTGGGCTTGAAGCGCTGCGACCGGCACGCGCAGCGGCACGCAGGCGCGGCAGCCGTCGCAATACGGCCGGTAGGTGAACATGCCGCTGCGCCGAAAGCCGTTGGCCACCAGCCCCGAATAGGCGTCGGCATGGATCAGGTGGCTCGGCGTGGCGACCTGCGAGCGCGCCAGGCGGTCGGGCAGGTAGCTGCACGGGTAGGGCGCCGTCGCATAGAACTGCAACGACGACAGCGGCAACTCTTTGGGATGCGTCACAGGGCGGTGGCTACTTGTGGGTGCCGCGCGGCTGCAGACCGAGCTGCGACCACATGGCGCGATCATAGGTCCAGCGCCGCGGCGGTGCCTCGGCCAGGGCAACAGCCAGGTGGCGCTCGAACGCGGCGCGCGGGATTTCGCGCGCACCGAACGACGCCAGGTGGCCGGTGTGCTGCTGGCAATCGATCAGCTCGATGCCGTGCGCGCGAGCAAAACGCCACCAACGCAGCGAGCGCAATCTTCGATGCGTCGGTGCGCCAGCTGAACATCGACTCGCCGAAGAACATGCGGCCGATGCCCACGCCGTAGAGACCGCCGGCCAGCTTGCCGTCGATCCAGGTCTCGAAGCTGTGCACGCGGCCCTCGTCGTGCCACTCGCTGTATGCGCGCACCATTGCCGGCACGATCCAGGTGCCGTGCTGGCCCTCGCGCGGCACCTGGGCGCAGGCCGCCGATCACACGATAGGCATCGTGGTCGATGCGGATTTCGTTGTCCGGCATCGGAAACGAAGCGGCGCAGCGTCTTGGTCAGCGAGCGCGACAGCTTGAACTCGGACACCGGCAGCACCATGCGCGGGATCGGGTGTCCACCACAGCACCGGCTGGCCGTTGCCGTACCAGGGAAGACCCCGCGCCGGTAGGCCTCTTCGAGGCGCTGGGTGTTGAGCCGGCCGCCTGCGCACAGCAGCCCAGGTGCATCGCTGGCCGGCCCCAACGCACGGCGGGTGGCCGGCAAGGGCGCCGTGTCGTCGATCCAGGTCAGCTCAGTGCATCGTGCCCATGGTGCCAAGGTCTGCCGGCAGACCCGCTCTCTACAGGTGTTCTACCAGCAGCAGCTTTCGTGCCCAGGCGCCATGATGCACATGCCGCAGCCGGTTTGGGAGCCCTCATGTGCAGGACTTGGTTGATTGCCGCAGCCCTTTGGTCGGCAGTGTGCGCTTGGGCGCAGGATTACCCGACGCGCCCGGTGCGCATCGTTGTGCCTTTCGCAGCCGGCGGGCCGGCCGACGTCTATGCGCGGTTCATTGCGCAGCGCCTGCAGGCGGCGCTTGGCCAGCCGTTCGTGGTCGACAACAAGCCGGGTGCGGGTGCGATCACCGGCACGCAGGAGGCCGCGCCAGGCTGCGCCCGACGGCTACACGCTGCTGATGATGTCCAACACGCACACCGGTCAACGAAACGCTGATTCCCAACCGGCCCGTACCAGCTGATGCGCGACTTCGCGCCGGTGGCGCCGGTCAACTACTCCGACCTCGTGCTGGTCGTCAACGCTGCGGTGCCGGTGAACAGCGTGGCCGAGCTGCTGGCGCTGGCGCGCAGGCAAGCCGGGGCAGCTCAACTACGCGTCGTCGGGGCCGGGCACGCCGTATCACATGGCCGGCGAGTTGTTCAAGTCGATGGCCGGCATCGATATCGTGCACGTGCCCTACAAGGGCAGCTCGGGCGCGCGCACCGACGTGCTGGCGCGGCCACGTGCAGATGATGTTCGACGCCGTCACCGCGATGGCGCCGCACGTGCGCACCGGCAAGGTGAAGGCGCTGGCCACCACCGGCCGCACGCGCTCGTCGATCCTGCCCGAGGTGCCGACCGTGGCCGAAGCCGGTGTGCCGGGCTACGAGGCGGTGATCTGGCTCGGCGTCATGGCTCCTGCGAAGACGCCGCCCGCGGTGCTGCGCAAGCTCAATGGCGAGATCGCGCGCATCGTCGCGCTGCCCGACGTGAAGCAGGAGTGGGCAGCGCAAGGCGCCACCGCGATGACGCTCAGCGTCGAAGACTTCGATCGTTACCTGCGCGCCGACATCGACAAGTGGGCACAGATCGCGCACAAGGCTGGCATCAAGGGCAGAGAACTGAGCGTGCGGTGACCATTACCAGAGTGCATCTGTTGAGCGCGGGCGCCGCCAAGGGTCTGGTGCTGGCGCTGCAGCCCGAGGTTCGAGCGCAGCCAGCGGCGCTGCAACTGGCCAGCACGTTCGGCGCCGTCGGCGCGATGCGCGAGCAACTGCGACGGCGGCGCACGCGTGCGACGCGATCGTGCTGACCCGCTCGATGCTCGATGCGCTGGCCGCCGCCGGCAGGACCGATGCAGGCACTGTGCGCGACATCGGCTGGGTGCACACCGGTGTGGCGGTGCCGCAGGGCGCTGCGGCGCCCGCGGTGGCCGACGCGGCTGCGCTGCGCGCGCTGCTGCAGCGCGCCCGCGCATCTACCTGCCTGATCCCGAACGGGCCACGGCGGGCATCCACGCGTTGAAGGTGCTGCGCGAACTGGGGCAGGCGCAACCCGAGCGCCTGCGCCCGCATCCCAACGGCGCCGCCGCCATGGCGGCGATGGCGCGCGACGCCGACTTCGCCGCGGTGGGCATCACGCAGGTCAGCGAGATTCTCTATACGCCCGGGGCTGCAATCTGCTGGGTACCTTGCCGGCGCCGTATGCGTTGGCCACGCTGTACAGCGCAGCACGTTGTGAAGGGCGCCCACAAGCCGAGGCGGCGACTGGCCTGCTGGCGTTGCTCACTGCGCCCGACACGGCGCAGTTGCGGCAACGAAGCGGTTTCGAGCCGCGCTGAGCTGATCCGCATGCCTGCCGTCGCCGATGCGCGCGCTCAGCCACGATCCGCGATTCACTGCGTGACGCGGTGAGATGGCGATGAGCGACGATCTCGACGATGGCGAGCTTGCCGCGTTGGCGGCCGACCAGGCCAGGGCAATTGCTGTTGGCGTTGCGCACCGACTCCGGCCTGCAGCGGCGACGCGCTCGGCCGCGCCGGTGATGCGCAAGCCAATGCGGTCGATCGTCGCGCTGCTCACGCAACATCGCCCCGACGACGCCGTGCTGTCGGCAGAGCAGCCGTCTGCCGCTTCGCGGCTGCAGCACTGTCGCGTGTGGATCGTCGATCCGCTGGATGGCACGCGCGAATACGGTGAGCCTGGCGCACGTACCGACTGGGCCGTGCACGTGGCGCTATGCGTCGACGGCGTTCCGGCCGCCTGCGCGGTAGCGCCTGCCGGGCTTCTGAAGCAGTTGTGGCGCAGCGATCGTGTGCAGGCATTTGCCGGCTGCCTATGCCGGTCGGCCGCGCATCGTGGTCAGCCGCACGCGGCCACCGCCGGTTGCCGAGGCGCTGGCCCAGCGGCTGGACGCGCGCAGCTGCTGCGCATCGGATCGGCCGGCGCAAAGGCGATCGCGGTGCTTCGCGGCGACGCCGAACTGTATGTGCACACCGGCGGCGCATGAACGAGATGGGACTCGTGCGCGCCGGTGGGCGTGGCGCTGGCGCACGGGCTGGCGGCCTGCCGCTTCGACGGCAGCCCGTGCCGCTACAACCAGCTCCGATCCGAAGACCCCTGATCTGCTTGATCGGTCAGGCTCAGCTGGGTCGAGCAGGCCCGGGCCCTGTTGCCATCGCTTTGAGCATCGCGGGTGGTCGAATATTCTGGAACCGAACTGAATCTAGAAAGTGCGGCTGCTGCCGCCCGGCGTTTGCGAGCTGGGCCGAGCAGGCGATCGATCGCGCGGCCGCGTCGCTGCCCGCGGGCTTTGCCTCCTCGGTGAGCGTGCCGGTGTTCGAAGGCCTGCGCCGCGGCGCGCGCGCACTGTCGGTCTGATCGTGTCGGCATGGGCGGGGCCGTCGCGCTCGCGGCGGGCCACGGCTGCGCGACCTCACATCCGGACAGCTGCCACGTTGCAGCTGAAATCCCCTGCAGGCGTTGCGCAACCTGGATTGCAATGCGGGCCTCGACGATGCAGTTGTGTTCAAGGGCACCACCTGGAGATTCGAGATGAACAACGAACTGCGCCACCCGCTGACCGATCTGACGGCCGGTTCCATCCTTCGCCTGCGTGACGGCCAGGGCATGGCCGTCGTGGTGTTCGAGGGTCTTGTCTGGATCACGCAGAGACGGCGACCGGCGCGACATCGTACTGGCCGCCGGCGAAGCTTCAGTGTCGATCGACCGGGGCTGACGCTGGTGCAGGCCTTTCGCGACAGCAAGCTGATGGTCGTCGAGGGCGGGCCGCAGGCGGCGCCGTGGCCGGCAGCAGAGCTCCGCCGAGCTGCATCAGTCGGCGCGCGCGCAGCGCAGCGCGGCGATCGGCGACTCACTGGCCAAGGGTGCGGTGGCATTGCGCGGCGTCGTGGCACACGCATTCGCGCATGCACCCAGGACCCCGGCGCCACGACCGATGACGCTGTGCTCGGCGGCCCGCTGAACGCACCGCACGCAACGTGGACATCGTCACACCTGGGCCCGAGGCGATCGTGCTCGCGGAGCCGATGAGCGATCGGCGCCGCGGCGTATTGCGCATCCGCCGCGTGCAGGCAAACGACGACGCGCTGATCGACGAGTTCGTGCGCAACCTATCCCCGGCCTCGCGGCAGCGGCGCTTCATGCTGGCATCCGCGAGGTGCCGCCGCAGTGGCTGCAGCGCATGACCCATCCCGAGGCCTGCTGCGAATTGGCGCTTGTCGCGATGGCCTGTCACGACGGCCGCGAGATTTGCGTCGCGGAGGCCCGCCACGTGCTCAGCGACGACATCGGCGAGGGCCGTGAGTTCGCACTGGCGGTGGCCGACGCGTGGCAGGGCCGTGGCGTCGGCAAGACCGTTGCTGCTCCGGCTGGGCAGCCACGCTGCCCGCCATGGTGTCGAGCGACTGGTCGGAGACGCTGCTGCTGACAACTTGGCAATGATCGAACTGGCGCGCGGCCTGGGATACGCGGTGCGCAGCCACCCGGCGGACGCGCGGCTGGTGCGCGTCGAGCGGTCTTTCGGCGCAGCGGTGCCGGCCCGTCGCCACCCCCGGTCTCGACAGCCAAAGCTTCATTTGAAACACAAGCGGGGCGTGCCTGACACGCCAAGGCATTGGCATCGCCCGACGATAACCGCACAACATACGAGGACTGACATGGCACCTTCGATTCCCACCCACAGGCCGTTGATGACGGCGACCCGCGCAGCCGTGCTGGTTGCGGTGGTGGCCAGCGCGAGCAGCGTGTACCTCGCGCTGGCCAGCACTAAAGCCCAGGCTGCCGCGGGCACCGAGTGGATCACCGACGCCGGCGCCTGCCCGGCAGTTGACCACAAACATGTCAGTCAATGACGACGCGGCGCGACGCTGGAGCTCCCGCGTTGCGCCGCGGTGCGGCTGGTCGACGCCGATCCAACGTCGGCGCGACCTGCTAGGGCAGTGGCTGTCGACGCTGGGCTGCAGTGTCGTACCCGGAGCCGGCCAGTGACGCCAGAGTCGCCGCCGGCGGCGGACCTGGTGATCGTCGATGTGCCGTTTCCGCGCCAGGGCGGCGTAGACTTGGTGCGGCGCGTCGCCAGCCAGCACCCGGCAACGCCGATCCTCGCCTTGTCGACCAACTTCTTCTCCGGCATCGAATGCTGCGGGCCCGTGGCACGCGCATTGGGCGTGGACTGCGTACTGCCCAAGCCGGCCACCCGCGAGGCACTGCGCCACCGCCGTGCGCCTGGTGCTGCCGCGCTGAGACGATGAGCGGGTCGGCCGCCGGATTCCTGCCGCGCCTCGCGCGCCTCACGTGGCGCAGCATTCCGTGGATCGGCGGTGTCTTCATCGCCGCCATCGTTGCGTTGGCCGCCTACGACATCGTGCGCGGCTATCGCGCCAATGCGCTGGACACTGCGCCGCGAACTCGACACCCACTCGCGCATCATCGCCGAGCAGACCGCGCGCAGCCTGCAGGCGGTGGACCTGGTGCTGCGTCACATCGCCGGACAGCGGCACACCGGCGCGCGCGCCGATCTGCACATCTTCCTGCGCGAGCAGGTGATCGGCCTGGTCCAGGTCGAGCAGTTGCTGCTGTTCGATGCGCAGGGCAAGCTGATGGCCAGCTCGTCGGCCGCCGAATCTGCCAGACCCGCCGCCCGACGTGTCGGCCGAGCCGCTGTTTCGGCACGCTGCAAGCACTGGCCAAGGTGATCGAGCCTGCTGGTCGCAGGTGCACGCCGCGATGCGTTCCACCCCGGGCAGTGGGTGTTTCCGATCTCGCGCAGGCTGCGCTCGCCCACCGGGGCGTTCGCCGGCATCGTCGTGGCCGAGGGTCGGGTCGACTACTTCCAGCAGTTCTATCGCGACGTGCGGCTGGGTGCCGGCACGCGCGGTTTCGTTGATGCACCGCAATGGCACGTTGTTGGCGCGGTACCCGCCTGCCGAGGCAGGCTATGGGCAAGCGACTTTGCCATCGTCGAGTCGATGCTGGCGCAGCGCGATGCCGACCCCGACGGGCCGATGCGCAGCCTGAGCCCGGTCGATGGCGTCGAGCGCTTCGGTGCGCTGGCGCTGGTCCCCGAGCAGCCGCTGGCGGTGATCGCCACGCGCGATGCCGATGTCGCGATGGCGCCGTGGCACCAGCAGACGGTGGGCACCATCGCCGCACGCTTGGCGATGGGCGTGCTAGCCGCGCTGCTGCTGGCCGTGCTGCGCCGCCAGTTCCTGCGCCTGGACAGAGCGCGTGCGTCACTCGAGGTGTCGCGAGAACGGTTTGCGCTGGCGGCGGCCGGCTCCGATGAAGGCATCTGGGATTGGGATGTGACCGGCGACAGCGTGTACGCGTCGGCGCGGGCGCGCAAATCTTCGGACTCGCCTCCAGGACCCTGACACGCAGCCGCGCGAAAACATGGTTCACGACGATTCGATTGCATCCTGACGACCAGGCCGCACGGCGGCACGCGATGCGAGACCACATCAGTGGCCGCACGCCGGTGTACGAGGGCGAGTACCGCGTGCGCACGGCGATGCGTGGCGCTGGGTGCGTGTGCGCGGCCTTTGCGTTCGCGATGCCGCCGGCGAGCCGGTGCGCATGGCGGGTTCGGTTACCGACATCGATTCGCGCCGGCGGGCCGAAGACGCGATGAAGCTGTCGGAGGAGCGCTACGCGCTGGCGATGGCCGGCCTCACTGGTGGCCACTGGGTGTGGGACACCGAGACCGATGCCCTGTTCGTCTCCGACAGCGTTCACCAGCTGTTCGGCCTGGCGCCGAACACCCCGGTGGTGACGCGCACCGAATACTTTCGCCGTGTGCGCGTCCACCCCGACGATTGGGAGGGCCTGGACCAAGGTCAACGACGACGTGGTCGCCGGGCGCGCGCACCGCATCGACTGGGAGTTCCGCATCCTGCTGCCGGGCACTGGTGAGGTGCGCTGGATACTGACGCGCGCCCACAGCTTTCGCGCGATGAGCAGGCCAAGACCGTTCGTGTGGCGGGTGTCAGCGTCGACATCTCGGCCGCGCAAGCAAACCGAACAGGCACTGCGCCTGAGCGAAAGAGCGTTTTCGCGCTCGCCGTGCGCCGGTTCCGACGACGGCGTGGTGGGACTTCGACTATGTCAACCAGCGCGTGTTTGCGTCGCGCCGCTGCCGGCAGATCCTGCGGCATTCCGCTCGAGCCGGAGGTGCAGCCGCTCGACGAGTGGTTTCGCGACGGTGGTGCTGCACCCGACGAGGCGCCGCAGCGCGAAGCCGCCATGCAGGCGCACCTGGACGGCCTGACGCCGGCCTACAGAAGGCGAGTGGCGCGTGCGCCATCCCGGCAACCAGTACCGCTGGGTGCGCGTGCGCGGCATGTGCGTGCGCGATGGGGCCGGCAAGCCGCTGCGCATGGCAGGGTCGGTGTCGGACATCGACGCCCGCAAGCGCGTCGAGGAATCGCTGCGCGACTCCGAGGAACGATATTCGCGTTGGCGGTGGCGGGCTCTGACGACGGCGTCTGGGACTGGGACCTGCTGTCCGGCATGGCGTTCGAATCGGCGCGAGCGCGCGAGATTGCAGGGCTGCCGCCGGACCCCGAAGTGCAGGCCGCTGGACGACACTGGGTCGACTCGCTGCGTGTCCACCCCGACGACGCACCAGCGGCGCGCCGATGGGCATGCGCCCACCTGGCTGGCGAAACCCCGGCCTACGAGTGCGAATACCGCGTGCGCCGCGACGACGGCACGTATCCGGTGGATCCGCGTGCGCGCGCTGTGCCTGCCGCGATGCCGACGGCAAGCCGTACCGCATGGCCGGCTCGGTGAGCGACGCCGACGATCGCAAGCGGGCCGAGGAGGCGCTGCGCCTGTCGCGGGGCGCTTCACGCTCGCGGTGGCGGGATCCAACGACGGCATCATCGACTGGGACCTCGTCAACTGACGAGCATGTACACGTCGGAGCGCATGCTCCCGAGATGATCGGGCAGCCGCCGCGACCCAACGTGCGCACACGCGACGAGTGGATGGCGCACGCTGGATCTGCACCCGCACGACCGCGAGCGCCATCGCGCTGCGAGCTGCAGCGCTTCTTGAGCAGCCGCGAGACGTTGCGCTGAGGTCGAATTCCGCATCTCGCCGCGCCGACGGCGTGTATCGCTGGGTGCGCTTGCGCAGCTTCTGCATGCGCGACGCCGAAGGCGCGCCGCTGCGGATGACCGGTTCGGTCAGCGACATCGACGACTACAAGCGGGTCGAGGCAGCGCTGCGCGAGTCGGAGGAGCGCTACGCGCTGGCGTTGACCGGCTCCAGCGACGAGCTCACTGGATGTGGGATCATCGGCCCGGCGCACGCATTTTCGTTTCGGCCAAGCTGGCTGAGATCTTCGGTTGCCCGGCGGCGCCCAGGTGCTGCAGGCACGACAAATTACTTCGCGGCGGTCCCGCGTGCATCCAGACGACCGCGAGCGTGTAGGCCGCAATCGCGACGGACCACTGTGGCCGGCCTGACACCGCGGCTGGACCACGAGTTCCGCATCGTCCAGGTCCGACAGCGGCGAGGTGCGCTGGATCCACACGCGCGCGCAGTGCTTTCGCGATGCCGGCGGCCAGCCGCTGCGCTTGGCCGGATCGACCACCGACATCACCGGCGCGCAAGCGATCGGAGGAGAGCGCTGCGCCGCTCCGAAGAGCGCTACCAGCTCGCGGTGGCCGGCTCCAACGAAGGCATGTGGGACTGGGACCTGGCCAGCGACATGCTTTGTTCCTGTCGCCGCGCGCGCAGCGGTTGACCTTCGTCGAGTCGGCGAGCCGTTGCAGCCGCGCCGTGTCGTGGATCGACAAGACGCGCTACCACCCCGACGACGTCGAGCCGGTGCGCCGCGCGGCTGTCCAGGCACCTGCAAGGCGAGACGCCGTACTTCGTCGTCGAGTACCGGGTGCAGCACACCATTCGGGCACGTGGCATTGGTACCGGCAGCGCGGCGTGGCGCTGCGCGACGCAGCAGCGGCACGGCCGTACCGCATGGCCGGTTCGCTCGAAGACATCACCGCGCGCAAGAGCGCCGAGGCCGAGCGCGACCGGCTCGAGTCGCAGCTGCGCCAGGCGCAGAAGCTCGAGGCGATGGGCACCCTGGCCGGCGGCATCGCGCACGACTTCAACAACATCCTCGCGGCGATCCTCGGCTACGGCGAGATGGTGCAGACATGACTGCGCCGATGGCACGGCGCAGCGCCGCCACATCGATGCCGCGATGAGCGCCGCGCTGCGCGCCAAGTCGCTGGTCGAGCGCATCCTGGCGTTCAGCCGCAGCGGCACCGGTGAACGTGTGCCGGTGCACGTGCAGTCGGTGGTCGACGAGGCGCTCGATCGCTGCCGTCGCGTCGCTGCCGGCCGCAGTGCGCCTCGAGCGGCACCTCGACGGCCGGCGATGCCGCGGTGCTCGGCGACCCGACACAGATTCATCAGGTGGTGATGAATCTGTGCGCCAACGCAGTGCAGGCGATGCGCTCGAGCGGCACGCTCGACGGTGTCCCTGCAGACCACGCATCTGGCAGACTGCGCGTGCATGTCGACGGCGCAGCTGCCGCCTGGCGCCTACGTCAAGCTCGCGCGTGCGCGACACCGGCACTGGCATCGCGCCGCAGGTGCTCGAACGCATCTTCGATCCGTTCTTCACCACCAAGGGCGTCGGTGTGGGCACCGGGCTCGGGCTGTCGCTGGTGCACGGCATCGTCGCCGACCTGGGCGGCGGCATCGACGTCGACAGCCAGGTCGGTGCCGGCAGCACATTCACCGTCTATCTGCCGTGGCAGGGCCAGCGCGCAGGCGACCGAGACACTGAGCGAGCCGGTCGCAGGCGGCAGCGGCGAGACGATTCTGCTGGTCGACGACGAAGAGGCGCTGGTGCGGCTGGGCGAAGAGATGATGGCCGAGCTCGGCTACGAGCCGGTCGGGCTTCGCGTCGAGCGCAGCTGCGCTCGCGACCTTTCGCGACAACGCCGCATCGTTTCGACGCGGTGCTGTCCGACGAAGCGATGCCCGAGATGACCGGCTGCGAGCTGGCGCGCGAGATCCGACGCATCCGGCCCGACATCCCGATCGTGCTGATGAGCGGCTACGTGACGCCGGCGCTGATCGACCGCGCGCGCGACGCTCGGCATGCTCGACGTGCTGGCCAAGCCGCTGGTGGCGCGCGACATCGCGCGCAGCCTGGCCGACGCTGCAGCAGCCTTGAGGCGCGCCTTCAGCGCCGGTTTCAAACGAAACTCAGGCGCGCTCGCGCGAGACGGTCGTGCAACGCGGCGGCCCTGCAATGCAGCCACGACATCACGACACCAAGGGGCTGCTCATGGGCACCATCAGCATCGCCGAGCGCAGTTCGCCCCACGCGTCCGCTGCTGCGGCGCGCAGCGGCTGGATCGTCGCGCCGGCCGCGGAGCCGCCGGGCACCGGCATCGTGGCGCTGGCGCGCGAGTGGCTGCGCCGCCACCGCATGCGCCACGGGATATCGCCGAACTCGACGAGCATCTGCTGCGCGACATCGGGCTGACCCGCTTCGACGCGGCGGTTGAGTCCAGAAAACACTTCTGGCAGTCTTGAGCCAAAGTCCTGCAGGCCCGCTACCATCGGGCACCCACCCAACTCGCCGCCGGCCGCTGGTCGGCGGCCAGCTGACGCCGTGCCCGAGTCGACCCCGCCAAGCCCACCCCCGCGTCTGACGCCGCATGTGCTGGCGTTGGACGACGACCCGTCGGTGCGGCAGCTGGTGCATGACTACCTGGGCGAAAACGAGCTGCGCGCGTCACCGCGGTGGCCAGCGGCGCCGAGTTCGACCAGGTGATGGCTCGCGAGACGATCGATCTGGTCGTGCTCGACGTGCGCCTGCAAGGCGAGAGACGGCATGCAGATCGCGCGCCGCCTGCGCGAGACCGTCGACCATCCCGATCCTGCATGCTCGACCGGCCGCGCCGAAGAGGCCGACCGCGTGATGGGCCTCGAGCTCGGCGCCGACGACTACCTCGACCAAGCCGTTCAGCCCGCGCGAGCTGCTGGCGCGCATCCGCGCGCTGCTGCGCCGCGCGCGGCGCGCAGGCCACCGTGGCCGACGCGATCGCCAAGTGCGCGCCTACCGCTTCGGCGGCTGGGAGCTCAACATCGCGCACTGCGCACGCCTGCGGTCAGCGCGAGGGTCGCATGCGTCGAGCTGACCAACGGCGAGTTCAGCCTGCTGGCCGCGTTCTGTCGTCGCCCGCAGCGTGTGCTCTCGCGCGACCAGCTGCTCGACCTCTCGCGCCTGCACAACGCCGAGGTCTACGACCGCTCGATCGACGTGCAGATCCTGCGCCTGCGCCGCAAGATCGAGGTCGATCCCGGCGCAGCCGCAGTTCATCAAGACCGAGCGCGGCGCGGGCTACGTCTTCGCCGCCAGCGTCGAGCTGGTAGAGTTGAAGCGCGCCGCGCCGGGGCGCGGCTCGAGCGCATGCCGACGACGAGCGCCGGCATTTCAGAAGTAATGCCGTGCGCGCGGCACGGTAACCGCCGTGGCAACCGGCGGGGCGCGAAATGCGCCCATCATGAGCGCCGCTTCATCGCATCCGCATCGGCAGCCACGCAGCTGGCTCGGGCGCGCTGGCGTTGGCTTCATGGAGCCTGCTGTCGGGCTGCGCTGCGCTGCCCGGCGACGTGCAGCGCACGCGCTCCGACGCGATCGCCGACGTGGCGGCCACGCCGCTGGCGCAGCTGGCGGTGTCGTCGACGCCCGGACGACTAGCGGCACCTCTCTGGGCTGCGCCTGATGCCCAACGGCCCTGAAGCGCTGGCCGCACGCATCGCGTTGGCGCGGCGACGCGCAGAAGTCGCTCGACGTGCAGTACTACGTGGTGGCGCCCGATCAATCGGGCCGCCAGTTCTCTGCGCGAACTGCGCGACGCGGCCCAGCGCGGCGTGCGCGTGCGCCTGCTGATCGACGACCTGCACGTCGGCGACCAGGACGATCTGCTGATGGGCCTGGCCGCGCACGACAACGTGCAGGTGCGGCTGTTCAACCCGCTGCCGGTGCGCGGCGGCGCGCTGCGCACGCGCCTGCTGCTGTCGCTGCACGAGTTCGACCGCGTGAACCGCCGCATGCACAACAAGCTGTTCGTCGCCGACAACATCGCTTCGCCGTCGACCGGTGGCCGCAACATCGCCAACGAATACTTCATGCGCAGCGAATCGGCCAACTTCATCGACATGGACGTGCTGTCGATCGGCGCCGGTGGTGCGCGGCCTGTCCGATGTGTTCGACCGCTACTGGAACAGCGAGGCGGCGTTCTCGATCGAGTGCCCTGGTGCCCGACTCACGAGTCCTCCGGCGCAGCTGCGCGCCGCAGTTCGACGCTTGGGTGGACGGCGAGCCGGCCCCTGTGGCGATCGACGCGCTGGCCGATGGGTCTGCCCGCGCAGCTTGTCGTCGCCAGCGCCGCGTGGCGCTGCGCTTCGCGCCAGTGAGCGTGTTCGCCGACGAACCGGCCAAGGCGTGCGGTGGCTGCCGCTGCGAGTCGTCGGCCACCGCGATGGACAGCACGCTGTTGCTGATGCGCTCGGCGCAGTCCGAGGTGACGGATCGTGTCGCCGTACTTCGTGCCCGGCGAGTGGGTACTGCGGCTGATGCGCGCGGCCATCGACAACGGCATCCAGATCTCGGTGATGACCAACTCGCTGGCCTCGACCGACGAGCCGCTGACCTATGGCGGCTACGCGCGCTACCGCGCCCGGATGCTGCAAACTGGGTGTGTCGTTGTCCGAGCTGAGCCCGCTGCCGAACCGCACAGCTTCGACATGCTCGGCGACATGCGCTCGTCGCTCGGGCCGCCTGCACGCCAAGGTGGCGGTGGTCGACCGCCGCTGGCTGCTGGTGGGCTCGATGAACATGGACGGCACGCTCCTCGCGCAGCAACACCGAGGTCAGCCTGGTGATCGACGACATCGGACTGGCCACCGCCGCGCTGGACGCTGATGCAGCAGCGCTGGTCCGGACAGCCACTACCGCCTGCGCATCGCAGCGCCGGATGGCCGGGTCGAGTGGATCGAGCCGGACGACGACGAGCCGCGTCGTCTACCGTGCGCGAGCCGCACGTCAACTGGCTGAGCCGGCTGCGTCTGAACGTGTTGTCGATGTTCGTGGCGGAAGAGCTGCTGTAGCGCCGTCGCCGCGGCGCTGCGCGCCGTAGATCGCGGCGATCGCGGTGACCGACGTTGGCCAGCATCTGCTCCCACGAGTCGAAGGCCATCAGGCGTTGACCATCCACAGGTGCCGACACCGGCAGCATCGTCAGGCGCAGCGGCGTGGCCCGCAGGTAGAACATCGCGAACGTCGACAGCAGCGAGGCGATCAGCAGCAGCGCCGATGGCCAGCCGTGCCAGGTGAACGCGGTGATGGCCAGCGTCAACGCCATGAACGCGGCGCAGGCCAGCGCGGCGCACCGGGTCAGTGGCGCGCAGCGTCGCTGCCGAGGTGGCGGTGCGCCCGGCGCTGATCAGGCTCAGCGCGGCCGCGGTGTGTGCGCCGAGCAGCAGGTTGTTCAGCGCCCAGATCGCGCCCGACAGGCCCGATTGCAGGCGCAAGCGCCCTCTCACAACTGCGCAGCAGGGCGGTGACATTGAGGGCGAGGGCGCGAACGCCGCTGGCATGGATCAACAGCTCGGTGGGCATCGGCGCAAATACAGGGCGGACAACCCGAGACGATCAATCGCGCAGCTGACGCGAGGTATGGCGGCGACGCGCCAAACCGCTCGGGCGCGGGCCCGCCCCATCGAGCGATGAGGCCGCATCTGGACGTGTTGTTCACGGGATCGGTGGTGACTCCCAAGGCGAATGCGGCTCCTGGTGCGCGGCCGTTCTCGCGGCGCCAAGCTCAGCCCAGCGGTTCGATGCGGCTCATCATTCGCAACGCGGTCTGAACGCGCCTGCGATCGCCAGACGCCTGGCGTGTGGAGAGCGGTCTCGCGCTACGCCGCCGTACGCCAGCGGCAACCGCTCAGTGCGCGCTCTGGCCCGCGTGGCGCGCAGGGGCCGGCGGCCGTCGGCGGAGCGCATCACCTGTGGAGTGGCGGGGTGCGGGTAGGCAGAGCAGGGTCTCGGCCCGAAGTCGGGAAGGGCAAGGCGTCCAGACGCAATGGAGTCCGACTTCATTGATGAAATTCGTCCGGTACGGCCAGCCGTGAACCATCGACGTGCTCGGGCGAGCTCCGAAGCCATCGTCATCCCGGCTGCTGCCATCGAGCGCATCACCAGCACGGGCCAACCACTGAAGCTTCGGCCATCGAATCCCCTGACCGCATGAGCGTTGCTCAGGACCGAAAGCTTGCGCCCTTGTGGCCAGAGCTGACCATCCCCTCTGGCGGGGGTTGCACGGCCCTGGACGTCCCTAGTGCTAGGGATGCCGAAGGCCAGCCCGCTGGAATATGGCGCGCCGCTGGCAGCCGGCGGCTCTCGGCGCCATGGGCTGCCCAGTGCAACACTGCACCGGCCGGCTGGCCGCGACCGGAGCCCCGACATGACCGGATTCACCCACCAAACATCTGCCTGCGCACCGTGACGCCATTGCGCCGGTCCAATCCGACGTGCGGGTCTTGCTGCAGCTGCAGCACGCGGGTATGGCGCATTTCGGGCTCGGCCCGGGTAGAACGTCGCGGGCAGTGGCTCACCGAGACCGTGGAGGAGATCACCGGTTCGCTGACCGGGTCGCGGCGAGATGTGGCGCAAACAAGACGCCCAGTGAAGAGGTCGTACGACCCGGTACAGGCCGGCGTCTGCTTCGATCGATCACGCTTGGCACTCACTTCCAGTTTCGCTCGTTGGGGCGCCGCGCCACTGGCGGCGATCAGGGTCACGGTGCCGCCGTGGCCCGGGCGAGTGGCGAGGCCTACGGAGCGCCTGGGTGCTGGCAGGAAGTGCGAGGCGCGTTTGCAAACCGCTACGCGTGCGCACCGAGTACCGGTGACGGTGGCGGATGTGCGCTGCTGCCATCGACGCCGCCGCGCCATCGATGCAGCGGCCAATCGGAACCACGCGCGATCCCGATGGCTGAGAGGCTCACGAGCCACACAGCGGGGCCGTTGTCCTTCGATTCTTCCGTGATGCGCACGCGCTGAATGGCGCCAAACGTGGCCACCAGCTTGCCATTGCGCGTGACGGCACGCGAGAGGCGATCGAAGACGCGCTGGGCGACGGCCGCAGCGAAGGGTCAGCCCCGAGGGGAGACTCGGCCTCGATCCCGAGGTACTCGTCTTGGCGACCCAGCGAGAACAGGCTCTCGACAAACGACAACATTCGAACCTACTCTTTTCTCAGAGACCCGACGTCAATGACGGCAGGGCTGCGCCACCGCCTCGCAGAAGGACCGGAGCGTCATATAGGTATCCCGGAGGTCCCGGCGCGGCGCGCGGTCACAAAGTGTCAGCGCCCGCCGCCCTGGCAATGGCCACAACCGAGCCTGCTGCCACCAACTCCAGCGGCTGCACGCCAGTACAGATCGACCAGTTCGCGATAGACCGCGGGGCCTCAGCCGCCAGCGCTTGCGGCCGCTCTGAAGAACGACTCGGTAACGACCGCAAAAGAACTCCGGCCGGATCGCTCGCGCCGTAGGGATCGATCGCCGCTGAGGGTTCGCTGCGCAGCCGCTCGAAGCGCGGCACCCATCACCCGGTCCCATCGCCGTCGCATCGCCGGGTTCGGCCGCCAGGGCCGCCCGTTGGACGCGCCGGTGTCTTGATCGATCTGGTGGGCGAACTCGTGCAGCACCACGTTGCGGCCATCTGCAGGGTCAGCGGCGCCGGCCAGCGCCTCTGCCCATGACAAGACGACTTGACCTTGGGCCCAGGATTCGCCCGTCAGAGCCTTGCTTTGCGCTTTTTGCACCGGCCGTCGCCAGCCGGCGCGTTCGTGGTGCCACAACGAATGCGTCTGGATAGACCAGGATCTGCCGCAGGCGTGGGTAGTAGTCCGATCGCGCATGGCCCAGCAACAGCAAGCAAGCTGGGCGGCGATCGTGATGCGAACGTCGTCGGTGATCGCCTGACCCGGCAGCCGATGAACGCCTTTTCCGCGACAAACACCTGGATGTGGTGCTTGAGCCGGACTTGCAGATCGGCGGGCAAACGCGCCACGGCCGGGACGCGTCGTCGCAAGATGCGACGCCACGCCGCTGGAAGGGCCTGGACCGCAGTCGGGCACGGCGGCGCTCGGCCCACCGGGTTGCGCCAGGCACCCGGCCGCGCCCAGCAGGACCCCGATGGCGACCAGAACCATCGGCAGTGCGGCACTGACATCTGCGGTGGTCATCCTCGCCAGATGACTCTGCGACGTGTCAATTCAAGCCCGATCCATCGGCGCTCCGCGTGAAAAAGCGTGCGCTTGGCAGAGGCCAAGATCGTCGCGGCCAGCTCCGCACGATCAGGCGTTCATCCGCTACGAACCGTTGGGCGTGCCGACTGGGTGGCCGCCCTGAGACTCAGTCGATCGCCATCATCAGTCAGGCGCGGAGCACCCCTGGCGCACCAGACCATTTCGATGCGGCCCAATACCCGCTTGGATTTGAGACCACCGCTTTGCCGATGCTTGCCGCACAAGAAGCACGAACGCGTGTGGCCGCGCCGGTGAACGGAGATCCTGAGACCTTGGCCGAATAGCGCAAGCCGCTGGGGAGACCTGGTTGAAGGTGTCGATTTACTCATACGCTATTGTCGCCGGTCGACGGTCGACCCGAGGTCGCCGAGGCGCAGTTAGGGTCGAAGTCCCGGGAATGGCGGAAAAGACCCCGCGCAGCACTTACTAACGTGTGCCGTATGACCTCCAATGAGGACCAATTCGGTCGGGAGAAGGTCGATGAAGCCAAAGACGCTTGTCAGATGGTTGTTGTCGACGCTGAGATTGTCGCGACCCTGTTGATCGCAGGCACTGCGTCTGCCGCCGATGTGCACGTGATGATCTCGGCCGGCTTCTATCGGGGTCTATTCCGAGCTGGGTCCGGCTTTCGAGCGCGCGAGCGGCCACCGCCTGGTCACGACGCGCGGCCCGTCGATGGGTGACTCTCCCGAGGCGATTCCCGCTCGACTCGCGCGAGGCGAGACTGCGGATGTCGTGATCCTGGATGGAGGAGCCGCCGACGAGCTGGGCAGGCGAGGATTGGTGCGCGCCGACAGCAAGGTCGAGCTCGCCCGCTCGCTGATCGGCATGGTGGTGCGCGCCGGGGCCGCAAAGCCGGACATCGGCAGCGTCGAGGCATTCCGCAGCACGCTGCTGGCTGCGAAGTCGATCGCGTACTCGGACAGCGGCAGCGGCACCTATCTATCGACCACGCTTGTTCCCGAAGCTCGGCGTCGCAGACCAGGTCGCGGGCAAGAGTCGAAAGGTGCGCGGACCGCCCGTCCGGCGAGCCGGTGGCCGCAGTCGTCGCGCGCGGCGAGGCGGAGATCGGCTTCCAGCAGGTCAGCGAGCTGATACACGTGCCTGGGATTACCTTCGTCGGCACGATTCCGGCCGAGGTCCAGCCGACGAGTTTCTTCGCCGGGTGCGCTCACCAGCACGGTCCGGCAGCCGGAGGCGGCCAGCGCGCTGATCCGCTTCCTCGCATCGCCCGAGGCTGCACCGGTTATCACCAAGGCGGGCTTGATGCCGCTGACGGGACGGTAACTGGGCGCGGCCCAAACGAACAAGGCCCAGCGCATTTGGCGCAAGGCCTTGACTTCACCCCGATTCTGGCTCCCCGACCTGGGCTTGTTCTCAAAGGCAACCTTGACACCCTGAGCGACGCCGCCTCCGACCAACTCACAGGCGGCCGTCCTGGCATGCTGGTTGCAGCGTTTGATGGCATCGGCGGTGAGGACCTCCGGAGGTCGCGGAAGAGAATAACAACGGGGGCAATGCGCCAAGTGCACTGCAAATGAGGGTGAGTCGCTTTGGATTCGAGCACCCGTGATCATGTTATGGGACTCGCGTTCTTCAGCAGGTCAGGTGTGCAGCCGGTCGAGTATGGGCGGGTCGATGCCACCGGTGGGACGGCTTACTACTTCCCAAAACAGGCAGCTCACTTTGGAAACGATGCCTTTTCAGGCCTCTTCGCGACACGGAACCGTGCTGGCGAACCGCGTATGTCACCGATGAGGGGTCTTCTGCCGATTTGCACCGGCGACTGTCGGGTGGGGCCATACCGCGCGCGCATCATCCCTCAAAGGGCGCCCCTCCGTTTCTGCGGGCGCTGTGTCGGTGGGCCTGCTGCCACGCAGCCACGATCTCGCCGTTTTGTGGGACGTTCGTGAGGAAGCAATTGCGCAGTCGGTCGTCGGGGATGCGCGCCGCAGTGGACTGCAGTTCGGGTAAGTCTGTTCCAACCAGCGTCCGCAGAGCGTGGGTCGTGCGCTAGTTCGAGAACGCGGCAGCAGGTGAGCTTGATCAAGCGCACATCCAAGGCGCTCACTACCGCGCTTCGGCTGTCCCAATGTGCCATTGGTCCTGCGATCGCGTGCAACGCCGCCTCCAGCATCGCCCCTCGTCAGTGCAACCCGTGCAATGCCCGCTGCGGCCACGAATTGCTGACCTCCGCCACCTTCGATGGCGTATGCATGCGCCTGCACGAATGCGAGCTCTGCGGCGTCTTGCCGGCCAAGCGCCAACTCCGCGTCGCCAAGTCGAAGCAACGCCGTCGTTTCCCATTCCCGCGCCTTCGCCGCGACCGCCCCGCCCAGGGCCGTGTGTGCCAGCTCCAGCGCCCGAGCATCGGCACTTGCCATAGGGCGAGGAGCGACAACCCGCAGAGCCACGCAGACTCCATTGTCCGGTCTCCGACCACTTTGGAGATCTGCAAGCCCATCTCGAGGTCGCGCCCCGCCTTCGCCAGATCTCCCACGCCAAGCCAACCCCATCCCAGATTGCCCAGAGCTATTCCTTTCGGTCCAACGATCGCCCGCCGACCGGGCCAGGTCGAGGGTCTGCTGGAAAAGCTCCAGCGTGGCCACAGGATCGTCCAGCGATTCAGCAATCACCCCCAGGGCAGTGAGGCAGCGGTCTTCAATTACCCGAAACCCTTTTGCCCGCGCTTCGCCCAGAGTGCTCTCCAACAGCGGCTTTGGCATCCATCCAATTGCCCTGAAAGGCCACAGCCAAGCCCACCATCTGCTGCGCGTGTAGGCGGATTTCTTCGCCCCCGCACGCGTTGCCCATGCCACCGCTGTGTCGCAGCGGCCTCCGCGCCGAAGAAATCGCCCATCCTGTCGAGTCTCCTAGCTCGCAGCGAGGCCACCCGCGCGCGCCTGCGGTCATCGTCGAGCGCTTCTGGCGAGCTGCGTTCCAGTGCGTCGATATCTGAGAGCTGCCGGGCGCGGTCGCCCTGCAGGTGCAGTGCGCGCTCGCGGGCCTCTAGCAGCCTCCAGCGCAGCAACTCGCCGTTCCGTTCTGGCAGTTGTCGGTTCAGCAGTTCGAGTGCGCGCTGGACATGACTGAGCACAGCCTGGTGCGCAAACCGCGACTTCGCATGCTCGGCCGCGCGCGCATGGAATTCGGCGGCGTTGGCGTCGTCGCCAGCCGCCTCGAAGTGCTCGGCCGCCGCACCTAGAAAGTCGTTGGCGCGCAATCCTGACCGGCCAGCCAGCCAGTGCGCGAGCTTGCCGTGCAACTCCGCGCTTCGTCTGTTTGAGCACGGTCGCGTATGTCACCTGATGCAGGATGTGGTGTCTGAAGGCGTATTCGCGCAACTCGTCTCGCACGACGTTCGTGGCGTCCGACCGGGGATCACAAGTTCGCGTTTCACCAACTGGGGCAGCGTGTCATGCGCATGCGTGTCTAACGCGACAAGCGCGCGGTCCCAGAAGACGTACCCGATCACGCTGGCCGCCTGCAGCGTCACTTTCTGACGGGCCGTCAGGCTGTCCAGCCGCGCCTGCAGCACGCCGGTAAGCGTGAGCGGAACCTGCGTGGCCCGCAGCCGCTCGGGGTGCAGCACCCAGCGCTCGGTCTCTGTTGCGATCGCACGCTGATCGATGAGCATCTTGACCAGCTCTTCCATGTAGAACGGTTTCCTCGGCGCTCGCGGTGACGAGATCGCGCAGCGAGGGCGGGATCTCGGGCAGTTTCTTGAGCAATTCGTCGACCAACATCCGGCTGCCGGTCTCGTCCAGCGGTGCCAGGTGGATGCTCTCGGTGCTCATCCATTCCGGGCGGCGCTCTAACAGCGTGGGCCGGGCAGTTCCCAGCACCAGCATCGGCACGTCGCGGTCCACCTCGGCCAGGTAGCCGAGGAATTCCAGGCTTTCGCTGTCAGCCCAGTGGAGGTCCTCCAACTCCAACATGACCGGGCTGTCGTCGCTGGCGGATAGCCTCGGAACATCTGCGCCGCGGTATGAGCACGGCGCGGCTGCGGATCTGCTGGGGGTCGTCCACGACGCCGCGGGATGTGACGGCTGTCGCTGAAGTCGATGGCGATGAGGTGGCCCAGCAAATGGGCGTGCTCTTCAAGGCCTGCGGCCCTTCGTCGTCAGCGAAGAGCGGCAGGATTGCCTGCTCGACCTTTGTCCTGCGGCCGAGATGGTGTCGTCGTCGGCGATCTGGAAGCGCCAAGCCAGGATGTCGCGCAGCAGGCCGTAGGGCTGGGCTCTGGTCTGGGGCGTGGCGCGACCACGGAAGAGATGAAAGCGGTCATGGCGGCCCTCGAACCAAGACTCGAACTCGTAGAGCAGCCGGCTCTTGCCGACTCCCGCCTCGGCGACAACGGTTACCGACGCGAGCTGGCGTTTGTTGGCCGACACCGCGAACAATCGCTTGAACGCCTCCTGCAGCATTTCGAGTTCTTGCGTCACGGCCGATCATGCGGGTGGCCACCCCTTCAATGCCAGCCGCGTAGCGATGCGGAAGTGGCGCTGCTTGGCGCTCTGCACTAAGTA
>ERZ1370068.9016-contig-7825_pt1 | contig 28702 bp, 44 predicted proteins | sample MGYA00561227_ERZ1370068 | MGnify/ENA primary metagenome ERZ1370068 (study PRJEB38410, sample SAMEA6850437) | metagenome | study: Metagenomic assessment of the ecological functions of the soil: analysis of the soil microbiota associated with the...
GACACCGGCTCGAGATGAAAGGTGAGCGGCAGCAGCATCGCGATGGTGGCGATCGGCCCGATGCCGGGAGCACGCCGCATCAGCGTCCCGATCAGCGCGCCGATCAAAGCGCGAAGCCGAGATTGGCGGGCGTCAGCGCGACGCCAAATCCAAGCGCGAGGTTGTTAACGAGCTCCATCACCACACCGGCCAGACCGGGATCGCCAAGCCGAGCCTGAGAATGAAGACCACCCACCCGAGCGCGATGAGCACCAGCGCCGCCACGAGCGTCTCCATATCTTGATGTCGCGCGCCGCAATCGCGCCGATGCCGATCAGAAGCAGGATCGAGAGCACGAGGCCGAGCTGCTCGATCGCGCAGCGCGAAGGCGACGAGGCTCGTGGTCACGACCCCGCGATCGGCGACTGCGCTGGGCCAGCTGGTGCGCTCAGGCGGCGCGTCCTTCTCGCGCAGCCCTGAACTGCGATGGCGGCGCCGAGCCCCATGAGATCCAGCAGAGCAGGCGCGGCACTATAGCCGGTGCTCATGCGCAGCGCCGTGCCGATTGGATAGTCGCGCGACACCCACAGCCCGAGCGCCGCGATCGGCAATGAACATCAGCCCGGCGAGCACGTTCTGCGCGCAAGGATGTGGAGCGGAGAGTTCGAGGATTGCGGGCTTGGGGCTGTCGATGGTCATCTCAACGGGCTTATGCCTCGATCTGTGACTTCGCCGCTTGCTCAGTCGTTGTTTTGAGTTCCCTCCCCCGTGGGGAGGGACAGAGAGGGGTGTTTGGTCTACAGCCGAGAGCGTAGCCGTATGACGAATTGCCTCGACGACGCCACTCAAGTTTGTGAGGACCTCTTCATTTGTAAATCGGAGCACGGTGTAACCTTGCGGAAACAAACCAGGCGTCGCGTTCCAGATCTTGCGCAACCGGGACTCAAATTCGTGGCTCTCGCCATCCCGCTCAACAATCAGGCTGGTGCGAATGACAAACGAAATCGCCAATGTATCTATGTATTGGGCTTGCTCGACGAAATAACAAGCTGGTCGATGCGGCGTGCTTTGATATAGCGCCAGAGCAATGTCTTGCGCGAGTCATCGTGGTGCGAGAGGCGCTTCGCACGGGATCGTTGCAGTTTGCTCCGCAACGCCGCGCGGCATCCGTCGACCCTTCCTGTCCCTCCCCCACAAGGGGAGGGAACGCTGTGGCACTGGCGTTCGCCTCCGGGAAGCTGGCTTGTGTTTGCGTCAACTATACGCGCGAGAAACGGAGGTCACCTCACCCGTCACATCGATCTTCACCGCGGCGGTGATCTTTGCCAGGTGGCGATCTCGCCGGCGAGCCAGGCCTTGGCCTCGTCCACCGACTTCGACGGCACGATGTTGAAGTTCTGCTTGGTCAGCGGCCTTCCTTTGCGGCCGGCGCCGCCAGAGCCTCGACGGCGGCCTTGTGCAACGTCTCGAGCACGGGCTTGGGTGTGCCGGCCGGTGCGAACATGGCGTTCCACGCGACGGTCCCGACATCCGGGAAGCCGACTTCCGCCATCGTCGGCACGTCCGGATAGGCGGCAAGCCGCTCGCGATTGACGACCGCGATCGGCTTGAGCTTGCCGGCGCGCACCTGCGCGGCGGTCGAAGCTCACGTTGAGGAACGAGGCCTGGGTGTCGCCGGTGATCATGTCGTTGATCACGCCCGAGGCGCCGGCCTTGTTATGGATCGCGATCATGTCGAGATCGCCCGCCCGCTTGGGAAAATAGGCCATGTCAAAGTGAGGGTAGCTGCCGGCGCCGACGGTGCCGTAACGCAGCTTGCCCGGATTCTTCTTTGGCGTAGTCGACCAGCTCCTTGACGTCCTTCGCGGCGAAGTTCGTCGTCGTCACCACCAGGAACGCCGGCACGTCGATCGAGGTTCGTCACAGGTGCAACATCGCGGTCGTAGTTGACCTTGAACTTGCTGCGCGAAGATGACCGGCGTGATCGCGTTGGTGGACACATTGCCGACCTGGATCGGTAGCCGTCCGCCCGCGCCCGCGCCATTTCCTCGATCGCCAGGATGCCGAAGGCGCCCGGCTTGTTCCTCGACCACGAACGATTGCCCGAGCGATTGACGCGCATCGGCTCGAGCGACGATGCGGGCAACGATGTCGGTGGCGCCGCCGGTGCATAGGGAACCAGGATCTTCACCGGCTTCGACGGGGAACTTGTCTTGCGCTGCCTGGCCTGCGCCGAGGCGAATGCGCGAGCAGCAGTCGCCGCGAGCAACGTCACGCCAATTCGCTCCCATGTCACTCTCCCGTGTCCTGTTGGTTGCAGTTTCCATTGAAGAGCGTAACGGAGCTTGCCGTCTCAGTTCGGCTTCGAGCCCCGTACCCTTGATCAGCTGCCTCGTTGCTTTGATCTCATTCTCGACCAGCGCGTCGAACTCGGCCGGTTTCAGCCGGCATGGGCTCGAGCGCGAGCTCGGCGAGCTTCTGCTGCATGGCGGGCGTCTGCGGTGACCTGCATGGTCGCCGTGCGGAAGCTTGTCGATGATCGCGCGCGGCGTCTTCGCCGGCATGAACACGCCGTACCAGACGGTGTAGTCGGAGTCTGGCGAAGCCGGCCTCGAGCGACGTCGGCACGTCGCGGCAGCGCAGCGGCGCGCTGTCGGCGTGCTCGTGGCGAGCGCCACGCACACGGCCGTCGCGGATCAGCGGCAGCGCCGTCGAAATCGGACAGTAGTAGAAGTCGACGCGGCCGCCCAAGATGTCGGCGAGCGCTTCCGGTCCGCCCCGGTAAGGAACGTGGGTGGCCTCGATGCCCGCGCTCTGGCGGAAACGCTCGGCGCTGACGTGGGTCGCGGTGCCGACCCCGGCGGAGCCGTAGTTGACCGTGCCTGGTCTTCGCCTTGGCGGCAGCCACGAAGGTCGCCAACGGTCTTCCAGCCCTTCGCGGGCGAGACCACCAGAATGTTGGAGTTCTTCGCGAGACGCACACGACGGCGCGAGGATCCTTGGCGGTGTCGTAAGGCAGGTTGTCGATGATCGACGGCGCCACCGTGTGCGCCGACGAGTTCGCTAGGATGGTGTGGCCGTCGGGCTCAGCCTTGACCACGGCGCCGACCGCCGATCGTGCCGCCGGCGCCGCCGCGGTTCTCGATCAACGATCGGCTGGCGCGAGATCTGGCGGCAGACGGCGGTCGAACACCGCGCGCGGAATGATGTCGGTCGGCGCTGCCGGCGCTGAACGGAATGTAAGCCTTGATCGGCTTGGTTGGCCAGTTCTGCGCTGAAGGCTCTGCGATGCCCAGATGGAAGTGGCGGCCAGGCCGACGGAGACGATCAAACCCACGCGTATCATCGTGATTGTCCTTTCATCAATTCGCGCGTCACGCCCGGCCGGACGATCGGCTGGTTAGCGCTTGCGTTCCTTATGCGGCTTCGTGCCATGCAGGCCGTGCGAGGCGTCCTTGACGGTGAAGAATACGACGTCGGCCTCCGGCGTCGCGCTCGGCGGAATGGACGACATTGGAGGGCACGTAGACCACCGAGCCGGGCTTGGCGACGACCTCGCTGGTCGCCGATCTTGGCGCGAAAGGTGCCCTCCAGGATGTAGATCCATTGCTCGTTCGGATGCGAGTGCGCGACCGCGCCGGTCCCGGCCGGCATGCGCATGAGGGCGACGATCATGCGGTCGCCCTCGACCACGCCGCCCTCGACCGAGGAATAGTCCGGGCCGCCCTTGATGTGATTGACCCGGGCAAGATCGATGCAGGTACTTCGGCCGGGGCCTGCCGCGCTTGGCGCCGGGCGTGCGGGCTTGTGCTGGCTGACTCGACATCGCGCCCTCCTCGTTGTCCATCCCATGTTCGAAAGCCGGATCGTAGTGGGGCCGGGCCTCCCGCCAGGGCTCGCGCGGTCGCAGCACCTCGATCTTAACCGTCGCTTACGCAGGACATCGGGCACCTCTCACTCGAAACCGTGGAAATCGCGCATCTTGTACGGTATCAAATTACCTCAAGATGCTTCGGTTGTTTCCGAGCCAGAACTGTGGGTTGGGGTAGGGCGAGTGCGGATGGGGGACATCAATTGACGCACGCGGTTTGTGATGGGTTTCTTGGTCGTGGCCGGCACTCGTCGGATTGGTCGCCTGTGCCAGCGATCGCGATCCGCAGCAGCCTGCCGAGCCGAGCTTCTACCAACAGCTTGGCGTCCGCTGACGCGCGAAGATGCGATGCCGGCATGGCGGTCGTCCGATGATCTCGGGCTACCGCACCAACAATGGCTTGTCGTCCAGTGCCGATCGACCCCGAGTTGACGAAGGCTGGCGCAGGCCCAAGCCCAGGCGATGGCGGCGCGCACAAGCTCGAGCATAACGTGCTGCGCGATTTCAACGCGCGGATGCGATCATCCGGGATCCGACGCCAAGGTCGCGGCCGAGAACATCGGGGCGGGCTACCACACGCTCGCGCAGGCCTTCTCGGGCTGGCGCGATCTGCCATCGCATCGCAAGAACATGTTACTGCCCGGCGCAACCCATATCGGTATTGCAACGGCTTACGCGCCTCAGTCGAAATACAAAGTTTTCTGGGCGCTAATTTTGGCGGCACCGGATCGTCCGCGCGGGTAACGCCGTCCTGGTTGACTGTCCACCGGTACAATCTACAGTTTTCGCACACGGGTTTGCGCCAACTGAGGCGATCGTTGCGGCTTGCCGGGGGCGGCAAAGAGCCGTGACGACAACATCACAGCGCCACAAGCGCTGCGCGTTGCTGAGGACGCGGTCCAGTATGGGCAGGTAGAGCGACGTTCATCCGCTTGCTGCTGGCGGGAGTTGTTGGCTCGGCCAGTGTCACCGATGCGGCGCGCATGCCCAATCGACTAACGGTACATCCCGCCGTCGCGTGATGACCGCCTCCAAGCGGCGGCCAACAACAACAATAAGACAGTCTGGTACGTCGTCGGCGGCGTCGCTGTCGCGATCGTCGGCTGGATGATCGGCACGCGCGTATTCAATCCGGATCCGCCGCCAGATTTGACCAGCCTCCGGTCATTCCTCCGCTCGATCCGATATCGCTGCCAGCCGCCCGGGCAGAACCCGCCGTCCACCGAGGGCAAGGCAAGCAGGGCAACCAGGCCAAATCAAGGCAACCAGAGCAATCTGGGCTGGCACCGCCAATCTGCGCAACGGCTTCAACCTGCCGCCGCTCGGCGAGACCCAGCTTTCAGCAGAACGAAGTGATGCTCGACATCCCGTCGAGGTGCCGACTGCGACGCTGGATGCAGTGGCAGCGCGCGCAGCGGCATGACGCGGCTGGAGACGCAGTCGTTCCGGCTCACCGGGCGCACGCCGTGCATCGCTGGCGCCTCGATGCGGCACCACTGTCCCGGACATGATCCGCGTATTGACGCGCGAGCAGCAGATCGCGGGTGCGCAGCCGCTGTATCTTTACGAGCTCAGCGCAGGACATGTCGGGATCCACGGCCGGCCTGGTGAACGGCGACCAGTATGCGCCCGAGAAGCTCGGCCTGACCGAGGCCCATCGGCTGGCCACCGGCAATCGTGTGCTGGTCGGCGTGATCGACTCGGGCGTCGATGCCTCGCATCCTGATCTGGCGGGCGCGGTCGTGGCCAACTTCGATGCCGCTAACGACAACGCGCCGCACCGCGCACGGCACCGGCATGGCGGGTGCGATCGCGGCGCATCGCAGCATGCTCGGCACCGCGCCGCGGGTAGGGCTGCTCCATGCGGATGGGCGTTCAGCACGCGGCCGAACAGCGCCGGATGGCACGCACGTTCAACATCATCAAGGGTCTCGACTGGGCGGTCGAGCGCGGCGCCCGCGTCATCAACATGAGCTTTGCGGGTCCGGCCGATCCACGCGTCTGCGCGACGCGCTGGCGCGTCGTCCAAGAAGGGCGTCGTGCTGGTGGCGGCCGCCAGGCAATGCCGGCCCGCAGTCGCCGCCGCTTTATCCGGCCGCCGATCCCAACGTGATCGCGGTGACCGCGACCGACGTCGATGACAAGCTGTTCTCGGGCGCCAATCGCGGCAATCACATTGCGGTTGCGGCGCCGGGTGTCGACATCCTGGCGCCCAGCGCCAATGGTACCTACCAGCTCACAACCGGAACTTCGGTCGCCTCCGGCGCAGGTGAGGCGCGGCGTCGCCGCGCCTTCTGATCGAGCGCAATCCATCGCCGCGACGCCCGCGCGATGTCCGCGCGCATCCTGACGCGCGACCGCCAAGGCACTGGGGCCGCGGGGCAGCGAGCGGGACTTCGGTTTCGGGTCTCGTCGACGCCTATCAGGCGGTGGTCGTCCGCGCGATCGTCGGGGGCGACGGCTGCGGCGCCCTCCAAGATCGAAGACGAAATAGCGAACACTGTGCATCAGTCGTTGCGAGAAGCCGTCAACGCGCGCGCCGCGTGCAATCGCGCGTAGCCGCTCCCAAGACGCTTGGCGGCGCCGCGTAGGTGCGCGGGCGACCACTTCCTGCAACGCTTCGCCATTGTGCGGCTCGCTCGGCCCGAGCGACAGTCGCGCGCGCTCTCGGAGATGAAGCCTGGATCCGCGAATGTCTCCATCACCGCCTTGCGCATGGCGGCGAGGCGCTCGGCGGGCACGCCTGGCGGCATCACCAGCGGACGGCCCAAGGCGAGCGGCGCGCGAACGCAGCGTCGAGCAGGATGCGATCTCTTCGTTCTGGGCGCGCATCGCGCGCGGAACGGAACGCCGCGCGAGCTCCGGCGCGCTTTTCCGGCCCGTACTGCAGCAGCGCCTTGATCTTCTTCTGCGGCAGCCAGTCGGATTTGGTCGCGCCTGCAGCGCCGAATGGGATCACGCTGGTGTAGCCTTCGAGCTTCGCCGCGCTCGAGGCCGTAGAAGGCATCGGTCAAAGCCGGATAGCCGGTCTTGATCTTGAGCTTGAGGCCGAACACGTCGTTGAGCAGCCGGGCGTGGAAGGCGGGCGTCGAATTGGCGCCAGCAGCTCCGACGGTGATGTCGCTCTCCTCCGCTTGCGCGAGCGTATCGACCGGCACCGCGTTCCAGAGCACGAACAAGTCCGGTCTCGACGCCTCGGCGTGCCGAGCCAGCTGAATTTGGTCGCGTCGAAGCGCGCCTCGCGCGCCCGAGCAGCGGGATCGAACAGGCGTCTGGCTCTGCAGCAGGCCGATATAGGTGCCGTCCGTCTCGGAGCGCCGCTGAACAGCGCGTTGGCGGCCGCAAGCCCGCCGCCGCCCGCCATGTTGCGCACCGAGAACGATCGGATTGCCGGGCAGATGCCTGGTGAGGAAGCGCGCCAGCGTGCGCGCGAGCGTGTCATAGCCGCCGCCGCGCCCGCGCTCACCATGATGGTGACGGTCTTGCCGCGATAGAAGTCGGCGACGTACGTGGGCGTGGGCGGTGGCGGTGCAACAGATAGAAGAGTCGCAGGTGGAAGCTGGGATCGGTGGCCGCGACACTGGCGACACACCGTCATGGGCTCAGACTAAACGCCCGGCCCGGCCATCCACGCCTTCTCTAACCGAATTGCGCGCAGACGTGGATGGCCGGGACAGTAAAGCGCGTGGACGCGCGGCTCCGACGCGCTACGGCCCGGCCATGACGAGTGGGGCAACGCGCATCATTCCACTTTCACTCCAGCCGCACGTTCTTGGAGAAATCGTAGCTCGGGCTCGCTCTCGCACTCAAACTGCCAGCGGATCGTGGCGGAGTCATAGCCGCCGCCGAACACCTCGGTGAGGAACTGCTGCTGCGCCGCCCAGCCGGCGTCGGCCTGCGGCTTGCGGTAGCGGCCCGGCATGGTGTCGTTGAGCCAGCCGTGCGGGGCGTCCTTGTAGATGTGAATGTCGTAGCTCTTCTTGTGCCGCTCGAGGCTGTCGCGAAAGCGGCCGCACGTCGTCGAGCGAGATGATGTGATCGGTCTCGCCAAAAGCTCCGAACACCGGGCAGGGCAGCGCCGCGATGATGTCTTCGAGCGGCTTTCGGCTGCAGCTTGTTGACCTCCCATTCGCGCTTGGAGGCGGCGCCATACCAGACGACGGCGGCGCTGATCGGCACCTCGGCCGCGAACACCAGCGGATGCCGGCCGGTCTGGCAATAGCCGGCAGACTGCGACGCGCTTCGAGGTCGGCGACCTTCGTGTTTCTTCATCGCGGCGAGCGCCGCCTTGATCAGCTCGACCGATTCCGGGTCGGTCATGTCGTAGCGGCTGTCGCCCGCGTTGAGGATGCGTTGATCAGGATGGCTGAAAGAAGAAGTTCGGCGCCAGCACCGCGAAAGCCGTCGCGTGCGCGAGCGCATCGCCTGGTCGCGCGTATGCTTCACCAGGCCATAGCGCTCATGCATCAGAATGACGGTCGGGAACGGGCCGCCGCCGGCCGGGTAGGCGAGAAACGCCGGCATCCCGTTGTCGCAGATGATGTCCTGCGTGGTGATATCGGCGTGGCGAGCCGCGATGGTCATGTTTTTCCCTCCTTGAGCGTTCCGTCGCCACGCCCGGGCTTTGACCGGTCAAATCCCGGCCCGCGCGGCCTTTTGGCCTCGGATATTCCAGACGCTTTCCGGGATGTATCCTAGCAAGCGCAAACGCTCCAAGGGAATGCCACAGGGGAATGCTCGGATGTTGTTTCGGACCGCCTGCCCGTTTGCCGCTGCCATGCTGCTTGACGGCTGGCGCCCGCGCGGCCGAGCCCTTCTACAAGGGCAAGCGGCTGACGTTGCTGATCGGCGCGGCGAGTGGCGGGCCGACCGACATCGAGGGGCCGGTTGCTGGCGGAAGTATCCTCGGCCGTCACATTGAAGGACATCCGAGCCTGTTGGTCTTGAACAAGGAGGGCGCCGTCGGCGGCGTCGTCGGGGCGACATTCCTGGGCGAGGTGGCACCGCGCGACGGCACGATGCTCGGCTATCTGAGCGGCACGGCCTGGAACTTTGTCAACGAGCCGGAGCGCGCTGGCGGGTCGACCTGCGCGGTTTCGAGTTCGTGGCGTTCCAGTCCGGCACGACCGTTCATTTCATGCGTACCGACGTGGGCCTCGCGGCATGAAGGGCGCCCGCCGACATCGTAAAGGCGCGAGGCGGGCTGGTTGCCGGGCGGACTCGCGGTCGAGAACGCAAAGGACATCCGGATGCGGCCTGGCCTCGACATGCTGGGCGTGCCATATCGCTACGTCACCGGCTATCAGCGGCAGCGTGCAGGCGCGCCTCGCGCTTGCACGCAACGAAATAGCATGTTCTCGGACTCGCCCCGACCTATCGGCTGCGGTCGAGCCGACGCTGGTGAAGAGCGGCGAGGTGCTACCGGTCTGGTACGATACCGATGGTGAAGGCGATTCCGCACGTGCCGCCGCGTCGCTTGAGGGACTCGCGATCCCGACCTTCGCAGCGCTGCATCGCGAGGTGAAAGGTGTGCCGCCCGCGGGACCAAATGGGAGGCGTTCCGCACCATCCACAACGTCAACTCGACGCTGCAATGGCTGATCGCGCTTCCGCCTGGCGCGCCGGCGGAGGCGGCCGCGGCGCTGCGCGAGCGCGATCGCGGGCCTCAACCAGGACCAGGGAGTTCGCGGCGGAATCCGTCAGGACGATCGGCTTGCGGCTGCCTACGAGACTGACCCGACATTGCGGCGCGCGTGCGCTCGCTGCTTGTTGCCTCGCCGGAGGTGCGCGCCTTCGTAGCCGTGACTACATCAAGAGTGCACAGAAGAAGTAACTATTCACATCTGGGCTGGCTCGCTAAAAGGTGAGAAAGGGCCTAGGGGAGAGAGACTCATGTCGGCTGTGCGGTTCGTCGGTCTGGTGCGCCTCGGCCTCGGCGCTCGAGTGCCCCCGCTTGGGCGCAGGAGCCGTTCTACAAGGGCAAGCGGCTCACCGTGCTGCGTCAATTTCGACGCCGGGTCCGCGACTGACATCGAGGGGCGGGTGTTCGCGCGGGCATTTCGCCAGCACACTCGACGGGCAGCCGCAGGTGATCGTGCAGAACATCGCGGGCGCGGGCGGCAACAATGGCACGCAGTATCTCGGCGAGGTGTGCCCCGAAGGACGGAACCACGCTCGGCTATCTCACCGGCAGCGCACCGAACTTCGCCAGCCAGCCGAATCTCTTCCGACATGATTTCCGCGACTATGAGTTCATCGGCTTTCAGGGCGGCACCGTTGTCTATTATGTGCGCACCGACGTGCCGCCCGGCATCAAGCAGCCGGCTGATCATCCTCAAGGCGCAGGGCCGCCGTCTCGGGCGGCATTGCGGCAACCACCGCGGTCGCGATCTCGCCATTCGCCTTGTGCTCGATATTCTCGGCTGCCGTTCCGCCACGTCAGCGGCTATCGCAGCGGTGCGAGCGCGTGCGGCTGGCGCTACGCAACGGAGCGAAGTGCCATTTCTACGCTGACACGACGCCGAGCTATCGTGGCTCGGTCGAGCCGGCGCTGGTGGAAGGAAGGAAGCGTGATCCCGCTGTTCTCGTCGACCCGACGTGGGATGGTCGCGCGTTCGTAAGCTCGAAGCAGGTCGAAGGCCTGCCGCTCGAGCCCTACCAGGAGTTCTACAAGCGCGTGAAAGGCGCGATGCGCCACGGGTGTGAAGTGGGAGGCCTATCTCTCGCTCGTCACCCTGAACGGGACGATGCAGCGCCTGTTCGCCCTGCCACCCGGGCGCGCCGCCAGCCGCGGTTGCGGCGCTGCGCACCGCACTCGTTCGCCTCGGCAAATGACAAGGCCTATGCGGAGGACGCCCTCAAGACGATGGGCTATGTGCCGGAATACGAGGCCAGCGCCGACACCAGCGAGAAGGTGCGCGCCGCGCTCGACAGTGGCGGCCCGAGGTCAGGAATTTCGTCGCCGACTACATCAAGGCCGGCAATTGAGCTGCTCTGCCTCTCTCGTCGTGGCCTTGGTGGGATCAAGCCCACCAGCCGCTGCTGTCTTGCCGGGAGGCCGGAGAGCCGCCATTATCCCGCGTGAACTCGGGCGCATCGACGCAACCCGCATGGCGTTTCCCCAACGCCTGAGGCGTTGATCCTTCGCATACCGCCGTCATCGCGAGAAAATGGAGTCCTGGAATGAAAGCCGCGCGTCTGTTGACTGGCGTCGTTGCCGTTGTAGTCGTGCGTTCAGATGGCGGCCGCACAGCAGGTCGACCCGCGCATGCCGGAAGGCCCCAACCGGGAGTTCGTCGCCAAGGTCTGCAGCGAGTGTCATGCTCTCAGCAATCTCTACAGCACGGTCGGGGCGTACGCGGGAGGGCTGGACCCGGGTGCTCGAGGACATGACGCGCTATGGCCTGAAGGTCGACCCCGGAGGAGCGCGACGCGCATCCTGGACTATCTTTCACACCGCGATGGCGCCGTAGCCATCACTAAGGCGATCCCTGCCGGCGCAGCAGGATTGTCGAGGAACTCGATCGCCTCGCGCGGGGCGTCGGCGCCAGTCCTGCACCAGCGAGCGAATGTCAGCATCGGTCATCGGGGCGAACACTTCGCTGATGCGGCGTCCTTGCGCCGAGGAACTCGGGATCGGCCGCCATCGCGCGGTAGGCCTTGCGATAGGCTTCGACCATCGCTGGCCGGCGTGCGCGGGCGGCAGGCCAAGCCATTTGTCGGCGAGCAGCACGCCGCGCCAATGGTCGAATGACTTCTGCGCGATCGGGTCGAGCTTGCCTGGCAAGCAGGTCAGACAGCGAGCGGCGCGTTCGGGAATTCCGGCCGCGGCACGAGCTTGCCGTCCTGCAGCCCGCCGCTCTGGACGAGCACCTTGAACTTGCCACTGTCGATCAGGTGCTGCAGCGAGAACGATGTTGCTGGTCGCCGTCATGTCGAGCTCGCCCTGCTGCAGCGCCAGCATCAAGGCGCTGCGTGCCGCGATAACCAACGACCCATTTGGCGTTCCAGCCGAGAAAGCCGATGCCCCAGGCGGCAATCGCCTGCCGGAGCGTGGCACACGCTGCTCGCCACCCTGATGGTGACCGGTGGCGCGCTCTTGTCGCTGAGCCGCTTCTGAGCGGCGGCGTCCATGATGATCATGGAGCCGCCGCGCCCGATCCCGCCTGCGAACTCGAACCGGGTCGGATCGTAGCGCGACTGCGGTGCACGATAGCGGATCGGATCGATCTGCGGGCTATCGCCGGCGCGCGACCGTGAGGCCGTCGGGCTTGACCTGCTTGAACGAAGTAGTTGAGCGCCACAATGCCGTCGGCACCCGGCCGGTTCTCGACGATCACGCGTGGGATTGCCGGGCAGATACTTGGCTGAGGAACGGCGCCATCAGGCGGCCGGTGGCGTCGGTGCCGCCGCCAGCCTGCGAGCCGACGATCATGGTGATGGTCTTGCCGCGAAACGTGACCGGTTCCTGAGCCAACGTCAGGCGTTCCGGCGAGCGCAAGGAGAAGCCACGCCGCCGTTGGCAATACACCTGCGCACGCCCGTCCCCTGTCGTTGGTCATCAGGAGACGAATGCTATCCGCCCGCGAGACAGGAGCGGAAGGATGCTTAGGTGCAACGGCCGGTCGCGGCTCGTCGTCGCGGCTATCGCGGCCGAATACGCCCGGAATGCGGTTCTCGAGCACGTGACCGGTAGTGCGGACGCGGTCGGAACAGCGCGCTTCGCCGGTCGAGCGCGCGCAGCGCATCGACGACGTCGTCGTAGTGGACGGGCGTTGCGTCCGTCTGGCCGCAGCAGGGCGGGCGTCGCCTGGGCAGCGCAAGCTCGCCGCGCCCAGCCCGAGGATCGCGCGCTTCTCGCGCAGCGTGAGATCAGGATCGTTGACGACGTCGCTCGGATGCGCAAAAGCGCGCGTGCCGGGTCCAGCAATGCGTCGAGATCGAATGGACCGTCGTTGCGCCGGTTACGCGGCATGGAAGTCCCCTGGCATTTCGGCTGCGTGGTGTTTCGAGTGCGTGCGTTACGGATGCGCGGCCGTCTCGATTTTTTCAAATGCGTCGAGCGGCGGCGACGATTTAGTCGGCGTCGCAGAAACGTTCAAGTGCTTGCGCGAAGAACTTTCTGCGTCGTGCTTAACCATTCTTAACCCGTTAACGGGGCGTGAAAGCGCGTGCGCTCAAAAAAGCTCAGGACGGCGCCCGGCTCATCCGCATGCCAAGCGCGCAGGCTGTCAGGCTGCCGGCGGTCAACAGCAGGATGCCGGCCACGCCGGTGGCGGCCGCGATCCCGCCTGCGACCAGCGGCATCAGCACGAGGCCAAGCCGGTTGCCGGTGATGCGCAAGGTCATGGCGGTCGCGCGCGCCTCCGGGGCGCCACCAGGACGATCCCGGAGATGGTCAGCGTTGCCGCAATGCCGAGTCCGATGCCGATCGCGACCGATGCTGCATACATCACCGGCAGCGAGGGCACACGCCATGATGGCGAAAGCGGCGGCGCCCACCAGCGTGCTGACCAGCGTGAGCGCGCAGCCGGCCGACGGCCTGAATGAGCCGGGCATAGAACACGCGCGCGACCAGCGCCGCGGCCGCGCGCACGGTCGAGCAACAGACCGATATGGCTTGCCTCGATGTTGCGCTCGGCGCCGAGCAGCGGGGAGATAGATCACCAATAGGTCGCCGGCGGTCACCGTCACTACGCTGGCGATCAGAACGGCCGACATGCCGGGTCGCCGCAGCAGCTCGGCGAGCGGCACCGCGGGTGCGTCGCCGCCCTGGGCTTGTGGCGGCGCCGGCCGGATCGCGAGCGCGACGCCCGCACCGAGGCGCCGCCGTGATGACGCCCACCATGAACAGCGGCGCGGTGGCCGGCACCGTCGACCCCACCGCCGATCCAGCCCACCAGGAAGGGTCCGAGCCCCTGGCCGATCGACACCGCCACCATGCTAGTGCCCGAAGGCGACTTCCCGGCCGTGCTCGCTGGCGCTGCGCACGCACAGCATCTGCTGTGCCGCCATCAGGAACATGTGGCCGGTTCCGAGCAGGATCGTGAAGGCGAGCAGGTGGATCGCAGAGCTTGGCCACAGCCACAGGGCAACGGCGGCCGCGAGCATCGAGCGCGCTGCCGATCCAGGCCGCCTGCGCGTCATGACCGCGATCGATGTAGCGGCCGATGCGCAGCGCCGTGAAGATCGGAATGATGGCGAAGCTCGCCGAGATGATGCCGAGCCACAGCGCCGGGAGCCCGAGCTCGATGCTCCGATAGGAAACGGTGACGCGCACGACCAGCACCGCCACGTGGGTCACGGTTACGTGCGCCAAAGAGTGGCGCGAGCAGCGTCCAGTCGATGTCCCGGCGGCCGGCAAGGCGGAGCTCTTCGGTCATTGATTGTCTTGACGGGCCCCGTGCGCCGGTTGATTGCATCCCTGCTTACTGGGTGGCGGTCTGCCTGCAAAAGCCCGTCGAGCGCACAAGCGCCGCATGCTGCAAGCGCGTAGGGCTATCGCCGCAGACAGGTCGCGGGCACGTTTGGCGGCCGCAATGGCGCCGGTTCGTGCGGCCTCGAGCGCGCGCGTCAACGCAAACGCCGCCCCGCCGTGTGGCCCCGGCTGCACCAGGCGGTCGGCGAGCGGCAGGCGCTCGCGCCAGATGTGATCGATCATCGGATGGTCGGGCGCCGCGCAGGAGTCGACGTGGGCGAGGCCGGTGCTCGGCGAGCAGCGCTTTGGTGGCCTGCAGCATGAGCTGCTACGCCGGGCGAAGCGCGGGCATGCTGCTCGTCATAGGCGATTTTCCAGCACCAGGCCGTATCGCCGCTGCGCAGCACGATGAGCGCCGCGATGGCGCGACCGGCGAGCATGAGCCGCGTGGATCTCGGCCTTGCCTTCGCGGGCAAGCGCCGGCACGGCAGCTTCCAGGAAGGCGCGGATCGAGGGCTCATGCGCCGCCGCGGTGCCGGCGCGTCCCTTCCAGCCGGCCTGTTCCAGTCGCCAGGAAATCGGCGAGTGCTGCGCTGATCGCGGCAGGATCGCGCGCGATGTCCCAGGCCACGGCGCCATCGTCGCCGAGCCGGCGCAGGCTGCCGGCCAAGCTCCTTGAGCTTCTTGCGCGGGAGCGCACGCTCGATGTAGTCGGCGCGCTCGCCAGCAGGCGCGAGCAACGCGCTCATGCATGGCGAATGCCAGCGCTCGGCGCCGCCGCGCCGCGCGAGCGCAGCATCAAATGCGCTCGCAAGCACGCCCTGTTGCGGAAACATCGGCAGCAGCAGGAGCCGGGGCCGACGCGCTCGCAATGCATTCCAGCCAGGCGCCGAGCACAGGCTCGGCCGCCTCGCGGTCAACGAGCGGCACGCCGAGCGGGGCGTAAGGGTTGATCCAGCCCACGACGATCGGCCACGGCAGTCCGTAGCGATAGCGCTCGGTCCGCGCCGGAAACAGGCCGAGGAGGCGTCTGGTCGCTCCGCTGCGACCAGACCAGCGTGGCGCCGACGTCGCGTCCGAACACCGGCTGTGCGGCGAGCGCGAACGCGGGCTCGTAGAAGACGTTGGGCACCAGCGCGCGGGCGGCGAGCGCGCGCCACTCCGCGGCGATCGACGCAAGCTCCGCGAGCGGCCGCCACTCGACTTCAAGCGTGGACTCGATCGTGCCGTGCACAGTCGCTAACTTTCGTTTGAGCATGATCTTTTCCGAAACCGGTTTCCACTTTCGGGATCATGCTGTGGGCGACGGCCCAGATGAAAACGTTGAAGCCGAGCTTGTTCCTGGCCACCAGCGCAAGCGAGAGTGTTTCGACAATCAGCGCGGTGGCGATCGCAACCGCGGCGCCGATGGCTCCGAAGTACGGGATCAGCATGAGGCACAGCGCGACATTGATGCCGAAGGCCGACGCATAGACCAGCGCGCAGGCGCGCTGCTGCCCCAGCATGTTGAGGAAGCGCTCCATCGGTCCGATCGCGGCGCGCGCGACAAGCCCGACTGCCATGATGAACATCAGATGGTGGCCGTCGCCGAAGCCGGGCCCGAACAGGCTGAGCAGCGGGCGTCCGAAGGCGAGCAGCAGCAGCAGCGTGACGGCGAGCGATGGCCAGAACGTGAAGCGGATGACCTTGGCGAGAAAGTCATGCAGGCCTTGGGTGTCACCGGCCGCCTGATAGGCGGCGCAGCGATGCGCCGTGGTGGCCGCGATTGAGAAGCCGATGAAGCTCACGAACGCCAGCGTCTTGGCGGCGGCGTAGTAGACCGCGACCTCGTCGGGCGGGCGGAACTGCTGCAGCATCAGCACGTCGGTATGTGCGAGCAGCAGGTAGAAGCCTTCGGCCAGCAGGATCGGCAGCGCGGTTCCGATCCAGAGCCTGAAGTCATAGGGGCGCGGCCCCGCCTCGATGTGAGCGGAGAGCCTTCGCTTGAGGATCACGAGCTGGCCGAGCGGCGGCAGCCACAGCGCCAGGCCCGCGAGCACCATGGCGGTGACAGCATCGAGCGGCAGACCCGCCAGATAGGCCGTCGCCATGAATGCGCGTGAGCAGCAGCTGGCGAACGACATAGGTCGGAACGATCCCGAGCGCGACCCAGTCGTAGGATCGGGAAATGCCGTCCTGCACGTTCGAGAGTGCGTATGCGGGCAGCGCCGCGCAGGCGAGATAGAGCGGGATGACCGTGTAGTCGTCGAGCCAGGGCTGCAGCAGGCGCACCAGGCCGGCGCAGATGGCCGCGACCAGCATGGCAACGCCGACCGCCACGATGCGGCTGCCGAAGAGATAGCCGCGCAGATGATCGAAGCCGCTTGTGCTCGCGATATTCCGGAATGAAGCGCTGCGCCGCGGTGCGCGAGCCTGAGATCGAGCGCCTGCCCGATCAAGAGCACCCAGGTCCAGACATAGACGTAGATGCCGAACTCGAAGCCGCCCATCCAGCGCGCGAACAGCACCTGCGAGCCATAAGCCAAGCAGCGCGCTTGCGACCCGGATCAGGAACACGGTGCCGGCCAGCCGCTGGACCAGCATCAGATCGCTGTCGCCGAGGCGCGCGGCACGCGCGCCCACAGGCGCCGCCATGTGAGCACCAGCCAGGGAGCCGTGCTGGTTCCGAGTCGGTCAGTGCCAAGCAAGCCTCCGCGCGCCCGTTCCGCTGGAACAGGCGAGGAACCGGTAGCTTAGCAAGGAACCGTTAGAATCGGTTGGGACGATACCAGCAGCGCCCGCGTCCCGGCGATCTCCGAGGCGGCCGTCTGCGCGCTAAGCGCGGCCCGATGCGAGCCCACGCGAGACCCGGGATCCAGTGCCCACAACTCGCGAACGCCACGATTTGCCGCTCCTAGGTTCCGGCTCGCGCGCTCGACGCCGTCGATCGGAGACACGAGTCTCTTCAAAACACCCAGAACGCGTCAGGTGGAAACTCCACGTGGTAGGACTCGTGGCGCAGCGGCGCGGACGTGTAGGCCAGTACATTCAGCCCTTCGCGTGTGAACACGACCTCCCAGCGCTCGCCCACATACATCTGCGTTGCCACGGTCATCGGCACCCGGTTCGGGCCTGGCCCGCCGCCGATGCGGGTGCGCTCGACGCGGATCAGGCCGACCGCCTGCGATCCAACCGGAGCGCGGGTCTGCGTGATGCCGCTGATCTGGCATCCCATCACCTCGAGGCAGGCGCGCGTCCCTGCGTTCTCGATCAGGGTGCCCGGAAGACGATTGCTCCGCGCCATGCTAGCCTGCGGCAAACACGGTTGCGGGCTCGTTGTGAGACCTCTTCCGGCGGGCCTTCCTGCTCGATCGCGCCATCGTTCATCACGACGATGTGGTCGGCGATCGCCATCGCCTCGATCGGATCGCGCGTTGCAATCAGCGTGCAGCCATCGAGGCTTCGCGATGAGCTGTAGCTGCAGCCAGGCGCGGGCCTCGGCGCGCGCGGTCCCTTCGAGCAGCGCCAGCGGATCGTCGAGCAGCAAGACTGGCGGATTGCGCAGCAGCGCCCGCGCGATCGCAACGCGCCCGCGCTCTGTTGCGGAAAGCTGCGGCGGAAGCCGGCTGGCCGAGGTCGCTGGCGCCGACCTGATCGAGAGCGCCTCACGGACGCAGGACTCGAATGTCCTCGGCGCCGGATGCGCCGAAGCGGGCGATAGAACGAGAGATTGTCGAGCACGGAGCGTTGCTGCAGCAGTGGAGTCGTTCGGAAAGGCGTATCCGATGCCGCGCTTTTGCGTCGGCAGCGAGACGCTTGCGGCCGCGTCAAACACGGCCCGCCTGCCAACGTGGATCGCGCCCGCCTGCGGCTCGATGAGCCCAGCCGCGGTGCGTAACAGCGCGCTCTTGCCGCTATCTGTTGGCCCGACCAGCGCGCCTGCCGTCTTGGGGCGGACGGTGAGACGTCACACCTTTGAGAACGTCGCGTTCATTGGCGCGCAGCCGAATATCGTTAACCACTAGCTCGGCCATGACGCTGCCGATCATCACCGACTGGGACGCGGGCACCACTCTTGCGCTGCTGGCATCCATGGTCAACTCCTGGTGCGGCGGTGCTCAACCTGGCAAATCCGCCCGCGTCGAGGAAGTCTCTGTTCCTCGCGCGTGCTTGCGCGACCGAGCGCTGAATTGCGATGCGGGAAACGTCCGAAGCGCCGGATGACATCGGCGTGCAGCTCTGCCCAGCGAGTGAGGTCGGGATTGCCGAGCGTGCCGATGAGCGCGACGGCGCGCTCCTGGTCGGCGAGGCTTTCGGAGTGCTCGAACGGCAGATAGAAGAACAGGCGCTCGGACGCCGGGACTTTCTGGTCGAACCCGCGCGCAATTGCGCGTTCGGCCACACCCGCGCGCAAGCGCATCGGTCGCGAAAGCATCTGCTTTGCCGCGGAACATGTTGCGGGAAACTGATCGAGCACGAATGACGAGCGCAGAGCGCCGATTCCGGCTGCGGCTTCCCAGCCGGCGAGTGCGCCCGCGGCCGCGTCGCGCCACAGCGCGGAGAAGCGGGACGCGATCTCGGCATCGAACGCCGCGTCCTTTTGAAACCACTTGCAGCGGCCCGGCGGCGCGCCAGAAGGCGAGCACATCGCTCGGCTGCGCGCGCTGTCGCCGCTGCCGGTGCTCACAGCCGCACCTTTCCGTTCACGATCTGGTCGTAGAGCGCCGGCGTCGATCCGCACGAAGGACCTTGGCGGCTGGATCGTTGACATAGATCGGATCGCTGATGGTGCTTGGATCGAAGCCCTGCTGCACGAGATCGATCTTCTTGATCTTGAATGTGGTCGGTGGTCGTCGATATCGGTGCGCAGCGCGCATGAACACCGGCCTGCGCATAGTCCGGCAGCCGCTGCGCGAGATGCTCGCGAAACGCGGTCAGATTGAAATCCTGTCCTTGGCCGAGACGGTCGCCATGCCGGCGCGGCCGTCGCGGCCGGGCACCTGCACGCCGTAGACGTTGGCCTGCGAGCGCGCCGTCGAACCCGCCGATCGCTTCTTCGACCTCGGTGGTCGACACGTTCTCGCCTTTCCAGCGGAACGTGTCGCCGATGCGGTCGACGAAATAGAAATAGCCGTCCTGCGTCCTTGCGCATCAGGTCGCCGGTGCGGAACCAGACGTCGCCCTTGTCGAACACGTCGTGCAGGATCTTCTTCTCGGTCTCGATCTGCGGTCGCATAGCCTTCGAAGCGGGCGCCGGGCTTCGATGCGTCCTCGAGGATCTTGCCGATGACCTCGCCGGCCTCGTCGGGCTCGCATTCGATGCAGAAGCCCTGCGCGTCGCGGATCGGCTGCTGGCGCTCGACGTCGAAGCGCACGACCTTGGTCGGGAAGCGATCCGGCGAGGAACCAGGGGATGCGGCCGACGGCGCCTTCCTTGCCCTCGAAATTGAACAGCGACGACGTTGCCTTCGGTGGCGGCGTAGAACTCGATGATCTGCGGGATCTGGAACCGCGCGCTTGAACTGCGCGCCACACGTCGGGCCGCAGCCCGTTGCCGCAGGCGAGCCGCAGCCGGTGCGCGCGCTCTTTCGGATGCGGCGGCGAGTTGACGAGGTAGCGGCAGAGCTCGCCGATATATTGCACCAGCGTGCAGTCCCAGCGCACGACGTCGTCCCAGAACTCGCGCGCGGAGAATTTCTCGCGGATCACCACCGAGCCGCCCTTGACCAGCAGCGGCCCCGGTCGCGACGCAGTCCGCCGGCGGTGTGATACATCGGCAGGCAGTCATACATGCGGTCGGACGCCTTGTGTGTCCATGACGCCGGCGAAGGCGTGACTGCGCCAGCATCACCCGGTAGTGGTTCATGTTGGCGGCCTTGGGCAGGCCGGTGGTGCCGGACGTGTAGATGAACAGCGCCCGGTCCTCGATGGTGAGCCGGCAGCGCTCGTGCTCGGTCAGCGTGTCGCCGGAAAAGCTCTCGACCTCGCGGTCGACGCGCGGCAGGTTCGCGTCGGCGTCGCCGTGCAGCCAGAACTCGCAGCGCCGCTCACGATGTTGCCGCGCGCACTCTCGAGCGGCGCGAGCAGTTCAGCCGCAACGATGATGTGCTTGGGCGTGACGACGTTGATGCAATAGGCGAGCGCCGTGCCCGTCAGGTTGGTGTTGAGCAGCGCGACCACGCCGCCGACGCGGGTGATGCCGAGCCAGAGCGCGAGATATTCCGGCCGGTTCGGCATCAACAGGCAGACCGCGTCGCCCTTGCCGAGTGTCCTGCGCCCGCGCCCAGCGCGCATAGCGGTTCGAGCGCTGGGCAGAGCTCGCGATAGCTCAGGCGCTCGCGGTCGGAGAGCAGCGCCGGCGCGTCGCCGATACTGGTCGGCCAGCTCGTCGATCACCGTCGGAAAGATGCGGGTCGGATTCGCTGGCGATCGTGCGTCGTCATCCGCAGGGTGCGCAACGCACCCTCGCGACAAGGTCAGCGTCAGCCGAGAGCCGCTCGATCAATCCCATGGCGTTTCCCGTCGGCACGCTGTCGACGCGACTCACAGCCACGGCAGCATCATGCAGCCAGCCTGTGGTGGCAGAGCCGGCGCCGGGTTCCCCAGCGTCAGCGATCGACGCCGCCGAACGGGCACCAGCGGATTGTCGACGAGCGCCGACACGGTCAGGCGTGATCCGGCGCGCTGCGCTCGAGAAATGCGTCGAACAGCCGCGTGACCGCCTCCGGCTCGAGGTCAGCGGGTGATCATGCACGATCCGGGTGCGCTCGTCGGCGTCGGGCCAGCGCTTCGAGCCGCACCGGCGGGTGCATCACGTGCTGGACGCCGTGGATCACCAGCGGGCGGTCCGGCGTCTCTCGGCGATCTTCACGATGCCCTTGAGGCGCAGCAGCTTTGGGACCGTGCAGCGAGCGCACGAGGTCGATGAACATTTCGAAGCGCCGCCGCCGGGACCGGCGTTTCGGTCGCGATCGTGAAGGCGCGGATGCGATCGTCAGTGGCGATTGGGGTCGTGATGATGATCATCGTGATGCCCGTGATCGTCGCGCGCTGCATCGGCATAGGCCTCCGCGGCGAGCCAGCGCTTCACGTCCGGGATCTTGCGCTCGGGATCGTAGAGCCCGCAGTCGATGAGCTTCGCGGCGGTGGCTTCGTCCTGCGGCGGCGTCGAGGATCAGGGCGGCTGGATTGAGCGCGTGCAAGCCGGGCCGAGCAGCGCGTCCTCGGCGCCGCGGCGCTCAGGCGGTGTCGACGAGGTCGGTCTTGGTCAGCACGATGCGGTCGGCGACCGCGACCTGCTTGACGCGATTCGATGTTGTCGTCGAGCGTGGCTGCGCCATTGATGGCGTCGACCACGGTGATCACGCCGTCGAGCCGGTAGCGCATCACCAGATAGGGATGCGCCATCGCGGTCTGCAGCACCGGCGCTGGATCGGCAAGTCCGGTCGGTCTCCAGGATCACGCGGCGGAAGGCGACGCGGCCGTTGTCGAGATCGCGCAGCAGGTTTTCGAGCGCCGATGACGAGGTCGCCGCGCAAGGTGCAGCACAGGCAGCCGCTCTGCAGCAGCACCATGTTGTCGTCGATCGTCTCGCACCAGGAGGTGGTCGAGCCCGATCTCGCCGAACTCGTTGATGATCACGGCCGTGCCGGCGAGCGCTGCGTCCTGCAGCAGGCGGTTGAGCAGCGTGGTCTTGCCGGCGCCGAGGAAGCCGGTGAGCACGGTGAGCGGAATGGGCTCGGCGGGCTTCGCGCGGGTGCGGTGCGCCGCGCGCGGTCATTTCTTCTGGCGTCTGTCTTGGGTCTGTCTTTGGTTTGGTCTTTGCCGCGGCGAGCCTTCGGCGCCGCATGTGCTGCGGTCGTCTGCGCCGGCGTGTCGCGCGTGGCACGAGCGGTTGCGGACGTCGCCGGGGCTGCGATGCGCACGATCTTGGGTCGCGGCCGCGGCAACGGCACCGCGGAGCCGATCGTCCGATCGTGAAGCTAGCCTCGGGTGCCACCGACCGTCGCTGTCGCTGGCGATCGCGCTCTTCGCCTTGCCGCCTTTGGGTTCAGCGGCATTGGCCAGCTTCTTGGCGGGGCCAAGGTGCACCGGCACGGGCTCGCCCAGGCGAGCCTCCTGCTGCAGCACCGCCTGCTTGCTGCCAGCAGGCGCGCGCAGCTCCGAGCAGGAACACCGACATAGGCCGAGCCTGATGACGACAGCAGACTATCGGCGATGGCGGCTGGATCGTCCTCATCCTCGGCTCGCCTGGTCTCTTGCGGTGACTTGCCGCACATATCCTCGCGCAGATTGGGCGGGTCGGCGTTGACCGGGACTGGAGCGCCTCGACGGTGCCAGAGCGAGGGCGTCAGCCAGGCGAGCGGGCCGTCAGGTGAAGCCACGCTCCAGAAGCTGCGCGGCCTTCGATGGCGCGTACCGGCCGACGACGGCGCGCCGAGCACCACCGCGATCAGCCGCTTGCCGTCGCGCGTCGCGGTCGCGACCAGATTGAAGCCGGAGGCGCAGATGAAACCGGTCTTCATGCCGTCGGCGCCCGGATAGCGGCCGATCAGCGAGTTGTAGTTGCGGCAGCACCCGCTTGCCCATGCGGATGCCCGGCAGGTGCCAGTAGTAGTCGTATTCCGGGAACTCTTGGATCGCGGCGCGGGCCAGGATGGCCAGGTCGCGCGCGGACGTGACCTGCTCGTCGGCCGGCAGCCCGTTCGGGATTGACGAAGTGCGACTGCGTCATGCCGAGCCGCTGCGGCGTGACTGGTTCATGCTGTCGGCGAAGTTCTCGATCGAGCCGCCGACGCCCTCGCGCCAGCACGACCGCCATGTCGTTCGCCGACTTCACCATCAGCATCTTGATGCGCGTTGTCGACCGTGATCAGGTCGTGCCGACCGGGAACCCCATCTTGACCGGCGACTGCGCGAGCGCGCGCTGGCGACACGCGTCAGCGGCCTTGTCGAGGCGTGATCCGACCTTCCTTGACCGCGCGCAACGTCGCGTAGGTGGTCATGATCTTGGTGATCGAGGCCGGGTACCACGGCATGGTGGCATTCTCGGCATGCAGGCACCTTACCGGTCTCAACGTCGACCAGGATTTGCGCTTCTGCCCCCTGCGCGCGAGACCAAGAGGCCTAACGTCACGCAGAGGGCGAGCGCACAAGTCAGGGTCAGGCAATGGTCTTGTCACGCGAAGCATCACATCCGCTATCCGGTTTCTGCGGGCCTCCGGGAATCACGCGAGTCCCCAAGCGAACCAGGGCGGCTATGTAAACCGAAGCGGGGGCGAAAGCAAAATGGAACTCATCGGCGTGATCGATGAACGGGCATTCTAAAAACGCACTAAATTGACAGTGATGAGTTCTTTTTACTTTCTTGACTGTGTCTCCGGAGCGCCATAGTGGCTGCTGACGTGCAATCCTGCCGCAATGCGCCCGACGTTACTATATCTATACTTGTCATTATCGCGCCTGCCGAGGAATGAACTCGAGTATCATGGCTGAGCTTGGCACGTTGAGCGCTTGGGCAAGGAGGCCGGACATCATGACCGCCTGCATCGTGGGATGGGCCCACACCCCGTTCGGCAGGCTTCGAGGGTGAGACCGTCGAAAGCCTGATCGTGCGGGTTGCGGGCGAGGCGCTGGCCGATGCCGGCGTCGCGGCCGGCGACGTCGACGAGATCGTGCTCGGCCATTTCAACGCCGGCTTCTCGGCGCAGGATTTCACCGCCTCGCTGGTGCTGCAGGCCTCGCCCGACCTGCGCTTCAAGCGCGCGACGCCGGGTCGAGAACGCCTGCGCCACCGGTTCGGCCGCGGTGCATCAGGGACTCGAAGCGATCGCGGCCAAGTCGGCGCGCATCGTGCTCGTGGTCGGGGTCGAGCAGATGACCGACGACGCCCGGCGGCCGAGATCGGACAGAATCTGCTCAAGGCGTCCTACGTGCGCGAGGAGGCCGATATCGACGGCGGCTTCGCCGGCATCTTCGGCAAGATCGCGGCGCTCTATTTCCAGCGCTACGGCGACCAGTCCGACGCGCTCGCGCGCATCGCGGCCAAGAACCACAAGAACGGCGTCGGCAATCCTTACGCGCAGATGCGCAAGGACCTCGGCTACGAGTTCTGCCGCAGCGAGAGCGACAAGAATCCGTTCGTCGCGGGCCCGCTCAAGCGCACCGACTGCTCGCTGGTCTCCGACGGCGCCGCCGCGGTGGTGCTCGCCGACGTCGAGACCGCGCTGCAGCATGGGCAAGGCGGTGGCGTTCCGCGCCGCCGCGCATGTGCAGGACTTCCTGCCGATGGCGCAAGCGCGACATTCTCAAGTTCGAGGGCTGCGCGCTGGCCTGGCAGCGGGCGCTCGCGGCAGCCGGCATCGCGCTCGGCGATCTCTCGTTCGTCGAGACCCACGACTGCTTCACCATCGCCGAGCTGATCGAGTACGAGGCCATGGGGCTCGTGCCGGAAGGGCAGGGCGCGCGCGCGATCAGCGGAAGGCCTGACCGAGAAGGACGGCGCGCTGCCGGTCAATCCGTCCGGCGGGCTCAAGGCCAAGGGCCATCCGATCGGCGCGACCGGCGTGTCGATGCACGCGCTTGCGGCCATGCAGCTCACCGGCACGGCCGGCGACATTCAGGTCAAGAACGCGCGGCTCGGCGGCATCTTCAACATGGGCGGCGCGGCGGTCGCCAACTGGCAGGCATCACCGGAGCATTCCTGGTAGTCGCGTGGTCCTCTGCCGTTCCCGGGCTGCTGATTGTGGCATTTGACCGCGCTCGGCCCGCGCGGGGGTGACGCACCGCGATTGCCTCCCTCACCAGTTCTGGTTGGGTTCCGATCAAGTCACGAGGGGGATCATGGCGACAATTCTGGAGCCCACCATCGATCGCGGACCGGCGCCGGAAAGCTCGGACCGGAGCTTCGGCTTTGTGTTCGCGGCGGTGTTTCTGCATCATCGGCTGCTGGCCCGCTGCACGCACGCGGGAGCCACTACGCTGGTGGGCGCTGGTGGTGGCAGCTGGCCTTCGCCGTGCTGGCGCTGGTTCGGCCGCAGCTGTTGCATCCTGCTCAACCGGGCGTGGCTGGCGTTCAGGCGGCTCCTGCACGGATCGTGAGCCCGCTGGTGATGGGAATGTTGTTCTTCCGCCGCAGTGACGCCTACCGGCGTGGCTCATGCGGCGTGCGCGGCCGCGACCATCGCTGTCGCTCAAGCGGCGAGCCGAGCTCGAAAGCTATTGGATCAGGGCGCGAAGCGGAATTGCAGCACCGCCGGAGACGATGAAGAACAATTCAGAGCGTGGTCCCAGTGACCGGTGCGGAAAAGATCATGCTCAGACAAGAGTCTGATCGATCAATATCGGTAACCGATGATCGTCCACCATGCGACCGGAGATGTCAGGTTAGGAGTTCAGGGTTCCATCATGTCGATCTTGTGCGAGTTGTGGGCGTTCATGCGGGTGCGCAAGAAGTATTGGCTCGCCCCGATCCTGTTCATGCTCCACGGTCTCTTAGGCGGCCTGGATCATCCTAGCACCGGGGGATCCGCCGTGGCTCCGTTCATCCACGCTGTTCTGAAGCCGTGCGGATCCTCGGCATCTCCGCGTTCTATCACGACAGCGCCGCCGCGCTTCGTGGTCGACGGCCGTATCGTGGCGGCCGCGCAGGAGGAGCGCTTCACGCGCAAGAAGCAGGATGCGCGCTTTCCCGCGCACGCCGATCGCGTATTGCCTGCGAGAGGCGGCATGCACGCTCGACGACGTCGACTATGTGGTGTTCTACGAGAAGCCGTTCCTGAAGTTCGAGCGGCTGCTCGGAGACCTATGTGGGCTTCGCGCCGCGCGGCTTTCAGTCATTCGCGATGGCGATCCCGCTCTGGCTGCGCGAGAAGCTGTTCCAGAAGGACATCATCCGTCGCGAGCTGCAGAAGCGTTCGCGCCCGACTTCGACTGGCAGACAACGCAGCTGCTGTTCACCGAGCACCACATGAGCCATGCGGCGAGCGCGTTCTATCGCCTCGCCGTTCGAGGAGGCCGCCGTGCTCACGCATGGACGGCGTCGGCGAATGGTGCACGACCTCGGTCGGCGGTCGGCCGCGGCAAGGAGCTCACGATCGCTGAAGGAGCTGCACTTCCCGCATTCGCTCGGGCCTGCTCTATTCCGCCTTCACCTATTACACCGGCTTCAAGGTCAATTCCGGCGAGTACAAGCTGATGGGGCTCGCGCCCTATGGCCAGCCGAAATACGTCGACCGCATCCTCGACCACCTGATCGACCTCAAGGACGACGGCACGTTCCGCGCTCGATCTCGACTATTTCGACTATTGCACCGGCCTGACCATGACCAACCAGAAATTCGCCGACCTGTTCGGCGCGCCGGTGCGCGACTGGACAGAAGGAGCTGCTCACGCCGTTCCACATGGACATCGCGGCCTCGATCCAGAAGGTGACCGAGGAGGTGATGCTGCGGCTGGCGCGCTCGCTGCGCGCGCGAGCATGGCGCTCGACAATCTGTGCCTCGCCGGCGGCGTGGCGCTCAACTGCGTCGCCAACGGCAAGATCCTGCGCGACGGCGCCTTCAAGAACATCTGGGTGCAGCCGGCGGCCGGCGATGCCGGCGGCGCGGTCAGGCGCGGCGCTCGGCGGCGTGGCACCAGTTCCTCGGCAACGAGCGCAGCGCCGACGGCAAGCACGACCTGATGCAGGGCGCGCTTCCTCGGGCCCGCCTTCGCGCAGGCCGATGTCGAGCGCCGGCTCGCGAAGGCCGGGCGCGCATTTCACGGCCGTGCTCCGACGACGACGTGATCGAGAAGACCGCGACATCGCTCGCCGGCGGCGAGGCGGTCGGCTGGATGCAGGGCCGCATGGAGTTCGGCCCGCGCGCGCTCGGCGCCCGCTCGGTGCTCGGGCGACCCGCGCTCGCCGACCATGCAGAAGACGCTCAATCTGCGGGTCAAGTACCGCGAGAGCTTCCGGCCGTTCGCGCCCGCCGTGCTGCGCGAGGACGTCGCCGACTGGTTCGAGCTCGACGCCGATTCGCCCTACATGCTGCTCGTCGCCGACGTGAAGCAGGAGCGCCGCCGGCGCATGACCAACGAGGAGGAGCAGCTGTTCGGCATCGACAAGCTCAACGTGGCGCGCTCCGACATCCCGGCCGTCACCCACGTCGACTATTCGGCGCGCGTGCAGACCGTGCACGCCGACACCAATCCGCGCTTCCACGCGCTGATCTCGCGCTTCAAGGCGAAGACCGGCTGCCCGGTGCTGGTCAACACGAGCTTCAACGTGCGCAGCGAGCCGATCGTCTGCACGCCGGAGGACGCCTTCCGCTGCTTCATGGGCAACGAGATCGAGCTGCTCGTGGTCGGCAACTGCATGCTGCGCAAGGCCGAGCAGAACCCGGCGCTCAAGATCGACTACAAGGACGAGTTCGAGCCGGATTGAGCGGTACTCACAAATGCCCCACGTCCGCCTTTAAGAGCGGGGTAAGTAAGCGACATTAACCCGTTTTTCACCGCGAACGACCCTGGGCAACGCTAATCCCCGAGCTGCCAACGGGACGTGCCGAACTCCCATTGATTTTAGCGGTAGCGTTAGTGCCAGCGGCTGGCGAGCATTTCCGATTTTAAATCCGTTAGCTGCAAGCGCATCGGCGCGCAGGCTCCAATGTCGTTTGGGAGAGGGCAGAGATGACTTCCCCGTAGACGAATTTCTGCATGTGGGCGTGGGCGCTGCCGCACTGCCCCTCGTATCGCGGGTCGCACGACGCAAACTTGGCCAACGCGCGTTGTGCGGTGGTGGTGGGATTACGGCGGGCGGCGGCACTGATGCCGCCTCTCGCATTGTCGCTAGCCGGCTGTCCGGAATTTGGGGGGCAGCAGGTCATCGTTGAAACAAAGGGCGGCGCCGGCAGAACATCGCCTTTGAAACGGTCGCCCATACTGCCCCCGACGGCTATACAATGCTGTTAGGTTTCCAGGACTGATCATCAACCGCTTTCTGTATTCCTCACTCAACTATGATCCGATCGCTGACTTTGCCGCCGTGTCGTTGATCGGCACCTATGCCAATCTGTTGGTTGTCCCGAACTCTCATCGCCAGCGAAATCGTTCCAGGACTTCGTTGCCCGCGCCAAAGGCCAATCCAGGCAGGATCACGTTTGCGTCGCCCGGCGTCGGCACGTCTCCGCATCTTGCCGGTGAGCTGCTTAAATACAAAGCCGGCATCGACATCACACACACGTGCCTTATCTTGAGGTCGCGGCAGGAGCCATAAGCGACCTGATCGCTGGTCGGATCGATTCATGTTCAATACCGCGGCTCGCTGCTGCAGGCGGCGAGCTGGCCAAGTGCGGGGGGCTTGCGGTGACCTCCAGGGAGCGCGTTTCGACTATCAGGTTTCCCACCATTGCCGGGATCTGGCGTACCGGGCTTCGACGTAACGGGGTGGTATGCCTTAGCAATACACGTAGCTT
>ERZ1370068.285-contig-10257_pt1 | contig 28700 bp, 35 predicted proteins | sample MGYA00561227_ERZ1370068 | MGnify/ENA primary metagenome ERZ1370068 (study PRJEB38410, sample SAMEA6850437) | metagenome | study: Metagenomic assessment of the ecological functions of the soil: analysis of the soil microbiota associated with the...
GATAATACTTCGTTCAGTTACGTATTGCTGTGTTGTCCTTGCCGTTGCGGGCTGACCAGGCGCCGGGAACAGCGTGTTGCCGCGTCTTGACGCCGTAGCTGTAGCGGGCTGGGCGATCGACGACCAGTCGCTCGGGTGGACCACGACGCGCTCGCCGCCGTCGGGGACGGCGACCGCCGAGATCTCGACCAGCCCGTCGTTGAGCGAGCGGCGACCATGCACGGTCGTGCGCGCCGGCGGATCCTTCGGCCAGTAGCGTTCGATACACTTCGTTCATCGCGGCGAAGTCGCTCGTGGTTCCGCAGGTGGACCATCACGCTGGCGGCGTTGGCGAGGCTCGAGCCCGCCGACTTCAGCGTCGCGCTGATGTTGTCGAGCGTCTGCTTGGTCTGCGCCTTGACGTCGCCGCGAGCGCTGCCGGTCCGATCGATCCGGACGACGTAAGATCAGCCCGTCGGCCTTGACCGCGCCGCTGAAGGGCAGAGTCGGGTTGACGCCGGAAGATCTGTTTCGGACGACGACTGGGCAAAGGTCATGGTGCGTGGCCGCAAATACGGCGCCGAGCACGGCGAACAGGCTCGCATGGAGTGACTCCTTGGAAATCCAGCGCCATTCTACCTGCACCTTGGGCACGAGCGCTCAATCGAAATCCTGCGAGGCGCGTCGGGCCCCAGCCGCTCCACCTCCCGAAGCGCCGCCGCGGCCGCGTCTGCAGCAGCTGCCGACGTTGACGCGCTGGCAGCGCGGGCGCGAACGGCGCGAGATAGCGCGCGCCGCGCGTCAGCATGTAGACGGTGCCGTGATGATTGAGCTTCCGCAGGTGATGGAACGCGACGCCGATCTGCAGGATGCCCCTGGTAAGAAAGCGGATGTCGCCCGGTTTCGGCGCGCCAGAGGAGCTCGAGCGTCTCGTGCTGCTCGAAGAACTCGCCGCGGTTGAACTGCGCGATCGCCCTCGACCAGCAGCGGCGGCGGCGGTTCTTCGCAGGACATGCGGTAATCTTACATGACGATGATCGAGAAGCGGCGATCGAGGATTCACGGGTCGGGCGTCTACGCGACGCAGACGATTCCGAAAACAAACGCATCATCCATTACGCCGGCGAGAAGATTTCGAACCAGGAGAGCCTCAAGCGCGAGGCTGCGCTACATCCAGCAAGGGCCACATCTGGTGTTTCAAGCTGACCAACCGCACCGTGATCGACGCCGGCGTCGGCGGCAACGTCGCGCGCTTCATCAATCACTCCTGCCGTCCCAACTGCTACATCCACATCGTCGACGGCGACGATCTGGATTCGCGCGGCGCGAACGATCCGCAAGGGCGAAGAGCTGACCTACCACTACAACACGGACGGCGAAGGGCTGATCAAGTGCCGGTGCCGGCCGGGATGTCAGCACGCTGCTGTGACCGTCCGGTGCAGCGCGTCGTGTCTACCTGCACGGCTTCGCCTCGTCGCCGAAATCGACGAAGGTCGCGCTATTTCGCCGAGCGGCTGGCGCGAGCACGGCATGTCGCGTTCGCTGCCCGGATTTCAACCAGCCGGACTTCTCCACGCTGACGCTGACGCGGATGCTCGATCAGCTGGCGCGCGAGCTGGCGACGCTCGGATGGCGCGCCGGCGACGCTGATCGGCTCGAGCCTCGGCGGCACGCTGGCGATTCTGGCGGCGGCGCGATTTCGCGGCGCAGGTCGATCGGCTCGTGCTGCTCGCGCCGGCGGTGATGTTCGCGAAGCCGGGGCACCATCTGCTGCCGCCCGAACGCGATCGAGGAGTGGCGCCGCGCGCGGGCGCTGCCGTTTTTCCACTACGCCGACAACGCCGAGCGCGAGCTGAACTTCGCGTTCTACGAGGACAGCCTGCGAGTACGATGCCGTTCGACGCGCGCGTTCGGGCAGCCGGCGCTGATCTTTCAGGGGCTGCGCGACGCGTCGGTCGATTACCGGACGGTCGAGGCGTTCGCGCGGCGCGCGGCCCAACGTCACGCTGTCGCTGCTCGACGACGATCACCAGCTGATCGCGAGCCTGCCGCGAGATCTGGGACGACGTCGAGCGCCGTTTCTCGGGCTCGTCGAGATGAGCGCGTTCGCCCGTCGCTGCTCGCGTCGCGCGCTCGCGGTCGGCCTGACGTTCGCGGATCGGTCAGCGGTGCAAGGACCGGCGCCCGACTCCCGACGGCTCATTGCGCGTCGGCATCGCCAAGCCCGGCGGCGGCTACACGGTCACGACGATCCCGATGGAGACCTATGTCGCGCGCGTGCTGGCGGGCGAGGCGGTGCGCGACAGCCAGCCGGCCGCGCTCGAGGCGCTCGCGATCACGATCCGGACGTTCGCGCTCGCGAACCGCGGCCGCCATCGCGCCGACGGCTTCGATCTCTGCGATCAGACGCATTGCCAGGTGCGTGCGCACGGCACGCCGCGGCGACCGAGCGCGCGCGCGCAGGCGACGGCCGGGCGGCGTGCTGCTGCGCGACAGGCGCGCCGGCGTCCGTGTTATGCACACGGCGTCGTGCGGCGGCCGCACCGAGATGCCGTCCGACGTCTGGCCCGGCGCCGAGGATCCGCCGTTCCTGCCGTCGCGCGACGACGATGCGTGCCAGGGCGCGCCGGCGTGGACCGCCGAGCTTCGCGACGGCGATCTGCTGCGGGCGCTGCGCGCGTTCGGGCTTCCGCGGCGATCGCCTGCGCGACGTGCGGATCGCGTCGCGCAACGCGATCGGGCCGCGTCGCGCGCGCTGACGCTCGACAGGGCTGCAGCCGGACGAGATCTCCGGCGCAGGATCTCGCGCGTCGCCGTCGGCCGGACGCTCGGCTGGCAGCACATCAAGAGCACCGCGTTCGATCTGCGCCGCAGGGCGATGTCGTATCGTTTCAGCGGCCACGGGTCCGGACACGGCGTCGGCATGTGCGTCATCGGCGTCGGCGCGGCTCGCCGAGCGGGGCAACAGCGCCGACGCCATCCTTGCGACGCTATTTTCCCGGGCTGGAGATCTCGGCCGGCGTCCGACGCGGGGTCGGACCCGGGTCAGACCCGATCTGACCCTCACGGTGACCCGCCGAAAAGACGGCCGTACGCCGCTCCGGTACGACGACCGGGGTCGCAGCTGTCAGACCTCGCGACCCGCCAGCGGTGCTCTATCGCTTCCCGACGACGACGAGGGCGACGCGCGGCGCATCATGACGCAGACGCTCCGCGCGCGCGACGATCTGGCGCGCGCGCTCGGCGTCACCGCGCCGGGCGTGACGCTGCGGTTTCACTCCGACCACCGACGACTACGAGCGCGTCGACCGGCCAGGCCTGGTTCACGTCGGGCGCGGTCGTCAACAACGAGCTGCACCTGCTGCCGCTCGCGGTGCTGCGCGATCGCGGCGTGCTCGATCGGACGATCCGCCACGAGCTCGTGCATCTGATGACCGACGCGGCGCTCGGCGAGCGGCCGGCGTGGGTGCGCGAAGGCGCGGCGATCTACTTTGCCGGCGAGCACGCGATTCCCGGCGAGCCCGCCGCAGCGCCCGGCGTTCAAGCCCGAGCCGCGCGCCTCGTGCCCGGACGACAACGAGCTGCTGCAGCCGGTGTCGGTCGGCGCGCTCAGCAACGCCTACGCGCGCGCGCGCGCGTGCTTCGCGAAACAGATCTGGCACGCATCGGCACGAGAGCGTGAGCGAGGATCGATCCGTATACCGGCTTCGCAGTCTGCGTTCATCGTCGTCTACTTCGGATCCGGCACGGTCGGGACCGTGTAGACCTTCTTCAGCGCCGCCTGATACTCGCCGAACAGCGCCTTGATCCCGTCGAACTCCTTCTTCACCGCCGCGCGGTAGTCCGCGTGCGTGGCGAAAGTCGAACAGCACGCGCCGCCATCGCCTGCGCGTCGATCGGTGAACCCCTTGTGGCCGATCTCCTTCAGGTTGTCGGCGTCCATCTCGTAGGTATGGTTCGACGCACGTCGACGACTGCGCGCTGATGCCGATGCCGGGAATGTCGCGCGAGACGCTGCCGGTCTCCTCGAATCCCTGCGGCTTGCCCGGCTCGGGCTGACGTTGGTCGCGCCGAAGCTCTTCATGTAGCGCGAAGCCCGAGCTCCGCCGAGCGTCGGCGACGCCGATGCCGTCGAGATCCTTGCCGTAGTGATCGATCTTGACCTTCGTGCCGGTCGCCAGCGCCGCCGCCTTCGCCGCGTTGTCGACGAACTCCACCACCTGCTGCAGATAGACCTCGTCGGGATAGCGGATGTAGAAGTCGGCGACGGTGCGATCGGGCACGACGTTCGGCGCCGTGCCGCCTTCGAGTGATGACGCCCTGGATCCGCGCCTCGGGACGGATGCTGCGCGCGGACGGCGTCGATGTTGTCGAACAAGCTGAATCACCGCCTCGAGCGCGTTGCGGCCGTTCCACGGCGTCATCTGATGCGTCGGCGCGCCGCTGAACGTGTACTTCGCGCCGACGATGTTCAGGCAGCACGATGCCGAAGCCGTGCGGCAGGCCGCGACGTCGCGCTCGACGCGTGGCTGCGGACGATGACGTCGGCGCCGTCGAACGCGTGCGCCTCGTGCATCACGGTCTTCGCGTTGGGCGGCATCATCTCCTCGCCAGGCGTGCCGTAGACGACGACGCTGCCCGGCGTTTTGGTGCGCGTCGAGGTACTCCGGCCATCGCGATCGCCGCCGCCGATGCCGACCGGGCCCTGCGCGCTGTGCTGATCGCCGTGAAACGCGCCCTTGGTGCCGCGCAGCGCGTCGTACTCGACGATGATGCCGAGCATCGGGCTGCCGTTGTTGCTGCCTGAACTTCGCGACGAACGCGGTCGACAGGCCCGCGGTGCCGGTCTCGACGCTGAAGTCGTGCTGCCGCAGGTAGTCGGTGAGCTTGCTGACCGATCGCTTTTCCTCGAAGCCGATCTCCGGGTGCGTGCGCGATGTCGTCGGCCAGCGCGAGCAGCTCCTTGTCCATCAGCTCCTTCGCGCGCGCCACGACCTGATCGCGCGCCGCGTTCGGCCCGGTCAGCCGCGCGACGAGCGCCGGCACGTCGAGCGACTGCTCGAGCGCCGCCATCTTCTTGAGCACGTCGCGCGCCGCCTCGCTTCTCGGTCGGCGTGTCTTGGGCAAGCTGCGGAAAGACGTGAGATGAGAGGCGAAGAAAGAATGGAAGGAGGGCGACGGAAGTCGTGCGGGCATGATGGGCACATTATAGCCACCGCTCATGGCCCTTAGCCATCAGCCCTCAGCCCTTAGCCATTAGCCATCACATCCCACCCAGCACATCATTCGCTTGTCCGAGCAGCAGCCTGCGAATCCGAAGATAGCGCTGCGCCGCCGAGCCGCTTCGTCATCTTCTTCGCGTTCCACGCGAGCGCCTGACGCGCGCAGGGCGAGCCAATCGCCGGCGGCGATTGCCGCGGCTGTCGCCGGGCTCGACCATCGCTGAATCGTAAAGCGGCCGGCGACCGTCATGCCGCACAACGTGACGGATGTGAGCCGTCGGCTCGGATGTGAACAGCCTGGTGATGCCCGCCCGAGCTGCCGCATCCGCGACCTGCGGCTGCGAAGTCGCCGCCGGGGACGGACGCGACTCGGTGACGCGTGCGCCGATGATCTCGCTGAGCGTGGAGCAGCTGCGTGACCACTCCTCGACCAGCTGCTGCCAGGTGCAGTGCGCCCATCCGCAGCGGGTGCGAGCAGCGAGTGAGCTGCCGATCGTGTGGCCGCGGCTCGCCAATTCCTGAATCTCGTTCCTGGTGAGGAAGCCCGCGCGTCCCGATGTAGTTGGTCGTGATGAAGAAGTGTCCGCTCCATCCGCGTGCTTCGAGCATGTCCGCCGCTACCATCGCGCTCCGCCCTCCATCGTCGAAGGTCAGGCGGGAAGCGGGAAGGGCAGGAGGGGCGGGAAGGGCAGGAGGGGCTGGAGGGGGCAGGATGGGCGGAAGGGCGGGATAGGCAGGAACGGCGGTGTCGCCAGCGAATGAACGGCTGATGGCGTTCAGGTGTGCGTCGAACATCCGCGGCGTGATCTTGTAGAGCGCGGCATCGCGCCCGGGAAAGCCGCTCGAGTCCTCGTCGCCCACGGCGACGAGATCGTGATACATGAGCGCGTTCACGGCCGGTCCCGTTGAGATGTCAGATTTCGGATTTCAGGTTTCAGATTGGATTTCAGATTGGGCGTTGGCTGCGTGCGGCGCGACGGCGCATCGAGAGGAAGGCGCTGAGCCACGGCTGTCCCCAAGTTGCCGACGGGCGTCCGGTGGTGTCGATCGGGACGGCCCCTGCCCGTGTCGATCTCCAGCAGCTTGTCGCGGATGGCATCGAGATGCTCGAGTGACCGCGCGGTGCTGCGTGATGACGTGCGACTCGCCAGGCTCGGCGTCGACTCGGAAGTAGCCGAACACCGGTCCGGTATCGACGCCGCGATCGATGCGGAGCAGCGTCATCCCGACGTTGCCGCGATCGCCGGAAGCCATCGCCCAGAAGCAGCCGTGAGCGTTGCGATACTCGGGACAGATGCCGGGGTGCATCACGAACGTGCCCGAGCACCGGAATCGAGAAGACGCGCTCGCTCAGCAGCGTCTTGCATCGCGCGATCACGAGATCCGGGCCCGCTCGGCGATGAACGTCTGACGACTCCGCTCGAGTTCGGCGACGACACGATCAGTTCGGCGGCCTCTGGACGCCTCGGATAGGAGGTGCAGGAACCGTTCGAGTTTCCGCCCTCCCATCGTCGATCGCTGGCGGCTCGCGTCAGGCGATGGAACAGCGCGGAACGCCAACACGTCGAGAAACCGCCACCAGCCGACACGGCGCACTTCGCGCGAGATGCGCTTGCGGAGCCTGCCGCCTGGCTCGCGGATCACGACGGTGCCGCAGAACGTCGAGAACGATCCCAGCCATCGGACGAGCCCTTCGCGATCCAGCGCGGCGTCCTCGTGGCAGATCGAGCAGGGTGCGCATCGTTCTACCAGCAGATGCCGCGGTAATCGGCTGTCAACAGGCGAGCCGGAAATCGGCAGACGCACGAGATCGATCGACTGATCTGATCGCGCCGGCAGTCCATCGACCGCCTCTGCGAATTCCGGCGCCTGGTTGCCGACGACGATGACCTCCGAGCCGTCGATCGACCTCGTCGATCGTGTGGCAGAGCAGCGACGACAGGTGCGGGATCTGCTTGATCGATGTAGTCCTTGTTCGCTCCGACCAGCTTGGCCATCGACACGTTCCTGTCGTAGATCTTCGAGCGATACGCCCTTGCCGAGCAGCGCCTCGGCCAGGATGACGATCGGGCTCTCGCGCAGGTCGTCGGTGCCCGCCTTGAAGCTGAAGCCCGAGCAGGCCGACGTTCTTCTTGCCGGTGTCGAGCACCTGATCGAGCGCGTGCTGGATCTGCAGCCGTGTTGCTCGGCAGGATCTGCGAGATCAGCGGCAGCTCGACGTCCACTTCCTTGGCGCGATACTGCAGCGCCCGCACGTCCTTCGGGCAGGCACGATCCGCCGAACGCGAAGCCCGGCTTCAGGTAGTACGGCGAGAGGTTCAGCTTTTCGTCGCGGCAGAAGATGTCCATCACCTCGTGGCTGTCGACGTCGCAGCTTCTTGCACAGGTTGCCGATCTCGTTGGCGAAGCACGACCTTCAGCGCGTGCCAGGTGTTGCTCATGTAATTTCATCATCTCCGGCGACGCGGATGCTGGTGCTGATGAGCGGCGCGTCGATCGCCTGATACAGCGCGATGGTCCCGCTCGCGTCGGCGGCGTGGTTGTGGCCGACCAGCGTCAGCGGCGGCTTGCGGAAGTCCTTGAGCGCGGTCCCCTCCCGCAGGAACTCGGGGTTGACCGACACGCCGAAGCCCGTCGCCGTACGTTCTTGCCGGACGCCCGCTCCGAGCGCGGGAATCACCACGCTCGTGCGTCGTGCCCGGCAGCACGGTGCTGCGCACGACGACGACGTGATAGTCGTGCTTGGTCGCTGAGCGCGCGCCGATCTGCTCGCTGACCCGCTCGAGATACGTGAGGTCGAGGCTGCCGTTCTTCCGGCTGGGCGTGCCGACGCACAGCAGCGAGACGTCGGTGCTCGCTGATGGCGTCCGCCGTGTCGGTCGTCGCGCGCGAGCCGTCCTTCGAGGCGCACGTGTCCCAGCAGTTCGTCGAGCCCGGGCTCGACGATCGGGCTGCAGCCGGCGTTGATCGCCGCGACCTTGTCGGCGTTGACGTCGACGCCGACCACGTCGTGTCCGTCGCCGGCGAACGACGCCGCCGAGACGCAGCCGACATATCCAAGACCGAATACCGAAACTCTCACATTGGATCTCCTGAGATTTCAGATTTCAGATTGCAGATTTGCAGATTGATTTCAGAGGGTGGCTGGTTCGTGAGTCCGCGATCGAATCCGCAGTCGCGCGATCCGCGATCCGGCAATGCGTCACGATGGCGCGTCCTCCAGCGATCCCGCCACCGCCGACCAGTCGTACCGCTCGACGCACGAGCGCGCGGGCCGCGGTCGTCGAGGCGCGCACGCCGGTCGCGGTGCCGCAGCAACCGATCACGGCTCGAGGCGAATGCCTGCGGCTCGTCGGCGAGCGACAGGTGCGTCGCCATCCACGACAGGCAGCCCTTCCGCGCCGACCGTCGTCGAGACGACAGCCTTGCCCATCGACATGGCCTCGAAGATCTTCAAGCGCGTGCCGCCGCCGATGCGGAGCGGCACGATGTAGACCGCCGCCTCCTTCATGTGCGGCCTGACGTCGTCCACGCGACCGGTGACGCTGATGCCAGGCTCGCTCGGCGAGGCGCTGCAACAGCGGGCGTCGGCGCGCGGCCGACGATCGACAGCGTGACGCCGGGTTCCTGCGGCGCGTACGAGCGGCAGGATGTCGCGACAGAAGAACTGCATGGCGTCTTCGTTCGGCAGCCAGTCCATCGAACCGGTGAAGACGAGCGTGCGCGACGCCGGATCGACGCTGCGCCGGTGCGAAGGCGTATCCCGTGTCGACGCCGGTCGGAACGACGTGCACCGGGTCGGCGAATCGCTTCGGGATACAGCGTCGCGAAGGTCGTCGCGGTCCGCTTCGGAGACGGCGAGAACCGCCCTCGAAGCGCGCCAGCGTTGCTCGTTCGAAGCGCAGCATCCGCCTGTGCTGCGTGCGCGTATAGCGCCCGCGCGATAGCGCCCGACTTGGTGTCAGCGTGCCGTCGCCAGATTTCCGCCTCGACGTTGTGCGTGAAGATGACGGCCGGGCACGGCAAGCCGCTTCGGCAGGTTCGACCGCTGGAAACAGGAAGTCGCAGACGACGAGATCGAATGCGCTCCGTTGCGAGGAGCGCGCTCGAGACGCCTGCTTGAACTCGCGTGAACGGTACTTCCCGCACGGCGTAAGGCGGCGGATCGACCAGATGCGCCGCCGCGTCGGCGTAGAAGCGCAACGTGCCCTTGCGCGGGCTCCGTTCGCGCGTCGACCGTCTCGACGCGCGCGGCCACCTCGCGCATGCCCGTCGACGTCCGCCGCGCGGCTGTGCCCGGCTCCTTGAACGCGAGATAGGTGATCTCGTGGCGGCTGCGCGAGGTGGCGCATCAGGTGCCACGTGCGCAGCTTTCCGCCCTTGTCAAGCGGCAGCAGCAGATCCGATTTCAGCCAGAGGATGCGCATGGGGCAGCGTCTGAATCCCTTCTTGGTCGATGAACGTGTCGGTGCCAGAACTCGAGGTTCAGCAGGCTCCAGATGCGGTCGCCGCCGTCGGTGCGGCCCGCCGGCGTGATCGCGTGAGCAGACGCTCGACGGCCTGCGGCGTCGATGAGCCCGCGCTCGCGCGAGCGGCGATCGAGGAGGACGTCGCGCGCGACGCCGTTCCACCCGCCGCGCGTCCAGCCGGCGAACGGCACCGGGAAGCCCATCTTCGGCCGGTTCAGGATCGAGTCGGGAGCAGCCCTTCATCGACTCGCGCAGCACGCGCTTGGTCGTCCAGCCATTGAGCTTCCACTGGTCGGGCAAGCGTCGCGTGCGAATTCGACGAGCTTGTGATCGAGAAACGGCACGCGGCTCTCGATCGAGGCCGCCATGCTCATCTGGTCCTGCTTCATCAGCAGCTCGACGAGATAGGTCTTGATGTCGGCGTAGAGCAGCCGATCGAGCAGCGTGCTCGATCCGTTCGGCGCGTTGAAGTAGGCGAGCGACGCGCCGTAGGCGCGCGGCGCGAGTCGCGGCGCTACGCAAGGCGGGCGACAGCAGCTGCTGCTGATCCGCCAGGCCGGATCGAGGCGAAGTTGTCGAAGAACATCGACTCCGGGCGTGCGGTCCATCGTCAGGAACGACCGCTTCGCATAGCGGCAGCGAGCCTCGACGGCAGCATCGGCAACACGCCGCGCGCGATCGAGCTGCGCAAGCGCTGACGGGCATCATGCCGCTCGTAGATCGTTCCGGCACGCCAGTTCCACGCCACGCGCGGATACTTGCCGTAGCCGGCCGAGCAGCTCGTCGCTGCCTTCGCCGGTGAGCACGACCGTGACGTGCTCGCGCGCCAGCATCGGACACGAAATGGAGCGGCACGCTGGATGGGTGCGCGATCGGCTCGTCCTCGTGCCACACGAGCCTGGGCAGCGCGCCGAAGAAGTCGCGGTCGTCGATGACGATCTCGTGCGAGATCGCTCCGATCGCCCGCGCGACCTGCGCGCGTACCAGCTCGTTGAAGTCGCCTTCCTGACTCGTTGGAACGCCGCGATCCTTGAAGGCGACCGAAAACGTCTGCAGCGGCCGGTCGATCATCCGCGCCATCAGAGCCGCGATCGCGCTGCTGTCGATGCCGCCGGACAGGAACATGCCGAGCGGCACATCGGCCATCAGACGAAGCTTCACCGACTCTTCGAGGAGCTCACGGAATCGCTGGACGGGGCTCAGGTAGGCGTGAGGGCCTCGCACTGACCTGCCGCCGGCGGCAGGTCTCTCGCAGGAACATCCCAGTGCAATGCCGCTGTCCTGATCGTCCCGCCTTCGAAGACCAGCAGATGTCCCGGCAGCAGCTTGTGGATGCCGCGGAACAATGTCTCTTCGCCTGACGTGTAGCGCGTGCCGAGCACCTCCGGCAGCACCGCCTCGTTGGCCTGCGGCTCGACCAGGCCGCTGGCCAGAATCGCCTTGATCTCGGATCCGAAGAGCAGGGCGTCCCGGCGGCGCGTCCAGTAGAGCGGCTTGATGCCGAGGCGATCGCGGACGAGCAGCAGCCGGCGCCTCGGCGCATCCCAGATCGCAAACGCGAACATGCCCCGGAACCGGTGCACGCAGTCGTCGCCCCACTGCTCGTAGGCGTGGACGATGGTCTCCGTGTCGGATCTGGTGCGGTACGCGTGGCCGTGCGCCTCGAGCTCTCGCCGCACCTCGGCGTGGTTGTAGATCTCGCCGTTGAAGATGACCCAGACGCTGCCGTCCTCGTTCGACAGCGGCTGCTGGCCCGAGGTCAGATCGACGATGCTCAGCCGGCGATGGGCGAGCGCGGCGTGCGTGTCGCAATGCAGCCCCGCCTCGTCGGGTCCGCGATGTGTGATGACGTCGCGTCATGCGCAGGGCGCGCGACGACGCGTGCTGATCGAGCCCTTCGACCGAAACGATTCCAGCAATGCCGCACATGTCAGGAAACCGCCAGTTCGAGAATGACCGGCAGGCGCCACGCCATGCCTGGCCAGCTCGGTGGAGTAGAGAGTGATCGAAACCGGCGACCATCCGGTCGAACGAGAAGTCGCGCGAGCGCGTCCGCTCTGGCGCGCCGCGCCGAACCGCGCGACCCTCCGCGGATTCGCCATGACGTGGATCACACGGTCGGCGCAGCGGCGTCGTCTTGTCCGAGCGGCACCAGCCAACCGGTGCGGCCGTCTTCGATCAGCTCGAGAATCCCGCCGACGCCGGAGGCGACAATCGGCAGCCCGGCAGCCATCGCTTCGAGAACCGCGTTGGGAAACGACTCCGACCGCGATGGCAAGACGAAGATGTCCGTCGCGGCCAGCGACGCGCCGGCACACTCGTCGAGTGCCCGCCGACGAACGTGAACGCGCCGCGCGACGCCAGAGCGGCGCGCCCGCGCCGCGAGCGCATGTGCGCTCAGGTCCCTCGCCACGATGAGCTCGAACCGTGCGTCAGGGAAGCGTCCGGAGGATGGCGACCGACGCATCCACCAGCACGTCGTGTCCCTTGAGCTTCCGGAGGTTCGCGACAACGGTCACCTTGCGAAGTGGTGCCTGCGATGCGCGCAGTGGCGCACACGGCACGGAAGTCGAGGCCGTTCGGAATGACCGCGACCTTTCGCCGCGGCACACGTTCGAGGTGGAGACTGGTGCGCCGACGCGCGCGAATTCGCCGCGACCTTCGTTGGCACATGCATAGCGCAAGGCGCTGCAGCGCGACCTGACCTCGAGTGCGATCCGGTATTGAGGCCCGCGCCGGCTGCCAATCCGCACCGGCACGCCCGGCGATTGCGGCGCCTGGCAGCGCGAAAGATGTTCGAGTAGATCTCGGTGGCCTGGACAACGCGCGATCCGGCGGCGACGGCACCAGCTGGCAAACTGCGACACGTGGCGAATGACGCCGCCGGACGCGCGAAGCTTCTTCACCGGAAACTCGGCGACCGACGCCGCATGCTCGGCCGCTCGCTCGAACCACGGACCTCGTCCATCAAAGCAGGCGAGATGGACTTCCCATCGGGCCGGGTCCAGCCTCCTGACGAGCTCGGTCATCTGGCGCTCGGTTCCGCCGCTTCTCGAAACTCGTCATCACGACCGCGACAGGAATGGCCAATTGCACCCGGATGAACTGAGCAAGGCGGGTGCCACGAGAATTCCGAGAAACGCGTCCCGAAGTTCCTCAGAAGGACTCGCCGCGCGCCCGGCTATGAAACGCAGGTGCGGAGAGTGGAAAAGAATTGACGTACTGCTGCTGCCACTTCTCGAAGACGACGAGCTGCCACAGCCGCAGCGTGTGGTCGCGCGTCCCGGCAAGGTGCTCGTCGACGATGCGGCGGACGAACGCGGGCTGGAAATAGCCGCGCTGGAGGCTGGCGACGGCGACAGCAGCGTATCGGCGAACAGCTCGCGCAGGTTGCCGCGGAACCAGGTGCCCAGCGGCACGCCGAAGCCCTGCTTGCTGCCGGTCGAGGATCGCGCGCGGGCACCAGCGGCGGCCGCCACCTCCTTCAGCACGTGCTTGCGGCGGCCGTTCTTGATCTTCAGCGCCGCCGGCAGCGCGCGACGCGAACGCGATCGACGTCGTTGTCGAGCAGCGGCACGCGCGACTCGATCGAGTGCGCCATGCTCATGCGGTCCACCTTCGTCAGGACGTCCTCAGGCAGGTAGGTCTCCGCGTCGAACGCGCATCATCTGGCTCGGCCACGGGAGCTGCGGCGAAACGCTCGAAGTGGCGGGCCAGCACTCGCCTCCGGATCGGGCCCGTCCGATCGCCGCTCACATCCGGCGGTCAGCAGCGCCGGCTTCTCGTCGGCGCCGAAGAAGCGGATGGCGTCGAGATAGCGCCCGCGCTCGTCGCGTCCGACATGACGCAGGAAGTTCTTGCCGCGCGCGCCGTGCGGCAGCCGCGCCGCGCGCGATCGCCGCCACGCGGCAGCGCCGCGCGGGCTGTAGCGATCGAACGCGACGACGCGCGGGTGCGGCAGAGTAGCGATCGTAGCCGCCGAACAGCTCGTCGCCGCCGTCGCCCGACAGCACAACGGTGACGTGGCGCCGCGCCATCTCCGAGCACGTACCATGTCGGGATGGCCGACGAATCGGCGAACGGCTCGTCGAAGTGCGACGACCAGCCGGTCGAGGATGCCGACGCCGTCCGGCTTGACGACGAACTCGTGATGATCGGTGCCGAAGTGGTCGCGCGACGCGCCGCGCGTGCTCGAGCTCGTCGAACGCCGGTTCGTCGAAGCCGATCGAGAACGTCTTGACGCGCGTGCTCGAGAGCTCCGACATCAGCCCGACGACCGAGGCTGGAGTCGACGCCGCCGGACAGAAACGCGCCGAGCGGCACGTCGCTGATCATGTGCGAGCGAACGGCGTCGCTCAGTACACCGCGCAGCTGCTCGCACGGCGTCTGCCTCCGATCCGGCGGAACGATTCGGCGGCCGGCATCTCGCCAGTACTGCTCGATGGCCATCCGCGCCGTCGGTCCACGTCAGCAGGTGACCGGGCGGCAGCTTGCGCACGCTCTTGAAGATCGATCCGTCGCGCGGCGTGTAGAGGAACGACAGGTAGTGATCGAGCGCGTCCAGGTCGAGGTCGCGAGGCAGGTCGGGCGCCTCGAGCAGCGACTTGATCTCGGATCCGAAATAGAGCCGGCCGTTCACCGTCGGCGTAGTGCATCGGCTTGATGCCGATGCGGTCGCGCGCGACGAGCAGCGTTCGCGCGATCCGCGTGTCCCAGATGGCCAGGCCGAACATGCCGCGCAGCCGCGCGATCGCCGGCTTGCCCCACTGCTCGTACGCGTGGACGATGACCTCGGTGTCGGTCGAGGTGTAGAAGCGGTGGCCCGCCGCCTCGAGCTCGCGCCGCAGCTCGCGAAAGTTGTAGATCTCGCCGTTGAAGACGATCCAGACGCGAGCGGTCCTCGTTGTGAATCGGCTGGTGGCCGGTCGACAGGTCGATGATGCTCAGGCGTCGCATGCCGAGCGCCACCCCCTCGTCCACCCACACGCCCTCATCGTCCGGCCCGCGATGGCGGATGACGTCGCACATGCGGTGCGACGAGCGCGCGCGCTGCGCTCTCGAGTCCGAACGGCGACGCGAGCGGTGGAAGACTTCTACGAAACCGGCGATGCCGCACATGAGGAAGCCTTCACGATGGGTTCATGGTTCAGCGAGTTCAAGGTTCCTGGTTCTGGCAGTCGTGGCGTCGACCGCTGGCCACGCAGGCGAGCGGGCGTCCGACGCTACGCCCGGACCATCAACGATCCGCGCATCGGTCTCGACATCGCCGACCCGCCACAACGGCTTGCGCCCGGAGAAGAGAGTGTCTCGTTCGTCGGGGCGGACCGCAGCGTGTCCCGCCCGGTCGCTGGACGAACAGCACGTGATCGACCGATGCCGCGCGCGATGCGGATGGCGTTCCGTGGTCCGACCGCTCCGGCCTCGCCCACACCGGCACCCAGTCGACGCCGGACGACCTCGTTGTCGCCGTCGAGGTCGACACACGCGTCACCATCCAGAACGGCGCGACGTGGCGTCGTGAGCGATCCGAACGGTGGTCGCGCGATCGATGCGGCCGTAGGCCGGCGAGCACCAGCCGAGGCCCGTAAGATCGTGCGCCGCTGAAGTGGTCGATGACGCCTTCGGGAACCGACAGGCCGACGCGATCGGCCCGGCTCGCGGAACGTCGTCAAGACCGCGCTCGTGCCCGCGTCTCCACCGACCAGCGCGGATCGACGTGCCAGTGGACGGCGCGGCGGCATGTGCACCGGATCCGGCGACGAAGTCGGCGCCACGACGACCAGATCGCCGTGCGACGCCAGCACGCGGCGGCGATGCCTCGATCGGCCGGTAGCCGTCGTGCGATCCGTCGAAATAGTCGAACGCCGGGTGCGGTCCGCCAGCGATGCACCCGCCCGTTGGCGACGTGCGACCAGTGGAAGGGCCGGCTGGCAGCGACTGAGATCGGCCGTCGACGACGAGCGTGTTGTGCAGCGCGGTCGATCGCAGACGATCGCGCAACGCCGGGGTCGAGTTGTGTAGCAGGCGGTACCAGGATCGATTAACAGGGGCACGCCGTGGACCGCCAGGGTGAGCGAGAGCGCGTCGGCGTGCGCGTGCCCGCCGTTCTGAAAGCCGTGCGGACCGCCGTCGATCAGGAGGTGGTCGCCCGCCGCGGAACGGGACACGTAGTAACCCGTGTCGGGCAGGGACGCCGACGCGACAGGAGCGTCGGGCTGGCCGGCTTCGGACACCGGGCGCGTCACCGAGCATCCACAAAGCGTCCTCCGGCGCGTCTCCGATCCTGCAGATCAGGGCGATCGACGAGCGAGGACGCCGCGTGCCAGGCTGGCACGCAGCATCGTCCGGATCGCGTCCAGAATCGGCAGTCAGCGCCCCGCCATCGTCGTCGCCGATAGTGCGGGACGCGGCCGTTGTCGTCCGCGAGCAGCCGCGCTGCGAAGGCCATGCGTGTCACGGCGTCTGCGAACACTGGCGCCGCTTCGAGATCGCCCGGACTCCCGCGCGGCGATCAGCGCGAGCGATGTAGAAATCGAGGGCGTAGCGGTGATAGTGCGTGGACCGCTCGCAGTGGCCGCCGTCGGCCGCCGATCTGACGGTCCGATTTCGCTGACAGAGGATGGTCCGGCCGATCGAGGCGCGACGCCGGCTTGCGGCGAGCTCGGGCAACGCTCGTCCGATCACATAGAGCGCGAGCGCCTCGCCGAGCAGGTGCGTGTTGGGACTGAAATAGTGGGAAAGGTTGCGCTCGACGTGCGCGTGAGCTGGCGATCGAGTCCGAGGAGCAGGTCCGACGAGCCAGGGCGAAGCATCCGCTCGAAGCGGTCGTCTTCCGAATCGTCTGGAGCCTCGACGAAGAGTTGAATGGCCCAGAGCCACGACAGCGATCGCAGCGCGAGCTCCGAGCATGCTCGACCAGTTGACGCCGGTGAGCGGCGGGTTCGAGCGAAGCCACGATGCGAGCTCCGCAAGAACACGTTCGCGGTATCGGCGTTCGCCGGTCAGCCAGAACGCCCGGCCCGAGCACCAGCCAGTGCTGATGGCGATTCAGTTCCCAGATGATCTTGTGATCGCCGCACGATGCATCGAGGTAGCGGCACGCTCGACCAGAACGCGTGCGGAGGGCGGCGGTTGTTGACCGGATCGAGCGACCAGTCCGGCAGGGCGGCACGGCCTGGAGTGAACCGGCCGAACCGAAGCCCACGATAGCCGAGCAGGTCGTATTCGCCGGCGAGGATGCGGTCGGCGCGCAGCGCCGCGTGACGAGCGGCGCCGGAAACTCGCGATGGATGCGCGCAGATCAGTGCGTGCTTCGAGTGCGAGCCGACAGGAAGCCGTCGAGGTCCTCGCCCGAAGTGGCGCACAGGGCGAGATGCGCAGCGTCCCACCGCTGCGCCGAAAGATGTCCGGCCACCGTGGACAGCTCTCGAGACGACACGAGCCTCGGGAGCAGGTCCTTGCGCGCCCAGCGCGAGAGTCATCATGCGGTGACGCCCGCGATCGACGAGCGTCACGGGCGGCTGTCGCGCCACCGCCAGCTGAGCTCGCCGGCGTCCATCCGCGCCAGCTTCGCGAGCGTGCGGCGAATCACGATGCGCGCTGCCGCGCCGCGGCATCCTCGGATGCCGGCGCGAATTCGTGGGCTGGAGTGGAAACCGGCAGGAGCACGCTCGCGATAAACGCTGAGCCACTGTTCACGAACGTTCTGCCACGTGTAGGCCTTGCACGTCGCGTAGGCCGCGCGCGCCAGTGCGCGCGTAGTCCGGAGCCTCGAGCAGCCGCAGCACGCGATCCGCCAGGGCCTGGTGGTCGGCGAGTGGCGCCAGCAGTCCGTGGACCTCGCATGAGTGAGGATGGCGGGCACTCCGCCCGCTTCCGTCGAGACCACGGGCATACCACTCGCAAAGGCTTCCAGCACCGACGTCGGCATGTTGTCGATGTCCGGGCTTTGAATGTAGATGTCGTTGTCGGCGTAGTGCGCCGCAATCCGCTTCTGGCGCCACCCGGCCGACGAACGTCACGCCGCTGAGATCCGAGCCGTGTCACGAGATCCCGCAGGGCGATTCCTGCACGCCTGCGCCGACCAGTGTGAGCGACGCGTCCGGCCATCGATCCTGCACGATCTTGAACGCGCGAATCGTCGCGGCGACGTTCGTGGAGCCCGTCGAAATTCCGGGTCGACAGCAGCCGGGGCCGAAGCGGATGGCGCTCGCGAAACCTGAACCGTTCGAGGTCGACGATGTTGGGCACGACGGTGGCGTCGATGCCGAATGTATTGAAGACGTCGACCAGGAATCGGGAGGAGGACGACGCTCGTGTCCACGTCCCGAATCGTTCGCCGCGCGATAGCCGAGCGCCGCAGATGATCTGGCGCCTCGCCGCTCCGATAGTTCAGCACGACCGGCTTTCCGAGGACCCGAGCCGTAGCATCAGCCGGCAGGGCGCCAGCAGGAACGAGGTGTAGGACGCGGAAAAGACGTCGAACGACGTCGGCACGGGCAATCCACGCACGAGCAGCGGCACGTACGTCAACTCGTTGGCGACGGTGCGCACGTAGCTGATGCTGTTCGCGCGACGGAGCAGGGTGGGTGGCTCTGGATTGACCGGCACGAGCCAGGCGTCTACGTCGGCATCGCCTCGCCACGCAGAGAGGAAGTCGATCGGCTTGCACGGCCCGACCGCCGAGAATCCGAAGGGAGGGCGCAACAAAGGCAACTTTGATCCGATGCGGCATCGCTGAGCTTCACGCGACTGCAAGCACACGCCGAGCTCGTGCGTGTCGCGATTCACGACGAAAACGGTTTCGATGAGGTGCTGCAGAACTCGCCGATCGCGCGAGTCAGTGCTCGATCGCAACTCGGCAATTACGCCGTTCATGTTCACGCCGAGAGTTTTCTCAGTGATTGTCCTGGTGCTGCCTTGGCTGGTGTAGTAGTTCCTGCTAAATGGCTCAGTTCGTTCCTGGCGTCGGTCGGGCTCGACGCCGATCCGAATCTTTGGTTTCTCTAGAGTTTCTGCCGCTTCCACACATGGACGAGTCTTTGCCCATTCGCGGCCGAGACTCGGCTCTCTCGCCGACCTTATCACCAACGGAAGTTAACCGTCTTCGGAGGATTCATGCGGACATGCGTGTCTGGCCTCAATGGCCGTCCATTTACCTGTGCGCTCCCTGAGCGTGCTTCGCCCTGACGGGCGCAGCATCTGTGGCGTCGGCTCAAACAACGGTCACGTTGAATCAGCCGTCGTCGCAGGTGTTGTCAGCGACCGTGAGGGCGGCAGCTTCGCCAATACTGAACCAGGAGTGGGCGCTGGAGACACGCGCGTCCGACGACTCTCGAATACAACCGTCGCGCGCTCCTGAAGTTCGACACCGAAAACACCATCCCCAAGGGCACGGCGATCACGTCGGCGCTGATGACCGTCACGGTACAGAGTGGCAGCGCGGACGCGTCCCGCATGATTGACGCATACCAGACGTCGCTGTCGTGGACCGAGAACGAGGGTGACCTGGACGCGGCGCCGGAACGGCGACAACTGGCCGACGCCCGGCGGCGACTACGGATCGAAGCTGGACTCCGCGACCGTGGGCAACACCGCCGGCACGAAGGTCACCTTCGACGTCACGCCCCTCGTGAAGGCGGCCGTCGCCGGCCAGCTGGGATCCTCGCGCTATACGCGCGTGGCGCTGATGGACATGGGCAACTCGACCTCGGACTCGTATCGGGTGTACGTAGCGCCAAACGATCCCGACGTCTCGGCTCGCCCGGTGCTGGTCGTGACCTACGGCGGAGCGGCAACGCCGTCCACCGGCTGCCCCTCCCTCCAGTTCGACGACACTCCGGGTTCTGCACTGGAATACCCACCACGGAGGCGTCGGCACTGACGGCGTCTGGGATCCGCACGCCTCGTCACATGGATCGTCAAGTTCAACCCGGACGTGGTGTCGCTGAACGAAATGGAGCGGAAGACCAGCTGGAGCAAGAACACCGATGAGCCGGTGACGATCGCGGCGCTGCATGGAGCAGCATAGACCGGCAAGACCTGGGCATGGAAGTTCGAGACGCTCTCCGGCGCGACGACTGGGATCGGCAACATGATCTTGTCGCGCTTCCCCTGGATGCGAGCGAGCCGCGGCTGCTGAGCGGCGGCCGCTCGGCGCTCGACGTCGCGTTCACCTTCAACGGGCGCACGATCAACTTCACGTCGACGCACCTTCACCCGGACTCCTCGTCGTATCGCAAGACCGAAATTGGCGAGCTGACGTTGTGGGAGAAGCGGGCTCGCCCAGCAGCGAATCATCGCCGGCGACTTCAACGCCACGTCCACGTCCAGCGAGAACGCGCTGATGAAGCAGACGCATACTACGATTCCTGGGGCGTCGCGCAGGCTGACGGCACCGAGATCGCGCTACTCCGGCAACACCGCCGGCAATACACGGAACAGCCGCATCGACTACATCTACTACTCCCACAGCGCGTCGAACCTGGCCTTGAAGAGCTCCCAGGTGTCACGACACGCGTGGATGCGAACGGCGTCATGCCGTCCGATCACAGAGCCGCTGATGTCGGTCTTTACGGTGAAATAATCGTCGTGTCGTCGCGGCGCGGGCCTGGCGCGGTCGTCAGATAGGTTCCTGGACTCAGGACGATCTGATCGACGACAGCGCCATCCTCGCGCTGCTGTATATCGTATCGTGTGCGTGCCAGTGGAGGCGAAATAGATGTTCACCCCTGGCACGCCCCACCCGTTGTCGGACCATCCCCAGCCGTGATCGGCCGCACCGCTGGACCCATCCTGCAAGACGACTTCTGCAGAGCTCGGTCGTCCCCATCCGCATGATCGGCGAACCGCCGGAGTCCACCGAGTCGCTGAATTGCAGGGCCACTGGAATCGTTCGACAACGAGTTGCTCTGCGCGCGCATCCGAATCCACAAGTGATAAGGCAAGCCGGCGCGTCGCGTTGAACGTCATCTCGACGAAGTTCGACGGCGACGCGAGCGCGGGCGAGATCTTCGCCTGCGCCGGCGTCGGGGTTCCACATTGCCTCGCCGCCGGCCGCTGTCGTGTCACTCAGGGCCTGCCAGTTGCCGGTGATGGCCGACTGGCGCGACATTCGCAGTCCAGAGGACGCACGTCCGGCTCGCTCGGCGGCGGCGGAGGTGGTGGCGATCCCGATCCGTCGTTGGCCGGCAGGATGGTGGTGTCGTTGTCGCGCGCGCCGGGCGGCGTCGACAGATAGGTGTCGGGGCTCAGCACGATCTCGTCGACGATCGCGCCGTCTTCACGCTGCTGGACGCGCACGGTCTGGACCCCATCCGCGGCAAAGTAGATCGGTATCGCCCGGCGCATCCCACCCATCGTCGGCCCAGCCCCAGCCCGAGTCCGACGTGATCGCTCGGAGCCTGCTCTGCAGGACGACTTCGGCGGAGCTGGTCGGAACCGATCCGCCAGTCGCGGTGACCCGAGCGAATCGGTCGAGCCGCTGAACTGCACGTGCACCGAATCGTTGCCGAGCGAGTTCGCTCCGGCTCGCAGGCGCACCCACAGGTGATACGCGGTGCCGTGGAAGACGGTGAACGTCTGCTCGAAGTAGTTGGCCGGCGATGGCGAGCGCCGGCGAAATCTTCGACTGCGCCGAAGTCGGGATTGCGACAGCGCCGCGCCGCCGGATGCGGTCGCGATCCGTCAGTCTGGTCCGAGTTGCCGTGCATGTTGGCCGCTCGGCGTGTTCGATGCCCACAGAACGAGCGTCGTCGCGCCGGTGGGCGGCGGTGGTGGCGGCGGCGGTGCTCCGGCCGTCGTGAAGCTCCACGTACGTCGCCGGTGCTGGGTCAGGTTCGCGGCGGTCTTCGACACGATCTTCCAGTAGTAGGTGGTGCCGCCGACGAGCGTCGGCAGCGTGAAGCTCTGGTTCTGCGATGTCGTCTCGCTCGGTCCGGAGCGCCTGGTTCGCCGCAAACAGCGGCGGGTTCGGACTGGTGCCGAGTAGACGTCGTAGACGTGCGCCCACGGCCCGCCGTACCACTTCAGTGTCTGTGCGGTCAGTGGCTACGCCGACCGCGCCGTTGGCGATCGACACGTTCTGACGGCTTGTCCGGGCGGCAGCGGCACGAACGGCGTCGATTCGGCGGTGCCTGACGGGCTGGAGTTGTTCCACTTTCGATCGAACTGATCCCGGAACCAGGTGAAGATCCACGTTCTTGGTCGTGAAGTAGTTGTGCTCCTGCTGGGAGTTCGCCGGACGGGAGTCGTCCAGTTCGACGAACCGAAGATCGTCAAGCCCTGCGCGTAGAGCAGCACGAGCTTCGTCGTGGTTCTCGCCCGTCGCTGGCGCGCACGCGCATCGGGATGCCGGCCGCGAACATCCGGTCCATGTTCCACGCGACCCACAAGCGGCTCGGATCGCGATACTCGTTGCGTCTCGCCGAGATAGCGGATCGGGATGCCGCGCGCCTGTGGCGGCGATCATCGCGTCGCTGTGCCGCTGGTCGGTGACGCGAAACATCGATCACGTCGATCTTCTGCGTCTCGGCGTTGTACAGCTTCACCGCGCGATTCGCGAAGTCCTGGCCGGGCGGGAAGTTCATGTCGGCGCTGATCGGATACGTCGGATACGCGCGCACGCGCGACGTGATGTTGGCGTATGGCTGATAGTTCGTCGTGTCGGTCCAGAGGTCGTCGACCTTCGTCTTGAAGCTGTTGACGATACACCGGGTCGTCCTCGAAGAAGATCGTCTCCGACACGTGAGTTGCTGTACGGCGTCACCGGGACGAATGCGTTGGGGCTGTAGTTGGCCGATCCGAATTCGACGGTGTTCTGCCCGGCAAACAGCATCATCTTGAAGTGCATGATGCCGCCGCCGACTTTCTGCACCATCCGGGATGCCGGCGTTGGCGAACGCAGTTCAGGCTGTTCGCGTTCAGCGGGTAAGTCGGGTTCGCCCTGGGATCCACGATCAGCCGAACCGGCACGCCGGCAGTTCTTCCGCGCGATGATCTCGCGTGACGTAGCGCTGGTCCTCCATGAACCGAAGCCGACGTCGATGCCGACCTGTTCGGCGCGGATGAGATTGATCAGCGGCGATCGGCAATCCTGAAATGATGAATCATCAGAGGCTCTCGGCATGTGCCCGCGACCCGAACAAGCCCGAGGAGCGGCGAAGAGAAGGAAGACGGGCAGCGGCCGAGATTCGATGAGTCGGTGTCTGGTGAGTTCACGCGTCCACGGTGTGCCAGCCGGGTGCCAATTGCTGGCCGCGTGCCGCAACTGACCTCGTGGCGCGAAGGTTGTCAGAGGTGTAAGGACGGAGTTGCTGGCGTTGTGTGGAACTCCTTTTCTGCTGTTGAGAGCCTGATGGGCGCTGTTTTCCTTTTTCCCGGCAGTGTGCCCTCGAATGTATCCGAAAGAAGTAACAAAGCCAGACCTCGCGCCGCATCCGCTCCACGCCGTCCTCGCTGCAGCCATGCGCCGGACCATGCAGCGCGTCGCGAAGGGCCGAACCAACCATGAACCGGGGCAGGCGCCCCAACCAGCGAGCACGCTTCCGGGATCGACGCCGAGCTCGGTGATCGGATGCCGCCGTCTCGAGAAGCGCCTTCGACACGCCTTTCCAGTCACCACCAGCGGCGGAAGTATACTCCTTCGGTGAGCCGGGCTGCCGGAACACGGTGGCGCAGTCCCACGGCGGGCCTCGGCGTGCCAGCCGCGCGCGCCGACGCGCGGGATCGGCAAAAGAATTCCGCCTGTTCCTGTCCCAGGAGCGAGTCGCCCTTGCGGCCGAATTCGGGATCGAAGCCACCCACGCGGTCGATGAGCGCCCGCCGAACGGCCATGTTGACGCCGAGCGGAACGCGCTGCCGTTCCTCGAACACGAACGGCTCCGCGCCGTAGTCGCAGAATCGCGAGCGTGCCCCAGAGATCCGCGCGTTCTCGATCGAACCAGGGCGGACACGATTCTTCCCAGATCGGCCGCACCGGGCCGCCGGTGTAGTCGATCGACCGATCGTCGAGCAGCGCGCGGCACGACGCTTCCACCCATCCTTCGGGCAGCTGCACGTCGTCGTCGGTGAACGACGACGATGGAGGCGCGTGGTCGCAGCCAGTCCGGCGTTGAGGGGCGTTCGCGACTTCCCCTGGCGTGGTTCAAAGAGGTAGTCGAGAGGCACTGGATAGCCGGCGACGCGCGACATCACGACGTCCCGGTGCCGTCCGGTGGAGTTGTTGTCGACGACGATGACGTTCCAGCGAAGGCGGGAGACGCGGCTGCCGGCGAGAAGCTATCCAGGGTCGCCCGAGGAAGCCGGCGCGATCGAATGTGCAAATCAGAACCGTGGCATCGCACCGCATGGCCGTCACAGACACAGCGCCAGCCTCTACTGCAGCTGCGTTGCCTTTCGTTAAGTTCAGTGGCTGGGCTGCCGCGGCAGCGCGACCAGCTCAGCGGCGCTCTTCGCGCGAGTCCTCAGGTCGTCGTGCGCATCGGCGCATTTGCCGGCGGGGGGACTGGGCGCGGTCTTTCCAGCGCTGAGCGATGATGCCGGCGAACGATCCACAGCCACAGCTCGCGTTCGAAGGCGTTGATATGGTCGTCGGTGGAGGGTGGCCGTGATGGTGTCTCGAAGTGCCGCGAGGGCGTTGCGATACAGGTAGCGCGGCACACCGGCGACATGTGCCACGCGTGAGAAGTCGAGACGCGATTGCTCAGGAGCTTCCCATGTCCCTCCCGGTCCGCGCGCACCATCATCGCGCGGCTGATCCACGCCAGTAGAACCAGCGGCGGAAGTAGGCCTTCTTCGAGCCGATTGCGCGGAATCAGGTGCTGCACGACCATCGCCGGGATACATAGTAGCCGGCGAGCCCAGCCGCGCGGTCGCGCGTATGCACCATTCGCGCACTTCCTGGCCGAGTAGCGTGCCTGCCTTCCGGCCGATCTGCGTGTCGAAACCTCCAACGCGCTCGATATGCCTCCCGGCGAATCGCCATGTTCACGCCGAGCGGCACGGCGCGCCGAAGCGGAGAGGCGTCAGGCCCGTAGTCGAGCAGCGCGATGACGGCCCACATCCGGCCATTCGTTCGCGGAATCCACCGCGGCGGCTTCGACTCCCAGATCGGCAGGACTCGGCCGCCGACGTAGTCGCACTGTTTCTCGTCGCGAGGCCGAACTCGATGTGGTCGAGCCAATCCGGCTCGACGCGCACGTCGTCGTCGGTTGTGACGAGGATTTCGCCGGCGGCGATGTGGAATCCGTGGTTGAGCGGCGGCGCTGCGACCCTGCTCCCGTTCGAACGCGGCACGCAGCCGCACGGGAAACGACCGCTGCCAGCCGCCTCGACAACGTCACGTGTGTTGTCGGGCGAGTTCGTTGTCGACGACCACCACCCTCCCACGGCGCGCTCGATCGGAGGCGCGCAGCAGGCTCTCCAGTGTGTCCCTCAGCATGGCGGCGCGGTTCGTGCGTCGCGATGACGATCGAGAAGCGCATGGCAGGTGTCATAGCAGGTTGGCCCATTCTGCCCATACGGCGGATGAGGTCCATCCCTCGCGCGAAATCGAACTGTGGCGTGAAACCCAGTGACGCGCCGCGCCTTGTCGATGCGGGCGTGCGTCCGGCCATGCCGGATGAACGCGATTTTCGACGGATGAAGAGGATGAATCGATCGGCGCGCTGTCGTCCGCCTCGGTGGCCTGCGACCCGGGCAGCGCGACGCCGGGACCGCTGATGCGCGCACGCAATCCGGAACCGGCAGCATGTGAAACGCGCGAATCGCCAGCTGGCTTCGCGCGTGGCGGCAATCCGCTTTTTCACACCCGGATGCCGGAGGGCTTTCAGGAGCTGCCCGCCGAGACCCGGACCGGTGCCCCTTCCGCGCCGTTGAAATGTTTCAGCGCTTCAGGCCGGTGTCATCGAGACCGTCGCCGAGCGGCCCAGCGATACGGCCTCGTGGGCGGCGTAGAACGCGCGCCACGTGGTCGGCTCCGCGCCAGAGAGGATGAACGCTTGACCGTGGGCGTTCTCGTGCAGCGGCGGCGAGAATCATCCCGACACGACGTCATCGACGTACACCAGATTGGCGAGGCCGTTGCCGCCGTTGATCGAGGATCACGCGCCCGGTCTTCAGCAGCTGCAGCGGCTTGATCGTGAACGTGTGGTGCCGAACGGCCCATAGACGACCAGTCGGCTGCACGACGGCCACCGGACAGCCCCCGTGCGACGCAGCCGAGCGCCGTTTCCTCCGCCTCGATCTTGCCTGTCGCCGCACGCGAAGCCTGTTTTTCGCCGCGGCGCCGATTCGTCGAGCGGACCGTCTGGCGTGTTGCCGTACACCGTGACCGTGCTCGTATGCACCGACTCGTTTGACGCGATGCTTCAAGGCGGCTTCGAGCGACATTTCGTGTCCCCTGCGCGTTGACGACACGCCGCGCTTCATCCTGACCGTCGCTGCCGTGCGCGCAATGGAAGCACGTAGTCGCGATCCCGCGGTCGCCCGATCGACATCGACTCCGCGGGCAGAGGTCTCCCTGATGAGATCGATCGGGAAGCGGGCGAGGCGGGCGGCACGACCGAAATTGCGCACGCAGCGCGCACTCGCGCGCCATGCTCCACGACGAGCCGTTCGGCAAGTCGGCCGCCGATGAAGCCGGTGGCGCCGGTGACCAGGACCGTGGCGTTGGTGAGCGGCGTCGTCATGAGGCCTTCGCAGTTGCGCCGCGTTCGCGAGCATCGATTCGAACGGAAACACAAGCCGCTGACGGCGGCGGTAGCACGACTCGAGGGATGGCGACGCTCCGGCGCGCCTCCGATCCGGATGCCGGCCGGCGACGAGTGTGCGATCTGAACGGCACGGACGAAATCGGCCATCTGCCACGCGAAGAGATCGCTGAGGCTGCCGGGCGGCTGCTGGTTCGGGAGCACGGCGCGGCCCGATAGCGATGACGTTCCGTGGATCGGCGTCAGCGTGACCGTCGAGTCGGTGCTCGTGGTGCCGACTTCGAGCGTTCCCGCGTCGCCGCGGATGACGCAGCTGTTGCCGGAGATCGCGTGTTCGGCTCTAACTCCACGCGGCCGGTGATACCGCCCGCCATCTCTACGTGCATCACCGCATCCAGCCTCGACGCCGCCCGCCGCATCGTCCCAGTACGCGGAAGCCGCGCGACGTCGCCGAACCACCACAGGAGCAGATCGACCACGTGGGTGCCGATGTCCGCCAGGACACCTCCGCGATCGGGGCTGAACGAACATGGCTGCCGACTTCACCAGGCCACCGGAAGACCATGCCTTCGCGGACGTCAAATGAGCGGATCGTGCCCAGCAGGCCCGAGTCGAGCGCATCCTTCGTATAGCGAAGCGTCGGCGCGGAACCGGCGCAGCAGGCCGGCTGCCAGCGCGCGCGCCGGGTAGTCTTCGGACGCGCGAGATCATCGTCGTCGCATTCGGCGGTCGACAGCGCCATCGGTTTTTCGACGAGCACATGGACGCCGGCCTTCGCAGGTCGACGGTCACCGGTGCGTGATACTGGTGCAGGGATGCCGACGATCGCCGCGTCGATGTGCGGGATGGCGTCGCGATGATCGCGATAGCGGCCAGGACGCCGAACCGGCTCGCGACGTGCTCGGGGCGATCTGCCGACGGATCCACGATAGCGACGGTTTCCGCACCGCTGGTGCGCGCGAGCGCAGGTGGAAGATACCTTCGGCGACCGCCCCAGCTCCGGTTACGCCGATACGGATCGGTCATGCATGATTCAGCTGCTTTCCATTGGGGGGCCTGTGCCAGCGCCAGCAGGTCGTAGGCGACGGCGACCGCGCGATCGGTCAGCGCCACCCGGCGCGATGAAACATCGCGGACGCGAGACGCCGGCGCTCGCGCGCTCAGCTCGTGCGGTCGTGTGCGGGCGTTGCCGGCGGCGTCAACGAGGTCCTGTCGGTCGAAACCACGTGCGCCGCGCCGCGCAATTGAGCGAACACGCTCGGGATTGATTCGCGCGGTTCGAATCAATTCCGGTGCGTGGAAAATGATCAGCGGGCGATCCAGGAGGCAGAACTCGAACCCGATGGTGCTTGGTCGGTGACCATCAGGTCGCTGGCGGCGAGCAGCGGAGACGCGTCGGCATCCTCGACATGCGATCCAGCCGGGCCGCTCGAGCGCCGCCATGCGCTCGCCAGTCGATCGCCCGCGGTGGTTCCGCGCTGCCGCGTCGTGCGACAACGAAACGCGTGCTGACGAATGACGTTCCAGCCGGCGTCGGCCAGCGCCAGACGATCGCCTCCCCCGGCGACGTTCCGCTTGACGACGCGGGCTGACCAGCAATCTAGGGGCGCTCCAGGCGCCAGCGTCCGGTCGCGCGGCATCAGTGCTCCCAACGCGCGGCGGACGGCGTCGCCGTCATGCCTCGCCGACCGGCGAGGAGGCGATCGGCTTTCGGAAAACCCACGCAGCACTGGCGCGCTCGCGCACGCGGCGCGCAATCCGGCATCGATTAATCGCGCGTCATCCGGTCGCGATTGATGAGCGACACGCGATCAGAACTGGTGGAACGCGATCGGCAAAGTGCGCCGGGTTGTCAGGTCACTGTGCGCTGCCGGCGACACCGTGAAAGACGTTGGCGTAAGCGCGCGCATGGCGCGGAGCTCGTGGGACGCGTCCACGGATCCGCACGCGCTGAGATAGAGATCCCCATCGCCGCCAGCCGTCTCTTTGCTGGTGCATGTGAAACGCACCTGGCTCAAGCCAGTTTCGCCTGGGCGATCAACTCACTGCGGCCATCGGACGATAGCCAGAAGAACACCGGCGATATCCGCCGGATTTCACCTCGAGAATTTCCACCGGCAGATGTCAGGTCGAACGGCGGCATGCATCCAGAGTTTTGCACACGGCGTCGGCCAGCACCTTCGCGGAAGCCAGTCATCGCCCGCGACAACCCGATCAAACGCGATGGGCGCATTGCGCACTGGCGTGTGCCGGAGCGCGCATCCGCGCCGGGATCCTGCCCAGCTGGTAAGGATTCTAACAACCTATGGTGATGAAGGATA
>ERZ1370068.7860-contig-6753_pt1 | contig 28691 bp, 44 predicted proteins | sample MGYA00561227_ERZ1370068 | MGnify/ENA primary metagenome ERZ1370068 (study PRJEB38410, sample SAMEA6850437) | metagenome | study: Metagenomic assessment of the ecological functions of the soil: analysis of the soil microbiota associated with the...
AAGTTACGTATTGCTATCATTGACACTTCCAACGCGCTCGCGGACGAGCGCTCCGGGTCGCGAGACAGCACTCCACGGCCACGAGATCGAGACATGTGAAGCGGCCCGTCGAGGCGCTGCACCGGCTGCAATCACATGCGGTTGATGTGGTCGTCACGGATCCGACGACGCTGCGCGAAGACCTTCGCGCCTGTGCGCTGTTGCGCGAACGCCGTCCCGGCGTCAGGATCATCGCCCCTCGCTCCGGCTGTGTCTCTGGATGCCGGTGATCGCGGCGCTCAGAGGGCGCACGTAGCCTGCGTTCTTTGCGCGCCCGTTCGAAATCCCGACATCGTGAATATGGTGTGCACGGCGCTCAAAGCCGATCAGTGGAGCGAGATTTTATCGAGGTCGTCTCAGGGGCTCCGCACTGGCTGACGCTGAGGGTGTCGTGTCGTCTCCTCACCGCCGATCGCTCGTGCGCTTCATGACCGGAACTTCAGTCGGGGGTCGTGACGACAATAGCTATGAACGTGATCTGCTCAAGACCGCCTTCAGGAGTAAGCCTCCTGAACGCGCATGAGCACGGCGGGCTTGATCCGAGCAGGTGATCGAGGTGACCGCCGCGCGAACGGCCCGCGCGATCAGCTCACTTCCCGTGATCGGCATGGGCTTCGACCAGCACCGCGCATGCGACCGCGTCGAGCGCCTGAAGCCGTGATTGCCACCGCCCTTAATCGCGCAGAAACCGGCATGCGGCCAGGCGGATTCATGCTCATCGTGCGGCAGGTCGTGGATGAGGTCACCTACAACGAACGCGGCAACGAAGTTGCTCATCAAGCACCCGTCGCAGCAGGCATTGAAGCCGGTGACACCGACCGCGGTGATGTAGACCAGAGCCGAAGCCCAGCGCGGCCATTCGCGATCACGTAGAGCGCGGCATCAACGCGCCAGCTGGGCCTCGCCGCGGACGACGACGTTGTCGCGACAGGTGAAGCCGTATCTCTTCTGCAGCGCCTTCAACGGCGCCGACGCGCCGAAGGTCTGCATGCCGATGACCCGGCCGGTCCGGCCGACGTAGCGCTCCCAGCCGAAGGCGGACGCCTGCTCGATCGCGACGCGCGCCGTCACGCCCGGCGGCAGGACGCTGTCGCGGTACTCCTGCGGCTGGTGCTCGAAGATGTCCCACGACGGCATCGAGACGACGCGCGAGCGCACACCCTCGGCGACGAGCGTCTCGTGCGCCTCCACGGCCAGCGCGATCTCGCTGCCGGTGGCGATCAGAATCACGTCGGGCTTGCCGTCCGGCGGGTCGGCCAGGACGTACGCGCCGCGGGCGACGCCGGCGGCCGAGGCGCACTTGCTCCGATCGATCGTCGGCAGCGGCTGCCGCGACAGGACCAGCACCGCGGGCTCGTGGCGCAGCGGCATGAGGTAGCGGTAGGCCTCCACCACCTCGTTGGCATCGCCGGGCCGCAGCGTGACGAGGCCCGGAATCGCGCGGAGCGATGCCAGGTGCTCGACCGGCTGATGTGTCGGGCCGTCCTCGCCGTCGCCCATCGCGTCGTGCGTGAAGACGAAGACCGTCGGCAGCTCCATCAGCGCGGAGAGCCGGATCGCCGGCCGCGCGTAGTCGCTGAAGATGAAGAAGGTCGCGCCGAACGGCCGCAGCTTCGTCAGCGACAGCCCGTTCATGATCGAGCCCATCGCGTGCTCGCGGACGCCGAAGTGCACGATTCCTGCCGCCGGGGCTGGCGGCCTGGAGATCGCCGGCGCCGGCGAACGTGAGCGTCGGTCTTGTTCGAGGGACCGAGGTCGGCCGAGCCACCGAGGAACCACGGGACGTTCTGCGCGAGGACGTTCAGCACCTTGCCCGAGGCTTCCCGCCCCGCCACACCCTTCGGATCGGCCGGGAACACCGGGAGGTTCCGATCCCAGTCCGCCGGCAGCTTGCGCTGCTGCATCTGATCGATCTCCGTCGCCAGCGTCCGGATAGCTGGATCGGTAGCCGGCGAAGAGCTCGCGTCCACGCGCGACGAGCGTCGGCGCCGCGCTTCCCGACGCCGGCGGCGAAGTGCTCGCGGACACCGTCCGGCACGAGGAACGTCGCGTCCTCCGGCCAGCCGTAGACGCGCTTGGTGAGGCGGATTTCCTCGTCACCGAGCGGCTCGCCGTGGGCGGCGGCGGTGCCCTGCCGGTTGGGCGAGCCGTAGCCGATGCTGCTGTCGAGGATGATGAACGTCGGCCGGCCCTTGGTCTGCCGGAAGACCTCGAGGGCGTGCTCGATGCGATCGATGTCGTTGGCGTCGCCGACGCGCAGGACGTTCCAGCCGTAGGACAGGAACCGGCCCGCGACGTCCTCGGTGAACGTCAGGTCCGTGCTCCCTTCGATGGTGATGTGGTTGTTGTCGAAGATCCAGCAGAGGTGGTCGAGGCCCAGGTGGCCCGCGAGCGATGCCGCCTCGGCGCTGACGCCTTCCATCAGGCAGCCGTCGCCGCAGACCGCGTAGATGTTGTAGTCGAACACCTCGAAGCCCGGCTGGTTGTAGCGGTCGGCGAGCCACCGCTCGCCGATCGCCATGCCGACGCTGGTCGCGATGCCCTGGCCCAGCGGGCCGGTGGTCGTCTCGACGCCGGACACCATGCGGTATTCGGGATGCCCGGGCGCCTTGCTGCCGAGCTGACGGAAGTGGCGGATGTCATCGAGCGTGACCGACGGCTCGCCCAGCCGCTCGTAGTCGGCATTCACGGCCCGCGTCCCGGTCAGGTGGAGCACCGACCAGAGCAGCATCGAGGCGTGGCCGTTCGAGAGCACGAAGCGGTCGCGGCCGGGCCAGATCGGATCCTGCGGGTCGAAGCGCATGACGCGATTCCAGAGCGTGTAGACCAGCGGCGCGAGCGCCATCGGCGTTCCAGGGTGCCCGGAGTTGGCCGCCTGGACCGCATCCATCGACAGCGTCCGAATGGTGTTGATGGCGAGCTGATCCATCTGCGTGTCTGTGAGCGTGGTTGTGGTCATTTATTAACCGGGGGCTTCGCCCTGCCGGACCCCATCGCCGTCGCTCGCGGGGCCCCATACCCCACTGTTTCCGGCGCAGAAATGAGCCTGCGGCGCGCTCAAATGCCATGGTCGATGCTGGGCTGCCCCGCGCCGCCGATTCCAAGCGCACTACTTTCGCCAGTCGCCGCAGATGCCGCGTCGGCCTGACTGAACTCGGCGGCGAGGAACGCCTGCGACGAGAGTCCCAGGCGACGGCCGGCCCGACCGTCCGTCCGCCCATGCAGAGGATGTTGAGGTGATCGTCCTCGACGCCCTGCCTGCGCGGAGAAATGGTCGTGGACGAGCGCCGCGCGGATGCCGGCGACCTTGCTGGCGCAGACCGACGCGCCGACGCCGCTGCCGCAGATCGCCACGCCGCGCCGGACCTGTCCCGCGACCACGGCCTCGGCCAGCGGCACGACGAAGTCCGGATAGTCGTCGTTCCATTCAGCGCGTGCGCGCCGAAGTCGACGATCTCGTGGCCGGCGGCGCGCAGGCGCGCGAGGAGCTCCTCCTTCAGGCTGAACCCGCCGTGATCCGTCGCGATGCCCACGCGCATGTCCGCTCCTTCATGTCCGTCACTGCGAGGCAGCCTCCCGCCGTCGATTGACCGCCCCGCGGCAACCCGGAGGGTTCCGTTTCTCCCTGACCTCGAGCACGGTGCGCGCATCAAAGCGATGCCGCAGATTTAGCGCGAGGACGGCGACAAGCGCGGTCCACCTCCCGTCTGGTGGCTGGCGCCGAGGCCGGCGCCGTTGTCGCCGTGGAAGTACTCGTAGAACGGGATGCAGTCGCGCCAGTGCGGGTCGTGTCTGGAACTTCTCCGTGCCGCCGAACACCGGACGCCGGCCGTGTCTCGTCGCGCAGGAAGATGCGCTGCAGGCGATCGGAGATCTCCTTCGCCACCTCGAAGAGCGTCATCAGCCTGCCGGAGCCCGTGGGACATTCCACGCGGAAGGCGTCGCCGTAGTAGGCATGGAACTGGAACAGCGCGCGAATGAGGAGGACGTTCATCGGGAACCACACCGGGCCGCGCCAGTTGGAGTTCCCGCCGAACATCCCGCTGTCCGACTCGGCCGGCTGATAGGAGACCTCGTATTCCTTCTCGCCCACCCGCACGACGTAGGGATGCTGCTCGTGCCACCGCGACACCGAGCGGATGCCGTAGGGGCTCAGGAATTCCTGCTTCGTCCAGCATGCGTGAGAGGATCCGCCGCAGCCGGTCGGGATCGACGACCGCCGCGATCGTCCGGCCTCGGCATTCATGTGCTCGGACCGGCCGGGTGGATGCACCGCCGAGGAGCTCTGGAATGTGGCGGAAGCGCGTCTCGCAGCGCCTGGCCGACCCGCGGCACGCGCTCGCGCTGCCACGGCTCGATGACGGTCGTGGCGCAGAGCGGCAACAGCCCGACGAGCGAGCGGACCTTGAGACGCGCGGCCCTGCCGTCCGGCAGGCGCAGGACGTCGTAGTAGAAACCGTCCTCCTCGTCCCACATGCCGTCGTCGCCCACCTTGTTCATGGCGGCGCCGATCCACAGGAAGTGCTCGGCAAACTTGTAGACGAGGTCGTCGTAGCTGGGGTCGTGGGCCGCGAGCTCGACCGCGATCTCGAACATGTTCTGGCAGAACATCGCCATCCACGCGGTGCCGTCGGCCTGCTCGAGGTGGCCGCCCGTGGGCAGCTCGGCGCTGCGGTCGAAGACGCCGATGTTGTCGAGGCCGAGGAAGCCTCCCTCGAACACGCTCTTCCCCAGGCGGTCCTTGCGATTCACCCACCACGTGAAGTTGATGAGGAGCTTGCCGAAGGCGCGCTTGAGGAACTCGACGTCCCCTCGCCGCGCTGCGCCTGCTCCATGCGGTATTGGAAGAGCGTCGCCCACGCATGCACCGGCGGGTTGACGTCGCCGAAGTTCCACTCGTAGGCGGGCAGCTGACCGTTGGAGTGCATGATAGCGCGGCTTCAACATCAGGTTGAGCTGATGCTTGGCGAAGTCCGGATCGACGCCCGCCAGCGCGACCGCGTGAAAGGCGAGATCCCAGGCGGCGTACCACGGGTACTCCCACTTGTCCGGCATCGAGATGACGTCGTCGTTGAACATGTGGAACCAGTGGCGGTTCCTGACCGGGACCGACGCCGGCGAGTCGAACGGATGCACGCCGTGCTCGCGGAGCCACATGTTGACGTCGAAGAAGTAGTACTGCTTCGTCCAGAAGAGGCCGCCGAAGGCCTGGCGCATGACGCTGCGCGGTGTCCTCGCTGGCGGATTCCGGCGTGCAGGATCGGTAGAACTCGTCCGCCTCGCGGCGCCTGGCCTCGACCGTCTTCTCGAAGGCGGCGAACGGACGGGTCTGCCGGCGGCGCATCAGTGAGGCAGAGCCGGACCGTCACCGACTGGCCGGCGCCGACCTCGAGGCGGTAGTGGGCGGCGGCCTTGGTGCCGACCTGCGCCGGGTTGACGGCGTCGGCTTTCCCGTGCACGACGAACGCGTCGAAGGCGTCCTTGACGTACGGGCTCGCGTTGGGCGTGTCGAAGAGCCGCTCGGTGTTCGTCTCGTTCTCGGTGAACAGCAGCGGCGGCGCTCCATCGCAGTAGAGCCATCGATCGCCAAGTTCGGGGTGCGACGCCGCCACGACGCTCGCGCCGTTGGTGCCTTTCGCCGCCGCCAGGTGGGGTTTCTGCCGCGTCCGGCCACCAGCGCCACGTGTTGCGGAACCACAGCGTCGGCAGCAGATGAATCGTCGCGGTCTCCGGACCGCGGTTCGCGACGGTGATCCGGATGAAGCATTCCTCCGGAGACGACTTGGCATACTCGACGAAGACGTCGAAGTAGCGGTCGTCGTCGAACACGCCGCTGTCGATGAGCTCGTACTCGAAGTCCTGGCGCGTGCGGCGCGCATTCGTCTTCACGAGGTCGTCGTACGGAAACGCGGCCTGAGGGTATTTGTAGAGCCACTTCATGTACGAGTGGGTCGGCGTGGAATCGAGATAGAAGTAGTATTCCTTCACGTCCTCGCCGTGGTTCCCCTCGGCATTGCTCAAGCCGAAGAGCCGCTCCTTCAGAATCGGGTCCTTCCCGTTCCAGAGCGCCAGCGCGAAACACAGTCGCTGCTTCAGGTCGCAGAAGCCCGCGAGCCCGTCCTCTCCCCAGTGGTACGCGCGCGACCGCGCGTGGTCGTGGGTGAAGTACTCGCCACGCGTCGCCGTCCTGGCTGTAGTCCTCGCGCACCGTCCCCCACTGCCGCTCGCTGAGATACGGGCCCCACCTTCTCCAGGGCGCGTCCCACTCGCGCGCGTCCTCCAGTCGTTTGAGCTCGGCGGGTTCTCGCCGCGCGCTTCTGTCCGGCGTCAGGCATGCGCCGAGACGCCTTCCTCGTCTCCGGTCGGGTTTGCCCACCCTCCGGCGAGGTGCGATGTCCTGACGCCGATCGGTCAGGGCCCCAGGTCCCCGGCTCGTATTCGCGAACCGGCGTGTTCATCGCCAGCACCGGATCGACGATGCGCCACGCCTCTTCGACGTAGTCCATCCGCGCAAACAGCGTGGCGTCTCCCGTCGAGGGCGTCGCTCAGGACGCGCTCGTAGGCGGCCCTCTCGTCAGCGCCAGGCTGCTCGGCTCGCCACGAGCTCGGCCCGCTGGCCGATCATCTGGTCGGCCGTCGTCCATCGCCGTGACGCCGAACGCGATCGTCTGCCGCGGGACGATCTGGAACCGGAAGTAGTTCGGCAGCGGAGCGCGCGGTCGGGAACAGGACGCTGTTGGCGGCCGCCGCAGGCGGACGACGACCTCCGTGGCACGTCACGGGAAGGCACTTGCCGGTGCGGATGTAGAACGGGACGCCCTGCCACCGCCACGACTCGATGCGGAGCCGGACCGCGGCGAACGTCTCGACCTGCGAATCGGCGGCGACGCCGCGCTCCTGGCGGTAGCCGCGGAATTGTCCGCGAACGACGTCCGCGGCCTCCAGAGCGCGGGAATGGCCTTCAGGACCTTCACCTTTTCGTCCCGCAGGCGACTCGCTGTCCATTCTCGCCGGCGGCTCCATCGCGAGATTGCTCAGCAGCTGGAACAGGTGGTTCTGGACGACGTCGCGGATCGCGCCGGTTGCGTCGTAGAAGCGCGCCGCGGCCCTGGATGCCGAAGTCCTCCGCCATCGTGATCTGCACGCTCTCGACGTGGTCCGATTCCAGAAGGCCTCGAGGACCGGATTCGAGAAGCGGACGAACAGCATGTTGTGAACGGGGCGCTTTCCGAGGTAGTGGTCGATCCGGAAGATGTCGCGCTCCACGAACGCGCCGAGCAGGATCCGATTCAGGTCGCGCGCCGACGCGAGGTCCTGCCCGAAGGGCTTCTCGACGACGACGCGGGCGCCTTTCGCGCACCCCGATCGCGCCAGCTGTTCCACGACGGGCCCGAAGCAGCGGTGGCGGGATCGCCAGGTAGTGCGCCGGGTGCGCCGCGCCGCCGAGCTCACGCCGGAGCGCCTCGAAGGTCGCCGGGTCCTGGTAGTCCCCGTCGACGTAGCGAAGCAGTCCGCTCAGCTTGGCGAACGCGGCACGGTCGAGGCCCGCCGTGCTTCTCGACGCTGTCCTGCGCCCGCGCGCGCAACTGGTCGAGGGTCCAGCCGGCCTTGGCCACGCCGATGACCGGCACATCGAGGTCGCCGCGCTTGGCCATCGCCTGCAGCGACGGGAAAGATCTTCTTGTAGGCCAGATCGCCCGTCGCCCCGAAGAACACGAGCGCGTCGGAATGTGTGTCGCCCATCGTCGTCCCCGTTCTCAAGCAGTCACTTCGTGGACGGCTTTCTCCACGGTGGCCGCCGAACTGAAAGCGCATCGCCGAGAGCAGCTGGTTCTGGAAGTCCGCTTCTCCGCGCGAGCTGAAACGCGCGTAGAGCGCGGCCGTGAGCACCGGCGCCGGCACCGCCTCGTCGATCGCCGCCATGATCGTCCAGCGCCCTTCGCCGGAGTCGGACACGCGGCCGGCGAACTTCGACAGCGACGGATCCTCGAGCAGCGCGTGTGGCCGTGAGGTCCAGCAGCCACGAGGCGACGACGCTCCCGCGCCGCCACACCTCGGCCACGTCGCCGAGGTTGATGTCGTACTGGTAGTGCGCGGGTCGCGAAGCGGCGTCGTCTCGGCATCGACGGCGTGCGTCTCCTTGCCGATGTTGGCGGCGCGCAGGATGCCCATGCCCTCGGCGTAGGCCGCCATCAGGCCGTACTCGATGCCGTTGTGCACCATCTTGACGAAGTGCCCGGCCCCGTTCGGCCCGCAGTGGAGGTAGCCCTGCTCGGCGGTGCCGCTGGCCGCGTTCGCGACCGGGCGTGCGGGGGATGTCGCCGATGCCCGGCGCGAGCGACACGAAGATCGGATCGAGATGCTGGACGACCTGCCGGTTCGCCGCCGATCATCATGCAGTAGCCGCGCTCGAGGCCCCAGACGCCGCCGCTCGTCCCGACGTCCACGTAGTGGATGCCCTTCGCGGCTGAGCTCCTTCGCGCGCCGGATGTCGTCGACGTAGTGCGAATTGCCGCCGTCGATCACGATGTCGCCGTTCTCGAGCAGCGGCAGCAGATCGTTGATGCTCGCATCCACGACCGCCGGCCGGGACCATCAGCCAGACGGCGCGCGGCTTGCTGAGCTTCTGACCAGCTCGTCCAGCGACGCGGCGCCCTGCGCGCCTTCCGACGCGAGCTCCGCCACCGCCCGCCGGGATTGCGGTCGTAGACCACGCAGTGTGGCCGCCGCTTCAGGAGACGGCGCACCATGTTCGCGCCCATCCGGCCAAGACCGATCATTCCCAAGCTGCATGTGTTAGCCACTCACTTCTGAAACAACGTATGATCCGATCCGCCCGGTGCACGTCGCGCCTGTCCTGAGCTTGCGATAACGCCGGATCAGCGCGTTGGTCGAGCTGTCGTGCTCGAGCTTGGGCTCTGTCGCGCCTCTCGAGCTCGGGGAATGATCCGCTGGGCGAGCGCCTTGCCCAGTTCCACGCCCCACTGGTCGAACGAGTCGACCTGCCAGATCGTGCCCTGGGTGAAGACGCTGTGCTCGTAGAGCGCGACCAGCTTGCCGAGCGCGGCCGGCGTCAAGCCGTCGCAGCAGGAGCGTGTTCGACGGACGATTGCCCTCGAACAGTCCGATGCGGCACCAGCCAGTCGGGCGTGCCTTCGCGCCGTGACCTGCCTCGGCGGTCTTGCCGAAGGCCAGCGCCTCCGTCTGGGCGAAGACGTTGGCGAGCAGCATGTCGTGATGCTGGCCGAGCGGGTTGAGGGTCTGGGCGAAGGCGATGAAGTCGCACGGGATGAGCCGCGTCCCCTGATGGATCAGCTGATAGAAGGAGTGCTGGCCGTTGGTGCCCGGCTCGCCCCAGTAGATCGGCCCGGTGTCGTAGTCGACGGCGACGCCGTCCGAGCGTCACGTGCTTGCCGTTGCTCTCCATGGTGAGCTGCTGGAGATAGGCGGGAAAGCGCTTGAGATACTGCTGCATAGGGCAGCACGGCGACGGTCTGGGCGCCGAAGAAATTGTTGTACCAGATGCCGAGCAGCCCCATCAGCACCGGCAGGTTGCGCTCGAAGGGCGCGGTGCGGAAGTGCTCGTCCATCTCGTGGAAGCCGCCGAGCATGGCGCGGAAGTGATCCGGCCCGATGGCCAGCATGGTCGAGAGCCCGATGGCCAGATCCATCGAGTAGCGGCCGCCGACCCAATCCCAGAAGCCGAACATGTTGGCGGTGTCGATGCCGAACTTCGCCACCTCCTGCGGCATTGGTCGAAACGGCGACGAAATGCCTGGCCGTGGCCGACGCCTCGCCGTTCAGCCCGGCCAGCAGCCAGTCACGCGCGGTATGCGCGTTGGTCATGGTCTCCAGCGTGGTGAAGGTCTTGGAGGAGACGATGAACAACGTCTCCGCGGGATCGAGATCGCGCACCGCCTCGGCGAAGTCCGTGCCGTCGACGTTGGAGACGAAGCGGAAGGTCATGGCCGCGCTCGCTGTAGTGCTTCAGCGCTTCGTAGGCCATGACCGGGCCGAGATCGGAACCGCCGATGCCGATGTTGATCGACGTTGCGGATGCGCTTGCCGGTATGGCCCTTCCAGGCGCCGCCGCGCACGCGATCGGCGAAATCCGCCATCTTGTCGAGAACGGCGTGGACCTCGGGCACCACGTTCTGGCCGTCGTGCAGGATGGACGCGCCGCGCGGCGCGCGCAGCGCCACGTGAAGCACCGCGCGCTTCTCCGAGACGTTGATCTTGTCGCCGCGGAACATGGCGTCGATGCGCTCGCGCAGGCCCGACTCCTCGGGCGAGCTGGAGCAGCAGTCCCAGCGTTTCGTCGGTGATCCGGTTCTTGGAATAGTCGAAATAGATTCCGGCGGCCTCGACCGCCAGCCGCTCGCCGCGCTCGCGATCGCTTGGCGAAGAGCTGCCTGAGGTGGCACGCCTCATCTTCTGGTGGTGCTTCTTCAGCGACGCCCAGGCCGGGCGCGTGCGCAAAGCCGGTGCACGCTCATTGATTGTTCCCTTGCAGACAGTCGCTGCTCAGACGGTCAGCTCGCCTTGCGCATCGCGACGCGCTTGGAATCGATACGGGCCATCAGATCGTTCCAGGACTTGACGAAGGACGAGGCGCCCTCGTCCTGGAGCCGGGCCGCGAGCGCGTCGATGTCGATACCCGCCTTGGCGAAGCTGGCGAGAACCGTCTCGCAGTCGCCGCCGTCCGGCGCGAGCGTCTCGGCCGACCTCGCCGTGATCGGCGAAGGCCTTGAGGCGTGCCCTCCGGCATGGTGTTGACCGTGAAGGGCGCGGCGAAGCGCCTTCACGTAGAAGGCTGTCGGACGCTTTCGGGTCCTTGGTGCCGGTGCTGGCCCACAGCAGGCGCTGGGCCGGGCGCCGCCATTGGCGGCGCGCTGAAAGCGCGGCGACGCCGAGCAACTCGCGATAGGCCTTGTAGGCGCGCTGGGCGACGGCGATGCCCAGCCGGTTGGTGAGCTCAGCCGGGCACCTTGCCGGCGACCGCGACGTCCCAGCGGCTGACAAAGAGCGAGGCGACCGAGGCGACGGCCGGGTTCAGCCCTGCCGCGATCCGCCGTTCGACGCCGCGCAGGTACGCGTCGGCCGCCGCGACGTATTGCTCGCGCAGAGAACAGCAGTGTGACGTTGACCGGCACGCCGGCGAAGATCGCCGCCTCGATGGCGGGCAGTCCTTCCGGCGGTGCCGGGAATCTTGATGAAGAGGTTGGGCTTGCCAGCCGCGCTTATGGAGGTCGAGCGCGGCCGCCAGGGTGCTCGTTCGTGTCGTGGGCCAGGAGCGGCGAGACCTCGAGCGACACCCAGCCGTCCACGCCATCCGGTCCGGGCAAAGATCGGCTGGAACAGATCGGCGGCGCGCGTCAGATCCGCCAGGGCCAGGGCGAAGAACAGGTCCTCTCCCGATTTGGCCGACGGACGCCGTCCGGGAAATGTCCTCGTCGTACATGGCGCTGTTCTTGATCGCATTGTCGAAGATCGTCGGGTTCGACGTCAGCCCGGTCACCGAGAGATCGTCGATGTAGCGTTTCAGCGTGCCGCTGTTCAGCAGCTCGCGCGTGATGTTGTCGAGCCACAGGCTCTGGCCGAGGTCGTGAAGCTTCTTGGTTGGTTTCATCGTGTCACCTTCAGGCTGGATGTAAGGCGGCCGTCCGCAGCCGCGCCAAGTCATAGTCGAGCAAGATCGCCGATGCGCTCGATCGTGACGTCCGCCGGCGGCAAGGCGCTGATCACTTTCGCGTCGAGCGCATACTGGCCCTGGCGCGGCAACACGGTCGTCACGCGCGCTCCCCAGACTTTCTTGGCCGCGGTCAGGATTCGCAGCTTGTCGTCCACAAGAACGTAATGCTCGGCCGGAAAGCGCCGCTCGACGTCGTCCAGGGCCTCTTCCTTATGGATATAGATCAGCACGTCTCCGTCCGCGACCTTGGCCAGCCCTGCATGCTCGACCTTGCGCGGCTGGAAGACGACATCGCCGTCCGTCAGGATCACGGTCTTGCCCGCGCCGCGCAGCCGCTTCAGCACCGCCAGGGCGTCCGGGTAGAGCCGGTCGGCGAAAGGGTAGTCCATGAGGAAGGAGGACATCGCCAGCAGCTCGATCTCGTGCGGGTGTTCGACGCGGAAGTTCTGGAGGGCGCCGATATAGTCGCGATAGCCCAGCTCCACCATCAGATCCTCCAGGATCCTCCAATAGCGGTCGCGCGCAGCGACGCCATAGGTCCGCTCGAGATGGTCCTTCAGGTCCTGTTGGATCCCGTCATTGTCGACCAGCGTGTTGTCTACATCGACGAGGAAGACGATCGGATGAGGTGGTGTCATGCAGCCCCTTTCAGTGCATCTATGCGCTGGTGGCCCCGTTTCGGTGGCCAGGCCGGCGTCAATCGCCGCGCCTGGAAGACTTTGGCGCCGCAGATGAAGGATCAGCCGCAGTGATCCTGCAGCGCCATCCTAAACGCAAGAAGTGCGTCATGCGCGCCTGGAATGCACGCCATGCGATTGCGAAATGTGGCGTTTGTGACCGCCGCGCCAAAGGCTACTCCCGGTGGAATTCGTGCTCAAAGTTCAGCCGGTCTCGGCCGATCGCCAGCGGATCGGTCCGCAGCAACGCAGGCCGAACAGCAACGCGGCCAGCCTCGTCCGGCCGGCCGGGCCGGGATCTACAGAAGGATGCTCGGCCATTCCTCGAAGCCTCGCTTTCGGGGATGACGCTCAGTCCGCCGCAGCGGACTTCTTCGGCCCCTCGGCAGCAGGGAAGACAATTCTGTCATCAGTGCGGCAGTAGCGGTCGGCGAACATGCGGCCGACCGGATGGTACCTCTCCATGTGCACGCGCATCGCCTTGGCGTCCCACAGCTCGTCGCGGATGTGGAAGCGCAGGCCCTCGCCGATCACCAGCTGGCGGTCGTCCTTGACGTTGATGACCTGCCAGGTCTTGCACTCCATCGACCACGGCGCGTCGGCCAGGCGCGGCGGCTGATGTCGACCGAGGGCGCGAGCTTCAGGCCGAGATAGTCGGGCTCGCCGATGTCGGGCGGAAAGTCGCCGCTCGACTCGTGCATGGCGCGCGCCAGCGGCTCGTCGGTGAGGTTGACCACGAACTCGCCGGTGCGCTCGATGTTGAGCCAGGTGTCCTTGATGACGCCCGTCCGGCCGCTTGTTGACGGCGAACATGCACGAGCGGCGGATCCTCGGCGAAGACATTGAAGAAGCTGAACGGCGCGGCATTGACCACGCCGGTCGGGCCGAGCGTCGTCACCCAGGCGATGGGGCGCGGCAGCACGAAGGCCGATCAGGATCTTGTAGCGGTCGTGGTGGTTCACGTCGGAGGCGGCGTATTGCATCTCAAAATCCTCAGTTGCTCGGCTCGACCTTCACGCCGGTCGCGCTCGCTGATCAGCTTGTAGTGCTCGGGGCGGCGGTGCTTGGCGAAGTTGAAGGTGGTGTTGCGGATGTATTCGCCCAGCGCCAGGTCGCAATCGTAGGAGATGACCTCGTCCTCCTCGGTCGTCGCCTTGGCGACGATCTCGCCGGTCGGCGCCACGATCACCGAGCCGCCATGCAGCCAGAAGCCGTCTTCCTTGCCGGCCTTGGCCGTCGCCACGACCCAGATGCCGTTCTGGTAGGCCGCGGCCTGGAGCGAAGATTGTGGTGGAACACGCGCAGGTACGGCGGCTCGTGCGGCGCGTAGACGTTGTCGCTCGGCGTGTTGTAGCCCAGCACCACCATCTCGGCGCCCTTCAGCCCCATGACGCGGAACGTCTCGGGCCAGCGCCGGTCGTTGCAGATGCACTGGCCGACGATGACGTCGTCCTTGAACATCTTCCAGACGTTGAAGCCGAGGTCGCCGACCTCGAAGTACTTCTTCTCGAGATGCTGGTAGGGCGCACGTCCGGCCGGTGCTCGGCGTGGCCCGGCAGGTGGACCTTGCGGTACTTGCCGATCGATGCCGGCCGTCCGGCCCGACCAGGATCGAGGTGTTGAAGCGGCGCGGCCTGCCCTCCTCCTCCGGTGAGCTCGGCATAGCCCAGGTAGAAGCCGATGCCCTTGGGCGCGCCAGCTCGAACAGCGGCAGCGTCTCGGGGCTCGGCATCTGCGCTCTCGAAGTACTTGTCGACCTCCGTCCTGGTCCTCCATCCAGTAGCGCGGGAAGAAGGTGGTGAGCGCGAGCTCGGGAACACCACGAACTTCGAGCCGCGCAGAATCGGCCTCCTTCAGCATCTCGACCATGCCGCTTGACCACGCTCGCGCGGCTGTCGGCGAGATGGATGGCACCGAGCTGGGCGGACGGAGACTTTCAGACGACGGGACACGGCTTCGACTCTCCGGTCTAGGAACAAGCGGCTTCAGGCCCAGAACCGGCTGACATCGCCTGCAGTTCCGGCGCGGTGATCGCCCTGGTGAGCTTGGCCTGAGTCGGGCGAGATCGCAGGGGGCAGGAACTGGCCCGAGCCGCGCTCGGCGTTGAGCTTGCCGTTCTCGACCACGACGCGGCCGCGGCTCACCACGGTGACCGGCCAGCCCTTGATCTGGCGGCCTTCGTAGGGCGTGTAGCCGACATTGTCGTGCAGGTCCTTCCAGCGGATCGTCACGTCCTTGTCGGCGTCCCAGATCGCGAAGTCGGCGTCGGAGCCGACGGCGATCGTGCCCTTGCGCGGATAGAGGCCGTAGAGCTTGGCGTGGTTGGTCGAGGTGAGCGCCACGAACTGCTGCAGGCTGATGCGGCCCTTCTGCACGCCCTCGGAGAACAGCAGCGGCAGGCGCATCTCGAGGCCGGGCACGCCGTTGGCCATCTCCTTGAAGGTGGTCTTGTCGCCCTTGGGGATCTTGCCTGCTCTCGTTGAACTGGTAGGGCGCGTGGTCGGACGAGAAGGTCTGGAAGGTGCCGTCCTTCAGCGCCGCCCACACCGCCTCCTGCGCCGCCGGATCGCGCGGCGGCGGGCTGCAGCACCACATCGCGCCCTCGACGCCGGGCTTGTCCATGTCGTCGGCGGTGAGCGCGATATATTGCGGGCAGGTCTCGCCGAAGATCTTCAGCCCCTTCTTCTGCGCCTGGCGCAGGGTCTCGATCGCCTCGATCTCCGACATGTGCACGATCAGCAGCGGCGCATCGACCAGGCGCGCCAGCGAGATCGCCCGGTTGGTCGCCTCGCGCCTCGGCGACGCGGGCGTGGGCGATGGCGTGGAACTTGGGCGCGACATGGCCCTGCTCGACCAGATGGTGCGCCAGCCAGTTGATCATGTCGTGGTTCTCGGCATGCACCATGACCAGCGCGCCGTCGCGCCGCGCCAGCGCCAGGATGTCGAGCATCTGGTAGTCGCTGACCTTCATGCGCATCGTAGGTCATGTAGATCTTGAACGAGGTGTAGCCGTCCTTGATCAGCGCCGGCAGCTCCTGCCCCAGCGCCTGCGGGCTGGGATCGGTGATGATCAGGTGGAAGGCGTAGTCGATCACCGCCTTGGGCGTCGCCGCCTCGTGATAGTCCTTCACCACCTGGCGCAGCGACATGCCGCGATGCTGGGCGGCGAAGGGGATCACCGTGGTGGTGCCGCCGAACGCCGCCGAGACGGTGCCGGTGTAGAAATCGTCGGCGCACATGACGCCCATGCCGGACTTCTGCTCGATGTGGCAGTGGCTGTCGATGCCGCCCGGCAGCACGAACTTGCCGCCGGCATCGATCTCGCGCGTGGCCGTGCCCTTCACGCCGGCGCTCGAGCGCGGCGACCCTGCCGTCCTTGACCGCGATGTCGCCTTCGGTCTGGCGATCCTCGGTGACGATCTTGGCGTTGCGGACGATCAGATCGTAGTCGGCCATCGTCCCTACTCCGCCGCCAGCTTTGCGGCCGCGGCCCGACGCCGCGAGCCGGCGCTCCAGCCGCGCGATCATCGCCTCGAGCTCGGCGCGGTCGGTCGCGGTCAGCGACGAGCCCGGCGCGCGCTGCCTGCGGACTCTTGATGGCGCCGCGGCGGAACAGCACTTCCTTGCGCAGCGCCAGCCCGATCGCCGGCTGCACGCTCGTGGCGCACCAGCGGCAGGTAGATGTCGAACAGGTCCTCCGCCTCCTCCGCCTTGCCGGCGGCGAACAGCTCGTAGACCTGCACCAGCATCTCGGGCCAGGCAAAGCCGGTCATGGCGCCGTCGGCGCCGCGCCGCATCTCCTGCGGCAGGTAGAGGCCGCCATTGCCGACCAGGATCGAGACGCGCCGGCGGCCGGGCTTCTTCTCGCCCTCGCGCACGCGCGTGAGCTTAGCGAGGCCCGGCGCATCCTCGTGCTTCAGCATGACGAGCTGCTTGAAGTCGTCGACCAGGCGCTCGAACACCGACGGCGCGAGATAGACGCCCGTGGTCTGCGGATAGTCCTGGTAGACGACGGGAATGTCCGGGCCCGAGCGCCTTGAAGACCTGGGCATAGTAATTGTAGATGCCGTCGTCGCCCTTGAGCCCTGGCGGCGGCGCCACCATGACGCCGGCGGCGCCCGCGACCATGACCTCGTGCGACAGCCGCCGCACGTTCTCGAGGCCGGCATGGCTCACGCCCACGATCACCTGGCGGTCGCTGGCGCGCGGCCAATCACGCGGTTCACCACCGACGAGCGACTCGTCGGCGGTGAGCTTGTGCGCCTCGCCCATCATGCCGAGCAGGGTGAAGCCATGGACGCCGCAGCCCAGATAGAAGTCGGTCAGCGTGTCGACGCTCTGCAGGTCGAGCGCGCCCTCGTCGGTGAACGGCGTGGCGGCGATGATGTAGACGCCTTTGGCGGCTTCGCGTGAGTTTTGCGGTCATGATCCGATCATGCCAGTCTGGCTGCGCGAAGGGAAGGAACGATGAGCGCAAAACCACCCACGTCCGCCAACCTCGACCACGTCGTGGCGTGGGACGAGTCCGAACAGCGCGCACGTCTATCTCGACGAACGCCGACCTCGTGTTCAAGGGCAACGAGGTCGTCCATGTCGGGCCGGGCTACGCCGGACCGGCCGACACGACGATCGACGGCAAGGGGTTCATGGCGATCCCCGGCTTCGTCAACGTGCACAGCCATCCCTTCTCCGAGCCGGCCAACAAGGGCCTGACCGAGGAGTATGGCAGCGACAAGCTGGGCCAGAGCTCGCTCTACGAATACCTGCCGGTGTTCGGCCTCAATCCCGAGGATGCCGGCCCCTCGACCAAGGTGGCGCTGTCGGAGCTGCTGAAGAGCGGCGTCACCACCATCACCGACCTGTCGATGAGCGCGCGACGGCTGGGTCGACGACCTCGCCGCGACCGGCATCCGCGCCGTCGTCTGCCCGATGATGCGGCAGGGCGTACTGGTTCACCAAGAACGGCCACACGGTCGACTATGCCTGGGACGAGAAGGCCGGCGAGAAGGCCTTCGAGGCGTCGATGAAGACCATCGACGCGGCGCTGAAGCATCCGAGCGGCCGCATCTGCGGCATGGTCGGCCCGGCGCAGATCGACACCTGCACGCGAGGGCTTCTTCAAGGAGGCGCTGCAGGAAGCCAAGAAGCGCGGCATCCCGATGCAGACCCATGCCTGCCAGGCCGTCGTCGAGTTCCACGAGATGGTGCATCGCCACGGCAAGACGCCGATCGAATGGCTCGAGTCGATCGGCGTGCTGGGACCCGACCTGATGATCGGCCACGGCATCTTCCTCAACGACCATCCGCAGATCCATTATCCGCACGCCAACGACTTCGAGCATGCTGCGCGACTCCGGCGCGGCGGTGGCGCATTGCCCGACCGTGTTCGCGCGCCGCGGCATGGTGATGAACTCGATCGGCCGCTACATGAATGCCGGCATCACGGTCGGCATCGGCACCGACACCTTCCCGCACAACATGGTCGATGAGATCCGGCTGGCCTGCTACGCTCGCGCGCGTCTTCACCGGCAACTACAAGATGGGCACGACGCGGCACGCCTTCGAGGCGGCGACCGATCGGCGGCGCCAAGATCCTGCGCCGGCCCGACCTCGGACGCCTGGCGCCGGGCAGCAAGGCCGACTTCTCGCTGGTCGACATGAGCCATCCCTACATGCAGCCGGCGCACGAGCCGGTGCGCAGCCTGATCTACTCGGCGAGCGAGCGCGCCATCCGCCACGTCTATGTCGACGGCACGCAGGTGGTGAAGGACGGCAAGGTGCTGACCGTCGATGTCGAGGCCGCGACCGCCGGCCTGATCGAGGGCCAGCGCAAGCGGCTCGAGACCGTCGAGCCAGCGCGACTGGGCCGGCCGCGACGGCCGACGGCCTGGCGCCGCCGGTCTAATCAGGACGCAGGAGCGCCTGCCCCAGTCGCCCGTCGATTGAGCCGGCCGCTGGACCCCGCCCCGTCACCGCAGGGATGCCCGGCGGTCGTCGAATATTCGAAGTGCAGCGGCGTCTCGGGATGGACCAGCGCATAGGCCGAGCGCGCCGCGATGGCGGCCTCGGCGAAGCCGGTCGAGGATCAGCTTCAGCTTGCCGGGATAGGTCGACGACGTCGCCGATGGCGAAGATGCCGGCCTTGCTGGTGGCGCACGGTCGCGGCGTCGACGGCGATCTGGTTGTGCTCCAGCGCCGAGGCCCCACGTCGGCGATCGGCCCGGAGCGACATCGACAGGCCGAAGAACGAGCAGCAGCACGTCGGCCTCGATGCGCGCTTCTGGCGCCGTCGAGCGTGGCGACGGTCACCGCCGTCAGCTGGCCATCGGCGCCTTCGAGGCGCTGCGAGCTGATAGGGCACCACGAGATCGATCTTGCCACTGCCTTGGCCAGCGCCTTGAGCCGCGCCTCGCTCTCGGGCGCGGCGCGGAACTTGTCGCGGCGGTGGATCACCGACGACGCGTGCCGCGATCTCGGCCAGCGACAGCGCCCAGTCGACCGCGCAGTGTCGCCGCCGCCGGCGATCACCACCCGCTTGCCGCGGAAGTCCTCGCGCTGCGTGACGTAGTAGAAGACGCTCTTGCCCTCGTAACGCCTCGATGCCGGCCAGCGGCGGGCGGTTGGGGCCGAAGGCGCCGACGCCGGCGGCGACGATCACCGCCTTGCGCCTGCATCACGCGTGCCCTTCGATGTCGTGACGCTGCCAGAAGCCGCCGCTCAGCGGCCTCGAGCGCCTGGACCTGCTCGCCGAGGTGATAGACCGGGCTGGAACGGCGCCGCCTGCGCCTTCAGCCGCACCACCAGCTCGGCCGCCTCGATGCGCGGAAAGCCCGGGATGTCGTAGATCGGCTTCTCCGGATAGAGCGCCGTGCACTGGCCGCCGGCGTCGTCGAGCACGTCGACGACATGGCAATGCAGCCGCACCATGCCGCATTCGAACACGGCGAACAGGCACCGACCGGGCCCGCGCCTACGATGACGACGTCGGTCTGGTGCCGTATGTCCGCAGGCATGGCTCATGGCGCACCAAGGTGGCGATGAGAAGACCACCAATCAAGCCCTCCGGCCGAGCAGGACCGGGGGCCGAAATTGGTAGCTGGGGGCGGACTTGAACCGCCGACCCCGGCATTATGAGTGCCGTGCTCTAACCAGCTGAGCTACCCAGCCATGGGTGCGCGGTATTAAGGGTCAGGTGCCGCTGTCAAGAAACGCGCGAAAGTCCCTATTTCTCGCGCATTGCGCACGTCCCACAGGCGCACGAGATAGCCGTCGGGGTCGGCGGCTCATTTCCACAACCCCGAAGGATTTGCGACCCGTGGCTGAAGGCAACGCCTCGCGCCGACCCATTCCGCGAAAGGTCGCATCACGACGTCGTCCACCTGAAACCACAGCGCAATGCCGTTCGGCACGACATCCGCCTTTTCCTGCAGGAAGATCGCGAAAGCCTTCGCCGTCCTGCAGCGCACCAGAAAACCAGCGCTCCGGGCACTTCGAATTCGACCTTCAAGCCGAGCGTGGTGATGTACAGGCACGCGAACGGTCGAGATTGCTGACCGGCGAGTTGAGATGGTCGAACTTCATCATGACGCGAAGCGCCCCTGATGAACCACTCCCCGAGCCGCGTACCCGTTGGCGGCGTCATAGACGACACACCAGACGCAGCCGGGGAGACACCCGCTTCGGGCTCGGCGAAGCTGACCCGACGGCGTGTCGGCGCCGCGCGGCGCGATCTCAGGCCGGGCGCAGGGCCTGGCTGGAGCGGACGCGGACCTGGACCGGCCTGGCGGTCTCGGCCGGCAGGTCAGGCGCCGAGCCAGTTCACGTCGTAGAGCGCGATCTCGCTGATGGCGAGCGCCGATGCGCGCGGAACCCGACGACGACGCGGCGGCGCCGCGGGCTCCAAGCCGCACGACATAGAGCGGATCGTTGTCGGTGCCGTCGCGCTCGCCGCAGGCCGCGGCGCTGGCCCGACGGTGAAGCGACGTGCCGTCGTGGCGCCACGACACGCGCCCGTCATATCGACGATGTCGCCCGGCTCGATCGCCTCGGGCCGCAGCTTCGGACCACCGCGGCGTAGTCGCCGTTGGGCACGAAGCAGATGTCCTGGCTGTCGGGCTTGGCGGCCACCGGCAGGTCGAGCCGCTGCGGCCAGCGCGCGCGTCTCCGCTCTTCGGCAGGTCGCCGAGCGGGAAGCGCAGGAAGTCGAGCTGCTCGCGCGTGGTCGCGAACAGGAAATAGCTCTGGTCGCGCGCCGGGTCGGCGCGCGCGGTGCAGCTCCGGCCGCCGGCACCGTCGACCGCGCGCGCACATAGTGGCCGGTCGCCAGCGCCGTCGGCGCCGAGCTCGCGCGCGGTCTCGAGCAGGTCGCGGAACTTCACCGTCTGATTGCAGCGCGACGCAGGGGATCGGCGTCTCGCCCGCGCAGATAGCTGTCGGCGAAATCGTCGATCACCGCGGCGCGGAAGCGGCTCTCGTAGTCGAGCACGTAGTGCGGGAATGCCGAGCCGCTCGGCGACGCGCGCGCGCGTCGTGGATGTCCTGGCCCGGCGCAGCAGGCGCCCTGCGTGCCGACCGCCGCGCCGTGGTCGTAGAGCTGCAGCGTGATGCCGACGACGTCGTAGCCCGCCGCCTTCAGCAGGGCGGCGGTGACCGAGCTGATCGACGCCGCCCGACATGGCGACGACCACGCGGGTGTCGCCGGGCAGCTGTCAAATCCGGAGAATTACGGGCCATGGCAGAGACTATAAGGCCCGACGATGCCACGACCCGCCAGACGTCGCCCCAGCAGTCGTCAGTTGTTCTGATCGTTCGTCTGGTAGTTATGGCTGAGCTGGTAGTTAGTGTTGCTGATAGTTCGGTTGGGCTGGTAGTAGCCGCGTTGGGCTGATAGCTGTTGTTGTTCTGATAGCCGGAGTTGGGCTGATGGCTGTTTGTTGTTCATGATAGCCCGAGTTGGGCTGGTAGTAGCGAGTTGGAGCTGGTAGTTTGCATTGTATTGTCCGTTGTATCGATTACCGGTCTGATCCGGCGCGGCTGTTGTCGCGGACAGCCTTGTGCCGCTGCGATCGGTCACGATCTGGACGCGATCACACCGAAGCTGCACGTCGCCATCGTCGCGCTGCGCGATCACGACATTTGGCCATCATCGTCCTTCTGGACGGTGACTTCCGATGCCCCGGCCGGATCACCGTTGCGATCGATCGCCATTGCCAGCGATGGCGCCGCCGACTGCGCCCAGAAAGGCCGCCCAGTAGCGCCCCACCGCCGAATGGCTGATGGAACCGCCGAGAACGGCGCATCCACCTAGAAGGCCGGCGCCTCCCCCGAGCAACGTCCCATTGCTGACCCCCGACTGGCTGCCGCCCGAGATCCTGGCTTCCTGAATCGGAACGACGCGACCCGTTTCACCCGTATAGGCAGTGGTGCCCGACGTACGAACAACGCAGGCTGCTGAGCACCGCACTATCGCAGGCTGCGAGGCCGCAATCAGCAACAACGGCAAGAATGAAATCCGGACCCACTTCGCGACCATTAGATGCCCTCCGACATATGGGCGCCCTTTTCGTCTGAATTGGGGCGTTTATGCCATTAAATCAATCCGTTCCTCGATCAGGCCGCCTACCATGGATGGCCTCGAGGATCTTCTCGTTGAACAGGCTGGATCGTCGTCGAAGCTGCCAGCGCCAGCACCCATTTATGAAGGTCGGTGAAGCGCAATTACGTTATCGACGTCAGGGTGAGCCTCTTCGAGCTCAATGGCGATGTCGCGCACATCGGAGTCCAGCGCAATTTGGGCATCGCCTTCTCCCTGCGCTGTCGACCACGCGTGATGTTGTGTTCGCCCGCAGCGTTCAAATCGCTCACCGACACGCCCGCCAACGCCTCTCGAATGCCGCGGTCCATACGCCGTTCGGCAAGGCTTGAAGCGTCTCCAGTGCCTCGGCCGCGGCATTGATCTCATCACGATCGTCCCCGGCGATCGCCGCCTCAACCGAGCGAGCGCCGTCAAGAGCGACACCCTCCCCGCCTCCGACAGCAACGCACTGTCGCGGCCAATGCCGCCTCCAGCGCCAGCAATCCCGCCTGGCCTCGACCCGTGCCTTGACCAGCAAGCGCTGAGCAATGTCATCCTCGGCATGATCGAGGCTGTCATAAATATCTCGGCCATGTCGTCGTGCGACAGGCCATAGAGGAATGACCTCGACCCGCTGAAACCACGCCAGTCGTCCGCTCCTCGGCCGACACGGTAAGCAGGCCGTCGGCATCCACGGCGAAGGTCACGCGAATGCAGGCGGCACCCGCGGTCTGTCAGCGGAATACGTGCAGTTCAAATCGCGCCAGGCTGCGGCAGTCGGGTACCATCTCTTGCTCGCCCTGCACGACATGGATCTGCCATTGCGGTCTGGCCGTCCTGGTAGGTGGTGAATTTCACTGCGCGGGGCGGACCCGGAACCGGTGTGTTGCGGGGCTGATCTTCTCGACGATACCGCCCATCGTCTCGAGCCCCAGCGACAGCGACGTCGATCAGCAGCGTGTCGCCGCCCCCAGTCAGCGATTCAGCCTGCAAGGCTGCGCCCCAGCACCACCACCTCGTCGGGGTCGATATCGGTCAGCGGCGGCTTGCCAAAGACCTTGCCGACGCGTCCGCGCACCAATGGCACACGTGTCGAGCCGCCGACCATGACGATGCCCTGGATTCGGCCGCGCCGGCACCAGGCGTCGGCAGAACGCCGCAGGCGATGTCGAGCGTGCGCTCTGACCGGGGCGGCGATCATGGCCTCGAACTCCGACAGCGTCAGGGCATGGAGACGATGGCTTGCCGTCGAGCTCAAGCGCCCCGAAGTCTGGTCACGGGCGCTCAGTTGCTCCTTCATGTGGCGCGCCAGGCCCAGCGCTCGCTTGATCGCCGTTTCGTCGATCCTGATCGGCCAAGCCGTCGCGCTGGCGCTCGGCCAGCATGCGCTCGGCAATGGCGCGATCAGAAATCGTCGCCGCCAACGCCGTGTCACCACCGGTAGCAGGACCTGAAACACGCCCCTGTCCATGCGCAGCAGGGAGAAATCGAAGTGCCGCCCAGGTCATAGACCGCGTAGAGACCCTCAAACCCTTGTCCAAAGCCATAGGCCAAAGCAGCGGCCGTGGGCTCGTTGACCCAGACGCAGGACTTCCAGTCCGGCGACGCGAGAGCGGCATCGCGTGGCGGTGCGGGCAGCGTCGTCAAAATAGGCGAAAGGCACGGTGATGACGGCGCGCTCGACCAGCTTTTCAAGTGCGGCTTCGGCGCGGACGCGAAATTCCCGGGATTTCAGCGGAGATCTCGACCGGAGAACAGGCGCGCCCGCCAATACGCAATTTCACCATGTCGGTTTCGCACGCGGCTCACTCGTACGGCAGCACGCCGGCCACGACGCAGAACATCTTCCGCGTCCCATCAAGCGCTTGATCAGACTCACAACCCGTGTGGGCTCGGTCACCAGCAGCTCGCGTGCGGCGGCACCCACCAGCACGCGGCCGTCCTCGGCATAGGCCACGATCGAGGGCACCAGCGCATGGCCGGTCTCGTCGTGCAGCACGCCATTACACCCTCGCGGGCGATGGCGACCACGGTTGGTGATTACAAAGATCGATGCCGACCGCCAGCGTGCCCTCGCCTGCATGGGGCAGCGGCGTCTCGCCCGGCTCGTGAATCTCCAGCAACATATTGCCGATCCGCTCGAGGGTAATGCGGCGCGGCGCGCGTCTCCTCGAGAACTTGGCGAAGAAGCGAAAGCGCAGGAGGCCGTTCGCCGCGCTGATCATCCGCGAACGACCTTGGAGAGACTCGGCGAGGCCGGCGGTCGCTTCCGGCGCCGGCGCTGGGCCTGTCCGGCGAGCTTCTCGATGGCCTGGTCGCATGCTGGTGGCGTCGCCATCAGCGCCTCGCGCGCTTCCATGAACAGCTTCCATCAACAGGTCAGGATCGTCGCACCGTCTTCATCCGTCGGAGACTCGGCATCTCCACGGCCGCAATTGAGGCTGAGGGCAGATAGGCCGCGCGGCAGCGGCGGGTCGGCTTCAGAGCCTCAGCCAGTAGGCGTCGTTGGGAGCGCGACGGCCTGGCGGTCCGCAGGCGCGCGCGCCGCTGGGAAAGCGGTGGCGAAGCGTCGGGATGGATGGCGCGCTGGAAACCGAGATAGCGCTTCTCGACGATGTCGCCATCGACGTCGGGTGCCACGGCCCGACTGGCCGGCGAAATAGACCCGGTCAAGCTGTCCGGGGGCTGGATGTCGAGCGCCGCGTGCGGCAGAACAGCGCCTGCGCCGTCACCGGCCTGCAGGGCCAGCACGAAAACAAGACCAGCGCGCGCGGCGCATCGTCCTTGCAGCGACGTCAGTTTGCGACATCAGGCGTGGAAGGATTCGCCGCAGCCGCAGCGGCCCTTCTCGTTGAGGTTCGTGAGAACGAAGCCGGACTGCGAACTTCTCCTCGACGTAGTCCATCTCGGTGCCGAGGCAGGAACAGCGACGGCCTCGGGGTCGATCAGGACCGTGACGCCATCCCGGCTGCACCGACCTCGTCCATCGGGCCCTGCTCGTCGGCATACTCGAGCGTATGGCTGACAGGCCTGAGCAGCCCTTGGTACGCACGCCGATGCGGATGCCGGCCGGTCTCGGCTTGCCGCGCTTGCTCGGTCAGGGCCTTCACCGCGCTCGACCGCCGCCGAGGTGAGGTTGATCGCCCGCCGGCCGCGGGCGCAGGCTGCGCTTCGGCCTGACGTCTGGCTGGCGCCGCCGCGGCGGCGCGCCGGGTATGTTGGTGCCGGTATCCGTGCTCGCGGCCGCTTCACTCCGCGCCTTGCTCGTGCCGGCTTGCCGTGCTTCTCGCCGGCCATCTTGGCTCGTGGTCCGCGTCCGCCGCGATCGCATCCTCGGCCAGCACCGAGCAGTGGATCTTGACCGGCGGCAGCGACGAGCTGCTGCGACGATCTGGGTGTTCTTGATCGCTCGCCGCCTCGTCGAGCGTCTTGCCCTTGACCCATCTCGGTCACCAGCGAGCTCGACGCGATCGCCGAGCCGCAGCCGAAGGTCTTGAACTTGGCGTCCTCGATGATGCCGTCGTCGCTGACCTTGATCTGCAGCTTCATGACGTCGCCGCAGGCGGGCGCGCCGACCAGGCCGGTGCCGACATCTCGGATCGTTCTTGTCGAGCGCCCGACGTTGCGCGGGTTCTCGTAGTGATCGATGCAGCTTTTCGCTGTACGCCATGATGCTCTCCTCGATCTTCCGCGAGCTTCGCGACGGCGCCTCAATGGCCGCCCATTTGATCGATTTGATGTCGATGCCCTCCTGGGCCATCTCCCAGAGCGGCTACAGCTCGCGCAGCTTGCTGCACCGCCTTGACCACCATGCGTCGATCGACGTAGTCGACCTCGTCCTCGGTCGTTGAAGCGGCCGAGGCCGAAGCGGATCGAGGTGTGCGCCAGTTCCTCCTCGACGCCCAGCGCGCGCAGCACGTAGGACGGCTCGCAGCGAGGCCGAGGTGCAGGCCGAGCCCGACGACACGCGACGGTCCTTGATGCCCATCATCAGCGCCTCGCCCTCGACATAGGCGAAGCTGATGTTGAGGTTGCCCGGGCAGGCGGTGCTCCAGGTCGCCGTTGAGGTAGACACTCCGGCAGCCGCTCGATGCATGCCGTTGATGCAGCTGGTCGCGCAGCGCCATGCAGGCGCTTGCGCCTCGGTCGCCATCTCGCGCTCGCGCGATCGCGCGCGGCCTCGCCGAGGCCGACGACAGAGCGGCGTCGGCAGCGTGCCCGAGCGCATGCCGCGCTCCTGGCCGCCGCCGTGGATCATCGCCGCCGAGCCGCACGCGCGGCTTGCGCCGGACATAGAGCGCGCCGATGCCCTTGGGCCCGTAGATCTTGTGGCCGGAGATGCGACATCAGGTCGATCTTCATCGCCGTCGACGTCGAGCGGGATCTTGCCGACGCGCCTGGGCCGCGTCGGTGTGGAAGAGCGCGCCGCGTTGCGCGGCAGATCGCGCCGATCTCGGCCAGCGGCTGGATCACGCCGATCTCGTTGTTGGCCGCCATGATCGAGACGAGCGCGGTCTTGGTCGGTGATCGCCGCTTGCAGCCTGCTCGAGATCGATCAGGCCGTTCGGCTGCGACCGGCAGATAGGTGACGGTGAAGCCCTCCTGCTCGAGATGGCGGCAGGTGTCGAGCACGCACTTGTGCTCGGTCACGCAGGTGATGATGATGGTTCTTCTTGTCCTTGTAGAACCGCGCCACGCCCTTGAGCGCGAGGTTGTTCGACTCGGTCGCGCCCGAGGTGAACGACGATCTCGCGCGGGTCGGCGCCGATCATGGCGCGCGACCTGCTGCGCGCGCCTTCTCCACCGCCTTCTTCGGCTTCCCAGCCGAAGGCTGTGGCTGCGCGAGTGCGGGTTGCCGAACTTGCTCGGTGAAGTACGGCAGCATCGCCTCGAGCACGCGCGGGTCGCATCGGCGTCGTCGCCTGATAGTCGAGATAGATCGGCGTCGTTGCCGGACTTGGGTGATGGCGTTCATACTAACCCTTGAAAACTCTACGCTGCCCGCGCCTGCGAAAATCGAGTGCGTTACTCCGGACCTTATAGGTCCTGCCACGCCGCGATCAAGCGCTCAATGTCCTGTTGCGTACTGTTCCAGCCGAGGCTGATGCGAATGGCAGCCGCTTCAGCTTCACCAGGGTCGACGCCCATCGCTGAAAGCACCGCCGAGCGCTGGACCTTGCCCGAAGAACAGGCGGGGCCAGCACTCACGCCGACGCCGGCGAGGTCGAGCGCCACATGACCTGGGTCTCGGCACGCACCACTCGGCACGTGGAGATGCAAATCGTATTGCATAGGCGGAGCGCACCCGCACCGTGGATGCGCGCGTCGAGCGCAATCGCCAGCAGCGCGGCCTCCAGCGGTCGCGCAGGCCACGCCTGTGAGGCCAGCCTCCGCGGCAGCGACGCCAAACCCGGCAATCCCCGCCATTCTCGGTTCCGGCGCGCCGGTTCGATTCCTGCCCGCCACCCCGCCGATCACCGCTGAAATGAGTGCCGCCGCGGATAACCGGGGCACCGACGCCCGTCGGTCCGCCCAATTTATGAGGCCGAAGGCTCATGTAATCGACGCCGAGACCATGCAGATCGACTGGCATCTTGCCGGCCGCCTGCACCGCATCACGCAATGCACCAAAGCCCCGCCGTCCGCGCCAACCGCGACCTCAGCGACCGGCTGGATCACGCCGGTTTCGTTGTTGGCCAGCATGACCGAAGCCAGGAGAACCCGACGATGTCGTCAGAAGACGTAGCGCCGCCAGATCGACAATGCCGTTGCGGTCGACGGGGATCGTCACCCGCACACAACGGCCCCGCAGCTTTGTCGTATCGACCGCCGACACAAGGACGCGAAAGTGCGACCGGCCCCCTTGAGAACAGGTTATTAGCTTCCCGTGCCGCCCGAGGTGAATACGATTTCGGCCAGCCGCGCGCCCGACGGGAGCCGCCACCTGTCGCCGGGCAGCATCGACGCTGGCACGAGCCGTGCGGCCCCAGCGATGGACGGAAGGCGGGTTTGCCGCCCGCGCGCAAACCGGACCATGGCGTCCAGCGCCGCCGGTACCTTGGGCTGGTGGCGTTGTGGTCGAGATAGGCCAATGGCGGCGTTGCCCCACTTTCAGCTTGCCGCAGCCATCGAGCGGACAGTCGGGGCGCCACTCATTGGCAGGCAGGGCAAAGCGCGGCGACGGCTTGCGCTCCAGAATGTCATTACCGGCTGACCGAACTCAGGAACAGGTGAATCTGGTTGCTGGCTCCTCCCACAGGTCATGGGTCAGGCATTTGCTGCCGTCGGTGTGGCAGCCAACGGTCCCCATCTCGGTGCAGCGCGTGGCCTTGATTGGCTCATCCGGCCAAAATGATCTCGAGATCCAGGTTTCCATCGAACTCCGCGCCAGCGGTAGCCGCCGCCCGGACCGCGCACGCTGCGAACCAGACCGGCCCTGCGCAGCTGGGCAACTGCTTGAATGGGAAAGCGAAATTTCCTGTCTCGTGGCGATATCCGACAATGAAACCGGTTTACCTGCGCACATGACGCGCCAGATCGACCATCGCCATGGCGGCGTACCGACCTTTGGTGCTGAGCTTCACAGAGAGCCTCCTCGTCTACAGATATCATACCAATGCCCGAGTCTTGAAAATTAAGGCATTACTAACGATATTCCGCCCCAAGCCGGGTTCTGGGAAAACCTACCGTATAACAGCAATGCGTAACC
>ERZ1370068.1126-contig-11028_pt1 | contig 28684 bp, 38 predicted proteins | sample MGYA00561227_ERZ1370068 | MGnify/ENA primary metagenome ERZ1370068 (study PRJEB38410, sample SAMEA6850437) | metagenome | study: Metagenomic assessment of the ecological functions of the soil: analysis of the soil microbiota associated with the...
GCCAAGAAGTACATCGAGGAGGGCCATTTCGGCGGCAAGGGATCCGAGGCCCACAAGGCGGCGGTGACCGGCGACACCGTCGGCGACCCGTACAAGGACACGGCGGGTCCCGCCGTGAACCCGATGATCAAGATCACCAACATCGTGGCCCTGCTGCTGCTCGCCGTGCTCGCGCACTGAGGCCAGCACGATCGCCAACGGAAAGCCCCGGTCGCAGGACCGGGGCTTTTTCTTTGCTCTCCAGACGGTCGGCATCAGAGACCGCCGCCGGTCGGCGCGCCTGGATTGCCGCTGCTGTCGCGGGCCGCTGAACTTGCCGACGTTGCCCAGGATCTGCTCGAGCACCGTCAGCTCCTTGCCCGAGGTCGGCGTGATGCGCGCCACCATGGTGATGTTCTGCGCGTCCTTCAGATCGTAGTACTTTGATGGTCTGCGACGCGGCCGGATTCGTTGAAGGTGATCTGGATGACGCTCTGCTCGGTGATCCACGGCTTGAAGGGCCCCAGTATTCCTGCCTCGCGCTGATGTAGTACCAGACGTTCGGATTGAAGGTGGCCACGGCCGACGGCGAGCCGATCAGGCGCTGGACGTCCTCGCGGCTCTGGGTGCCTGACCTCGAGCTTGTCGACCGCGCCCGGCGCCGGCGCAGAAGCCGCGATGATCGGCCGATGTTGTCGCAGGCCGCCAGCAGCGAGGCGGCGAGGGCAAGCGGCGAACGTACCGAGCGAGACTGTGCGACGCATGGACGGGTTCTTGGGTTCGTTGGAAAGAGGGTGCACAAGATGTCGTGACGGTCGTCCCGGGTCAACCGCGACGCCGCGGCAGCAGGAAGCTGGTCCGTGTTCCGTCGCAAGAAGCCCGATGACGCGTTTGCCGCCGCCGCTCTATGCGCGCGACGGCCGAGCAGGCGCGCGCGCGCCGAGCGCTGTTCGAGGCCTGCGGCATTCCCGACACGCTCGACGGCCGCTTCGATGCGCTGGCCCTGCACGCCGGCGCTGATGATCGATCGGCTGCGGCGCGAGCCCGACGGCGAGCGCGCTGGCGCAGAGCTTCTTCGACGCCATGTTCCGCCATCTCGACCTCACCCTGCGCGAAATCGGCGTGCAGGATCTGGGCGTCGGCCGGCGCATCAAGATCATGGCCGAGGGGCTGCACGGCCGGGCGCTGGCCTATCGCGAGGCCCTGGCCGGCGGGCCGACCCCGCTCGGCGAGGTCTTGCGCCGCAACGCCTATGGCGGTAGGCCGCCTGCCGACGCCGAGGCGGTGGCGCAGCTCGAAGCCCATGTCCGCGCAGTATGCCGGCACGGCTTGACGGCGACGCCTCGCAACGACTTGATAAAGTAGATTAGGAAAATGTCTCAAGCTAGCTGATAAAAACAAAAATCAGAAATCGAACGAATCGTCGATCTCGACCGCATGGGGGCCAACGGCACGGCCGCTGGATATCGTCGCCAGCGATGGCGAGCGCGCAGCGCTGGCCAAGCGCTTCGGCTTTCTCTGAGCCTGCCGGCCTTTGCCGCCCGCGTGACCGTCGATCGCCGCATCGGGCGGCCAGATCGTGGTCGAGGGCCGGTTGCGCGGCAAGATCGTGCAGGCCTGCGTTTTGACCCTGGATCCGGTGACGCAGGATCTCGACGACGCCTTCCGCATCGTCTTCAAGAAGGACCTGGCGGACGAGCGCGACCCGGAAAGCGGCGAGGCGGTGCTGAGCGCCCAGGCCGACGCGCCCGAGCCGCTGTCGGGAAATCTGCTCGATGTCGGCGAAATCGTCGCCGAGCAGCTCTCCCTGGCGGCCGATCCCTATCCGCGGCGGCCCGGCGCGCGAAGCTGGAAGACGTCCTGCCAAAGCCCCGACGGCGGGCCGACGAGGCCGCCCGAGCAGCGCCGGCATCCTTTGCCGGGCTGGCGGCGCTCAGAGACAAGCCGCGCCGCGGCCGCTAAATTGTTGCGGTGGTGGGACGTTTTGGCTAGAGAAGCCGCCCGCCGCGCCGCTAGAGCGCGGCCGCAGCTTTTGGGGCCAGGCGGTCGAGCGCCGCCCCGTCGTGGAGATCGTCATGGCGGTTCCCAAGAAGAAGGTTTCGAAGTCCCGCCGCAACATGCGCCGGTCCCATCACGCGCTGCCGTCGATGGCCTATGTCGAGTGCAAGAATTGCGGCGAGCTGAAGCGGCCGCACATGGTGTGCTCGCACTGCGGCTACTACCGCGAGGACATGCCGGTCCTGGCCGACAGCGCGTCGGCCGAGAAGTAAGCCGCAGCGCGCCGCCGGCGATGCGCTGGCACCCGACAGGCGGAGCATCCCGGTGAGCGCGGGCAAGATCGTCCTGGCGCTCGACGGCATGGGCGGCGATCACGCGCCCGACGTCGTCGTCAACGGCGCCGATATCGCGCGCGAGCGCTATCCCGGCACGTCGTTCCTGCTGTTCGGCGATCCGGCGCGGCTGAAGCCGCTGGTCGACAAGCGCAAGGGCCTGGCCAAGGTGCTCGAGATCGTGCCGGCCGAGGATGCGGTGCTGCGCCGACGACAAGCCGTCCTTCGCGCTGCGCCGCCGCCGCAAGTCGAGCATGTGGCTGGCCGTCGACGCGGCGGCGCCAGGGCCGCGCCGACACCGTCGTGTCGGCCGGCAACACCGGCGCGCTGCTCGCCATCTCGATGTTCGCCATGCGCATGGTCGAAGGCGCGCACCGGCCGGCGCTCGCCTCGTTCCTGCCGACGGCGCGCGGCGAGACGGTGATGCTCGATCTCGGCGCCAACCTCGAATGCGACGCCGACAATCTCGCCGAGTTCGCCGTCATGGGCAGCGTCTTCGCCCAGGTCCTGCTCGGCCTCGACCGGCCCAAGGTCGGCGCTGCTGAATGTCGGCTCCGAGGAGCTCAAGGGCCACGAGGAGCTGCGCCAGGCGGCCGGCTGGCTGCGCCGCGAGGGCTCGCCGATCGACTTCCACGGCTTCGTCGAGGGCAACGACATCGGCGCCGGCATGATCGACGTCGTGGTGACCGACGGCTTCACCGGCAACGTCGCGCTGAAGTCGATCGAGGGCACGGCCAAGCTCTACACCCAGTTCGTGCGCGATGCCTTCCGGACCTCGACCTTCGCCAAGATCGGCTACCTGTTCGCCGCCGGCGCCTGGATCAAGCTGCGCAAGCGGGTCGATCCGCGGCGCTACAATGGCGGCGTGTTCCTCGGCCTCGACGGCGTCTGCGTGAAGAGCCACGGCGGCACCGACGCGCTGGGCTTCGCCTACGCCATCGGCGTGGCGGTCGATCTGGTCCGCTACGAATACAAGAACAAGCTCGTCGAGGGCCTGGCCAAGCTGCGCCAGGTGACGTCGGCCGCCGAGGCGCCGCCGACGCCGGCGCTGCAGGCAAGCGGAGGAGCCGAGTGATCCGTTCCGTCGTTCAGGGCTGCGGCGCCTATCTGCCGGACAGGGTCGTCACCAACGACGAACTGGCCAAGAAAGTGGACACCTCCGGACGAGTGGATCCAGCAGCGCACCGGCATCAAGCAGCGCCATATCGCGGCCGACGGCGAGTTCACCTCGCATCTGGCCATCAAGGCCGCGGAGCGCGCGCTCGCCCATGCCGGCCTGAAGGCGTCCGATCTCGACCTCATCGTGCTGGCGACGGCGACGCCCGACGAGACGTTTCCCGCCACCGCGACGCGCGTGCAGGCAGGCCGCTCGGCATGACCAAGGGCGCGGCCTTCGACGTGCAGGCGGTGTGCGCCGGCTTCGTCTACGGCGTGTCGGTGGCCGACAGCATGATCAAGAGCGGCGTTGCCTCGACGGCGCTGGTGATCGGCGCGGAGACCTTCTCGCGCATCCTCGACTGGAACGACCGCGGCACCTGCGTGCTGTTCGGCGACGGCGCCGGCGCCGTCGTGCTGCACGGCGAGCAGGGCAAGGGCACCTCGGCCGATCGCGGCGTGCTCGCCAATGCGCTGCACTCCGACGGCCGCCAGCACGACATCCTCTACGTCGACGGCGGGCCGTCCTCGACCCAGACCGACCGGCTATCCTGCGCATGGAAGGCAAGGAGGTCTTCAAGCACGCGGTGGTCAACATGGCCGCGGTGGTCGGCGAGGTCCTCGACAAGGCCGGGCTTACGGCCCAAGGACATCGACTGGCTGGTGCCGCACCAGGCCAACAAGCGCATCATCGACGGCACCGGCCGCAAGCTCGGCCTGCCGCCGGAGCGCGTGGTGATCACGGTCGACCAGCACGCCAACACCTCGGCCGCCTCGATCCCGCTGGCGCTCGATGCGCGCGGTCAAGCGACGGCCGCATCAAAAGGGCGATCTGCTGCTGCTGGAAGGCATCGGCGGCGGCCTCGCCTGGGGCGCCTCGCTCGTCCGCTGGTAGCAACCGGACGATTGAAACAAATCCGTCCGCAACGGAACGGGAACAGACGGCGATTCAAGGCCAGCCTCTATCCTACTGATATTGACCGCTTTCCAACCTTAGAGTAAGGATTAACTGGGGGAAGGAAGGGTACCGGATGGAAGGCCGGACTATCACGCGTGCCGATCTGAGCGAGTCGGTGTTCCAGGAAGTGGGACTGTCTCGCAACGAATCGAGCGATCTCGTGGAGACGATTCTCTCCGAAGTCGTCGAGGCACTGGCGCGTGGCGAGATCGGTGAAGATCTCGTCGTTCGGGAGCTTCACGGTTCGCGACAAGGGCCAACGCGTGGGCCGCAATCCGAAGACGGGGCAGGAGGTTCCGATCCTGCCGCGCCGCGTACTTCGTCTTTCGAGCGTCGAACGTCCTGAAATCTTTGATCAACGGGGCGCCCGGCGAGAACAAGGGGTAGTTGGGGAATATGTGGGGGTCTAGTCATGGCCGTATCGGTTCAGACCGCCGAAAGGCGGATTGAGAAGTCGGCGCAGGCGTTTCGCACCATCAGCGAAGTCGCGACCGAGCTCGACGTGCCGCAGCACGTGCTGCGGTTCTGGGAAAGCAAGTTCAGCCAGGTCCGTCCGCTCAAGCGCGGCGGCGGCCGGCGTTACTACCGGCCGGAGGACATCGATCTTCTGCGCCGCATCCGCACGCTGCTCTACGAGGACGGCTACACCATCAAGGGCGTGCAGCGCCTTCTTGAAGGAGGGCCGTGGACGCCTGCCGCAGCAGCAGCGGCTCGATCTGGCGGCGGAAAGCGCGCTCGAGAGCCTGCGCATCGTGTCGGCCCGCGCCGAGGCGATGACCGGCGGCAACGCGCCAGCCGCTGCCGCGCACCGGCCCGCAGCCGTCGACCACGACGCCGCGCGCCGCCATGCTCGACCTGCACAAGCGCCGCGAGATCGAAACGGTGCTCGAGGACCTCGAGCAGGCGCTGACGCAGCTGCGCAGCACGCTGAAGGCCAGCAACTGACCAGGTCTCGCGGATCGCCGCCGGGGGCGGCGATCTCGAGGAGCTTGGCGCGTTGGCTTCGAGACAGCCACCAGATCGGGTGGACGTCGCAAGAAACGGCGGCAACCACCTGATTTTCTTGGTTTTTCGCCGAACGAGGCGTATCCTGTTCGGCGAGGGGACGCTGTCACCGGCATCGTCAGAGGGGACGCCGCCGTGTTTGCTGATCGCCGATATCGCGCGCCATCGAGGCGCGGTCGTTCGACGTCTTTGCGTTGAACGACAATGAGTTGGAAGGCGATCTTCCGACTCTGCCTGAGCTCCTTTACCTGCGCCGCGGGCTCGCCCAGCCGGGCGGCAAGCTGCCGCTGTTCGACCTCGACGGCCAGGATGTCGACGCCGCCATCGTGCGGCCGCTGCCTCGACCGCGGCTGGGCCGAGCCGTGGTTCAACAATCCGCTGAAGCCCGACTGGCTGGTCTGCAAGCTCACCGAGGCAGGGTCGGCGGCTGGCGGCGGCGCCGTAACCATCCAGGTCACGCCGGCTGCCGCGACCAGCAGCAGGGCGCGCGAGCAGGAACGGCGCGCCGGGCAGCCAGTCGATCAAGTCAGGCGAAGGTCGCGGTGAAAATGCCGGGTCCGATCAGCCCGGCGACGCTGCGCGAGCGAACTGTTGGCGCCCTGCAGCTGGCCCTGCTCCGACGGGCTCACCCGGCGGCTCATCATGTCCATGGAGCGACGGGCCCGACGACGCCCCACAGCGCCATCACCGGCACGCCGAGCCAGAACCACGGGCCGGTGGGCGCCAGGCCATAGATCGCCATGCCGAGGCTGCCGCACAGCAAGCCGGCGATCAGCGCGCGTCGCGTGCCGAGCCGCTCCACGGCCGGGCCGACCACCAGGCCCTGCACGAGCGCGGTGCAGACGCCGACGAAGGCGAGCGTGAGGCCGACCGTCGTCTCGCCCCAGCCATAGCGGTAGGCGGCGTAGAGCACGAACACCGACGGCAGCGACCTGATGGGCGACGTTGACGATGAAGTCGATCGTCGCCAGGCCCAGCAGCTGGCGGTGCGAGCGCGAGCAGCCTGAGCGAGCCCACGGGATTGGCGCGCTTCCAGGCGAAGCGCCATGCGCCGCTCCGGCGGCAGCGATCCGGGCAGCACGAACCAGCCGAACGCGGCATTGGCCAGGCAGGCCGCGGCCGACACCCAGAACGGCAGGCGCGGATCGAGCCCGCCCAGCAGGCCGCCGAGCGCCGGCCCGAGCACGAAGCCCAGGCCGAAGCGCCATGCCGACGATGCCGAACGCCTTGGCGCGGCTCGTCGGGCGGCGTGACGTCGGCGATGTAGGCGAAGGCGGTGCTGATGGTGGCCGCGGTGATGCCGGAGATGATGCGGCCGACGAACAGCAGGCGTGAGCGAGGGCGCCACCGCCATGAAGATGTAGTCGAGGCCGAGCCCGAGGCAGGAGATCAGGATCACCGGCCGGCGGCCGTAGCGGTCCGACAGCGCGCCCAGCAGCGGCGAGCAGAGGAACTGCATCAGCGCCCACGACGGTGGCGAACAGGCCGAACATCTCGGCCGCGCCTGCCGTGTCGCCGCCCATGAAGCCCAGCACGATGGTCGGCAGCACCGGGATCATCACGCCCAGCGCCAGCACGTCGAGCGTCACCGTGCAGAAGATGAAGGCAAGCGCGCGCCGGGCGTTCATTGCGACGTCGTCTGTGGGGGGAAGAAATGGTCGGGGCGACAGGATTTGAACCTGCGACCCCCAGTCCCCCAGACTGATGCGCTAGCACAGGCTGCGCTACGCCCCGACCGGATGCCGCGGCACGCCGCGGCAGGGGGCTTTAGCGCGAATGGCAGCGATGCCGCAAGCCGGCTTGCACCGCCAGCCGGACGAGGCCGATACAGGCGCCATGACGAAGTGCCGCCGCCGACCTGCGATGGCCAGCCGCGTGCTGGTCTTTTCCTCGATCGGCCACGCGCTGATGCACATGATGACCGCCTTCTATGCGGTGATCGTGCTGACGCTCGCCGTCGCCTGGGACCTGCCGCCCGAGAGCCTGCTCGAGCTCTATGCGCCGGCGGCGGTCCTGCTCGGCGTCATGTCGCTGCCGGCCGGCTGGGCGTCGGACCGCTTCGGCGCGCCGCTGATGATGGTGGTGATGTTCGCCGGCCTCGGCCTGTCGTCGATCGCCTGCGGCCTGGTGGCCGAACGGCGACACGCTCGCGCTCGTCGCTGGCGCTCTGCGGCCTCGGCATCTTCGGCGCCATCTACCACTCGGCCGGCATCGGCTGGATCATCCGCACCGCCGAGAGCAGGGCCACGCCATGGGCGTGAACGGCCTGTGGGGCAGCGCCGGGCCTCGCGCTCTACGGCGTCGTGCCGGGCGTGCTGATCACGCTCGCCTCGTGGCGCGCGGCCTTCATCGTGCCGGGCATCGTCTGCCTTGTCGTCGGCGCGGCGCTCGCCTGGCAGATCAGGCAGCGGCCGGGTCGGCGACCGGCCGATGCCGCGACGCCCGGCGTGCAGCCCGGCCGCCGCGAGTTCTGGCGCGTCTTCTCCGTGCTCTCCGTCACCATGGCGCTCGAAGGCATCATCTGGTCAGGCGGTGATGTTCGGCGCGGCGCTGGTGTTCGAGACCAGGCTGGCCGACGACATCGCCCGCCTGCGCGAGGGCCTCGCCTCGTGGGGCGTCGTCGACCCAGGCCGTGCTGTGGGTCGGCCTCGCGACGTCGATGATCTACGTCGTCTCGGGCATCGCGCAGTACGCCATGGGCCGCGCGCATCATCGACCGCTATCCGCTGAAGTCGACCTACGTCATGGCCTCGGCGCTGCAGGTCGGCGCCATGGCTGGCGCTGGCCATGGGCAACGGCTACGCTGGCGCTCGCTGGCGCCATCGCCTCGGCGGTGCTGAGCTCGGCGACCGGGCCGGTCGAGAACATCCTGATCGCGCGCTACACGCCCAGCCGCTATCACGGGCTGGGCTTCGGCGCGAAGTTCGTCGTGGCGCTCGGCGCGAGCCCGCTCGCCATCCTTGCTGATCGCCTGGGTGCGCAAGGCGACCGGCAGCCTCGAACTGTTGTTCCTGGCGCCTGGCCGCGCTGTCGGCCGTGGTCATCACTCTGGTCGCGCTGTTGCTGCCGGGCCGGCGATCGCGCCCGCGAGCGCGGCGCCGCCGCGCGCAGCGCCGGCCGAATAGCGCTTCCTACTTGGTGCCTGCGCGCCGCCTTGTAGGCCGGCCGCGCGAGACAGCGGTCGAGCCAGGCGCCGGCGTTGGGGAACGGCCCGAAGTCGAACTTGATCGGCTTGGCCCAGCTGCAGATCGAGGCGAGGTTGAGGTCGGCCACGGTGAAGCGTCGAGCCCAGCAGGTAATCGCGGCCCTGCAGCGCGCCGTTCAGCACGCCGAACGGCTTGGGCAGCGCCTTCTGCGCCTCGGCGACGGCCTCGGGCTTGCGCTTGTCGGGCGCGGTCATGAACATGTCGATCAGGACCGTGAGCAGCGGCTTCTCGACCTCGGTCATGCCCCAGAAGCTCCACTGATGGCAGAGCGCCTGGTCCTCGAGGCTTGCCGGGAAGAAGCCGTCCTTGCCGTGCTTGGCGGCGAGATAGAGGTTGATCGCCATCGATTCTGAACAGCTTGAAGTCGCCGTCGACCAGCGCCGGCACCTTGCCGTTGGGATTGATCTTGCAGATATTCGGCGCCCTTGAGGTCCTTCATCTCCATGGCGACGTGCTCGAACGGGATGCCGAGCTCGTGCACGATCCACAGCGCGCGCGCCGCGCGCGAGGCAGTGGGCCCATAGATCTTGATGGTCACTGCAAAGTCTCCCCAACCCGATCGTCGGCGACGATAGTGCAGCGCGCCGCTGCGGTCTAACTATTCCCCGAGCCCGTACTCGTTGTCCGACATAGCCGTGCCGATGGCCGAAACGCTCGGTCATCACCGTGGGCGAGATCCTTGTCCGGCCCGGCGACCCAGCCGCCCGAGCGCACGGCATATTTCTTCGCCGCCTGCGTCGCCTTCGGCTCGCTCGCCCGTCTGCAGCGCGCGGGCGGCGCCCATGACGAGCTTGCGGAACTCGACGATGCCGAGATCGGTCGGGCCGAGATGCTCCGCTGGTGCGGTCCTGGATCGGGCCCTGGCTGTCCTGGATCGCCGAGTCCTGCTCGCTGACGCCGGTGATGCCGGTGAAGGCTCGTGGCTCTTCTGCTGCTGCGCGGTCGATCAGGTAGTCGTTGCCGCGATTGCGCAGCGGCACGTAGTCGTCGTCGACCTGGCTGATGCACGCCGAAGCCGCCGTCGAACTGCGCGCGCTCGGAGTTGGTGAAGGCGCGGTCGGGCCGCCAGCTGTAGGTGTAGATCCAGCAGTTGGTGTCGCTCGACCGGCACCCAGGCCTGGCCGTAATAGACCTCGCCCGGCATCGCCGCCGGCGCGAAGGCGTGGTTGGGCATCAGGAACTGCGCGATGCGCCAGTAGAGATCGGCCGCGTCGGTCTTGCGCGCGCCGCCGATCACCAGCCCGGCGTCGTGGCCCAGGATGCTGAACTTGGGCCGCGGATCGTTGCGCATCCAGCGCACGCGGTCGTCGGGCCTCGACTGATCGCCGAGCGCCGCCGAGCGGCTGTAGATCGCCAGCGCCTCCTTCTCGTCCTTGGTCAGCACGGCATGCAGGAACGAGAAGTGCGCGCGTGTCGATGCCGCCTTCCAGGCTCTGCACCCAGTTGCAGTCCTGCCATTTCTTGGAGACGTAGCGCTGCGCCGCCGGCACCAGCCCCATCTCGAGCTGCGGCAGCTCGGGCATCGTGCTCGCGCGGGCCCCATGTAGACCCAGATCATGTCGCCCCATTCGCGCGTCGGATAGGCGAGCAGCTTGATCGTGTCCTTGTAGGAGGACTCCGGCGGCGAGGTCGGCAGGTCGACGCAGTTGCCGCTCGACGTCGAACTTCCAGCCGTGGAAGGCGCAGCGCATGCCGCAGTCCTCGTTGCGGCCGTAATAGAGATTGGCGCCGCGATGCGGGCAGTGCGGCTCGACGATGCCGACCCTGCCGTCGGTGGCGCGGAAGGCCAGCAGGTCCTCGCCCAGGATCCTGATCTTCTTGGGCGGGCCGTCGCGTTCGGGCAGCTCCTCGGACAGCAGCGCCGGCATCCAGAAGCGGCGCAGCAGCTCGCCCATCGGCGTGCCGCGGCCGCTGCTGCGTCAGAAACTCGTTGTCCGCCTGGCTCAGCATCAGTCGCCCAGTCCGTACTGCTTGCCGACATAGCCGCGCGCGATGGCCGAAGCGCTCGGTCATCACGGCGGCGAGGTCCTTGTCTGGCGCGGCGACCGCAGCCGCCGGCGCGCACGGCATAGCGGTCGGCGACGCTGCGCCGCCTTCGGCTCGTCGCCGTGCTGCAGCGCGCGCGCCGCGCCCATCAGCAGCTTGCGGAACTCGACGACGCCCACGTCGGTCGGGCCGAGATGCTCGCGCGTGCGGTCCTGGATCGGGCCCATGCTGTCCTGGATCGCGGCGTCCTGCTCGCTCACGCCCTCGATGCCGGTGAAGGTGTCGGTGCTTCTGCACCTTGCGGTCGATCAGGTAGTCGTTGCGCAGGTTGCGCAGCGGCATGTAGTCGTCGTCGACCTCGGCATGCACGTTGAAGCCGCCGTCGAACTTCGCGCGCTCGGCGTTGCTGAACGGCCGGTCGGGCTGCCAGCAGTAGGTGTAGATCCAGCACGTCACGTCGTCGACCGGCACCCAGCACTGGCCGTAGTAGATCTCGCCGGGGAAGGCGGTCGGCGTGTAGGCGTGGTTGGGCATCAGGAACTGCGAGATGCGCCAGTAGAGATCGGCCGCATCGGTCTTGCGCGCGGCGCCGATCAGCAGGCCGGCATCGTGGCCGAGCACGGTGAACTTGGGCCGCGGGTCGTTGCGTATCCAGCGGATGCGATCGTCGGGCGTCGACTGGTCGGCGATCGCGGCCTTGGCGAGATGCGCGCGCGCCGTGGCCTCGTCCTTGGTCAGCACGGCGTGCAGGAAGGAGAAGTGCGCGGTGTCGAGCGCGCCTTCGACGCTCTGCACCCAGTTGCAGTCCTGCCATTTCTTGGTGACGTAGCGGCTGCGCCGCCGGCACCAGCCCCATCTCGAGCTGCGGCAGCTCGGGCATGCGCTCGCGCGGGCCCCATGTAGACCCAGATCATGTCGCCCCATTCGCGCGTCGGATAGGCGAGCAGCTTGATCGTGTCCTTGTAGGCGGACTCCGGCGGCGAGGTCGGCAGGTCGACGCAGTTGCCGTCGACGTCGAACTTCCAGCCATGGAAGGCGCAGCGCAGTGCCGCACTCCTCGTTGCGGCCGTAATAGAGGTTGGCGCCGCGGTGCGGGCAGTGCTGCTCGACGATGCCGACCTTGCCGTCGGTGTGCGCGGAAGGCCAGCAGGTCCTCGCCCAGGATCTTGATCTTCTTGGGCGGGCCGTCGCGCTCGGGCAGCTCCTCGCGACAGCAGCGCCGGCATCCAGAAGCGGCGCAGCAGCTCGCCCATCGGCGTGCCCTTGCCGCTGCGGGTCAGGAACTCGTTGTCGGCCTGGCTCAGCTCATCAGGAAGTCGCCTTGGCCAAGAGCTTGCTCCAGATCGGCGATGATGTCGTCCACCGTTTCGATCCCGATCGACAGGCGAAGCACGTCGGGGCCGGCGCCGGCCGCGACCCGCTGCTCGTCGGAGAGCTGGCGGTGCGTCGTCGAGGCGGGATGGATGATCAGGCTCTGGCGTCGCCGATATTGGCGAGGTGCGAGAACAGCTCGACGCTGTCGACCACCTTGACGCCCACCTCGTAGCCGCCCTTGACGCCGAAGGTGAAGATCGAGCCCGCGCCCTTGGGCAGGTATTTCTTGGCGAGCGCGTGATACTTGTTCGACGGCAGGCCGGCATAGTTCACCCAGGCCACGGCCGGATGCTTCGTCGAGGTACTCGGCGACCTTCTGGGCGTTGGCGCAGTGGCGCTCCATGCGCAGCGCCAGGGTCTCGATGCCCAGCATGGTGAGCCAGGCGTTGAACGGCGCCTGGCTGGGGCCGAGGTCGCGCAGGCCCGACGGCATGGCTGTGGAAGGTGTAGGCCATGTCGCCGAAGGTCTCGAAGAAGTTCAGCCCGTGATAGGCGGGCTCGGGCCCGGCAAGGCTCGGGAACTTGCCGCTCTGGCCCAGTCGAACTTGCCCGGAGTCGACCACCGCGCCGCCCATCGAGGTGCCGGTGCCGCTCAGGAACTTGGTGGTCGAGTGCACGATCAGGTCGGCGCCGTAGTCGATCGGCTTGCAGAGCCAGGGCGTGGCCAGCGTGTTGTCGACCAGCAGCGGCACGCCGGCGGCCGTCGGCGATGCGCGCGATCGCCTCGATGTCGCTGATGACGCCGCCGGGATTGGCGCAGGCTCTCGATGAAGAACGCCTTGGTGTTGTCGGCGTCACGCGCGCGCTTGAAATTCTCCGGCTCGTCGGCATCGACGATCTTCGCCGTCCAGCCGAACTTCGGATAGGTGTTGCGCATCTGCTGCAGCGAGCCGCCATAGAGCCGCGAGGAGGCGACGATCTCCGCGCCGGGCTGCATCAGCGGGAAGAGGGCGAGCACCTGCGCGGCATGGCCGGAGGAGGCGACGGTGCAGCCGCGGCCGCCTTCCAGGGTGGCGAGCCGCGTCTCGAGCGCCGCGATTGGTCGGGTTGGTCAGCCGCGAATAGATGAAGCCCACGGTCTGCAGGTTGAACAGCGCGCGCGGCGTGGTCGGCGTCCTCGAACACGTAGGCGGTGGTCTGGTAGATCGGCAGCGCCCGCGCGCCGGTCGTCGGATCGGGGCGGCGCCGGCATGCACCGACAGGGTCTCGAAGCCGTAGGTCTTGTCGCTCACCGGAACACTCCGCTTACGAATGCGAGAACACGATGCAGGCCGGGCTGCCGACTTTGACCCGGATGCGCGTCGGCGCCAACAGCCCGTCGCGGCCGACCCGGTAGCCGACGATCGACCGGCCGTCCTGGTTGGCGACATAGAGGAAGCGCTGCGCCGGGATCGAAGGTGAAGAAGCGCGGCGTGCTGCCATGGGTCGGCACCCACTGGCGCGGCGCGAGCGTGCCCTTGGCCGGATCGATGGCGAACACGCCGATGCTGTCGTGGCCGCGGTTGGAGACGTAGACGTTGCGGCCGGCGCGATCGACCTGCGATCTCGGCGCCGGTGCTGTAGCCGGTGAAGTCGGATGGCGTCGAGGGAATCGTCTCGCAGCGGGCGCGAGCGCGCCGCTCGTCGCGGTCCTGCCGGTAGGTCGTGAGCGTCGAATCGAGCTCGTTGATGACGTAGGCGAGCGCCTTGCGCGGATGGAAATCGATGTGGCGCGGCGCGGCGCCGGGCGGGCGCCGCGACGCGCGCGGCCTCGACCAGCACGCGGCGCCTGGTGTCGAGGCGGTAGGCGATGACGACGTCGGAGCCCTTGCACGGCACGTAGAAGAAGCGGCCCTGGCGATCGAGCGGGATGTGGTGCACGCACATGGTGCGCTGCTGGAAGCGGTGCGGCCCCAGGGTTCCCGTGACGGTGGTGAGGGTCCGGTAGGGCATCAGGCTGCCGTCGGCGGCGACCGGCAGGACGGCGAGCGGAATCCGATGCCGTAGTTGGCAGATGGCGAGGAAGCGCCCGGTCGCATCGAAGGCGAGATGCACCGGATTGTAGCCGCCGGTCGGATTGGCGGTTGAGCGGCGCGATATGGCCGGTGCCGCGGATCGATGGTGAAGGAGTTGGCCTCGCTGCGATCGCCGTGCACCGAGTAGAGGTGCGTGCCGGCTGCATTGATCGCCAGGAACGACGGATTCTCCAGCCCGCCGAGATGCTGGACGTGGCGTGAAGCGCGCCGCTGCGGCGATCGACGCGATAGACGTTGATGCCGTTGCCCTGGCCGTGCCGCTCGGGCGTGGTGTAGCTGCCGACATAGGCGAAGAGCCCGGGCGTGGTTGGTGCGGGTGGATGCTTTCCATCCGCCGAGTGTGGCCGCAGCGCGGCGATCGCGACAATCGTCGCCTGCCGTCATTTGCGCTGCGCGGCGGGCTGCAGAGCGACGATGTGGACGAACCAGGAAACGCCGTCGGTTTCGACGACATGCACTGAGGCGGCAACCGGCCTCGGCATAGGATCTTCTGCGCATTCCTGCCGGCTCGAGGGAGGGACGCCCTGTCCGGAGGTCAGCTGGACAAAATCGTGCAGCAGGCGTCATCCGGTTCCGGCCGGCCGGAAGGCCGTCCGAGACGGCCGTAGTAGTCCGAGACGACAAGCGGCCGCCCCGGGGAAGAGCTCTCCTGAGCCGACGCAACCAGGCCACCGCGCGGCCGCTGCCGCCAGTCGAACATCTCGTTGACGGCCTGGCAGGCCGTCACCGCCTGCACCTGCGGTGCCGGAGGACGCGCAACGTCGTCGCGGCCAGCGATCCATCGTCGTGCACGAGACGCACGCGCTATGCCAGCGTTCGCCGCCAGGATGGTGCGGCGCGCGATCCTGCGCATCGACGGATTGGCCTCGATGCCCCAGCCGACGAAGTCGGGATTCCGGGTCGCAAGCTCGACGAGCAAGCTCGCCGAGCCGCAGCCGATATCGAGGATGGTGGTTCAGCCCCAGTTGCTCGATCAGCGCGCGGCACCGGCCCGAGCGCCGCCGCACCATTATTCTCGAACGCCTGGGCATGGCGTTTCCGGTCGACGGTTCGGGCCGCACCCGGCGGGATCGCGAGCCAGTTCCGGCCAGCTGCCGCGCCGTGTCGCCAAAGGCGCCGAGATACAGGTCGAGAAGGCAAGCTGCGACGCGCCGGAAACGCCGGCCGTCGCCGAGAAGCGCCCCTTGCTCTTCCTCACCAGATCCGGCGGACCGCGACGTAGTCCAGCATTCCGCCAGCATCGTCGGATCACAGTCGAAGTTTCCGCGCCAGCGTGCCGGGCGGCAACCGGCCTGGCCAGGTTGGCGAGGACGCCACGAGGTCATGAAGCGTGCTGACGGCATGTGCCAGATGGAAACGCCTCGGCCAGGTCGTCGGCGGACAGGCGCTTGAGCGCTGGACGTCATCGCGGGGCAACGGCTGCGACGCGCTCAGGCGGACAAGGACTGGGGCTGTGGCGCTGCCGGCACCGATGATCCGGCCGAGGATCAGCTCTGTCGAAGAACGCCAGATCGATCGCCTCCGCCGTCCGCCGCCGTCCGAACGATCCTGGAAACCTCGCCGCATCTTCGTGGCCGCGTGGAAAAGACCCAGGATCTCCTCCGCGCCGGACGCGATACGGTGAAAACCCTTCCAGGCTCCCTGCTCAGGTGTTCACCACATAGGTCCCGAGTTCGCCGGCCTGCGCCTCGTCCAGAGGCCCGGTCGACTGGACATCGGACCGTCGATGCGGTCCATCAGCAGGCGCGCAATCGTGCATGTCGCCCAGGATGCGAACGCGGGAATTCAGCGCATATTTCGCCCGCCGATCCGGCGGCGCGGGGTCGAGGTGCCTGGGTCTCGCCCTGCTCCAGCCCCCTGAGCGCCGAAGCGCATAGCGGATCAGCAGACGACGTGGTGCCGAGGGGCCGACATCTGTCGATTTGAAATAGGCTTCGACCAGGCGAAGCATCCGGGCGACCGACCGGACCGCAGGTGCAAGCCGCGAACGACCACAGCGCGTCGTCGACAAGCCGGCCTCAAGCCGGCCGATCATGGGCCCGCAGCACGTAGCGCAGGACGAGCAGGCCCGATGCGGCGCACCAGGTCGACGTTCATCGACAGCGATGAGTGAAGATGTCCGTTCTGCGCGGCAGGGCGGACGGATAGTAGTAGTAGGTCTGGAAGATGTCCGGATGCTCGAGGATCAGTCCGTTCATCGCCGTGACATCGACGACTGCGGGCAAAGTTGTAGGCGACCGCCATAGCGCGCCGTAGCGGGATCTGGCTGGCCATACGATGCGAACAGGGGCGTTCCCGGTTCCGGCGCCAGCATGCGTGCAGCTGCACGAGGCGGACTGGTTGCTGGAAGCATCGCCCGATCGCGTCAGAGCTGTCCCGTGTCCTGGTCCTGCCCGGAGCTCTTCCGGATAGCCGGTAGATGAAGGATGCCGAGTCTGTCTCGATGCCCAGCCGTTCGGCCAGTTCCAGCACCGGCTCTGCACCACGCGAGATCGAGCTTCTTCTGGGTGACGCGCTGCATGCGCTGCGAGCCGGTTTCGATGCCGAAAGCCAGTCCGACGGCTGCCCGCGCCGGCCATCTTGCGCAGGAGATCGGCATCGACGCGTCGAGTGCGGGCGGACGCGCCAGCGATAGCCGCGGACGCCGACCGCGTCGCAGAACTCGGCGACCTTCTTCTCGCTCGACCGTGAAACAGTCGTCGTATCGAGCTTGAAGTCGCGAACGCCAGCAGCAGCATGCATGCAGGCGTCCAGCTCATGGACGAGGCGGCGGGCGGACTTCAGGCGTGAAGCTGCGCTGGAAGAAACCGGCGGCTCAGAAGGCGAGAGCAGTGCAATCTGAACCGGGCAGCCGCGGCCCGCCTCGATGCGCAGCGTCAGGCCGAGATCGGCCATCGGATAGTGGTCGTACGACATCATCGGCAGCCGTCGAGATCCACGACCTTCGGCTTGCCATCGGTGAAAAGCAGTTCTCGGCCTCCTGGCCCGAACGCCAGCTCACGCCCGGAATATGCCCTAGAGGGCGGCAGCGCCTGGCAGGTTGTCGAGAATGGCCGGAAGGCGTCTCGTCGGCCTCGCGCCGCACGATGACTGCTCGAATTGGCGGAAGCGTGCAGGATCTCGCGATGGAGCATCGTCGCGTGGGGCCGCCGGCCATGATCGGCAAATCCGGCCGCCGACGCTTGAGGATTGCCGCGACGTTATGGGCGAACAGGAAGCTGCAAACCCAGCGCGCGTAATCCGACGACGTCGGGATGGCTGGCCAGTATCTCGGTAGGCGCGCGGCGCGTCGCATAGGGTGGTGTCGAAGGCAAGCTGGCCGGCCTTCACCAGCTTCGGGATCGATGATGCGCACCGAGTGGCCGCCCGCTCGATCGCGCCGGCAAGCGCCAGCAGCCCGAGGCGAGTGGTGGATCGTCGAGCACCGCCGAGGATCCTTCCTCTGGCACGATGAAATTGTCGACAAGCACGGACCTTCATCCGCGCCGCCGCGTGTCCCGGCGTCGAAGCCTCTGAGCACGCCGCACAGCTTCGATCTGGCGCAGCCCGAGAAATTGCCGTGGCGGGACGCCGGCCGCAGCCCAGCGCGGCGCTCAGATCCGCCACTGGACTTCAGCCCGTCGACCAGCCCGAGAGCAGGTAGTAGCCGAACGCGTCGAGTTGCAGGATTTGCAATCGCGCCTGCTTCGCCGGGTCGCCAATAACAGAAAAGCCGTGGACCGATCTCGAGGTCGTCGAGCCGTGGCCGGCTCGCTATTACAGGCAGGCGGCGACGGCGCTCGGCTCGCAGTGTCATCTCGTGCAGCACGATTTTCGCCGGCTATGCGCGGCGTTGTCGCCGCGGCCAGCTTCGCAGCCTTGGTGCGCCGCGACTTTGGTCGGGCCAGCCGGCGGACCTGGGGCCGCCTGCCCAGGGCATCGAGCGGCCGTCGCTCGTGGCGGGCGAGATCCCAGAGCAGGCACTGATGCGGATTGCCGCGATCGAGCTCACGTGCCAGAGGAAAGCGACGAGGTCGCGCGTCTTGTCCTCGACGGAAGCGGCATGAGCGCATGCCGTTGAGCTGCGATCCTCGGCATACTGCGGCGAATACCTCGATCTCCAGCCGGGCGACGCTCATCAGCCGGAACGACAGCGGAAGCTTCCTCGCACGCCGTTGGTGGCCGGATTTCTGCCGCCAGTCCGGCGAATTTCCGCAGCCCGTCGAGGTCCAGTCTCGGCGAGTTGACATCCCGCTTCCGGCGAGCAGCCGCGGATCGTGCGCGCCATCTGGCGATCAGCTCGGATTCTTCCAGGCCGGCCGCCATCACCGAATGGACCCAGGCGGGCCGTCGTGCCCTGCTTGAGCCGGCGGCGCACGCGTCTCGATGTGCGACCGCCAAATGGATGGGGAAAATGGGGCGACCAGTTGTAATTCCAGCGTCACCGCCTTCGGACGCACGCGCGTCAGCATGCTGTCGAGCGAGTTCGAAGACCTTCGGCGGGGGCCGGAACGGCAGCGATCGTCCCGCAGGCCACGCCGGATCGGTGCCGAGGCCGGAATATGCACTTCCACGACCCGTTCGAGCGGCAGCCGGCGGATCTGGCGCGGCATCGCTGCCTGGTTGAGGCATCCGATCAGAAGCGGGTCAGATCGAGGCAGTCAGGCCGGTGTCGCTGCGCGCCAGCACCTCGGCGATGTAGTCGACGAGGTCTCATGGTGCTGCCGGGGCGCGAGAAATAGAGCGGCGGATTCTCGAGGATGAGGTGGGACGTCGAAATTCCGCCTGACCGATGCTTGTGGCTGGCGCGTGACGAGGCCAGCGTCTCCTCGCTCAGTTGCGGACAAACCGTGTAGGTGAGGGTGGGTTGGCGGCGCTTCGTTCCGTCCTGCGGCCCGGTCGAGCCCGTCGGCCGAGACGAACGGCGAGATGCTCGCCCAGCCATGGCGTGCGCGTCCGCCGCGCCTCGGCCGCGGATGGCCTCCACGGTCCCGGCCGAAGGCGGCACGAAGCCTGGCGATCGACAGGCTGGCGCAATGAAGGCACGATCGGGATCGTCGCCCGCAGGCGGCCGGCGCTGGCGCGTGCCGCAACTGTTCGAATGGCATCTCGATGTAGTCGACTCATGCCGGGATGGCGCTTCGGCGAACGCCATCGCACCCGGGCTGTACGCCAGCCCCAGGCGTCGAATCGCCATCGGCATCGAAATACTTCACGGCGTAGCTCCCGGCACGTGAGATGCCCGTGAGATGCTTATGACTGGCGCACCGGCACGCGTGCGTTCACCCGGCGTGAACGCGCTGGCGCGAGCCGCCTACGTCGTAGAGCCAGGCGTCGCCGATGCGTCCGGAGGCGAGGTTGACCCGGCTCACGGTGATCCGGAGCTCGCCCTCCTTGGAGGCACTTCTGGATGGCGGCGACCTTCTTGTCGTCGAGCGGCAATCCGCAGGGTCAGCTCGGGAACTTCGCCTTGAAAGGCAACGGACGGTTTCGCCGTTCTCCGTTTGACGGCCATGATAGACCTCCACCACGTGTGATGCGCGGCTACGAGATAACCGTTCCGGCATACAACTTTAAATATATAGAGGAGTCAAGTCCGCGCCGGTGAAACCTTCCACCAGGCGGGCGACGGGTCCGGCCAAGTGCTTCCGGCCGGCGCCGGCACGGCTCCCGCGTGGCGGGTGCAAGCACCGACGGGATCGCCGCGCGGCAGTGAAACAGTGATGTGGAGGCGGCCAGTCGCGATCGCCTTGGTCGCCGGCCAGCGTGGTCGAAGCGATCGAGCAGGAACGCCAGCACGAGCTTGAGGAGCGGCACGGCGAGCGCGCGCCCGACACAGGAATGCCCGCCCGCACCGAACGGAAAGTAGTCCGAAACGGCGTTTCCGGCTGGCCTGTTCCCAGCGCGCGACGGCAGGACGGTTCCTGATCGGCGAAGCTTGCCGCGTCCCTGTGGGCGAGAAGTGACGCCAGCACCACCTCGCAGTCTTTCGGGCAGGCGGATGCCGCCGAGCTGATGTCGGACGTGCCGTGGTGCGCAACCATGAAGGCGTTGGGCGGAAACAGCCGCAGCGCTTCGTTGATGACACGGTCGAGGCGGAGACTCCGCGATCGAACGCCGCCGCCACCGCGCCCGGCGCCGCGGATGGCACCGCGGATTTCCCGGCGGAGCCCCGTCGCAGCGCCGGCAGCTGGGTCAGGATCGGCAGGATCCAACGCCAGGGAGACGGCGACCGGCTCGGTGCCGGTGAAATGTAACGAAACGTTGCAGTGGGCGACGATCTCTGTCCTCGCTCATTTGCTCGCCCGACTCCAGGCCGGCGGCGGCAGAGCCCGGCCGAGCGCTGCGTGCTGCCGCTCGCTCGGCGTCCGGCGATGCGTGGCGGCAATACGGCATCGCAGCGACGCCGTCAGAGCGCATTGCCGGCCGCCAGGAGTTGCCGGCGGCGGATGGCCAGCGACGACGCCGCGCGACGAAGCCTCCCGCCAGCGAAGCAGGAAGTAGCCCTTCAGTGCGCGGCGAGGCATTTCGTTGGCGGCGTGCGGCCTCGCCGAACAGCAGGCAGGGAAGACAACCGCTCTTCTCTCGGCAAGCAGCGCGCGTGGCCTGCAGCAGCCCCATCGCCCGGTCGGTCTCCTGCCAGCGGGCGACGCCGCGCCCCGCGGCCTGGCGCAGCAGGGGCGTGATGCCGTGGCGAGTCTCGCCGGCTGGACAGGATCCCGGACTGTGATGCGGCGGCGCGACGCATGCTCCGGGCCGGGCATGCTGTGCAGCCCGCGATCCGGGGCCGCCAGGTTGGCCGGCAGGGCTTCAGGATGATGCGCAGCCGCACAGCGGCATGCCGAACGAGTCGATGTCGCCCAGCACCGCCTCGATGCCTGCTCGGCGCCGGAAGGCCACCGACGACCCCCGGCGCAGGTCGGCGCGAGCGCGAGAAAAAGCGGCGCCGCTTCGCGCAGGACAGAACATGTCGCTCCATGCATGGCGCAGCTGTCGCGGCCAGGAAGTCCAGCGGCTCCGGGCGAGGAAGCCCTGGTCGTCGCACGCGCGCGGTATGGTCGCTGGCAGTCGGCTCACGGGGATGTCTCGCGTTGATGGCGCGTTCAAGCCGGATCCCGAGAGAGACCTCGGTTGCAGAGCCTATGTTCGTAGCTACGACCTGATGTCAGCGTCAGCTTGTGCCGAGCAGGACGCGCAGCCCGGGCTGGCGGTCCTCGAGCCTGGGATCGTGAGGCCGTGCAGGCCGGCGATCGCCTTGACCAGCGCCAGGTCCGAGGCCGCTGCCGGCGGTCGAGCGGCTGCGGTCGAGGCGGTAGAAGCGGTCGAACACCCTGCTCGTGCTCGGCCTCGGGAATGCCGGGCCCGTTGTCGGCGACCTCGATCTCGAAGCCGGCGCCTGTCTTGCGCAGCGCCAGCGACACGGTCGAGCCGGCCGGCGTGTGGCGCAGCGCATTCTCGACCAGGTTGGAGATCATCTGGGCCAGCAGCTGGCGGTCGCCGGTGAGGTGCACGCCGTCTTCGATGCTGGTACGTCGAGCTTGTGCTCGGAATCCTCGGCGGCCGGCTGGTAGGCCTCGCCGACGCTGCGCACCAGCTCGGACAGATCGACGTCGGTGAAGCCGCGCCTTCTGCGCGCCGGCCTCGACCTGGGCGATGCGCAGCAGGGCGGAGAAGGTTTCCAGCAGCTCGTCGGCCTCCGCGATGGCGGCGTCGGTCGCGGCGTCGTAGTCGGCGGTGCGTGGTCGCCCGCTCGCGCGCGTCCTCGAGATGCTGGCGCAGGCGGCCGAGCGGCGTGCGCAGGTCGTGGGCGATGTCGCTCGATGACCTGGCGCAGCCCGTCCATCAGCTGCTGGATGCGGCTCAGCATGGCGTTGAGGCTCGACACCAGCTGGTCGATCTCGTCGTGGGTGCCGCGCACCGGAATGCGCGCCGACAGATCGCCCTCCATGATGGCGCGGCTGGTGCGCGTGATCGTGTCGATGCGGCGCAGGAAGCTCGCGCCGATCAGCGCGCCGCCGGCGATGGCGAGCAGCAGCGTGAGCCCGCCCGCCCATACGAAGGCGCGCACGATGGCGTGCTGCATGTCGATCAGGCGGTCGGCGTCCTGCGCCACCAGCAGGAACGAGCCGTCGGGCAAGGTGAGGCCGAAGCCGGTGAGCTTGACGCGCGGCGTCAGCGCCGGCTCGGGCGTCGTCGGTCTGGGCGCACGAAGTCGACGACGCCCTCGACCGGCGGCATGCCGGGCAGGTTGCCGACCACGACCTGCGGCGGTTGGGCGCCTGCAGCAGATAGAAGATCGGACCGCGGGTGCGGAAGTTCATGCGCCGCGTGATCTGCTGGGCGAGGCCCGGCAGGCCGCTGCGGCGATGGATCTCGGCGAGCTGGTAGCGCCTCGGTGCGCAGCACGGCCGCCATGTCGTTCTGCATCGCCGCCGTCGCCGTCACAGTACACGGTGGCGAACAGCGCGCCGGCCGACAGCGACGAACAGCACGGCATAGATCAGCGGCAGCCGGAAGCTCGCCGAGCGCAGGATCCGAGCGCTCTAGTCGGCGCGCGAATGACATAGCCTGCCCCCGGACGGTATGGAGCAGGGGCTTGTCGAAAGCCCTTGTCGATCTTGGAGCGCAGCCGGCTGATGTGGGTCTCGACGATGTTGGTCTTGGGATCGAAATGGAAGTCCCAGACCTTCTCCAGCAGCATGGTGCGCGTCACCACCTCGCCGGCGTGGCGCATCAGGTATTCCAGGATCTTGAACTCCTGGGCGAGCAGCTCGATGCGCTTGCCGGCGCGCGTCACCGTGCGGGCCAGCAGGTCCATCTCGAGGTCGCCGACGCGCAGCGAGGTCTGCCGACGCGATCGGCGGCCGCCGCGCCAGCGCGCTCGACGCGCGCCAGCAGCTCGGCGAAGGCGAAGGGCTTCACCAGATAGTCGTCGCCGCCGGCCTCGAGGCCGGCCACGCGATCGTCGACGCCGCCCATGGTGGTGAGGAACAGCACCGGCGTGCGCATCGCCGGAGGCGCGCGCGGCCTTGACCAGCGACAGCCCGTCCATCGCCGGCAGCATGCGGTCGACGATCATCACGTCGTATGTTCTCGCCGGTCGCGAGATAGAGCCCGTCGCGGCCGTTGTCGGCGTGGTCGACGACGTGGCCGATGCTCGCGCAGGCCCTTGGCGATGTAGTCGGCGGTTTGCTTGTCGTCTTCGACGAGGAGGATTTTCACTGGCCTCGGCCACCGCATTCGCTGCCGCAGTCTGCCGCCATTCCGCGCCAACGCAACGATCCCCAACTATACAAACATTCAATGTAGCGGCCATCCGGTCGCCATGGGCCGAGTCCCATATTTCCTCGCGCAAGCACCCCGAAGGAGGTCTGCTCAATGACGAAGACCAAGACCCGCATTCTCGCCGCCCTGGCGCTGACGACGGCGCTGACGGCGCCGGCGCTGATCGTTCCCATGTTCACCGCGCCCGCGGCCGATGCGCCGGCCGACCGTGCGACGCGCGCAGGACTTCTCCGACCTCGCCGCCAAGGTGACGCCGGCGGTCGTCAACGTCGCCGTGACCATGAAGGCCGGCGCCGCCGACGACGACGACAGTGCAGATGTCGGACCGCTCCGAGCAGCAGAAGCAGATGGAAGAGTTCATGCAGCGCTTCGCCGAGCGCTTCGGCCAGCAGGGCAGCCCGGCAGCCGCAGCAAGCGCCAGCAGCGTCCGAGCCCAGAAGGCCCAGGCCGTCGGCACCGGCTTCATCGTCGATCCGTCCGGCCTGATCGTGACCAACTATCACGTCGCCGGCAAGGCCGACTCGATCACCGTCACCCTGTCGGACGGCCGCAAGCTGCCGGCCAAGCTGGTGGGCGGCGACGAGAAGACCGATCTCGCCGTGCTCAAGGTCGAGAGCGACAAGCCGCTGCCGTCCGTGCAGTTCGGCGACGCCACCAAGGTGCGCGTCGGCCAGGCCGGTGATGGCGGTCGGCAACCCGTTCGGCCTGGGCGGCACCGTGACGACCGGCATCGTGTCGGCGCGCGGCCGCGACATCCAGTCCGGTCCGTTCGACGACTACATCCAGACCGACGCCGCGATCAACCGCGGCAACTCCGGTGGCCCGCTGTTCGACATGGACGGCAAGGTGATCGGCATCAACACCGCGATCTTCTCGCCGACCGGCGGCATCGATCGGCCTGGCTTCGCCATCCCGTCGAGCCTGCGCCGAGCCGGTGGTCGGCCCAGCTCAAGGATCAACGGCCGGGTCGAGCGCGGCCTGCTCGGCGTGCAGATCCAGCCGGTGACGGACGAGATCGCCAGCAGCATGTCGCTCGGCAGCGACGAACGGTGCCCTGGTGGCCGCAGGTCGCAGCCGGACAGCGCCGGCGCTGGCGGCTGGCATCCAGGTCGGGCGACGTGATCAAGAGCGTCGACGGCAGCAGGATGTCGCGAGCAGTCCGCGACACTGACCCGCATGATCTCGGCGATGCAGCCGGGCACGCTCGGTCAAGCTGGGCGTGTGGCGCGACGGCAAGGACATGACCGTGAGCGCCAAGATCGGCGACCAGAAGGACGAGGCTGCGGCCATGCAGGCCAAGCGCCGACAAGCAGGCCGACGCCAAGAAGGCCGAGCCGATGTCCTACGGCGTGTCGCTGGCGCCGCTCTCCCACGAGGCGCGCCAGGAGCTCGGAGCTGGACGGATCGGTCAAGGGCGCGCTGATCGCCGCCGGTCGAGCCGGGCAGCCCGGCCGATGAGCAGGGCCTGCAGGCGGGCGACGTCCTGCAGCAGGTCGGCACGCGAGCGGTCGACAGCCCGAAGATGGCTGCCGAGAAGCTCAAGGAAGCCAGCAGAGACCAGCAAGCCGGTCCTGATGAAAGTGTATCGGGAGGGGCATGACCAGGTTCGTCGCTATCTCTCCCCGGGCGGCCTGAAGCTGACCCTCTCGACGAGCCGGCGGTGGCCCCACCACCGCCGGCTTTGTCTTACCTGCCCTCAGCGTCGCCAGGCGGGCGCGTCGCAGGCCTGATCGGACGCGTGCATAGGCGCGAGGCACGCTGCGTCGTGTCGACGAAGCGAGGGGCGTGAGGTCTGCGCGGGAGGCTCATGCGTGTGGGTACGTGGCGTCCGCGGAGCGCTCTTTCCGCTCTTGACTCCGAGTCAGAGCGCCGGCATCACTTCCTTCGGCGTAACAGCTCCGACCGAGCGCTTCGACTCCTCGAACGACAGGTCGCCGAAGGCCAGCCGGCAGAGGCAGTAGTTGATGCCGGCGATGCCGTTGTCGCGCTTCAGCCGCTCGCGCACCGTCGAGGGCGAGCCGGCGATGATGTAGCCGCTGCGTCAAGCGCCGGCTCGAACTTCGGCGGGGATCAGCTGGCGCGGCAGGCCGACGCCGTGGGCGCGCCAGAGATGGATCAGCGCGTCGTACCAGCAGGGCGAAGGCGCGCTTGGCGGCGCTCTGCGCCTCCTTGTCGGTGTCGCCGACCACGATGTGGCGGCTGAGCCCGATCAGCGGCAGGTCGGCTCGTCGCGGCCCAGCGCCTTCCAGGCGGCGCGATAGCGCGCGGCGAACTGGCCGACGCCCTCGGCCTTCATGCCGACCACGCGTGTTGCAGGCCTGCTTGGCCAGGCGGTCGGCGCTCTCCAGCGAATTGGCGCCGTACCACAGCGGCGGATGGGGCCGCTGCACCGGCTGCATCTCCATCGGCACGTCCTTGAAGGTGAAGTACTTGCCCGCGATGGTCGAGCCGCTTCTCGGTCGAGGCCCTTCAGGATCACCTCGAGCGCCTCGGCGAAGCGCTCCGGCCCGGTCGCCGGGATCGACGCCGTAGTAGCCGACCTCGTAGGGCGAGATGCCGCGGCCGACGCCGAGCTCGAGCCGGCCGCCGCTCATCTGGTCGAGCATGCAGATCTCGTCGATCAGGCGCAGCGGATGGTAGAGGTTCACCGTGTAGACCAGCGGCCCGAAGCGCAGCGTCTCGGTGCGCTGCGCCACGGCGGCGAGGAACGACGCTGGGCGAGGGCGCCATGCCGAGCGGCGTCGCGTGATGCTCGGCCAGGTGATAGGCGTGGAAGCCGGCGCGCTCGTAGAGCTCGATCAGCCGCAGCCGCTCGTCGAACTGCCGGCCGAGATCGCGACCGGCGCGGTCCATGTGGTCGAAGATGCCGAACTTCATGCGTTTCCCCGTTTTGCGCCGATGCTACAAGGTCTGCATGAAGAAAGCATCTGTGCCTGGGGCTGCGGCTTTTCGCAGACGGAGGCGCGCGGCCTGCCCGAGCATGGTATCGCACCGGGCAACGCGCCGGGCCGACATTCCCGAGGATCACCTGGGTCTGTCCGGACTGCGGAACGCCCAAGTCCGCCTTCGAGATGGTCGAAATTCCCTATTACGCGGAGGCGCGGCCGCGGCATGAGCGTGCGCTTTCGTCCCAGCGCTGGTACGAGCGCGCCGTTGCTGCTACCCGCCGGCCGTCGGCCTCAACGCCAGCTATGTCGCTGGGCCATCCCCGACTTTGGCGCGATCACCCGCCATTCGAGCTTCAATTTCGACGAAAGGGCCAGTCCGTGGATCCGCGGGCCTAGGGCCGCTCATGAAGGTAAATGGCGGCGAGCTCTTTCACGCCCAATGGCACGGGCTGGCCAAACACGCACCGCCACCATGCAACTTCATCATCGGCTGGCCTTCGTGGTGCAAGTCGGCGCGCCTTCACCCACATCATCAACACCATTCTGGCAAGATTCGACGAGCCTTCACGGCCGGTTCGACCGCCACGTCGCCTCGGCAGGCCCCGCGGCGGCAACAGCGAGCTCAACACGGCGCGAGGCGGACTCTGCAGGCGATCTCATTGTCTGGGTGCTGCCCGGCCAGCTTCTGGCGCCGCCGTCCCACCGGCGCAGCCGTCATTTCGATCCCACGGCCGGCGCCAACCGCATCACCTGCCTGGTGGGCGACGAGCCGGGCGCAGCTGCCGATCGGCCAGACCTTTCGGGGCGTCTCACGTGCTGCTGAGTGACGGCGACCGACGCCATGTCTATCGCCCTCGAAGGCGAACGGCTTCTACGCCTTCGTGCTGCGAGGCTGGGCACGTCGAGATCGCCGACGCGATCCTGACACGGCGCGACAGCATTCGCGCTGGAGGGCGAGGACAGAGGTCGAGATCAAGGTCCGCACCGACGGCACTGACATGCCTGCTGGTCGAGACGAGGCTCTAACTGCTGCCGTGGCAGCTTGAGCCGCGCACGCCTGAGGCGCCCGCGAGGCCGCGATGCTCAGGGGAGGACACTCCGTCGCGATGTCGCCTATTGAGGATGCCCGCGCAGGCCGCTCCAGGCGATCGAGGTAAGCCGCTCGCGATGGACGCGCTCCACAGCAACGGTCCAAAGCGATCTGCTCAGAGTCCCCGGATGCTGATCCGGGCGAACGCGTGCCATTTCGAGTTCTCGACGAAGACCCGCAGGTAGATCTGGCTCGGGCTTTGATCCCGATTGATGCTCCAGCAGGATCTGCGCCGGCCTGTCGGTTTCGTAGAAGGTCTCGAACAGGCTGGGCACGAGGTTGGCCGTGCTCGGGCTGCCGATGCAGATGACGCGGGGATCGCTGTTGGGCAGCCCGCGAAGATCTGCCGGATCGACGGCGGCGGTCGGGATCGAAGGACCGCAGCCGGCAATATCCCGCCGACGCAGGCGAGCGCGCGACGATCGTCTCCGGATGGGTCGTCCTTGGTGAAGTAGGCGACCATGGAGAGACCGGAAATGTGATAGGCGCCTGGCGCCAAGGTCACGATCCCGGTCTTGAAGTCGCACTGGATGGCGGTGCCCTTGCGGACGTCGGTGTCGGTGAAGACGCGCCGGTTCCAGCCCGGCATCGCCGGCTTGGTATCGGGCGAGAACTCGGTGAAGACGGCGTACTCGGCCGATGAGGTCATCGCTAGAGCGCCCGTTTCTTGCTGCTGATGACGCCGCTGGCGATGCCGTGCCATTCGATGGTGCCGGCAAGCCGGCAGTGCTCGATCTTGGGGCAGCGGTTCATCACCACCTTCAGCCCGGCCGCCTCGGCGCGCTGGGCGGCCGCCTCGTTGCGCACGCCCAGCTGCATCCACACCACCTTGGCGCCGTGCTTGATCGCCTCGTCGGTGATCGGGCCGGCCGCCTCGGAGTTGCGGAAGATGTCGACCATGTCGGCCTTCTGCGGCAGCTCGGCCAGCGAGCCGTAGACCTTCTGGCCCATGATTTCCTGGCCGGCGGCGGCGGGATTGACCGGAATGACCTTGTATCCGCGGTCGAGCAGATACTTCATGGCGAAATAGCTGGGACGATTCCAGTTGGCCGAGGCGCCGACCATGGCGATGGTCTTGCTGTCGCGCAGGATCTTGCGCAGATAGGCGTCGTCGTAGCGGTCGTGATTCACGGCGGACATGAGGGAATTATACATGGCGCAGCCGATGCTGTTCGAACCGATTTCCATGCGCGACGTGACCCTGAAGAACCGCGTCGTGGTGGCGCCGATGCACCAGTATTCGGCGGACAAAGGGCTTCGCCACCGACTGGCACCTGATGAATGCCGGCCGCTACGCCGCCGGCGGCGCGGGCTGGTGATCATGGAATCGACCAAGGTCGAGCGCCGCGGCTGCGGCACGGTGGGCGATCTCGGCATCTGGGACGACGCCTTCGTTCCCGGCCTCAAGCGCTAGCATGTAACTGAACGAAGTAC
>ERZ1370068.1369-contig-1126_pt1 | contig 28684 bp, 45 predicted proteins | sample MGYA00561227_ERZ1370068 | MGnify/ENA primary metagenome ERZ1370068 (study PRJEB38410, sample SAMEA6850437) | metagenome | study: Metagenomic assessment of the ecological functions of the soil: analysis of the soil microbiota associated with the...
CAGTATGCTTCGTTCAGTTACGTATTGCTGGTCCGGCTAAAGCCGGAACCCACGAAGGGATCAAAAGCCGATCAGCCGCATTTCTGTGAGGGTCGCTGGGCCGGACCAGATCATGAGTCGCTGAGCGAACCTCCAGCACCGGTCGATCCCAAGACCGGTCCCCTTGCCGAGCGGATGCGGCCGCGCACGCTCGACGAAGTCGTCGGCCAGGACGCATCTCGTCGCGCCCGGCACGCCGCTGCGCGAGATGATCGAGCGCGATCTGCCTGCAGTCGATCATCCTGTGGGGACCGCCCGGGCACCGGCAAGACCACGCTGGCGCGCGTGATCGCCGATCTCACGCAAGCGCGAGTTCGTGCGCGTTCAGCGCCGTGCTGTCCGGCATCAAGGAGATCAAGCGACGTCATGGCCGCGCGCGGAACAGCGCCGCCGCATGACCGGCCGGCGCACGATCGTCTTCGTCGACGAGATCCACCGCTTCAACAAGGCGCAGCAGGATGCGTTCCTGCCGCGCGTCGAAGCCGGCGACATCGTGCTCGATCGGCGCGACGACCGAGAACCCGTCGTTCGAGGTCAACGCGGCGCTGCTGTCGCGCTCGAAGGTCTTCGTGCTGAAGCCGCTCGACGAAGCGCGATGGTCGCGCATCCTGCGGCGCGCGCTCGACCGATCGCGGAGCGCGGCCTCGGCGCGCAGGATCCTGAGCGCCGACGACGACGCGCTGCGCGGCGATCGCGCGGTTCGCGAACGGCGACGCGCGCGTCGGCGCTGAACCTGCTGCAGCTCACGGTGGCGTCGGCGCAACGCAGCCGGCCGGCGGCCGGCGATCGACCTGCGCGCTGCTCGAGCAGTCGCTGCAGCAACCGCGCGCTGCTCTACGACAAGAGCGGCGAAGAGCACTACAACCTGATGTCGGCGCTGCACAAGTCGATGCGCAACAGCGATCCCGACGCCGTCGGTCTACTGGCTGGCGCGGATGCTCGAAGCCGGCGAGGATCCGCTATACATCGCGCGCCGGCTGATCCGCTTCGCGTCCGAAGACATCGGCAACGCCGATCCGCAGGCGCTGGCGATCGCCGTCGCGGCGAAGGACGCGGTGCACTTCATCGGCATGCCCGAGGGCAACACCGCGCTCGCGCAGGCGGCGATCTATCTGGCGACGGCGCCGAAGAGCAACGCCGTCTACATGGCGCTACGGCGCAGCCGCCGGAAGCCGCGAAGACCGAGGTCGCCGCACCGGTGCCGCTGCACCTTCGCAACGCGCCGACGAAGCTGATGAAGCAGCTCGATTACGGCAAGGGCTATCAAGTACGCCCACGACGAGCCGGATGCCGTCGCGAACATGGACTGCCCGCCGGATAACCTGAAGGGCCGCGAGTTCTACAAGCCGACGAGACTACGGTTTGAGAAGGAGATGCGAAGCGCCTAGCGTGGTGGAAGGGAAACGAAGCGCGCTGGACTTGAAGTGGTTGGGTCTGCAAGGCGTGGACCTGAGATTGGAAGTTCCACTCGGACTGCACTCAAGAACTACTGCGGAACGGCGAATGCGAAGATCTCCGCCCTTGCTGATCCCCGCCATCACGGCGATGCACTGCTTGCCATCCAGCTCGTACAGGTGATCGGCGTGGCGACGCCGCCGGGCGCCATCTGGCGATCTCCCACAGCGTCTTGCCGCTCACCGGATCGAGCGCGAACAGCTTGCCGGCGGAGTTGCCGACGAAGATCAACTGGCCCGCCGGTCGACAGCGCGCCGCCGCTCGGACTGGAACGGAATCTCGCCAGCGCGCCTTCTGCGCGACCGGATCCCACGCGACGAAGAATCCGCCCATCGGCGGCGCCTTCGGATCAGGCGCGGCGCGGCGGGCGGTGGCGTTGGCCGGCCGGACGCCGGCCGCAGTGCGCATGCCGAGGTTCCACTGCCCTTCCTTGAAATCGAACTTCTCTTCCATCGCGAACGACCATGCTCGTTTCCTGGCCCGGGTAATACACCGAGCCCGGTCGTCGGATTGGAACGCCATCGGCGGCCAGTGATGCGCGCCGACCGGTGACGGCGACAAACGCACCGGCGTGTAGCGATAGCGCGCGGCTTCGGTTTCGATCGGCCGGCCGGTCTGTCTTGTCGATGCCCGTGGCCCACGACGTGAACGCGATACGGCTCGCCGGAGATCAGCTTGCCGGTCGCTGCGATCGAGCACGTAGAAGAAGCCGTTCTTCGGCGCCTGCATGATCACCTTGCGCTGGCTGTGCCGCCGATCGTCAGGTCGGCGAGGATCATCGGCTGCGCCGCGTTGTAGTCCCACGTTGTCGCCGGGCGTCGTCTGGTAGTGCCACACGTAGCTCGCCGGTGTCGGCATTGAGCGCGACGATCGACGACGAGATACAGGTTGTCGCCGCCGCCGGGGCTGCGCATGGTGCGCGTTCCACGGCGATCCGTTGCCGGTGCCGACGTAGAGCAGGTTCAGCTCGGGGTCGTAGGCAATCGCCGTCCCACGCCGTGCCGCCGCCGCCGACCTTCCACCACTCGGCCGTTCCAGGTCTTGGCGGCGCGCGCCGAGCGCCTCGTCTCTCGAACGGCTTCGACGGATCGCCGGGCACGGCGTAGAACCGCCACGCCAGCTTGCCGGTCTCGGCGTCGTACGCCGACGACGTAAGCCGCGCACGCCGTACTCGGCGCCGCCCTTGCCGATGACGACCTTGCCCTTTGACGATGCGCGGCGCGCCGGTGATCGTGATAGTCGGTGTCCGGCGGCGTCGTCTGCACCGCCCAGGCAGGCGCGCCGGTCTCGCGCGTTCGAGCGCGACGAGGCGGCCGTCGAGCAGGCCGACATGACACGTGCCGTCATAGATGCGCGACGCCGCGATTGACCGGCCCGCAGCACGGGCCGCGGCCCATCGGCTTCGATACGCGCCGCGACGACCAGGCCCGGATCCCACTGCCATTTGAGCCTTGCCGGTGCGCAGGTCGATCGGCGTAGACCTGCGCTCCACGTCGACGTGCCGTACAGCACGCCGTTGAACACCAGCGGCGTCGTCTCGATCTTGCCTTCGGAGCCGACTTCGACCGACCACGCCAGCCCGAGCCGGCTGACGTTGGACTGCGATCGATCTGCTTCGAGCGGACTGTGATGCGTTTCGGCGTAGTCGCGGCCGTAGCTCACCCATCTCCGTCAGCCGGCGCCTTGAGCAGCGTCGCGTCGTCCACTTTCTTCACCTGTGGACTCTGCGCGGACACACCGCTGACAGTGACAAAGCGACCGTCACCGCGCCAAAAGCCGCCAGCCCGAACCATTTTCGCATTGAACGACATCAAGATCTCTCCCCGGCGCAGATTGTGGCCCAGGGTGCCCTGCCGCCTACCTTCCGGACAAAGTCGTTCATCGCCGGATCACCTCGTCTGGGATGCCGTGAGCGCCATCGAACGGCAAGCGGGTCACGTCAGGAGTCGAACGCCCTCAAAGCGTGCCTGAAACCGCTCCATTTGTTCGGAACGACAGGACGTCATCTGGCGGCCGTGCGCGATCAAGATGGAGCGGCTGACGCCAGCCGGCGAAGTGCTCAGCCAGGTCTCTTCATGGACGACCGTCCGCTCAACAGGATGAGGCCGGCCAGTTCCTGGTCGGTATTGAACGCGACCTCCGCGCTGGTCATCGCGCCTTGTGAAAAACCGCCCCAGGATGATCGGACCCTTTTCGAGTTTCAAACGATCGCGAACCAGCCTCGAGGGCGACGGCGATGCCGCCCGGATCCTTTGCCGAGTAATCCGCAAATTTCTCGCCCGGCGCGACGCTGCGCGTGAGGTTCAGCCACCACCATCCCGCGCTGCCCGTAAACGGTCCACGCAACGGCGCCTGCGGAAAGACGACGCGCGCGTGTTCGGCGGGAATGAGAACGCGTTTGTGAACTGGTGCCAGTCTTCGGCGCGCGAGCCATAGCCGTGCAGCAGAGACGACGGTGGAAGGAAGTCCCTGGCCGCCTTGCACTAGCGAGTCGAGAGGGGCACTCAAGGTGCGGAGCCACAGCAAGGCTCCGGCAATGACGGCGACCAGCAGAGTGTGAGGACGGACTTTTTCAAACCGTATAGAGAATCTCACACCGGGAGCGGGACGCGGTCGCGAATTGGTCAACGAATTTCCGATCGCGCCGTCGATCGCGGCGCCAATGCCTCCGCCTGCCAGTCCGCCGATCAATCGACCAGCACCGCGGCGTCCACAACTGCGCCTCATTGTCACCGATAAGTCCTGATCCCTGCCGACTAACCGCCAGGAATGGCGCCGGCGATAAAGCCAATCAGAAACCCGTTCAGTCGAGAATCGCGGTGGCCTTGCGGCTGCGTCAGCGAGCCCAATGCTGGTGCCGATCGCTCAGCGAGCAGCGATCGCGATTCGGATGAGAGATCTGACACCCGCGATGGTGTCTGGGCCTGCCCAGCCAGCGGCGAATGCGGTGTGACGAACAGCGTGATGAGCGAAGATGCGGAACATCATCGCGACTCCTTACCTGGCAATGTGCGTTCCTCCTTCGCCAAGGCTTCGGAGGACGGGTCCCTGGGAGATCGGCGACAGGCAGATTCGCGGTTTCCGCCAAGTTCTCGGCAGGGTCTCAACGTCAGCTCGTTCTCCCAGCGCGACACCACGATCGCCGCGACGCCGTTGCCGACGAAGTTCGTCAGCGACCGCGCCTCGGACATGAAACGGTCGATGCCGAGAATCAGCGCCAGGCCGGCGACCGGAATCGACGGCACGACGGCCAGCGTGGCCGCCGAGCGTGATGAACCCGGCGCCGGTCACGCCCGACGCGCCCTTCGACGTCAGCATCGCCACGCCGAGCATGCGTCAGCTGCTGCCGCAGCGTCAGGTCGATGTTGAGCGCCTGCGCCACGAACAGCGCCGCCATCGTCAGGTAGATGTTGGTGCCGTCGAGGTTGAACGAATAGCCGGACGGCACCACGAGGCCGACGACCGACTTCGAGCAGCCCAGCCGCTCGAGCTTCTGCATCAGCGGCACGAGCGCCGACTCCGACGAGGACGTGCCGAGCACGGTCAGCAGCTCGTCCTTGATGTAGACGATGAAGCGAAGATGTTGAAGCCGGTGAACGCGCGCAATCGTGCCGAGCACGACGCAGCACGAACAGCAGGCAGGTCAGATAGAAGCTGCCCATCAGCGGCGCCAGCGGCCGCAGCGCCGCCGACGCCGTAGCGGCCGATCGTGAACGCCATCGCGCCGCCGGCGCCGAGCGGCGCCAGCTTCATCAGCGCGTTCATCATCGCGAAGAAGACGTGCGAGCACGCCGTCGATGAACTGCGTGGACGACGTCGCCGCGTTCGCCGCCATGATGCGTCATCGCGTAGCCGAACAGCACGCGCGACGAACAGCACCTGCAGCAGATCGCCCGATCCCGTGAACGCGTCGAAGAACGTGCGCGGGATGATGTGCAGCACGAAGTCGACGGTGGTCTGGCTCGTCGCCGCCTTCGCGTAGTCGGCGACGGCCTTGGCGTCGAGCGTCGCCGGATCGGCGTTGAAGCCCGGCGCCGGGCTGGATCAGGTTGACGACGATCGAGGCCGATGACGAGCGCGAACGTCGAGACGCACCTCGAAATACAGCAGCGCCTTGCCGCCGACGCGCCCGACCTTCTTCATGTCTGCCGGCGCCGGCGATGCCGAGCACCACGGTGCAGAAGATGATCGGCGCGATCAGCATCTTGACGAGCGCGATGAAGCCGTCGCCGAGCGGCTTGAGCTGCGACGCCGGTCGCCAGGACTGACATACGCCGATGGTGCCGCCGAGGAGGATGGCCAGGAGGACCGCAGCTAGAGACCTTGTCGCGTCGGTTGTCTTCATGCGTCGCCGCTATCGTAGGTCGACTCGCGCAACATTGGAGCGTAATATAGTGCCCATGGACCTCACATTAACGGCGGTCTTCGGGAAGGTGCCTGAGGCTACATCGGATTCGTCGAGGAACTGCCGGGAGCCAACACTCAAGGCGCCACGCTTGAGGAAGCGCGCGCCAATCTTCAAGAAGCGGTTGAGCTCGTGCTCCAGGCGAATCGAGCCTGATCGCAGAAACCACTACAGGCGGCGAGGTGATTCGCGAGCCATTCAAGGTCGGTGCGCGTGAAGCGCCGCGCGGGCAAGACGCGTCGGCCGTTCCACGGCACACTGAGATCAACGACGATCTATTCTGGCTCGGAAGATTTGCAAGGACCTCGATATTCCCCGCAAAGTAGCGCTCATTCACGAATCTTACGCGACGCCGGTTTGCGTGGCCTGTTGCCTTCGTGGGGTTCGCCTGGCCGAGGCTTTCAGACAGTTTTCAGGTCGCACACCGTAGTAAGGGCGCGCCTTCTTCCGGAGACGCTCCAGCCTGAAGAATAATCCCACCACCCTGGGATCGGGACGATGAGGGCGATTTCCAGCGGGCCGATCTGATCTCCGTATTTGGCATTCACGTCCGCGCCATGTAAAAAGGAGCCACTCGATCGCAGTCAGCCGGCGATTGCGAATGGCTTCCATCAAGGAGCGCACCGTGAGTCCGATCGAAGTGATTCACATCACCACCCGCGCGCACGCGCTCCTCAACAGGTCAACATTGCCGGACCTCGCGGCGAAAATGACGAGCTGGTCTTGGTAAAGGCCATTTCGATTAACGGACCTAGATCCGATCGAAGTTCTTTTCGATCTCGCGCCGGGTGATGCGCAGCATCACCGGGCGGCCGTGCGGGCAGACGGTCGAGTACGCCGTCGCGCGCAGCTCCTCGAGGATGTGGTGCATCTTCTCGAGCGTCAGCGGGTAGTTGCGCCTTCACCGCCGCATGGCACGCCGTCGTCGCGGCGATCTGCTTGAGCGCGTCCTCGATCCGCAGCCCGCGATCGAGGCCCTCGAGATCGTCGGCCAGCGCGCGCAGCGCCGCGTCGCATTCGTCCGGCGCGCAGCAGCGCCGGCACCGCCGTGACCTTGATGCTGTCGCCGCCGAACTCCTCCGACTTCGAAGCCGAATCGCGCCAGCGCGTCCGCATCGCGACATCAGCGCCTGCGCGCTCGGCCGGCGGCAGCTCGAGCATCGACCGGGATCAGCAGCCGCTGGCTCTCCGAGCGACTCGCTCGTCAGCCGCTGCATGATCCGCTCGAACAGCACGCGCTCGTGCGCGACGTGCTGATCGATGATGCAGAGGCCCTCGTCGTCCATCGCGATGATGAAGGTGTCGCGGAACTGGCCGAACGGCGATCATCGGACGGCTGACGCGACGGTTCTCCACAGGGTTCATGCATCTGGACGTCTCAGTCACGAGGGTTCCGACGAGGTTCACGCACGGAGGTTCCACACGACTGTGAACCGGCGTCGAACCCTGCAGAACCTGCGGCTGAACCCGGCTGCCCAGCGGCTCGGGAAAGACTCCGCCCGCAAGAGCGCCGGGAATCGACGGCTGCAGTCGGGCGGCCCGGCAGGCACGTCGGATGGCGCAGCGTGAGTTCCGGCGCCGGCCCCTGCCCAAGCGCGTCGCCGAGCGCGTGGCGAACGAGCTCGTGGACCATGCGACTGCTCGCGGAACCGGACTTCCGCCTTCGTCGGATGGACGTTCACGTCCACGCGATCCGGCGGCATCTCGAGGAACAGGTGCACTTCGGGACTGCGCTCCTTGTTCGTCGCCACGCTGTAGGCGTCGATGATCGCGTGCGCGATCGTGCGGTCCTTGACGATGCGGCGGTTGACGAAGACGTGCTGCGGCCCGCGCGTCGGCCCCTGCTCGGCCAGCGCGGCGATGAAGCCGTGCAGGCGCACGCCCGCCGAACTCGCGATCGACCGCGACCAGGTCCTGGCGATCGCCGTAGAGCTGATACAGCCGGTCGGCCAGAGCTCGTCACCGGCGGCACCGCGATGCACCTTGCGGCCCGAGCTGGTCAGCGTGAACCCGACTTCCGGATAGCAGAGCGCGAGCTGCGTCACGAAGCGCGAGACCTGCGCGGCTTCGGCGGCGTCCGACTTCAGGAACTTCCGGCGCGCCGGCAGGTTGTAGAACACGTCGGCGACTTCGACCATCGTGCCTTCGGGCCCGCCCGCTTCGACGACCGATTCGATGATGCCGGCGTTGACGCGAATCTCGGTGCCGCTCGCTGCCGCCGCGCGCGCGTGCCGCAGCCGGAAGTGCGACACCGACGCGATCGACGGCAGCGCTTCGCCGCGGAATCCGAGCGTGACGATCGCGCCGAGATCGTCGGCGCGCTGAATCTTGCTGGTCGCGTGCCGCTCGAGGCACAGCCGCGCATCATCCGGATCCATCCCGATCGCCGTCGTCTTCGACGCGAATCAGCTTCTTGCCGCCGTACTCGGCGGTGATCGACGATGCGCGTCGGCCCCGGCGTCGATGGCGTTCTCGACCAGCTCCTTGACGACCGAGGCCGGGCCGCTCGACCACCTCGCCGGCGGCGATCTGATTGGCGAGGTCCTCGGGCAGCGCGGCTGATGCGGCCCATCTACCACCAGCCCGATTTGCGGAACCACACGAACAGCGCGGCGCTCGACACCAGCATGATCGCCGACGATCTCCCAGAACTGGTATTCGCGGGCTGCCCGAGCAGCGACGGCAGCGGCACGTTCATGCCGAACAGGCCGGTGATCACGGTCAGCGGGCCGAACAGCGCGGCGATGACCGGCCAGCACCTTCGAGACGTCGGCCAGCCGGTTCGAGACGCGTCGCCAGGTGCGCATCGAGCACGCCGGTGACGCGATCCTGGAACACGATCGCATCGTCGGCCATCCGCACGAACTGATCGTAGACGTCGCGGAAGCGGTAGGCCATCTCCTGGCCGATCAGGTCGAACTCGCGCCGCGCCAGCCGGCCGACCACGTCGCGCTGCGGGACGACGATGCGCCGCAGGCGTGGTGATGTCGCGCTTGACCGTCGAGGATGTCGCCGGTCAGCGGATCTCGACGGCGTCTCGATGACCTGCTCTTCGATCTCGTCCAGCCGCGCCTCGAGCTCGTCGACCTCCGGCCGATAGTGATCGACCATCGGTGTCGACAATGCGATGCAGCAGCGCGACCGGTGCCTTCGCCGAGCGCATGCTGCGGCGCGCGTGCACACCTCGCTGATGTGCGCGATGCTGCGCCGCTGGCCGTCGTGCACGGTGACCAGGAACTTCGGCGACGAGGAAGAAATCGGTCTCGTGCGTCTCGAAGCGGTGCTCGATCGCGTCGAAGTTGATGCCGTGCAGGACGATGATAGAGGTAGCGGCCGTAGCGGCTCGACCTTCGGGTTGCGTCTCGCGCTGGAACGCCGCTTCGACGACCAGCTCGTGAAGGCCGAAGACGTCGCGCAGCACGGCGCCGTCGGCCTCGGTCGGTTCGCTGACATCCGCCCACACCACGGCGCCGCTGTCAGGCAACAGCCACGCCGGGTCGAGGCGGTCCACCAGCTCGGTGCGACCGCCTCTGTGGACGAAGTAGCGAATCAATCCCCGACCTTGACGCTCAGCGCCGCCTGCGCGGCGGCCAGGCGCGCCACCGGCACGCGATACGGCGAGCAGCTCACGTAGTCGAGGCCCACCTTGTGGAAGAAGTGCATCGACGCCGGATCGCCGCCGTGCTCGCCGCAGATCCCGAGCTTGAGGTCCTTGCGGGTCGCGCGGCCCTTCTTGACCGCGCATGTCGCACGAGCTGGCCGGTGCCGGCGCCGTCGAAGCTGGCAAACGGATCGCTGCTCGAGGATCTTCTTGTCCTGGTAGACGCGCAGGAACTTGCCGACGTCGTCGCGCGAGAAGCCGAACGCCATCTGCGTCAGGTCGTTGGTGCCGAAGGAGAAGAACTCCGCTTCCTTCGCGACTTCGTCGGCCGTCAGCGCGCCGCGCGGCACTTCGATCATCGTGCCGACCGAGGTACTTGACCTTGACGCCCTGTCTCCTTGATCACGTCCTGCGCGACGCGATCGACGATCGCCTTCTGATCGCGCAGCTCGCGGACGTCGCCGACGAGCGGAATCATGATCTCGGGCACGACCTTCAGGCCTTCCTTGTTCAGCTTGCAGGCCGCTTCCATGATCGCGCGCGTCTGCATCTCGGTGATCTCCGGATAGGTGATGCCGAGACGGACGCCGCGATGGCCGAGCATCGGGTTGAACTCGTGCAGCTGCTCGACGCGCGCCAGCAGCGTTCTTCTTCTCGTCGAGCTCCTTGCCCTTCTGCCCCTTCGACTTCCATGACGGCGATTTCCACCATCAGGTCTTCGCGCTTCGGCAGGAACTCGTGCAGCGGCGGATCGATCGTGCGGATCGTCACCGGCGTGCCCTTCATGCCCTTGAACACGCCGTAGAAGTCTTCGCGCTGCATCGGCAGCAGCTCGTTCAGCGCGGCGCGGCGATCGGCTTCGTTGTCGGCGAGGATCATGCGCTGCACGATCGGGATGCGGCCCTCGCCGAAGAACATGTGCTCGGTGCGGCAGAGGCCGATGCCGCGAGCGCCGAACGCGTACGCGAGCTCGGCCTGGTCGGGCTGATCCGCGTTGGCGCGGACGCCAAGCCGGCGGAACTTGTCGGTCCACCCGAGCAGCGTGTTGAAGCGCTGGTAGATCGGCGAGTCGGCCGGCTTCATCTTGCCGGCCACGACCTGCAGGATCTCGCTCGGCTGCGACGCGACCTTGGCGAGCTTCACTTCGCCGGTCAGGCCGTCGAACGCGACGTAGTCGCCTTCCTTGACGGTCTTGCCCTTCACCGTGAAGCGTCTTGCCGTGCTCGTCGATGCGCAGCTCGCCGGCGCCGACGATCGACGGCTTGCCCATCTGGCGGCCGACCACGGCGGCGTGCGAGCGTCATGCCGCCCGTCGCCGTCAGAATGCCCTGCGACACCCACATGCCGTGAATGTCGTCCGGCACCGTTTCGCGGCGGACCAGGATCACCGGCTCGCCCTTGTTCGACCACTCGACGGCGGTCTCGGACGAGAACACCGCCTTGCCGCACGCCGCGCCCGGCGACGCCGGCAGGCCCTTGCGTCACGGTCTCGTGCGCCTTCCATTCCTTCGGATCGAATCCGGGCGCCAGCAGCTGCGACAGCGCTTCCGGATCGACGAGCAGGATCGCTTCCTTCGGCGTGACCAGCTTCTCCTTGACCAGGTCGGTGGCGATCACGACCGCCGCGTAGCCCGTGCGCTTGCCGCTGCGCGTCTGCAGCATGTAGAGCTTCTCGTCCTGGATCGTGAACTCGAAGTCCTGGATGTCCTTGTAGTTCCGCTCGAGCCGCGACGTGATGTCGCGCAGCTGCTTGTACGCCTTCGGCATCACCGTCTCGAGCTCGACGATCGGCTGCGGCGTGCGGATGCCGGCGACGACGTCTTCGCCCTGCGCGTTGATCAGGAACTCACCGAAGAATTCCTTCGCGCCGGTCGCGGGATTGCGCGTGAAGCCGACGCCCGTGCCCGAGCGATCGCCGGTGTTGCCGAACACCATCATCTGCACGTTGACGGCGGTGCCGATCGAATCCGGGATGTCGTAGATGCGGCGGTATTCCTTCGCGCGCGCGTTGTTCCACGAGCGGAACACGGCGTTGCGCGCGCCGCGCAGCTGATCCATCGGATCCTGCGGAAACGTCTTTCTTCGTCTGCGTCCTTGACGACGCTTCTTGTAGGCGCTGACGACGTCACGCAGCGCGGCCTCGTCGAGGTCGGTGTCGAGCTTCGCGTTCTTCGCGTTCTTGATGCGCTTCGAACTCGTGCTCGAACGCCGCCTTCGGAATCTCGAGGACGACGCTGCCGAACATCTGGATGAAGCGGCGATAGCTGTCGAACGCGAAGCGGCCGTTGCCGGTCCACGCCTTCAGGCCTTCGACGGTCTCGTCGTTGAGGCCGAGGTTGAGAATCGTGTCCATCATGCCGGGCATCGAGAACTTCGCGCCCGAGCGCACCGACACCAGCAGCGGCTTCTTCTTCGAGCCGAGCTCGGCGCCGGCGGCCTTCTCGAGCTTGCGCAGCTGCGCGACCATCTCGGTCTCGATGTTCGCGCGGCAGCTTGCTGTTGTTCGCGTAGTAGATGTTGCAGGCGTCGGTCGAAATCGTGAAGCCGGCCGGCACCGGCAGGCCCGCGTTGGTCATCTCGGCGAGGCCCGCGCCCTTGCCGCCGAGCGTGTCCTTCATCGTGCGATTGCCGTCGGCCTTGCCGTTGCCGAAGAAATAAACGAACTTCTTCGTTGGAGCTCTTCGAGCTCTTCGTGCGCTTCGTGACTTCGTGCTTTGCGCGCTTCTTTGCCATTCGCCATTACTACTCTACTTCTCCTCAGGAACGATTTCAGAAACATCCGCGAGCTGAAGGATCAGCCCCTCGAGCCGCCTCAACAGTCGAAGCCGCGCGTCGCGCAACTTCGGATCGTCGGCCATCACCATCACATCGTCGAAGAATTTCGCGACCGCCGGGCCGGCCTTCGCCGCTTCCGCGAACGCCTGCCGATATGCCGCTGCCCGACTTCACCGCCGCCTCGACGACGGGCGCGAGGCGATCGACCTCGGCCGCGAGCGCCAGCTCGGCCGGCTCGGTCAGCTTGCCGCCTAGATCGGCGCGCGCCGCATCCAGGTTCTTCGCGATGTTCCGCACGCGCTTGAACAGCACCGCGAGCTGCTTGAAGTCCGTCGGACTCGGTGAACTCCGGCAAGCGTCTCGAGCTTGCGCTTCGCGACCAGCGGGCTGACAGCTCGCGGATCGCCGTGCGTGACGGCGCGCACGTTGCGCGGGTCGTAGCCGCGCTGCTCGAGCACGAAGCGAACGCGATCGGTCATGAACGACCAGAACGCCTCGTCCTGCGCTTCTCCGTCACGAGATCCGCCGAGCGTCAAGCCGCAGATCGAGCCCGGTCAGCTCCGGCAGATCGACGAGGATGCGCACGATGCCCTGCGCGGCGCGGCGCAGACCGTACGGATCGCGCGAGCCGGTCGGCCGCTCGCCGGCGCGCGAACATGCTGATCGACGGTGTCGAGCTTGTCGGCGAGCGACACCGCCGCCCACGTGATCGCCGCCTTGCCCAGCTGCTCCTTGCGTCGGCGGCGCCGTCGGCTTCGACGCCGACCGGCAGGTAGTGGAAGTAGATCGCCTTCCACACTTCCTCGGGCCGTCCGTCTTCGCGCGCGTAGATGCCGCCCATCGTGCCCTGCAGCTCGGTGAGCTCGCGCACCATGTCGGTCGCGAGATCGGCCTTGCACAGGCTGGCCCGCCTCGCGCGGCAAACGGCTCGGCCTGCGGCGCCTTCGAACACGTTCGCCGCAGATCTGCGCGGCCAGCTTCGGCCACGCGCTCCGACTTCTGCAGATACGTGCCGATCTTCTTGTGGAACAGCACCGTGTCGAGCCGCTCGCTGATGCGTCGGCCAGCGGCTGTTGCCGATCGCTCTGATAGAAGAACTGCGCGTCTCGCAGCCGCGCCGTCAGCACGCGCTCCATGTTGCGCGCGATGACGTCCGGGCTGCTCCGGCTCCATGTTCAGCACGGCGAGGAACACCGGCAGCAGCTTGCCCTGATCGCTCGTGATCGGAAAGAAATGCTGATGATGAATCATCGTCGTCGTCAGCACTTCCTCGGGCAAGCTGCAGGAACTCGTTCGGCGAACGATCCAGACGCGACGACCGGGTACTCGACCAGGTCCGGCACCTCGTCGAGCATGCCCTGCCCGACCAGCGATCGCGCGATGCGCCCGCCGCGGCGGCGCGCCTCGGCATCGAGCTCGCGCGCGATGCGATCGTGGCGCTCGCTGCGATCGAGCATCGACGAAATGCTCGGCGAGGCGCTTGCGGTAGTCGTCGAAGTTCTTGACCTTCACCGCGCGGCCCGGCCGCCCGCTCGTCGTCAGGAAGCGATGGCCGTAGGTCGACGCGCCGGAGCTGATCTCCTGCACGCGCGGACTCGCGCGCCAGCGGCGATCGGCCGATCGTGAACGGCACGACGCGGCCGCCATACAGATACAGAATCCAGCGGATCGGCCGGCCAAACGGCAGCTCGCCCTTGCCGTCGTCGAGCATCGCATCCCAGCGCATCTGCTTCGGGAACGACATGCCCGCGCAGCACGCCGGTCAACACCTCGGGCAGCACGTCGACCGCGGTCTTGCCGCGCTGATGCTTGCGCACGGCGATGTATTCGCCCTTCGGCGTCTTGACGCGCTCGATCTGATCTTCGGTGGCGCCCTGCTTCTTGACGAAGCCCGCGCCGGCCGGCGTGAGCGTGCCATCGGCGTCGAATGCCGCCGGACACCGGCGGCCCGGTCACGAGCTCTTCGAGATCGGTCTGCCGCTCGCGAGATCTGCGCCGATCGCACCGTCAGGCGGCGCGGCGTGCTGAAGGTTTCGATCGGCTCGTCGGTCGACAGCCGCGCCTCTTTCAGGCTTGCGCCTCGAGCACCGTGCCGATCTGCGCGGTCAGCCCGGGCAGCCAGCTGGCCGGAATCTCTTCCGGTCCCGATTTCGAGCAGCAGTTCGCGATCCATTATTCGGCTCCGCGCTCCTCGGCTCCCGCGCTGCCCGCTTCCGGATCCCTGTTCGCCGCATACGCCTTACAGATCGCGAGCGCGAGCTGACGCACGCGCGAGGATGTAGGCCATGCGCTCGGTCACGCCGACGCTGCCGCTCGAATCGAGCAGGTTGAACAGGTGCGAGCACTTCAGGCAGTGCTCGAGCGCCGGCAGGATCAATCCGCCCTTCAGCAGCTCCTCGCCGAACTTGTAGTTCTCGTCGAACATGTGGCGGTGGAACGCCGAGTAGCGCTCGCGGATCGATGCCCGGTGTCCTGGTTGAACGCGTACTTCGACTGCTCGACCTCTTCGCGCAGCCGCACGTCGCCGTAGGTCTTGCCGCCGCCCCACTCGCATGTCGAAGACGTTGTCCACCTTCTGCAGGAACATCGCGATGCGCTCGATGCCGTAGGTGATCTCGCACGAGATCGGCGACAGGTCGATGCCGCCGACCTGCTGGAAGTAGGTGAACTGCGTGATCTCGGTGCCGTCGAGCATCACCTGCCAGCCGATGCCCCACGCGCCCAGCGTCGGCGACTCCCAGTTGTCCTCCTCGAAGCGGATGTCGTGCTGGCGCGGGTTGATGCCGACCGCCTCGAGGCTGTCGAGATAGATCTGCTGCACTTCGTCCGGCGACGGCTTGAGGATCACCTGCAGCTGGTGATGCTTGAACAGCCGATTCGGATTCTGCCCGAAGCGGCCGTCGTCGGGACGCCGCGACGGCTGGATGTAGGCGACGTTCCACGGCGTCGGCCCGAGCACGCGCAGCAGCGTTTCGGGATGCGATGTGCCGGCGCCGACTTCGAGATCGAGCGGCTGCTGAATCAGGCAGCCCTGCGACGCCCAGAAGTGCTGCAGCTTGAGGATCAGGTCCTGGAACGTCACGTTACGAACGCCGCAGTTCGTTCAACACGCGAACGGACCGTGGCTCCCTCTCGAGATGCATCGCTATCAGCTTCCGATGAATCAGCTCAATCTCCCGCAACACCCGGTCGCTCGCGCCCAGCGACTCGACGTCGCGCGGCGCCACCGTGCGCACGCCGTCGAGGAACGTCGCCGCGCCGCTCGACAGCGTCAGATCCGGCGGATACACGCCCTGCAGCCGCAACAACCAGCACTCGAAATACCGCGCCAGCGCTTCGACCGGCGCGCCCGCCACCAGCGCTTCGAGCGCCGAGGTGCCCAGCCGATACAACCGCTCGTCCACGTCCGCGTCCGCCGCCCACTCGTCGATCAGCTCGGCGAAGTAGTGGCTGTAGCCGAGCGCCTCCGGACTCGACCGCCGACAGCGGCGATCGCACCGGCTCCGCGTAATTCAACCCGACCAGCTCGCGCTGCTCCTTCTCGAAGTTACGACACGCGCACTTCGGTCAGCGGTTCGAGCGCGGCGCCAAACCGTTTGCGCGACTTTCTCGCATTGGGTGCAACGCCTCGCTTCTTGCCGCGATCGCGCGTCAGGAAGACCACGATGCGGTCCGCTTCGCCCAGCTTGTAAGTGCGAAGGACGAGGGCTTCGGCCGTGTACAGCGGCATGCCGTAGCCGCCTATTGTAGCTTTGCACCAAGATAGGTGCAGGAACACCGTCGCCAGGCCCAGGAACGACGCAAATCCCACGACATCGGTGAAGGTGGTGATGAACACCGACGACGCCAGCGCCGGGATCGACCTTCATCGCCTTCAGGCCCAGCGGCACCAGCGTGCCGGCCGTCGCCGCCACGAACATGTTGACGACCATCGCCATGCCGAGCAGCAGGCCGAGCATCGGGTCGCCCTTGGTCGCCCACGCGATCGCCGGCCGCGACGACGCCCAGCGCCACGCCGTTGCCGAGGCCGATCGAGCGCTTCCTTGGCCAGCGCCTTTCGGGCGCTGTCCCACGACAGCTCGCCGAGCGCGAGGCCGCGCACGACCACGGTCAGCGTCTGCGTCGCGGCGTTGCCGCCCATGCCGGCGACGATCGGCATGAAGACCGCGAGCGCCGTGCACCTGCTCGATCGTGCCCTCGAACAGCGCGACGACCGAGGCGGCGAGGAACGCGGTCGCCGAGGTTGACGCCGAGCCACGGCAGGCGCTTGCGGAGCGACTTCGCACGCCGGCGTCGCGACGCGCTCGTCGCCGCGACACGCCGGCCAGTCGCAGCAGGTCTTCGGTCGCTTCGTCCTTGATGACGTCGATGACGTCGTCCACCGTGACGACGCCGACGAGCTTGTTCTCTTCGTCGACGACCGGAACGGCGAGCAGGTTATACGACGCCACCTGCCGCGCCACTTCTTCCTGGTCGGTGTCGACGCGGACGCTGGTGACCTCGGGCGTCATGATCCGCTTGAGCGGCGTCTCGGGCGACACGAGCAGCAGCCGGCGCAGCGACGTCACGCCGACGAGGTGCCGGCGCGCATCGACGACGTAGAGGTAGAACACCATCTCGACGTCGCGCGAGCTCTGCAGCGCCGTGATCGCCTCGCCGACGGTCAGGTCCTCGCTCAGCGCGAAGACCTGCGGGTTCATGATGCGGCCCGCCGTCTGCTCGCCGTACTCGAGCAGGCTTTCGACCTGGCCCGACTCCCGCCGCCGCATCAACTCGAGGACTTCGGCCGACAGTTCCTCCGGCAGGTAATCGATCAACGCCGCCGCATCGTCTGATGGAATTTCCTGCAGCAAGCTTGGCGATTTCTTCGGCGGATCGGCCGGTCAGCAGCTTGGCGCCCTCTTCCGGGCCCCATTTCGCTGACCGTCTCCATGGCCGAGGCGGCCGTTGCGCTCGACCAGGATCGCAGAACACCGCCTGCCGTTCGGTGTCGAGGAGCGAGCCGAAGACCTGCGCCAGGTCGGCCGGATGCTGCTTTTGCAGCAGGTTCAGCAGATTGGCCGTCGCGCCAATGCGGAGCAGCCGCTTGACCGAGTCGAGGACGACGTCAATTCTGCGCTGCGGAGCCATGGCGATCCGTGCAATTTTACAGTCACGTCGGCAGATCTCGCGATTGCGCCGTCCGTCGGTTACTTTCGTTTCGTCGATGGCAGGCCGAGCGAGTCGAGCATCCGTTCGTCTTCGCGCCAGCCCTCGCGGACCTTGACGTGGAGATCGAGGAACACGCGGGCGTCGAAGAACTGCTCGAGCTCCTTGCGGGCCGCGGTGCCGATCGCCTTGATGCATGAGCCGGCCTTGCCCGACCAGGATCGGCTTCTGCGTCTCCCGCTCGACGAGGATCGTGCAGTAGAACCGCATCAGGCCCTTGGCGTCCGGCTCTTCGAACTTGTCGACCACGACCGCGGTCGAAAACGGCAGTTCGTCGCGTGTCTGCTGCAGGCACCTGCTCGCGAACGAGCTCGGCGACGAAGAACCGCTCCGGGCTGATCGGTCAGGTAGTCCTCCGGGATAGATCGGATCGCCTTCCGGCAGATGCGAGAGCAGCACCTGCTCGAGCCGATCGACGTTCTCGCCCGTCAGCGCGGAGACCGGCACCAGATCCGTCGAACCCTTCCTTCTCGTAAGTCGGCGAGCCGCGGCAGCAGCGACGCTTGTCGCACGACGATCGACCTTGTTCAGGACCAGGACGCGCGGCGCCTTCGACCTTGCAGACCAGGTCCATCAGGTAAGCGATCGCCGCCGCCGCTCGGCTTCGCTCGCCGTCGACCACGACGGCGATCGACGTCCACTTCGCTGAACGTCTCGAGCGCCGCATCGACCATGCGCACGTTCAGGCGATGCAGCGGCTTGTGCACGCCAGGCGTGTCGACGAACACGATCTGGCCGATCACGTCCTGCTGGCCCGTAGTCCTTGGCCGCGGCCTGACTTGACCTGCTTGACCCCGACGATGCGGTTGCGGGTGGTTTGCGGCTTGTCGGAAACGATCGCGAGCTTCTGTCCGACCAGGTGATTGAGCAGCGTCGACTTTGCCGGCGTTGGGCCGGCCGACGAGCGCGACGAAGCCGGACTTCATTTTCCGGCCGTTCCGCCGCTCGCCGCCACCGGCTCGAGCCGGCTCATGCGGACGCGCGTGATGCGGCCGCTGCTCGGCCTCGACGATCTTCGACGTCGAGGCCGTCGACCTCGAGGTGCTCGCCCGACCGCCGGCACGCGGCCGAGGCGCGACAGCAGGTAGCCGCCGACGGTTTCGAACCCTGGCCTTCGACGGTGACCTTCAGTCAGGTTGGCCATCTCCTCGACGTGCACGCTGCCGCTGAACAGGAACTTGCCCGTTGCCCTCGTCGACGATGCGCTCGACCTCGACGTCGTACTCGTCGCGAATCTCGCCGACGATCTCCTCGAGCAGATCCTCGACCGTCACCAGGCCCGCCGTGCCGCCGTATCTCGTCGACGACGATCGCGCTCTGCAGCCGCTTGCGCTGGAACTCCTTCAGCAGATCCGGCACGCGCTTGGTCTCGGGCACGAAATGCGCCGGGCGCATCAGCGGCGTGATCGAGCCTGCATCGGCGTGCCTCGGTCAGCTGAGATCAGGTCCTTGACGAAGACGAAGCCCTGCGACGTTGTCGAGCGTGTCCTTGTAACACCGGGATGCGCGAGCATTGCTGCTCGCGGAACAGCGTGTAGCAGCTGCGTCGATGCGTCGCGTCGCTGTCGGATGCGCGATGATGTCGGGCCGCGGCGTCATCACCTCGCGCACCATCGTCTCGCGGAAGTCGGCGAGGTTGCGCAGCAGCTCGCGCGCCTGCCCTTCCTGCACGCCGCGCGTCGGTTCCGGCGGCTGGCGGCACGGCGGCGACTTCGGCCGGCGGCGGCGCTGCCGGCACGTGCGCGTCGTGCGCACGCCGGACGGTTCTCCGGCGGCTGCTGGTGCCCATACGCAGCAGCCGCGTAGGTCAGCGGCTCGCAGCAGGCCGCGCGATCGACGTCGAACGACGGCAACAGCACGTCGAGCACGCGCTCGGGATCCTGGCGGACGATCAACAGCGGGATCAGGTGCTCGCAGGCGAGCACGACGGCGACGATCGAGAGGACGAGGACCGGGAAGCCGATTGGCGTCGACGCCGGTGACACGCGCGCAGCAGCGCGCCGCCGCAAGGATCGATCAGCGTGCTGATCAGCACGCGCGCCGGAATGAACAGGCGCCGCGGATCCTCGAGATACTGCCCCGAGCGCATCGTCGCGATCGGTGCGCTCGGCCGTGAATGCGCAGCGACAGCCGCATCAGCGCGTTGAACGCGCGCTGAGACGGTGCCGAGATAGGTCGCGGCAGCAGCCAGCAGGAACAGCAGCAGCGGTGTCATCGGCTGCCGCTCGATCAGGCCTTCCTTGCAGTCCGGCCTTCTTCCGCAGCCGTGCTTCCGACGCGCGCCATTTTGCCATCATCGCGGCTCGTGATCGTAACCAAGAAGGTGCAACAAACCGTGCAGCGCCAGCACGCGCAGTTCGGTCTGCACGGAATGCCCGGCCTCGCGCGCCTGGCGGCTCGCGACGCCCGACGGCGATCACGATATCGCCGAGAAACCGCGCGGTCTCGCAGCCGGGAAACGACAGGACGTCGGTCACGGCGTCCTTGCCGCGGAACTGCCGGTTGAGCGACGCGCATGCGCGCGATCGGACACGATCGCGACGCTGCACGGTCGCCACGCGCCGATGGCGGGCGCGACGCGCGCAAGCCACGGCCGCTCGCATGCCGCGCTTGACGCGTCGAGGCTGATCGCGAGCGGGTCGGGCGTCGCGACGCTAACGCGTAGACGGGCCGCTGCCATATGCGTCGTATGCCTTCACGATCGCTTGCACGAGCTTGTGCCGCACGACGTCGCGCTCGTCGAAGTAGACGAACGCGATGCCCTCGATGCTCGCCGACGACCTCCAGCGCCTCGACGAGGCCCGACATCCGCCCGGTCGGCAGATCGATCTGCGTGATGTCGCCGGTGACGACGGCCTTCGAGCCGAAGCCGAGCGCGCGTCAGGAACATCTTCATCTGCTCGGAGGTGGTGTTCTGCGCTTCGTCGAGGATCACGAACGCGTCGTTCAGCGTGCGGCCGCGCATGAACGCGAGCGGCGCCACTTCGATCGCGCCGCGCTCGAGCAGCCGCTCGACGCGTCTCGACGTCGAGCATGTCGTAGAGCGCGTCGTAGAGCGGACGCAGGTACGGATTGACCTTCTCCTGCAGATCGCCGGGCAGGAACCCGAGCTTCTCGCCCGCTTCGACCGCCGGCCGCGCGAGGACGATCCGGCTGACCTTCTTCGCCAGCAGATACGCCGACGGCCTGCGCCATCGCGAGATAGGTCTTGCCCGTGCCCGCCGGGCCGACGCCGAACACGATGTCGTACTGATCGATGGCGTCGAGATAGCGGCGCTGGTTCGCGGACTTCGCGCGCGATGCGGCGCTTGCCGGCCGTGCGGATCTGGCCGTCTTTGAGAAAGTGAGTCGCGAAGATCGACCGTCGGCATCCTCGCGCCACGAGCTGCGCGGCGGTCTTCACGTCGCGATCGGAGATGGAGTGGCCTTTCATCGATCAGCGTCGCCGAGCTGTTCGACGCAGGCGCGCGACTTTGGCGGTGTCTGCCGCATCGCCTTCGACCATCAGCTCGTGGCCCTGGGTTGCGGATGCGAACGTTGAGGAGGGACTCGAGTTGCCGGAGGTTGTCGTCGTAGGCCCCGAACAGGGTCGACATCGCCCGCCTCGGGCACTGATACTTTACGCATCGACGCCGTGCTGATTCTCGTATCTCTCCAGGTTACAAACAGTTAACAAGCGGCTTCAGAGTCACAGCGCAGTCACCGCCCGCTTCCCCGCGGTCAAGGTCGGGCGGGCTGGAACGGCCTTGCGCGTTCCCCAGGCGCGCGGTCGACGCGTTCCCTCACCTCCTCGCACGTCAGCTCGCTCCGTCAACGGCATCAACGAGTATCGGCTGGGAATGAAGGGGCGATCACGCGGCCGAACGGTCCAGGCGCCTTGAGGACCAGTTCGATCCGTGGCGGCTGTTTCTGCAACATGGACTCCTTCACCGCTTCGATTTCCTCGGAATGGAACGTCGATTCTGATCTCGCCCTTGCGGACACGCAGGTGATCGCCGGCATCCAGGACTTCATCCGCCAGCTCCGAACCGACAAACCGGGTAATGAGGTATCCGACAACGGCAACGCCGAGCATCGGCATCAGCTCGAATGGTGCGTCAGCGCCGGTCAGCATGCGCCACAGGGTGGTCGCGCCCACAAACACGGCGACACCAGCGAACACGACTGGGAACACCTTCTTGTAGAACAACGTTCCGCGAGAGAGCGTTCGTGCGTGGCGCACGCGCGGTTCATCGGCTTTGCCCCGCGAGTTCGCGTGTCAGGTCGCCCGCGGCCATCTCCCTTGCAGCCGCTCGCATTCTGCCCGGACCACAGCGACGTGAGTCGGCAGATGCCGCGCGGCTCACCCTCGCGCGCAGTGCGGCGATTGTCTTCGGTGGCGCCATGGAACGCGGGGGCCGCAGCGCCGGATAACGGGCCGAGGATCCTCCCCGACTGATCACAATCGCGCGCGCCGGGCGTCCGGTGAAGACGTTCGGGTGACCGCGGGCGAGCGCGTTGCTCTGATACGCATCGGCAGCGGGCTGGTGCTGGCGTCAGGGACAGAGCAGCTGATGTCGTGCCGACCTGCACGCCGGCGCCGAGCGCCATCGCGGCGCTGCACGCCGTTCGCGTCCGCGATGCCGCCGGCGGCGATCACCGGGAGGTTCACGGCCTGCGACTGATCTGCGCCGCACCAGCGCCATGGTGCCGAGCCTGGGCGTGCTGAGATCGTCCGTCTGGAACATGCCGCGGTGGCCGCCGGCCTCGAACGCCTGCGCGATGATGGCGTCGGACGCCGCGCGCCTCGAGCCAGCGCGCCTCGTCCACGGTCGTGGCCGACGACAGGATCCTCGCGCGCCCAGGCCGCGAATGGCGCGTCTCAGCGAGGTCAGGCGCTGGCAGCCGAAACGAAAGCTGACGACGGGCGGCTTGAACTCGCTTCTAACACCAGCGGCGGCCGCGGCGCTCGAACGGCCGGGCGCGCCGGCCACGGCCGGCGATCGTGCTCGGGGCGATGCCATGCCTTCGGCTTGAAGTACGGCGCGAGCAATCGGCGCGCCACGCGCGCCTCGCGCGACCGGTCGGCGACGGGCTGCTGCGTGGCACGAAGAAGGATTGACGTCATACGGCTTGGCGCGTCTGCGGCGGTGATGGCGGCCGAGCTCGCGGCGGATGGCGTCCGCATCCAGCTGGCGCGCACGGCAGCGAGCCGAGGCCGCCGGCGTTGAAACGGCCACGGCGAGCGCGCGCTGCCCTGCACGCCGGCCATCGGCGCCCTGGATGATCGGCAGACTCGATGCCGAAGAGCTGCGTCATGAGACGCCATTTCTTCGTGAAGATGATCGTGTTGTCGACCCGGTTGTCCTGCGCGTCCACGCCGGTCACGCGCACGGTCGCGGTCCTGCCGTCGGCGGAAATCGTCCGCGTCACGGTCTGCACTTCCTCGCCCTTGGTAATCGCGTACTTGATCGTGTTGCCGCTGACTTGCCGCGCCTTTGATTGAGTTCCAGTCGGCGAAGCCGCGGGCGGGTGCTCCCGGCCGTCGAACGAATACGAAAACTCGGTGCTGATCGCCTGGCCCTGCCTGAAATCCCGACCCCACGACGCGGACGCCGCGGCCGATCTGCGGTAGGTGACCGTTCAGACGCGCCGGACCCGGCGAGCATGTCGAGCGCGCGGTATCGGAGAACTCCAGACGCTTCAGCTGCGGATCCTGCTGCGCCTGGCCGATGCTGCGAGCAGCAACGAGCACCATCACGCTGCCGAGAAGAACGGGGAACTCTTCATGACCTCTCCTTGTGGGACGCGAGCCAGCCCCTCATTATGGCGCCTGAGTCAGTTGGCGTCGACAGTTGGCAGTTAACAGTTCCAGTCAAGAATTCACAGTCCCAGTCAAGAATTTCACAGTCCCAGCCAATAGTTCACAGTCCTCGAACGCGAGGCTTTCAAACAGGCCGCGGCTTGGCCGGCGAAATCACTGAAATCAGCATCACCGCGAAAGCGCGTCGAGGTATTACGTGCGCGAGATATGGCGTTACGCGATGCAACTAGATATGACCCAAGCGCGCCGCGTCCGGAATCGTGATGGCTGGTCGTCGCCGCCTTCGAGGAAGCTCCGCTACCCGGCACTAACGTGGCAGGAAGAGGGCGGCGTGCGCCCAGGCCACTCCGCTGTTGCCGTGCGGCCACTGTTGGTTCTTCAGGCTGAGGTACTCCAGCCAGTCCTTCACCTGACACCGACGGATCGAAGGACAGGTGGCCCTTCGCCTCGTCGAATCTAAGCAGGTAGAACCCTTCCTCACCGCCGTTCGGCGCCGAGCACCAGCCGATTCGATCGTGGATCGCGCGCCAGCCAATGCGGATTGAAGGTATCGGGCGTCGCGCAGGCGTGACACCCTCGCGGGTGCTGATGGGTTGGTAACGTCGAGGACCGCCACTGAGTGCAGGCGCCCGGACCGGTTGCAGCCAGCATTGGCCGTATCGGGATGCCGCACGACCGCGCGTGCCGCCGGGCCGCGACGGCGGCGGCGTAAGTGCCGAGTGTCAGCACCGTGTCGAGACGCGGATCGCGGCGGCAATGCGTCGCTGAGCTGATAAAAGGCGCAGCCATACGCGTTAAAGAACACCGAACTGTCTGGCAGCACGCGGGGCCCGGAATCCTGACGCTCAGATCCGACGACCCGCCCGTCGGTGAGCTTGCTGGCGGCAAGGCGATGGTCGTGAGCAGGGCAAAGTCCGAATAACGAAACACCTGCACGACATCAGCGGTCGTGGATCCAGATCATCGACGCGCTCGTGACGACGAGCCGGTCGATATCCTGCAACAGGGCAAACGCATGGCCGCACCGGCTTGCCTGCGATCGTCGACGCTGCCGAAGCTGTCCGGCAGGAGCGCGCCGCCGCGGCAAAAATTTCGGCGATTCCCCCGTGACGTTGCCTGGCGACGCCCACTCACCAGGAAACGGGCTCGACCGTCGCTGCGCAGGAAACCGACCAACCGCGCCCTTCGGCGTGCGATAAAAGCCGCAACGGCGCCGCCGGGTCGAGGGTCTTCACCATCTGCGGCGCGCGCGGATTCGGACACGTCGACGAGCAGGCCTTCCATGATGATGAGCGTTGGCGAAGAGCCACGCCGCCGCCCGGCGGCAGCTGGACGGCGTGGTGCGGCATTGACGCCTTCATGCCAATCGGCGTCGTCGCGATCACCTTGCCAATCGTGGCACTCCCGCGTTCGACGTCGAGCACCGCGAGAAGTCGCTCTGGGCCTCGTCTTCATCGCCCGCAAACGCCAGCAGATACGGAGTGGTGACCTCGGCCGGAACGGCACCGGGCAGAGTAAAGCTTGCAGCCGATCCCAGTCAGCCAAACCGAGCACACCAGCAACGTGGCGGTCCGCACTTCGGGAGAGTCTACTAGAGGCGATTGCGGCTCTGTTAGGATCGGCTTGATGTGAAGCTCGCGCAGCTGCCGCGCGATCGACACGTCGACGGCGCGTCGCACATCAGGTCGACCGCCTGCGTCGTCTTCGGGAACGGAATCACTTCGCGGATCGACGTCTCGCCCGCCAGCAGCGCGCAGATGCGATCGAGGCCGAGCGCGAGGCCGCCGTGCGGCGGCGTGCCGTACTCGAGCGACTCGAGGAAGAAGCCGAAGCGGTTCTTCGCATCCTCGTCCGACATGCCGAGCAGGCGGAACACCTTGGCCTGCGTCTCGCGGTCGTGGATACGGATGCTGCCGCCGCCGAGCTCCCAGCCGTTGAGGATCACGTCGTAGGCCTTCGCGCAGCACCTTGCCCGGATCCGATTCGAGCATGTGCAGGTCTTCCTCGCGCGGCGCCGTGAACGGGTGGTTCACCGAGTCCCAGCGCTTCTCGTCGGCGTTCCAGTCGAACAGCGGGAAGTCGGTGACCCAGCATGAGCTCCCACTTGCCTTCCGGAATCAGGTTCTGCTTCTTCGCGACCTGCAGGCGCAGCTGGCCGAGCACCTTCGACGCCGCGTCCGGCGCGCCTGACGCGAGCACCAGCAGGTCTTCCTTCGTCGCGCCCGACGGCCTCGAGCGACCTTGCGCGCGCCTCTTCGCCGATCGGCTTCGCGAGCACCTGCACGCCTTCGGCGGTGTAGCGCGCGTAGATCAGGCCGGCGGCGCCCGCGCTGCTTCGCCTGCTCGACGAGCTCGTCGACTTCGCGTGCGCGAATACTTCGCGGCGCCGGGATCACGAAGCCGCGGATCGTGCCGCCGTGCGTCGACGGCCTCGCGGAAGATGCCGAACGGCGACTGCGCGAACAGCGGGCCGAAGTCCTGGATCTCGAGGCCGAAGCGCAGGTCGGGCTTGTCCGATCCGCATTTCGCCATCGCCTCCGCGTACGGCATGCGCCGGAACGGCCGCGGAATGTCGACGCCGATCTCGCTTGAAGCACGCGGCCAGCGCGCCTTCGACGATCTCGAACACGAGTCGGCGGCGTGGCGAACGACATCTCGAGGTCCACCTGCGTGAACTCGAGCTGGCGATCGGCGCGCAGCGTCCTCGTCGCGGAAGCAGCGCGCGATCTGCACGTAGCGATCGAAGCCGGCGATCATCAGGATCTGCTTGAAGATCTGCGGCGACTGCGGCAGCGCGTAGAACTCGCCGGGATGCACGCGCGCTCGGCACCAGGAAGTCGCGCGCGCCTTCGGGCGTCGACTTGCGTCAGGATCGGCGTCTCGATCTCGTAGAAGCCCTGCTCGTCGAAATACTTGCGCAGCGCCATCGTGATGCGATGGCGCAGGCCGATGTTGTGCTGCAGCTGCGGGCGGCGCAGATCGAGGTAGCGATACTTCAGCCGCGTCTCTTCCGAGACGTTCTGATCCTCGGCGATCGAGAACGGCGGCGTCTTGCGCCTCGTTGAGGATCCGCACTTCCTTGCGCGCGGACCTCGACTTCGCCGGTCGGCAGCTCCGGGTTGATCGTCTCCGGCGAACGGCGCTCGACCTCGCCCGAGCACGGCGACGACGAACTCCGAGCGGATGCGCTTGGCGCGCTCGAGCAGCGCCTCGTCGCCTTCGACGATCACCTGCGTGAGGCCGTGCCGGTCGCGCACGTCGAGAAACAGCAGCGATCCGAGATCGCGGACGCGATGCACCCATCCGAGCAGCACGGCGTTCTTCGCCGACGTCGCCGGGCCGCAAGTGCGCCGCAGGTATGCGTCCGTGCCAGCGATCCTGAGTTGTTCAGCCACTGTCGCTCAGTGCTCGCTGTCCGAGCGCCGCACGGCGACGCTGATCGTCTGCTCGCCGTGTCTTCATATTCTTGACCGTCACGGTGTCCGTTTGCGCAGTTCGTCGCCACCGATGACGCGCCACGAATGGGATGCCGCGCGCCGACGCATACTTGAACTGCTTGTCGCCGACCTTCTTGCCGTCTTCGATCGGCGCATCGGGATAGAGCTCGACGCGCAGCCCGGCCGTCGCGCAGCTCCGTCGCGAAGCGACAGATAGCAGATTGCGTCCGGTTCGCGAACCACTGCACCACCATCACGTCCGCCGGGCGTCGCGACGACCGACTCGGCGGGAACATCTTCGCGCTCGCCCATCACCACGAGGATGCGCTCGAGCCCGAGCGAGATGCCGCTGGCCGGCACGTCTTCGCCCGAGAACATGCCGATCAGGTTGTCGTAAGCGGCCGCCGCCGCCGAGGCTGCCGGCGAGGTCCGGCACGCGGATCTCGAAGATCGCGCCCGTGTAAGTACGACAGCCCGCGCGCCAGGCTGCGATCGAGGACGCAGGTGCGCGCCGGCGCTGCGTGCTCTGGCACAGGCGCGAAGATCTGCCGCAGATCCTCGAGCGCCGGACTTGCCCTCGTCGTTCAGCGCGGCCGACTGCTGCGCCATCCACTGCGCCAGGTCCGCCGGCGGCCGCGCGACGCTCAGCTGTTCGAGCAGCGTATCGCGCGACCGCTTCGGCGCGAGCCCTTCTCGCCCAGCTCCTTGCTGCACGCCGTCGACGCCGATCTTGTCGAGCCTTGTCGATGATCGACCAGCGCCGCGCCGTGCAGTTCGGCGGCACGCCCGCCTGTCGCCAGGACGCGCGTTCAGCAGCTTGCCGGTGATTGACGACGATCTGGAAGTCCGTGAAACCCAGCTTCAGGAGCACGTCGGCCGCCGCCGACAGCAGCTCGGCTTCGACCGTCATCGACGTCGAGCCGATGGCGTCGACGTCGCACTGGTAGAACTCGCGGAAGCGGCCCTTCTGCGGCCGGTCGGCGCGCCACACCGGCTGAATCTGGTAGCGCTTGAAGAACTTCGGCAGCTTCGCGCGATGCTCGGCGACGACGCGCGCCAGCGGCACGGTCAGGTCGTAGCGCAGCGCGAGATCGGCCTGGCCGGTCTCGGCGCCTTCGCCGCGCTTGAGGATCTTGAAGATCAGCCGATCGCCTTCTTCGCCGCATCTTGCCCTGCAGCGTCTCGAGGTTCTCGACCGCCGGCGTCTCGAGCGGCTCGAAGCGCGTAGCTTTGATACACGTCGGCAATCACGCCGATGACGTGCTGTCGGCGCCGCACGTCTTCCGGGAGGAAGTCGCGCATCCCGCGTGCTGGGCCGGTGTTCACTGTCTGCCATCGGCCTGGTGCCTTCTGCCTCTGCCGGCGAGTAATCGAGCCGGTAGTTCACGTAGGCGCTGCGAGAGCCGGCGAATCTCGGCGAGTTCCTCCTCGTTCAGCGGCCGCTTCACCTTGCCGGGCCGGCCCATCACCAGCGAACCGGCGGGAATCCGCGTGCCCTCGGTCAGCAACGTGCCGGCGGCGATGATCGAATCATGCTCGACGTGCACGCCGTTCGAGCAGCATCGCCTGCCATGCCGATCAGCACGCGGTCCTCGATGGTGCAGCCATGAATCACCGCCGAATGCCCTACGGTCACTTCGTCGCCTGATGACGGTCGGATGCGTCTCCGCATCACGTGCACCATCGTCAGATCCTGGATGTTGGTGCGCTTGCCGATGCGGATGTGGTTGACGTCGCCGCGAATGACGACGTTCATCCACACTGAAGATTCGGCACCGATCTGAACATCGCCAATCACCTGGGCGCTCTGATCCACATAAGCGCTCGGATCAACGGTGGGCGATGTGCCTTTGAAGGTGCGAATCACAAGATCACCAAATCACCAAATCACTAAATCTTCGGAAGCGTCACGCCGCGCTGAGCCTGGTATTTCCCAGCAATGCAACCGAACAGAAGTACAA
>ERZ1370068.11162-contig-9800_pt1 | contig 28680 bp, 50 predicted proteins | sample MGYA00561227_ERZ1370068 | MGnify/ENA primary metagenome ERZ1370068 (study PRJEB38410, sample SAMEA6850437) | metagenome | study: Metagenomic assessment of the ecological functions of the soil: analysis of the soil microbiota associated with the...
GCCACATGCATTGCTGGTCCTCGGAGCTTCAGACCAAGCGGCCGCCCGCCCCCGCCAGACGGGGGACCCACCTCCGACCGCTCGAGGACCCAAGAAGGTCGCGCCGGAGGTGATGACCTGCCCGTCACCGTTGGGAATCGGCGTCACGAGCAAGCTCAAATACTGCGACGTCATGACGGAGCGCGATCCGTCAGCGGGAATCTTGATCGCGCTTCCGCCTCACAAGGGCCCGGTCACGCTCACCTTCGATCTCCACAACCGACACACCTATTCCGACGAGCAGGCCAAGACCAATCGGGCTACGCGCGTTATACGGCGACGATTGGCGTCCTGACGATGGACAACACGCTGATCAGCCGGGCCACGGTTCAAAATGAATTTCGAACGGCAAGCGATCTCGTCGAACGCATCGGAGGAGGCGCCGGTCCCGGCGGCGTCAAGGCGGTTGCGCCCACCGGATCGGAGTCGATCACGATCACGATTCCGGAAGCCGAGCAGACGGTGAGTATTCTTGGCGAAAAGCTCACGCAGGAGCGGCTGGACGGATCTGCGACGTATGTGTCCCCAGGTCGCCCCATCGCCGTCATCAGCAACGTGGGATCGAGTATCAACCCGGTCCGCCGCCGCGCGGACGGGGAAGCGCCAAACCCGCGCGGGTGAACGGTGCGTCAGCCACTACCAGGCCGCGATTGCGACAGGCCCAGCCCAGTAGGAACGCTACCCCTCCGATTGGCGTGATCGCGCCCAGCACGGTCACACCGGTCAAAGCGAGCGCGTAGACTGCCCGAGAACAGCACGATCCCCGTTGCAAACAACCAACCGGCGGTCACGACCAGCTTGCCACTCATGTCGGCCCAAGATCAGCCCGGTCGCGATCAACGCTAGCGCATGGTAGAAGTGATATCGGACGCCCGTTTCGAAGACCGCCAGCGTGCCAGGTGACAGAAGCGGGCATCGCAATGCGTGCGCGCGCCGAATGCTCTTTCCTAGGGCGACTGCAGTCAAGCCGGCGAGCGCACCGAGGAATAGGAACGTGCGGTCCATGACGCGGTTCTCGAGTCCTTCGGTTTGAGAATCTCGGAAATTTGAGGATTCAAGGATTTGAGAATTTGACGAATTTGAGAATTTGAGAATCTCAGACGTGTCGCAGGGCCTATTGCTTGAATGACCAGGCAGAAAGGGCCGGCGGTTTGGCCGCCGGCGAGTCAACTGTCGTCGAACGCGCCAGCACCGGATCTAGACGGTAGGCTTGTGCAGCACGGGCCGCATCGTCTCGCTCCGGCCTTGCCGGATTCGGGAGCCCCGCGTACGCCGGCCGTCCCTTGAGCCCCTGGATCTACGAAGCGCGTCGGCTGCTCCTTGAGCACGTGCTGCGCGATAGAGCTTGCGCCATCTCGCTCGTGGATACTTCTGGCGATCCTTGGGGCTGTCTTGTGCTCGGCTGGCGCCTTGAGCTTCTCTTCGCGCGCGTTCTTGGCGATGTCCGAGATCGTCGAGGTCGGTCTGCGCGCCGGCGCGACCGCTTCCTCGTTGAGCGTCAGCTGGATGCGCGGTCGAGTCGAGCGGCACCGTTCTTGCCGCCGGCGAAGATCTCGGTGGCGGCCGTGCTCCCGTACCACTCTGGTGAGCGGTCGCCGTCATGTGCATCTTCTCTCGATGATGTTGCGCCAGCCGGATGCCGGTGTTGTAGGCGCAGAAGCGAGATCTCGCCCTGCTGCGTGGCGTACGGGATGATGCACATCTCGGTGCGGCGGAAGTCGTAGTTGAACAGATCCTGGAACCATATCCCGGCGATGAACAGGAAGTTCCAGCGATCGGCGCGGCGCTTCGCGATGTCCGCCGTCGTGCGGTCGCCCTCGACCTTGCCGCATTTCGTCCTTTCGGCCGCCTTGGTGGCGCCGAACGTCTTGTCGAACTTCTGCGAGCAGGTCGGCCAGCTTGAAGTGCGGTCGGCGACTTGAACGAGTCGTAGTTGCGCATGACCGCGAGCGCCATCCCGAAGATCGACCAGAAGCGGCTGCGGCCGGCGTCGGTGACCTGCTGGCACGTCCTTGGCGAACTGCTCGGCCTTCAGGAACTGCCGTGACCGGCACGGCTTCCTTCGTTTCCTTGTCGATCATCATCGGCCATGCCGATGCCGCAGTTCGGGTGGCAGCCGCAGGTGAGCTGGCCGAATTCCTTCTCGGCGCCGTGGCGTGACGTCGGCCCAGTCGGTGAAGCTGCCCATGAACGAGATCGGGAACCAGTCGCGGACCGGCTCGCCGATGCCCGTCTGGTTCTTCACGTCGTGCGCGAGGTGCGACAGCGTGTAGCGCTGCGCGGCGCGGCGCTCGTCGCGTCACTTCTCGTCGCGGCCGGTGAACGACACCGGCTGGAACGACAGGAAGTTGATCGTCTTCGGGTTGTCGAGCGCGAACTCGATGATCCGGCCGACCTGCTCGTTGTTGACGCCGTTGACGATCGTCACGACCGGCACGATGTCGACGCCGGCGCTGTAGAGGTTCTCGATCGCGCGCAGCTTGACGTCGAACAGGTTGCCGACGCGGCGGTGCGCGTTGGCCGCGTTGCCGATGCCGTCGAACTGCAGATACGCGTAGCGGAGGCCGGCCTCGGCCGCTGCCTTCGCGAACTCCGGATCGCTTGGCGAACTCGATGCCGTTGGTCGCCGCCTGCACGCTGTTGTAGCCGACCTTGCGCGCGTAGCGGACCGCGTCGAGGAAGCTACGGCGAAATCGTCGGCTCGCCGCCCGAGAACTGCACCGACATCTGCCGGCGCGGCTTGATGCTGATCGCGTTGTCGAGCACCATCTTGATGTCTTCCCACGACAGCTCGTGGACGAACCCGACCTGGTTCGCGTCCATGAAGCACGGGTCGCACATCATGTTGCAGCGGTTGGTCAGGTCGACCGTGAGCACCGAGCCGCGGCCGTGCTTGAATCGTGCTGCTGCCGTGGTTGTGCAGCTTCTCGTCGTTGTGCGCGCGGATGTCGCGGCCCGGGAACACCTCTTCGAGGTGCTTGAAGAACTCGGTGTCCATCGCCATCACGTCCTCGAAGTGGCCGTGGATCGGGCAGTCCTTCACCATCAGGATCTTGCCGTCGCGCTCGAGGATGGTCGCCTTGATCTCGCCGACCTTCTCGTTCAGCAGGACGTTGACGTCCTTCTTGCCGTCGAGAATCGCCTGCCGCGCCTCGCGCGCGCACGTCGGGCAGAGCGAGTCGGTCTCGCGCGGCCAGCCGAGCGGCGGCTTCGTTTTCTCGATAGGACTTGCAGCAGCGGCTTGTCCGCACCGTGCCGGCGTGAACGGCCGGGCCGCTGGCTGATGCTTATTGAGGCCACGTTGAACACCACCCGCGCGCCGCTGGCGGCGCAGGAGAGCCCCTTCTCGACGCACTTGATAGGCTTGTGCATGCATGCGTCACTCCTTCGAAGGCGGAAAGAATAGCCCTGAATCTCGTAAATGCTAGAGTAGAAAGAGTTGAAGACTTACATTTTCAGCCAATGGGCCGGAACCGGCCCGAGAGGGAACTCCAGCACCTGAATGGGCAGCTTCAACCGGGCCATCCCCAGTTCAGCCGCGCGGAGCCTCCACGCGGAGGCCGGTCGGCGCGCCTTACCGCGCCAGGCAGTATCATTTCTGAATGGCCGTTCGTGATCATCATCGTCGGCGCGGGGCCGACCGGGTGTCCGCCGCCATCGCCGCCAAGCAACGAGGACTCGACTACACGTGATCGAGCAGGGCGTCCTCGTCAATTCGATTTATCACTTTCCCCACAGATGGTGTTCTTACGACTCCGACTACTGGAAATCGGCGGATTGCCATTCGCTCTCCGCAAACAACCGACCCGGCCCGAGGCCGCTACTACCGCAAGGTGGTCGACACTACGATCTTCAGATTTCGATGAAGAAACCGTCGTGTCAGTCGAGCGAGAGGCCGACCACGACGGCCAGGAGGCGTTGTTTGCCGTCGAGACTCAATCCTCACGGGGTGCTTCGTCGGATTCGGCACGGGCGGAACGTTATCTTTGCGATTGGGGCACTACGATGCGCCGAACCTGCTGAACGCCCCGGGTGAGGATCTTCCTCACGTTCATCATTACTACAGCGAGCCGCACCCCCTACATTACCGCCAGCGCGTGGTCGCTTGTCGGGGGCGGAAATTCCGCGGCCGAGCGGGCGCTGGAGTTTACTGTTTCGCTCGGGAGTGCATCGTCACGCTGGTGCACCGGCATGCGGAGCTGAAGAAGCCACGATCAAATACTGGGTCAGACCCGACATCGAAAACCGGATCAAGGAGGGCTCGATCGCGGGCTCGATTCAACCTCCTGCCCTTGCCGAGATTCGTCCGACATCGGTGATCGTCAGTCCGGCGTCGGCTTTTCAGGAGAGGCGATGAAGGGCAGCAGGCATCGAAAGCTCAGCGAGTGCAAACGGGAGAAGAGACTCGGCCGACGCTGTCTTCCCGCTGGTCGGGTATCACACGAACTGGGAACTCATGGAACGAGCCGGCGTCGTGCTGAAGGACAAACGGGTGCCGACCTACGATGCCGAGACCTTCGAGACCAATGTACCAGGGCTCTTCTTAGCCGGCGGAGCTATCTGTGGGAGAGACACGAGCAACATCTTCATCGAGAACGGCCGGTTTCATGGCGAGAAGATCATCGCGACCATTGCCCGCCGCCAGGGCGGGTAAGCGGCATCGCCGGTCCAGCGTGCAGCCGTTCAGTGTGAGAAGTGAGAGGACCGCCGGGGACGCGGGCGGTCATGATCTTCATCTCGAGTAGCTCCACGAGCGATTCCGCCCGGGAGCGCAGGCAGCGTTTCTCGAGCAATGCCTGCTTCTCGACTGGCTCGAGGTCAGCAATGCTGGGCCAACGCGTTGACGAGATCCTCCGTCACCCATTTCCGAGGGGATCATCGCATCTCCCCCTCGAGACTCCCGCGGACCGGCGTGCGCTTTTCCAAGATTGCGCTCGATAGCCGACGCCAGCAACATCTCCAGCTTCGAGCGCTGCCGTCGAACGGACTCCGCGGTCCTCGGCCTCGAGCGCGCGGTTCGGCGATCGGCTCGACGCTGGCAAGACGGTAGGCCCGTCGAAATCCTCTTCCACAATCCGGAAGCGTTCAACCCCACGCAAGACGATGTTGTAGCGGCCATCGGCGAGTTGATCGACATGCGTGATCACGCCGCTGCAGCCGATCGGATACACGGGCGGCCGGCCTTCGTAGTCGTGCTCCCAACCCGGGCTGCAGCAGCACCATCCCGATCATGCCGGTCGCTGGCGAGCGCGTCGGCGACCATCTCGCGATAGCGCGGCTCGAAGATGTGGAGCGGCAGAAACACGTTCGGGAAACAGGACGACGTTCGGGAGCGGAAACAGCGGCAGCAGATCAGACATGGTGCAAGCAGCTCAGTGAATCGTCTTGGTCTTCTTGTCCATGTAATCCATCAGCACGTACTGGCCCAGCGTGTATGGCGTCGTGAAGTACGCCTTGCCCTTGCAGATTTCCGCGACGCGGCGGACGAAGCTCACGAGATCGTAGTCGCGCGCCAGCATGAACGTGTTGATCATGATGCCGCTCTTGCGGCACGCGGCGACCTCGGCGCAGGTTTCCGGCGACGATGAACGGGTCGAGGCCGAAGGCGTTCTTGTAGATGCGGCCGTCCGGCTGCGTGAGCGCCGACGGCTTGCCGTCGGTGATCATGATGATCTGCCGCATGTCCTTGCGCTGGCGATCGAGAATCCGGCGCGCCAGCCGCAGGCCTTCGCGCGTGTTCGTGTAGTACGGGCCGACGCGCACGCGGCCCAGCTCGCGCCAGCGGAATCTCCTCGGCGGAATCGTGGAACAGCACGACGTTGAGCGCGTCGCCCGGATATTGGGTCTTGATCAGCTGCGCAAGCGCGAGCGCGACGCGCTTGGCCGGCGTGAACCGATCTTCGCCGTAGAGGATCATGCTGTGGCTGCAGTCGAGCATCAGCACGGTCGCGCACGAGCTCTGATACTCGCCCTGCACGACCATCAGGTCTTCAGTGAGCGCGACGATCCAGCGCGGGCGCGTTGCGGTGAAGTCGCGCGCCGGCTGCGCATCGCGGCGCTTCGTGCTCTGCGACGGCGTTCAGCAGCGTGCTGGCCGCATCGAGATTCAACGTGTCGCCGAACTCGTACGGTTTCGGCGCACCGGTCGTTTCGACACCAGTCGCCTGCTCGCGCGTGTCGTGCCGGCCGTAGCTGCTCTTGCCGAGCGAGCCGAGCAGGTCGCGCAGCGCGCGATAGCCGAGAAAGTCGAGCGTCTTGTCCGTGACCTCGAACTTGGTGACCTGAGGCTGATCCGGACCTGCCGCCGCCGCGACCTTGCCGGCGCTCGCGCTCGGCCTCGAGATCAGGCGGCGTCGGTGATGTAGCCCTCTTGCGCCATGCGCTCGATGATCTGCTGGATCAGTTCCTCCAGCTTCGATCGCGCCTCGGCCTGGTCGGCGTCCGCGGGATCGCCGAGCAGCTGCTCGATCGTCTCCTCCGGCAGCACGCCGCCGTTGAAGAGCGCATCGAGAATCGCGTCGTGCAGCGCCTGCATCGTCCGCTCGGCATCGTCCATGCCGTATGGGTTGCCGAAGCCGCTGGACGAGCAGCAGATCGGAGAGCTTCGCGACCAGATCCTCGAGATCCAGGTCGTCGAGCTCGTCGCCCGTGAACTTGGTGTATCGGTAGTTCATGGCACTTGGTGCCCGAGCCGCGGTCAGTTGTAGTAACTCTTCTTTCCCGTCGGCAGCCGGATCTCTTCGTCGATCGTCGTTTCTTCGCGCCGCGACTGCGTCGCCGCGGCGCGGTTTCGTTCGGCGGCGTAGCCGCGCTCGTCGCTGCGGCTGATCTTCTTCTGCGCGTACAGCCCTTCGAGCACGAAGTCGATGGCCGACGCGACGACCGGCGCGGGCGCGCTCGCCGGGCGAGACCGGCCCGCTCGGCCAGCTCGCGCAGACCCTGCACGCCGCCCGTTTGCGTGACGACTTCGTCCGCCGACGTCGGCGTCGCTGAGTGGCAGCGAGCCGCCGAGGTCGAACCATTCGACGACGGTACGCGTGTCGGCGCCGTCGAACATGCCGGTAAAGACGTTGCCGACGGCAGAGCGGATCAGGTCGCGCGCGACCTGTTCGGCGCCGCGCAGCTCGCCCTTCGTATTCGAGCTCGAACTTGCCGGTGATCGACGGCAGCGCCGCATAGAGATCCGTGACGCGCGGAACGACGAGCGCTCTCGCCGTTTTGACAGCGCGCGCCGCTCGGCGTTCGACACGACGAGCTCGAGCGTCGTGATCGGCAGCCGCTGGCTGACGCCGGACCGCTTGTCGATCTTGCGATCGGCCGCGGGCCTGGAATGCGACCTCTTCGACGACTTCGCGCACGTACGTCCGGAATCTCCACGCTGAGCGCGTCGGTCGCGCTCGGTCCACGCCTCCTGCTTCGTGATCGCCATCGCGTTGCTGTCGCGCGTGGCCGGGTAGTGCGTGCGGATTTCCGATCCGATGCGGTCCTTGAGCGGCGTGATGATTTTCCCGCGCGCCGTGTAGTCCTCGGGGTTGGCGGTGAAGACGAGCATGACGTCGAGCTTCAGGCGGATCGGGTAGCCCTTAATCTGGACGTCGCCTTCCTGCAGGATGTTGAACAGGCCGACCTGAATCTTGCCGGCCAGATCCGGCAGCTCGTTGATGGCGAAGATGCCGCGATTGGCTCGCGGCAGCAGCCCGTAGTGCATCGTCAGCTCGTCGGAGAGATTCAGGCCCGCCTGAGCCGCCTTGATCGGATCGATGTCGCCGACCATGTCGGCGATCGTCACGTCGGGCGTGGCGAGCTTCTCGACGTAGCGCGCCTCGCGAGGCAGCCACGCGATCGGGAGCGTCGTCGCCCTTCGGCGGCGACGCGCGTGCGCGGCACGCGGCGCACAGCGGCGCGAGCGGGTCGTCGTGAATCTCGCAGCCGGGGACGACCGGGATCTGCTCGTCGAGCAGATCGACCATGCCGCGGAGGATGCGGCTCTTCGCCTGACCGCGAAGACCGAGCAGAATGAAGTTGTGCCGCGACAAGACGGCATTGACCAGCTGCGGCACGACCGTCTCGTCGTAGCCGATGATCCCCGGGAACAAGGCCTCGCCGGCTCGCAGTTTGCGAACGAGATTGTCCCGGATTTCCTGCTTGACCGGCTTCGCGAGCGGGCTGGATTGCCTGCGCAAGTCGCCGAGGGTCTGAGCTGGGGCCGCCATGGATCGATTCTATCCGGATTAGACCAGCCCTCGCCCCGTGCCTTTCCGTTCTTGTCGTCGGGCCGCCCCCTCGTCTTCGCGCACCGCGGCGGCGCCGCGCTCGCGCCCGAGAACACCTTCGCGGCGTTCGACAACGGCCTGGCCCTCGGCGCCGATGGCCTGGAGCCCGACGTCCACCTCTCGCGTGACGGCCAAGTCATGGTCCATCACGACGCAGACGCTCGACCGAACCACGAACCTTCGCGGGCCCGTTACCGCGTGGGCGGCAGACGACCTTCGACGCGCGGACGCGGGACATCGCTTCAAACGCGGCGACAGCTTCCCGTTTCGAGGGATCGGCTACGGTGTCCCCACGCTGTCCGAGGTCCTCGCCCGCTACCGCGATGTCCCCGTCATCGTCGAGCTAAAGGTCAATAGCCTGGCAATGGCGTCAGGCGACGATCGCGACGGTGCGCGCAGCCAATGCGCTCGATCGCGTGTGTCTCGGGTCTTTTCGTCTGAGGGTGCTTCGCTCGGCCAGGGCCCTCGAGCCTGCGATCGCGACCAGCGCGGCCCGTGAAGAGGTGCGGTGGGCGCTGTATCGATCTTGGTGCCGGTGGCCCGTCGCGCGGGCCCCTTACGAAGGGTATCAGGTGCCGGAGTGGGCAGGGAGAACCAGGGTCGTGTCACCGGGTTTTGTCCGCGCAGCGTACGCTTCAGGCCTTGCGGTTCAGGTGTGGGGCGTGGATACCGAGCACGACGCCCGTCGTCTCCTGGATTGGGAGTTGACGGCCTGATTACCGATCGACCGGAGGTCATCGTCCCCCTTGCGATCCATTCACGGTCTGGGTGAGCTCTGAATATGGCTCAGCGTTATGCCATTAAGCGCCGGGCCTCTCGAAATACCCTGTCTATCATTTCAGGCGTGAGCTTGCCAGTTTGGGTGTTCTGTCGGCTGGGGTGATAGCAGCCGATGAGGGTCGGTCCGTCAGGCAACTGGAACATGAGGCCGTGACCAAAGTGGGGCCGACGTCCCGCCAAGCGCCCGCGACCGTTCAGCCACCGCACGTAGGAATCGAAGCCGACTTTTCCCAGTGCCACAACCACTGCACACGGTCGAGAGTCCTTATCTCAGCTTCCAAATGGACGAAGCAGCTGCGAATCTCCTCTGGTGTCGGTTTGTTGTCGGGCGGCGCGCAACGCACGGCCATGGTGATGTACGCGTCTTTCAGCTTCAATCCGTCGTCCGAGCGTTCCGAAGTTGGCCTGTTCGCAAAGCCGGCCCGATGGAGAGCCGACATCAGGAAGTCTCCGGAACCACCGGCCCCGTCGCCGGTAAACGCGCGGCCTGTTCTGTTCGCCCCGTGAGCGGCGGGTGCAAGTCCAACAAGGAGCAGTCGAGCACGGGGATCGCCGAAGCCGGGAACCGGCCGCGCCCAATACGTCTCTTCGCGGTAGGCCTTCCGCTTATCGCGGGCGATACTCTTGCAATAGGCCCGAAGACGTGGACATTGTTCGCACGCCACGATCCGATCGTGAACCGCCGCCAGGATTCGCGCGGCCCGACTTACCACACGCGGCACATCGTCGCGCGCACCATTGCCGAATCCGCTCGGCAGGAGAACGCCTTTGGAATTCCGGCATATTCGACACGACACCATTCACTCGATACTGGTTGGCGGAATGCGGATTGGTCGCCGCCTTTAACCGCTCGGCTTCTGGACGACTGCTTTCGCACCACTGCTGCGCCCATCCGAGGAACACACGCTGTTCGGGCGTGAAACCGTCGCTGGTGGCTTGAACCGTTGCGCCTGGTCCGGCCAGATACGCCATCAATGCCAAGCGGAGGCCGCCGTTGTCAGCCGTATTTTCCCCAGCGTGAGCTTGCCGTTGATCTTCGTGTCTCCGGCGACGGTGTGCGCGAGTAGCTGATCGGCGATGCAGCCGGCGCGGGCTTCGAACGCCTTCGCATCCGCTGACGTCCACCAGTCGCGGAGGTTGCCTTGCGCGTCGTAACTTGCGCCCTTGATCGTCGAAGCCATGGGTGAGCTCGTGGCCGATCACCGCCCCGATGGCTCCATAGTTGGCGGCGGCATCGCCGCTCGCATAGTAGAACGGCGCCTGGAGGATTCCCGCAGGAAAGTTAATCGTGTTGGCGCTCGCGTCGTAGTAGGCGTTGACAGTCGGCGGCGTCATACTCCACTCGCTGCGGTCGACCCGGCGGCCAATCTTGGCCAAACGCCTGGCATTGTGAAGGTGAGCGACCGCTGGAGGTTTCCGAGAGCGTCGGTTCTCGAAATTTCGAGGCTTGAATAGTCTCGCCACGTATCGGGGTATCCGATGCGATCAGTGACTTGTTTCAGCTTCTGCTGGGCCGCCTCTTTGGTGTCGGTCCCCATCCAGGCGGCCTCGTCTATCTCCTTCTTCATTGCGGCTTTGATGTCCTGGACCATTCTCAGCATGTCGGCTTTCGCCTCGCGCGCCAAACGCCTCCGCCACAAACGCACGACCGAGGGCTTCACCGAGCTGCTGGTCCGTGTCGGCGATGCATTCACGCCATCGAGGGGGCCGTTGATCCTGTCCTGTGAGCTGGCGGTTGAAGAAATCGAAGGTTGCGTCCTCGAAGGGCGTCGAGAGCCGTGTCGAGGCGCCATGGAGGAGGTGCCATGAGAAATACCGCTTCAAGTCTTGGAGTGCCGTTGATGCGATGATGCTGTTGAACGCTTTCATGAATTCTGGCTCGTTCACGTTCAGGGCCGTGAAGGCGGGTGCTCCGCTGGCCCGGAGGTAGCGCGCCCAGTTGAATGCCGGAGTCAGGCGTTGTAGATCCGCGAGTGTCATCGGGTGGTTGATGGAGTTGGGATCGCGACGCTCGGCCACGTCGAGCATGGCCGTCGCCAATGACGTCTCGATTGCCATGACGGCCGACGCGCTCTTTGCCGCTTCGTCGGGATCGCGGCCGGCGAGCGTGAACAGCTGCGCCACATGCTGCCGGTACTCTTCTCGAAGCTTCACCGACCGATCATCGGTCTTGAGGTAGTAGTCGCGGCTCGGAAGACCGAGACCATCCGGAATCAGTGCCGCCGTCTCCGTTGAGGCGTCACTGAACTTCGGACGCGAAGCGAGACGGAAGAATACGTGCACGCCCGCCGCGGCGTGAACTGCCGGATGGAGGCGTCTCCCCGACTATCGATTGAAGAAACGCTACAAGCTCTGGAAGTCCGTCTCGATTGGCGAGGCTGGCAATCCGCGACATCTCATCGTCGAGTGCGGTGAGATGTTTTTGCGTCAATCGCCGGTTGGTCCATACAGGCCGCATAGTAGTCGCGGGCCTTGCGCAAGTCGCCCTCTCCGCCGGGCGCCTCCAGAATGCGGCGCAGAATCGCGAAGTTGCGTTCCTGAACCTCCTGGAAGCGGCCCCATCGTTGACGATCGGCCGCAATGGGGTTCGCCGCGGTCCAACCTCCGCATGCGAACGCATAGAAGTCCGTGCACGCATCGACTTGACGATCGAGCGCGGCAAGGTCCACACCAGAGCTGGGCGAGCGCCGATTGCGTTGCCGCCAAAAGTGTTGCTAGTGGTGTAGCGACGAACACCAACGCCAATGTGTAACGGCGCATGGGTTCCCTCCGTTGCGTCTACGGAATACAATTGATGATTGGCCTACAGCTTGTGGGCCGGTCAGCCGACACTTCGACTGGCTCAGTGTCGTCCTGAGCAAGGTCGAGCACGCGAGTTCGACGAAGCTCACTGACGTCCCGACCCCAGTCGAAAGGACGAGTCCCGACGAGCTCGAGGCGCCGCCCGCTGTGCTGGGTAGCGCTCTGCGAAAGGATCGTGGGTCCCGTGAGACATATTGCCCCCAAGGATGCTGCGGAACTCGACGCCATCGAAGCACGCGAATGGCTCGAGTCTCTCGATTATGTGCTGCAAAGTGGTGGGCCGTCGAAAGTCGCGCGTCTGCTCCGCGAGTTGACCCTTCACGCGACCGAAAACGGCGTCAAGCTTCCATTTACTGCCAACACCCCTACATCAATACGATTCCCGCCGACGACCAGGTGCTGATGCCCGGCAGTCCGGACATCGAGCGCCGCATCAAGAGTCTGGTTCGTTGGAACGCGGCCGCGATGGTGGTTCGAGCCAACAAGGCGGACGAAGGGATAGGCGGACACATCTCGACCTTTGCCTCGGTGGCCACCTTGTACGAAGTGGGCTTCAACCATTTCTTCAGGGGCCAGGACGCCGACGGCGAGGGCGACGTGATCTTCTTTCAAGGTCACGCCGCTCCTGGTGTTTACGCGCGCGCGTATCTGGAAGGGCGCATCGACGAAACGCATCTCGAGAATTTTCGGCGCGAGCTGGCATGTCGGCGGAGGATTGTCGTCGTATCCGCATCCCTGGCTGATGCCCGACTTCTGGGAATATCCGACCGTGTCGATGGGCCTCGGTCCGCTGATGGCGATCTACCAGGCGCGCTTCACCCGCTACCTCGAGGATCGCGGGTTGAAGCCCAAATCGAACAGCAAGGTGTGGGCATTCCTCGGCGATGGAGAAACCGACGAGCCCGAAGCCTTGGGGGCGATGACGCTGCCGGCGCGCGAGAAGCTCGACAACCTGATCTTCGTCATCAATTGCAATCTTCAACGGCTCGACGGTCCAGTGCGCGGCAACGGCCAGATCATCCAGGAGCTCGAGGCGGCATTTCGTGGAGCCGGTTGGAATGTCATCAAGGTCATTTGGGGGCGCGAATGGGACCCCATCCTCGCCAAGGACCGCGATGGGCTCCTGGTCAAGCGAATGGGCGAAATCGTGGACGGCCAGTACCAGAAATACGCCGTCGAGTCCGGAGCCTACGTCCGGGAGCACTTCTGGGGTGTCGATCCGAGACTGCTCGACATGGTCAAGCACCTGACCGACGAGCAGTTGCAGAAGATGACGCTGGGAGGGCACGACCCGGTCAAGGTCTACAACGCCTATAAAGCGGCAGTGGAGCACACTGGTTCGCCAACGGTCATCCTCGCCCGAACAATCAAGGGATATGGTCTGGGCGAGGCGGGGAAGGCAAGAACATCACCCACCAGCAGAAGAAGCTCAACGAAGAAGAACTGCGTGCGTTTCGAACGAGGTTTGGCATTCCCATTTCGGACGCGGATGTCGCCAAGACCCCCTTCTACCGGCCGCCGGAAGACGCGATTGAGATTCGCTACCTGCACGCTCGCCGCAAAGCGCTCGGCGGTTTCGTTCCGAGTCGCAAGGTGCGTAGTGCGCCGCTCGCCTCCGTGCCCCACGAGCTCTTCGAAGAGTTCTTCAAGGGCACCGAGGACCGCAAGGCGTCCACGACGATGGTGTTTGTGCGCCTGTTGTCGAAGTTGATGCGGGACAAGGATCTCGGCCGCCTGATCGTGCCCATCGTGCCTGACGAGGCCCGGACGTTCGGCATGGAAGCGCTCTTCCGCCAGGTCGGCATCTACTCGCACGTAGGTCAGCTCTACGAGCCGGTCGACATGGACACTCTCCTGTACTACAAGGAGGCGTCCGACGGGCAGATTCTGGAGGAAGGCATCACCGAAGCCGGGTCGATGTCGTCATTCATCGCCGCGGGCACCGCGTACGCCACGCACGGCGTCAACACGATCCCATTCTTCATCTATTACTCGATGTTCGGCTTCCAGCGCATCGGGGACTTGATTTGGGCGGCGGGCGATTCCCGGACACGGGGCTTCATGCTCGGAGGGACATCGGGACGCACGACGCTGGCTGGCGAAGGGCTGCAGCATCAGGATGGCAACAGCCAGTTGTTTGCGATGGCCTACCCCAACTGCATTGCTTACGATCCGGCTTTCGCCTACGAGATCGCCGTGATTATTGAAGACGGCATCCGCCGGATGTACGTCGATGGAGAAAGCCTCTTCTACTACCTGACCGTGATGAACGAGCAGTACTCGATGCCGATGATGCCGGAGGGTGCCCGAGAGGGAATTCTCAAGGGGCTCTATCGATTCCGTGCGACATCGAAGCCGGCAGCCGCTCGTCGGGCTCAGCTCTTTGGCAGCGGCGCAATCCTTCCCGAAGCGATCAAGGCGCAGGAAGTTCTGGAGAGCACGCGCTGATGTCGGCGCCGATGTCTGGAGCGTGACGAGCTACAGCGAACTGTATCGCGACGGTCACCGTTGCGAGCGATGGAACCTGCTGCACCCCGGAGAATCGCCGAAAGTGCCGCACGTCACTCAATGTTTCAAAGATGCACCCGGTGTCCTCGTCGCGCATCGGACTATGTGAAGGCCTTGCCAGATTCGATCGATCGGTGGCTGCCCCGGCCGCTCACGACGCTCGGCACCGACGGGTTCGGCCGAAGTGAAAACCGCGCCGCTCTGAGGAACTTTTTCGAAATCGACCACCGTTACATCGTCGTCGCCACGCTGGCGGCGTTGGCCCGCGACGGGCAGTTGGAATGGTCGGTCGTGAAGAAAGCGATTCAGACCCACGACATCGATCCAGAGAAGGTGAATCCTGCGATTTCGTGACCGCCTGCAACGACGCCTCGGCGTCTTTTCTCACCGTGCAGGGAGAATCTCGTGACCGACTTCACATTACCTGAGCTTGGCGAGAATATCGCGACCGGGGACGTGCTGCGCGTCCTGGTGAAGCCAGGCGACGTGCTCACCAAGGATCAGCCCGTGCTGGAGCTCGAGACGGACAAGGCCACCATCGAAGTTCCGTCGTCGATCGCCGGCAAAGTGAAGGAAGTTCGCGTGAAGGCCGGGGACAAAGTCAAAGTCGGACAGGCAATCCTCAGCATTCAGGAAGAGGCGGCGGCCGCGGCCCCGAGCGCAGCTGCCGAGAAGCCTGCACCCAAGTCGGAACCGGCGCCGCCCCCAACCGCAGAAGCGAGCCGCAAGGAGTCGGGTATTCGCGCGGACATCGAGGAACCGGAGACATCGCCAGACGATGCTGCGGCCGCGTACGAATGAAAATACCGGACCCGCCGCACGACCGAGAAGCGGGGCGTCCGGTGCCGAGAAAGTCGTGGATTTCAGTCGCGCTGCGCGCGCGAGCACCGAGTCGCCGGCCGCGCCCGAGCTGCCGCCTGCGCCCGCGGCCCCGTCGGTCCGGCGCATGGCGCGCAGAGCTGGGCGTCGACATCAACGAGGTGCCGGGCACCGGGCCGGCCGGTCGTATTTCGATCGACGATGTAAAGGCGCATGTCAGTCGCCTGGTGACCAGTCCCGCCTCAGGAGCGCAGCGTCGGTCCAAGCGCTTCCCGATTTCAGCCAATGGGGTGAGATCGAACGACAACCAACGCGCGCCGTTCGCCGCAAAACCGCCGAACATCTCGCCGCCGCGTGGGCTTCAATTCCTCACGTCACGCAGCACGACGTTGCCGACGTCACCGCGCTCGAGGAGCTCCGCAAGCGCTACTGGAAGCCCGTCGAAGCGGCCGGTGGAAATCTCACGGTGACCGCGATCGCCGTGAAGATTGCTGCCGCGGCGCTGAAGGTCTTTCCGCAGTTCAACGCGTCGATCGACGTGGCGGCCGAAGAGATCGTCACATAAGAGCTTACGTCAACATCGGTATCGCCGTCGACACCGACCGCGGATTGCTGGTTCCCGTGATCCGCGATGTGGACACGAAAAACATCACGCAGGTTTCGGTCGAGCTGGCAGCAGCTGTCCGAGAAAGCGCGCAATCGGAAGCTGTCGCTGCAGGAGATGCAAGGCGGTTGCTTCAGCATCTCGAATCTCGGAGGCATCGGCGGGACGGCGTTCACGCCCATCGTCAATGCGCCCGAAGTCGCAATCCTCGGGATCTCACGCGCCCGGATGGAGCCCGTCTGGCGTGCCGGAGGCGAAAACGAATCAGGGGCTTCCGGCCATCAACAGAACGGACAGTTCGTGCCGCGGCTGATGCTCCCGCTTTCACTCTCGTACGATCACAGAATCGTGGACGGCGCCGACGGGATTCGGTTCCTCCGTTGGGTCGTGGAAGCGTTCGAACATCCGTTCCTGCTGACCCTGCAGGGCTGATCGGGTCGTATCTTCCATGGTCTCCACTCAATTGGCCGTCGTTGGCGGCGGCCCAGGCGGAGTACGCGGCCGCTTTTCTCGCAGCCGATCTGGGCATGCAGGTCACGCTCATCGATCCCGAGGTCAATCCCGGCGGCGTGTGCGTTTATCGCGGCTGCATTCCGTCGAAAGCGCTGCTGCATGTGTCCAAGCTGGTCACCGAATCGCGGCACGCCAAGGCTTGGGGCGTTGAGTTCGGCGAGCCGAAAATCGACTCCCGACAAGCTCCGCCGCTTCAAAGACGCCGTCGTCGGTCGTTTGACTGCTGGGACCGGTCAGCTCGTCAAATACCGGAAGGTGCATCATCTGCAGGGTCTGGCAGAAATCCAGGACGCCCATAGCTTGCGCGTCAAGTTGAAAGGCGGTGGTGAGGAGCAGGTCCGCTTCGACCAGTGCCATTCTTGCGACCGGCTCACGGCCCGCGCGAGTCGGCAGCCTTACTCTTGAAAGCTCCCGGGTGTGGGATTCGACGGCGGCTCTTGATCTTCCGGACCATCCCCAAGACCCTTCTGGTTGTGGGCGGCGGATAACATCGGTCTGGAGTTGGGAAGTGTGTATGCCGCGCTCGGAAGTCAGGTGACGATCGTCGGAGATGACCGCCGGCCTCCTCCCTGGAGCCGATCGGATTTGGTCGAAGTCCTTGCAAAGCGAATCGATCAAAGCGCGAAGGCGGTTCTGCTGAAAAACGAAGGTCGCGCGGATGCAAGAGGAGTCCAATGGGATTCGCGCGACTCTGGAGGGCCTGGACGTCAAAGACGCCGAACAGCTTTCGACCGTGTGCTGGTGTCAGTCGGACGTAAGCCCAACTCGGAAATTCCTGGACTGGATCGCACGGCCGTCAGGGTGGACGAGCGCGGCTTTATTCTGGTGGACGATCAACGACGGACGCACGAGGAGTCAATCTTTGCCATTGGCGACGTGGTCGGTGAAGCCGATGCTCGCGCACAAGGCTTCGCACGAAGGGCGAGTGGCGGTCGAGGTCATCGCAGGAAAACCTGTGGTTTTCAAGCCCTATGCGATTCCAGCCGTCGTATTCACCGATCCCGAACTAGCGTGGTGCGGCCTGACCGAGACACAAGCCGCCTCCCGCAACCAGAACGTCGCCATCGTCAAATTCCCGTGGGCGGCGTCGGGTCGCGCAGCGATCACACTCGACCGGGTCGACGGCTTGACGAAGCTGGTGCTCGATCCAGAAACCGAGCGTGTTCTTGGCGTGGGCGTTGTCGGGTCTGGTGCCGGGGAACTGATTGCCGAAGGCGTGTTAGCAATCGAGATGGCCGCCACGGCCACCGATGTCAAGCTCTCGATTCACCCGCACCCAACGTTAAGCTGAGACGGTTATGGAATCAGCCGAGGTCTTCTTCGGACAGGCGACCCACGTGTATCGACCTGAAGAAGATCAAGAACTGAAACTGGGCGTTTCAGCTGTCTGCTCGGGTAACCGCGCCCGAGGCTGTCCACCGCAGAAACGACGACTCCACCAGCGCCTCGATCACAGCCTGACACGCCGGGCCATCCAGTCCCCAAAGGCGTGTCGCCTGAGCGGGCGTCAACCGCAAGCCTGGCATTTCGACAAACTCGGCGCGCACGCGCCGCAGCACGCTTCGAGGTCCAGCATGGTTTCCATTTCCACAACCTGGCTTGGGATTGTCCTTCGTTGTTCAGAAAAGCAAGAACGGAGCCAGACTCGTGAAAGTCGATAGCCGAGTGCGGACGCACGATTCGCGTTGAATGTTTCTCTTCTTCTTCCGAGTGCGCACCGATTGGTTAGACGAGGGTGGACGCCCGTTGTCCTGAGGTGGGACAGAGGCGTCCATGTTCTTGTAGGTGGGACTAGTGCTCCGGCGGCGGCTTCGTACGCGTCGGCTGTCTCAGTGCGCGTGATAGGAGCCCGGACCAGTGGTCCCGATTCGACGTGGACGAAGTCCCAGCTCGATCGCGAGCTCCTTCAGCCCAGAATTCGTCCGGGTGATAGTACCGAACCATCGGTGGCGTGCTCGGCGGATGAGGCCTGAGATACTGACCGATCGTGAGAATCTCGCAGCCGACGTTCCGCAGATCTTTGAACGATCGCCGCCAGCTCGTCATGCTCCTCCGCCAAGCTCGACCATGAGGCCGGTCTTTGTCGGAATGCCCGGCGCGTATGCAGGCGGGAGCGATCGGAGCTGTGATCGAGCCGTGCGGGAGTATCGCCCGCCGGATGCGCGCCATCCGGCATAAGCGCGGAACCGTCTCGGTATTGTGGTTCAGGACATCGGGCCGAGCGTCGAGCACCGTCCGCAGCGCGTGGACTCGCTTCCTGAAGTCTGGAATCAGCACCTCGATGCGGCAGTCATTCAGCCGCTGGCGCGTCTGCAAGACCGTTTCTGGCGAACAGGGCCGCTCCACCGTCTGCGAGATCATCCCGATCGACCGAGGGGTGATCACGACGTAGTTCAGACCGAGGGCGTGAATCGCCGTGGCGACACGTTCCGGCTCTGCAGGATCAACGGGCGCGGGGTGGCCGTGCGAAATAGCGCAGTAGCGCGCAAGCTCTCGCATCAGACGTCACCCAGAATCATGAACGTGGCGGTTCCATGGTGCCAGCACTCCCCGATGTTGGGGCAGTGGGCTTCCTCGCAGACCGTGTGAAGAGTTAGAGGTCCCGCATCAATCCCCGGAGGCGAAGATAGTTCGGTGGAGCCAGGCGCCCGAACCTTCAGCCACTCAGGCTTCGGTTCACGCGAATGCACAACAGCGAGAGGGACAACTCGAGCCACGATTGAAATCGTAGCATTGGTCGGCGTGAATCGACGATTGAGTCGAGACGTGGGGCCGGGTCGGATGCCACCTCGACCTCCACCCCTGGCGTGCATGGCGGCGATCGTTGTCACGACCGTGTTTGTGCCAGCAGCCAGGCGATGGTCAGGCACAATCATCACGCCGACCGTCGTCCACGCGATGCCGTTGTAGCGCCGCGAATTGATGTATTCGCCCATCAGCTCCCGGTCGTTGATCAGCAGCAGCACGAAGATCAACACGAACGGCAGAGCACGCCGTTGGCGACCTGCGACAGCACCATGACCCGAAACAGCGGAAACCCGCGGAACGAGCAGCACACCGGCGCCAAACACGATCAGCAGCGTGTAGAGCCAATAGAACGCCGGGCGCTTCGTGGAACCGCTTGTCCAGGCCCGACTCGAGACCCGAGCCCCTCGCATACGGCGTACGGCGGTCGAGATTGGCAGGATCGCACGCCGCGAAAGAGCGATGCGTTGAACAGCCCGGCGGCGAACAGCAGGTAGGCATATTCGCCCGCGAGCGGCACGGAGCGCCTGCGCCGCATCAGCGCCGCGTCTCGATGTCATGCCTGCCGGACGTGTGCAGCGTCGCCGGCGCAGGCGACGACGATGAACCACGCGACGACGGCGGCGAAACAGGCAGCCGATGATCACGTCCGAGCCGCGACGCCCGATACTGCCGCGCCGTGACGCCCTTCTCGACGACCGACGCCTGCAGGTAGAACTGCATCCACGGCGCGATCGTCGTGCCCACCAGTGCCGATCACCATCGACAGGTAGCCGAATAGTTTCGGAAGCTCGAGCGCCTCGGGCCGGGTCACGGTCGACAGACGCGGCCGCCTTCCAGTCGGGATGGGCGAGCACGCCCGACACGATGTAGCGCGACGTAAAAAGCCGAGGCCGACAGGAAGATCTTCTCGACGCTGTTGTAGGTCCCGTGGACGACGATGCCCCAGACGATCAGCGCGGCGAGCGGGATCGACGATGTAGCTCGGAGCACGCCGAACAGCTCGAAGCTGCTGGCGACGCCGGCGAACTCGGCTGACGATGTTGAAGAAGTTCGGTCGACGACAGAGCGCGAGCCATCAGAAGAACGTCAGCGCGCAAGCCGAACTCCTCGCGGATCAGGTCGCTCAAGCCCTTGCCGGTGACCGCGCCCATCCGCGACGACATCTCCTGGATGATCACCAGCGCCGATCGGTGATCGGGAATCATCGTCCACAGCAGCGAATAGCCGAACTGCGCGCCGGCGACGCGAATAGGTTGCGATTCCGCCGGCGTCGTTGTCGACGTTGCGCGGTGATGAACCCTGGACCGATGACGGCCAGCAGCCAGCGACGCAGCCGCGCCAGCCTTCGCTGACGCTCTTCAGCTGCAGACGAGCCTTCACTCGTGCGGCGGATCATCGCGCGCCGATCATCGTGCCGCAGCATCGAGATCACATCGTCGGCGGTGATGATGCCGGCGAGGCGGCCGTGCTCGTCGACGACCGGCGAGCGTGATGCAGGTTGTATTTGTCGAAGAGCGCCGCCACTTCGTCGCTCGGCGTGTCGGGCGCGCAGGCGACGTGCGGATCGCTCAGCTCGGACAGTCGAGTGTCGCTGGCGAGGAGATCGCAATCTTCACGAGAGGAACCGCGCCGATCAGCTTTTGCGCGTCGCCGGTCAGGTAGATCGTCGCCAGCGGCTTCGCGGCTGCCCTCGAACGTCTTCAGCGCGTCGATCGCGTCGTCGACGCGTGCCGTCTCGGGCACCGCGATGAACTCGGTCGTCATGCCGGCCGGCGGCGGTGTGTTCGCCGAACTCGAGGAGCTGCGTGACTTCCTCGTCGCTCCTCGGGCTCCATCTCCTTGAGGATCTCGCCCGACCGATCTTCGGCAGGCTCGCCGAGCAGGTCGGCGGCGGCGTCGGGATCCATCTCCTCGACGATGTCGGCCGCGCGATCGGAGTCGAGCGACTCGACGATCGACACCTGGACCTCGGGATCGAGCTCCTCGAGCGCCTCGGCGGCAACTTCCTCGTCGATCGTCTCGAACACGGCTTCGCGCTCGGCACGGCGGCAGGTCCTCGACGATGTCGGCGATGTCGGCCGGGTGGAGTCTCGGACAGGCCTTCGTAGGCGATCTTGAGCTTGACGCGGCGCGCCGGATCGGTCTCGAGCAGATCGACGAACTGCCACGGGATGACGCGCGGCGGAATCCGCTCGAGCAGCGCGCGCAGCGTGAATGCCGGCACGACGCCCTTGGCGAGGCGGCCGGATCGCGCCGCGCGCGCCGACGTCCACCGACACGACGCTCAGCAGCAGACGTGGCTGTTGACCGGCGTCGAGTCGAGCTCGACGTCGTTGACGCGGACGACCTTCCGGCCGTGCACGTCGATGATCTGCTGATCGAGGAGGTCGCGCTTGAGAAGGAGGACGCCGTCCGACGGCGTGATGCGCGTTCCCAGCTCGCGGCTGTCGGTATCGGCGCGGACGCTCGCGCCGCACGATTTCAGCGTCGCCGGCCGGCAGGATCGCGTCCGCCGCTCGGCGGTGCCTGACGATCAGGTAGGCGACGCGGGTGGGGTGATCCTGAGGCGCGACGGCGACTTCGCGCACACGTCCGCGCACGCGTGCCGCTGGCATCGCGCACGCTGGCGCCGAGCAGTTCCGACAGGGCGACGATGGACATGGACCTGGAGTCCCCGTGCGAGGCCATTTCGCTTCGATCAAGCACTAGCAGCAATCAGATGAACGTGAACATGGCCTCCGCCGGATCCGCTCGTGGGCCGCCAGCGCAAGAACACGTGGAACGACCGCGAGCCTTCGTAAAGATCGGTCAGTTCGGGGACGTTCTGGTAGGCGGATATGTCCGCTCCACGCCGATTGGACCTCGCATGGCTCGTGCGATCGGACCCATAGAGCGGAAGTCGCTGATATATCCGAGCGTCAGAGCATCGATGTGCGAATAGAAGTGCGGATGTCCGAAGCCCCTCGGATGGAAACTCCAGTCCAAGTATCTGCTTCGTCATGAATTCGGCGCGACCGTATATCGTGATGTGGTCGGAGTGGTCCGAAGATCCCATTCGAGCAGATAGCCGTTGTCTCTGTCGTTGAACCCGTTGCGCGTAACGATTCTGGCCTCCATGCGAGCGTCGCATGCAGTGCCCGCGATCGAATTGCGCTCGTCGTCGCGCGACTGACAGCCGTAAGCGCGTCGTGTCGTAAGGGTTCGAACCATTCGGGCTCGTGCAGCCAACCGCCGGAAAGCTGCGTCGCCTGCCAGGGTCCCTGCCGCCAGCCGATCCGCCGGCCCAAGAGTTGAGCCGTGGCTCTTCGATGTTCAGCCTGTTTTCATCCGGCTCTTCTCCACGAAATGCCGACGCTTCGAGCGTCAGTCGGGCCAGTATCCACGCCAAAACGGACTACGCCCGGTGTGATGTCGTGGAGTCGAGGCTGTGGTGTGCTGAGCGGGACCTGGGGGTTGTTTTCGCGCCGATTCTCGGTGCATGAAGGGGTCGGTCCAAGAGTCGGCGAGCCGACGAGATCCGCCCCGAAGACGTACGCGACAGCTGGAAGCTGAAGCCGATACGTTGCGCCAAGCTCCATGAGCAGATCATGCGGATGCTGGTAGTTGACGAGCGGCACCTGCTGATAGCTCTCGCCGGTCTGGATAGAGCTGCAGGTGATCCTTGCGCGTGAAGCGTGAATGGCTCGAGCGAAAGCATGTGCCTGAAAAGTCAGCCGGCCTTGCTCCGTGGCGCGCTGGCTGGTCAGCATGAACCAGTTCTGCGATTCCCCATGCTGGAAAAGTCTCGCGTATTTTCGACTCTGATAGTTGTAGCCGAAGATGATGTTCGCGGACGACGTCCACGACCAGTCAGCTGCGGCCGACGGCGGATTGGACTCGTGATGATGCTGAGCTGGCTGGCCGTCTTCCTGCTCTGCGCGTGACATGAGCAGGGATCCCAGAGAACCATCGTCAGGACGTGCATACGTGGAAAGGACCGAACGCACGAGACTCCTGGACGCACTATGCAAGATACGTCACGTACCGGCGCATTCCACCTTAACTTGATTTTCCGACGTATCAGGCCTGTCTCAAAGGACTGCCGGACGGTTCCCGTAAACACTTTCGATTCAGTGTTGCCCGGGACTTGACTGGATCTCCAGTCTGGCTGAAAGATCGATTAGACTCTGCAGGTGCCATCCGGGGCTCTGCTCGAGCCATTCATCAGGAGGAGATATGGGACGAAGGTTGGGAGTGATGACGGTTTGGCACGCTGGTCGTGCTGGGCCTCACCGTCAGAGCAAACGAAAAGCCGTCTGAATCAATGCCCAAAAAGCGATGAAGGACCTCGGCGCGGCGAATCAGAGCCTCCGGAACAACGTCACCGCCAAGGATTACGATGCCATTGCCAAAGACGCGGCGACGTTCAAGGCGTCGTTCGCCGTAGCGCGACGGCATTTTGGACCGGCAAAGCAGGTCGACGATGCGATGAAACTGGCCCAGGATATGGCGCGCAAAGCGGCCGCTGACCTCGAAACGGCTGCGAAGGCCAAGAGTGAGGAAGGTGTTGCCGCCGCTCAGCGAGCGGTCGGAGCGACTTGCGCCGCTTGCCACATGGCGCACAGGGAACGGTTGCAGGACGGAACATTCGAGATCGAGTGAACTCCTCTTCTCCGGTGCGCGCCGAGAGGAAAGGTCACTGATCGATGCGGTATTTTGCCGGGCAGTGCAAGCGCCCGCTGACTGATCCCCATCAGCTCGGCGGCATCTTTCTTCACGCCGCCCGCGCTTTCGATGCGCGCGCCGAATCGTTTCCTTTTCGACCCATTCGATATTGCGGCCGCAGCTTCAGTCGACGGAAGTCCTGACGACGGCTGCGGCGCCGCCCTAAGCACCGATATCGCACGACTGGTAATCGTCGGGCCCCGAGACAGGACGACGGCTCGCTCGATGGTGTTCTCGAGCTCGCGCACGTTGCCCGGCCACTCGTATTGCTGCAGTCCCGCCAGCGCATGCCGTCGTCGATCGCGTTCGATCCGGCGGCCGGTTCGCTGCGGCGTGTTTCTTGATGAAATGCTCGACCAGCGGCCGGAATGTCCTCGCGGCGCTCGCGGAGCGGCGGGATCTCGATCGGAATGACGTTCAGCCGATAGAAGAGATCGTCTTGAAACTTGCCGTCGGCGACCAGCTGGCGCAGGTCGCGGTTGGTCGCCGCGATCACGCGGACGTCGACTCGCTGACGTGCGCTCGGCGCCGAGCGGCTCGAACTCGCGCTCCTGCAGCACCCGCAGCAGCTTGGATTGCAGCGTCGGGCTCATCGTGCCGATCTCGTCGAGGAAGATCGTGCCGCCGTCGGCGAGCGCGAACTTGCCCTTCTTGTTCGTCGTCGCGCCGGTGAAGGCGCCGCGGACGTGGCCGAACAGCTCCGACTCGAGAAGCGTTTCCGGGAATTGCCGCGCAGTTCACCTTGATGAGCGGCATGCTCGCGCTGCGCGCTGCGGTCGTGAATCGCGCGCGCCACGAGCTCCTTGCCGGTGCCGGTTTCGCCCAGGATCAGGACCGTGCTCTTGGTCTCGGCCACGAGCTCGGCGCGCTGTGATGACCTCCTGCATCGCTCGGCTCCGGCCGACGATGCCGTAGTGATCGAACTGCTCGTCGCGCTCGCTCAGCAGGTAGCGGTGCTCCGGTGCTGGAGCCGCTGGTGCTCGAGCGCCCGGCGGACCACCACCAGCAGCTCGTCGACCTCGAACGGCTTCTGCAGATAGTCGAACGCGCCCAGCTTCATCGCTTCGATGGCGCTCTCGACCGTCGCGTGCGCCGTCATCATGAGAATCTGCGGCGCGCTCGGCCTCGGGAGTCGAGCCGACATTATCGCGGATCAGATCGAGTCCGCTCTGCTTCGGGCATCACGTTGTCGACGATGAGGACGTCGAACGCTTCGTTCAGTCAACAAGCGTTGCGCCTGCGCGCGGACTGCTGGTGTCGACGACGTCCTGTCCGTCGTCACGCAGCGCCCGGCCGAGGGTCTTTGAGGATTTTTTCTTCGTCGTCGACGAGAAGGATCGAGCCGCGAGGGGTGATCATCAGCCTTGTCGAGGTGTTCGGCGCCGCCAGCGTGCCTCGAGTCCGCCTGGCGCCGCACCAAAGGGCAAGTCGATCCGGACCCGGTGCCCCGGCCAGGTTCGCTCTCGAGACCGAAATCGTGCCGTGAAGGCCCTCCGACGATGTTCTTCGCGATCGGCAAGGCCAAGCCCGGTGCCGCCGCGCTTGGTGGTGAAATATGGATCGAAGACCACGCGAGACAGATCCGCTGGGTCGATCCCGATGCCACGGTCCGTAATGACAATAGACGCGCGATCGTCGCGGCGTCGCAGTTCGCAGCGTGATCGGTGCTTCTGCGGCTGGGGAACCATTCGATCCGCGCGCTCGGCTACGGCGTGGCGAGCGTTGACGAGCAGATTGACGAGGGCGATACGCAGGCGTTCCCCATCGGTGTTCACGGGCCGCAGCGATGCCTCCACAACGAGGTCGAACGGGCGCTCCTGGGCCTGATGCCTGCGCGGCTGAGGCGGACTCGCGACACAGCGCGTTGATGTCGGTCGGCCGCCAGCTCGAACCGAATCGGACGGGCGAAATCGAGCACTTCGTTCACGATGCGGTTCAGGCGCGTCACCTCGTCGGCAATGTCGCCTACGGCCTCGCGCGTGGTCGCCGGATCCACATCAGGCTGACGAAGCGCATGGAGCGACGCCTTGATGATCGTCAAGGGGTTTCTGATCTCGTGGGCAATCACGGTCGACAGGCCACCGAGTGACGACAACCGCTCCTTTTGCGACATGTCGCGCTGAAAACGCGCAATGGAATCGGTCAAGGTGTTGAAGGTGGTCGCCAGCAACCGTGCATCCTCGTCGTCCCACCGCTCGCCGTGGCGCAATCCGCGATCTTGCGCGTCCAGATCGCCGTCGCCGCCACCTCACGCATCGCGGCCGGTGATCGCCGCCAGCGGCGCGCGTGGATCGTCCTGGCGACGGCAAAGCTGAGGAGTGTGGCAACGGCCGCACCGCAAGGATCGCCGGTGAGCGCGAGACCAGCGTGAATCGCCTGCGAAGTCCCGGCGAGCTGCTCTGGCACGCTGATCGGAGAATCAGCGCCACCGGTCCCGCTGCCAATCCTTCGGTGTCGGCCGACGCGGCGCCAGGCGCCGCGGGAGCAGCGGTACCTCGTCGCCGATGCGGACGTCGTGACTTCGTCCGTTTCGTGCATCAGCGAGCCGAGTGCCGCGAGGTGCTCTCGCGGCAGGGTGGTGGCCAATATCTGGCCGTCCATGCCGAACGCCACGTCGCTGCCAGTAATCGCCTTCAACTGGGCAGAGCAATCACGTCGTCTAGCGAGGAAGCCGGCGCTGAGCGTGCCGAGCATTTCGGGGTGCGACAGGTAGATAGCTATGGGCACGGTCACGAGTTGCAGCATGCCGCTGGCCTGTGGCAGCAGGCTCACGCTTTCCCGGCCGCCGAGCGCCTCGCGTATGGCCGGCTGATGAGCTACGATATCGGCCGCGCGCGGGGACGCTGTCCCGATGATGGCGAGGACGCCGCCGGACTTGCCGGTAACCAGGAGCAGATTCGACCGAGTGTCAGCTGCTTCCGAATGTCCCCCACCGCGACCGCACGGTCTGCGGATCGCTCCTCGTGGACGTGGCCGGCCTTGAGCCGACACGTGTCGGCGATCAGATCGCGCCATCGTCGTGAAACGTCTGAGTGCGCGAGTGGTCCGGGAGCTGGTCGACCAGCGTGCCGGTCGCGAAAACTCTCGCGCCGCAAGCGCCTGCTCGGCCTCCTGCGTGCGTGACGCGGACGTTCACCAGGTAGATCGCCACGGCGATCGAAAGCACCGTGGTGAGCAGCGCGCCTCGTAATGAAGATGCGGGCTTCGAAGCGATGAAAAGAGTGTCATCGCACGGTAATGTCCAACTCCATGAGCGACGCCGCCGCCCGGCACGGCGTTGCCGACGGCGGGTTCTCGACGCGTTGCCTTCGGTTCTCGCACAAATCAGCGTTGTATGTTCCCGGCGGCGCACGTTGTCAGATCCGCATCGGCCCTGGCATCGGTTGTCGCGTAAGAAAGGATGACTCGAAGACGTGAGGGGATGCACGCGCGCCTGGCGTGCGAATGAATCTCGCAGAAGACCCGACGATGCCGGGCCGGTCGAAACGCACTGACTTCCCGGAACGCTCCTGCGGCGTAAGCGGGCCCAAGTCGAAGCTGTCGCTCGTTCCGCGAGAGTGAAAAACACACTGTGATAGCATCCGGGTCGCTATTGGGAAAGTCCACCGTGGTGCCGAAGCTGTAATGGCGATCACGTGTGGAACGAAGCTGCTCTCGTCCCGTTGATCTTCAGGGCATGAAGCGCGCCGACCTCGGCTTGTTCGGAAACGCCCCGGGCGAGGAGCGGTTTCCAGCGTAGACCACGGAGCGCAGGCGATCCGGGGCCGCCCTCACGATTCACCGTGGCAAAGCCGGCCACGTTTGGCCGCGGCTCCGGGCTTCTGTGGAGGGCGCCGGAGCTCGACGCGGCCTCTGACGGTCCCGGCGGCAGGGACCTCGAAGGTGCGCCGAAGGCGTTGGCGAACAGAACGCGAGCGCGAAGACCGCGAACAGCACCAAGGTCGGTCGGAGGCAATCTCACGATCCGCGCCTCAGAACCAGAACACGCAGAGTTGCGCTGCAGGGAGTTGCAGGCTGTGCACCTCTGCCCCAGGACGCGTGTTGAACTGATAAGAAACCTTCAGCACCAGATTGCGCTGAATCGAGCAGCCGTGCCGCCGACCTCGACGCGTGTCACCGAAAGCATCCCAGCTGTCACGCCCCGAGAGCAGTGCCCGTGATTTGACTCGTAGCCCAGATGATCCCAGCGTGCCGCGGCGCACAGCCCGGGCTTGATCTGCGGCACCGTCCTTCGAGAGATGTCCCGGTCGTGAACGGGGATCTAACGGCAATCGAAATGACCGGTGCGGCCACAATCGGCAACATCCAGTGGCTGACGACGGTCTCAGAACCGGCAGCAGATAGTAGTCGCGCGAGCGGTTCGACGTCGAGGCCCCAGGCGGCCTGGTCAGTGAAGTGTCGTCATTCGCACCGCCGCCCAGCGCGGCGCGGGCGGCCGCCTGACTGGATCGAACGGCCCGCGCGCCAGGGAGCCGCCCACGACAAAGCTCCGGTCACTGGATGGACGCGGCGACGCGCCCGGCGAATTGATGGGCCATTGTTGTCGTCCCGAACCAAAGGATTCGAGAGCGTGCCTGTGGTGGTGACGGCGGCCGCTCCCCTCGATCAGTGCCGTTTGCGGCGTACCTGACTCCCGTATCCCACCCGGAAACCCGCTCGCGAGCGGAACGCCGTGCTCGGGCCGGAGTGGCGTTCCGACGAGGAAGTTCGACAACCAACCGCGGCCGCAGCATACGCAACAACTCGTCGGCGTTTGCCGGCAACGAATCGGGGCGGAGCGAGGTGAGCACTCGATACAAATGTACCGGGTAACTCGATGCAGCGCGGTTGTCTGCCGCGCACGCCCGCCTGGAGAACGCCCCGAGTAATACGTAACTGAACGAAGTATAT
>ERZ1370068.10559-contig-9247_pt1 | contig 28679 bp, 30 predicted proteins | sample MGYA00561227_ERZ1370068 | MGnify/ENA primary metagenome ERZ1370068 (study PRJEB38410, sample SAMEA6850437) | metagenome | study: Metagenomic assessment of the ecological functions of the soil: analysis of the soil microbiota associated with the...
GGTAGCCAGCTCGTTCAGTTACGTATTGCTGTCGCGGCGAGCTCGGCCGCGTAGCTGAGCGATGTCGTCGCCGCCGATCGCGATCAGATGATCCAGCCCCAGGGTCTCGATGTTCTTCTGGACGCGCCCGCGTGACGTCGTAGTAACGGCGCCGCTCGGCGAGGTGGCCGTCGGAAACTGCTGGCCCGCGAGCGCCGGCGGCAGCCTGCTCATCCGGACGGGCTCGTGCGCGAGGTGTGCAGGTACGATTGCCGCCGGTGCGGTCGATCGTGCTGCGGGTGTTCTCCCGGCTCAGCGGGAGCACGTAGCGAGCGCGGCTCGCGGGATCCTGGAGATCGACGTGGGTGAGCGCCTTGCCAGCCGCGGCGGAGCCCGACGACGGTGTATCCCAGCTCGGCCGCACCGGTACACCACCGACCGATCACGGAGTTCAGGCCGGGCACATCCCCGCCGCCCGTGAGAATTCCCGATCCGCTTCACCGCCATGCGCGCTCCTTGAGGCATACGATCGTGACTCCTTTTACATGATAGCAACGCGAAGCAACCCGTCGCGTCCAAATCAAAACACTCCGGCTCGACTTGTCAGATAACTCCGATACCCCCGTTGACTGTCTGGACACCGGCATTAGTGTGGGTCACTTGATCGCACCCTTTCAATCAGAGGACTTCATGAAGATCAGCGCGTTCCACCTGATGCCGCACCGCGAGCTGCCCGCCGACTTCGAGAAGCGCTATCCGAGTCGGTGTGGGTGACGCCACCGTGGTTCGAGCTCGCCGACGCGCGCCGCGTCGGGCCAGTACTACAACTGGACGCTCGACGAGCTGCTCTACGCGGCCCGCGGCCGGGTTCGACGGCGTCTGCACCAACGAGCATCACCAGAACGCGTACGGCTTCATGCCGAGTCCCGAACCTCATGGGCAGCGTGCTGGCCAAGGCCGACCAACGGCATCGACGTGGCCATCGTGCAGATGGGCGCCGACCCTGCCGACGACCTAACCCGCCGATCCGCGTGGCCGAGGAGTACGCGCATGCTCGACTGCATCAGCGGCGGCCGGCTCGTCGCCGGGCTGCCGCTGGGCAGCCCGATGGACGTGAACCTGTGCCTACGGCATCACGCCGCATGGAGCATCGCGAGCGCTACCGCGAGGCCTTCGACGCTCGCGCTGAAGGCCTGGCAGGCGCAAGCGAGATCTTCGCGTGGAACGGTCGCTACTATCCAGCTCGGCCAGCGTGAACCTGTGGCCGCGGCCCATCCAGCGAGCCGCATCCGCCGGTGTGGGTGCCGGGCTCGGGCAGCATCAGCACCTTCGACTTCGCCGTCGAGAACGAACGTCTGCTACTGCTTCCTCAGCTACTCCGGCGCCCGGTCGGCCAAGGCCATGATGGACGGCTACTGGCAGGTGGTGGCCGACAAGGGTCGCGAGCCCAATCCGTATCGCGCGGGCTTCCTGCAGCTGGTGGTCGTCGCCGAGACCGACGCGCGCGCCGAGGCGAAGTACGCGCGGCACGTCGAGTACTTCTATCACAAGTGCCTGCACGTCCCGGCGCCGTGGTTCTCGCCGCCCGGCAACCAGGACTACCGCAGCCTGACTCGCCACCAGCCGCAACCCGATTCGCCGGCCGGAGAATCCCAAGAGCCTGACGCTACCGCGACTTCGTCGATCGCGGCTACGTCATCGCCGGCAGCCCGGCCACCGTGCGCGAGCGCCTCGAAGGAAGAAGTGATCAAGGGCCTGCAGCGTGGGCAACCTGATGGTGCTCCTGCAGATCGGCTCCATGCCGCACGAGCTGACCCTCGAAGAACATGGACACTCTTCCGCCCGCGAAGTTGCTCTGCCGCCTCTCCGCGGCTTCTGGGAGGACGAGGGGCTGGGGCAGCACTGGTGGCGGAGGAGAAGCTACCAAGCTTTTGGGTTCCCTCTACATGAGGGGATGGTTCCCGAGGTCGCTACAGAGAGGTCTCGTACGTTCTCCCTGCCGGGAGAGGGCGCAGCCTCGACTGAGTCAGCGGCCGCGAAGGCGACGGCGCGATCAGATCAGGGCGCAATCCGGTGACAACCGCTCTCAACGACGCGCAAGCCCGCACCGTCTCACGTCTGGCAGGTCGCGTCCGCATGCGCGTCCTCTCGAAGGGCGCCGGCCCGCAGCCTCGTCTTCTTCGGCCCCTGGGGCTCCACACTGGACTCCGTGTCTCGACACGCTCGTCCCAGCACTTCACCGAATCCGCGCCCCGAGGCACCCCGGCACGACACGCCCGGCGCGGCCGACGACATCGCATCACCTGGACGGCCTCTGGGACCTGATCCTCTGCCATACGAGGAGCTGCTGGAGCAGCGCTGGGCCTCGGGGGCGCGGCCTTCGTGAGCCTTCCTTCCGGGGCCATGGTCGCCTGTGGGGGTGGCCCCGCGGCCTACCCGCGCCGCGCCGGCCGCCTGGCCACTCATCGATCCGCTCCGGCTTCTCTGGCGCGACGACGCCGCCGTCACCAACTGGATGATGCTCGCTGCCTGGAGCTTGCGCCGGGCGATGTTCCGCGCGACCCCGCGAGCGCCGCCGCGCGCGTGATGTTCGCCGATGCCGGAGGACTGAGGGGAGGCGCGCGTCGCGGCGCCAGGTCGGGGCTCACGTGGGCCATGGGCGCCAGCCGGGAAGGTTCATCTGGCCCATTCCGGACAAGGAGGCCTGAAGAAGCGGATCCACCGCGTGAAGGCGCCCACGCTCGCGATCTGGGGGCGCCGAGGACCGGCTGGTGCCGCCCGTCTACGCCGAGATACCGCGGCATATCCGGGCGCCCGGATTGAGACCGTGGATAAGGCGGGGCACGCGCCCCATCTCGGCAGCCTGACGGCGGTGGCTGGTCTAATCCGCGACTTCCTGCGCTCGTCAGGAGCGCCCGCCTGGATCCCTGAGCCGACATGCCCGATACTAGAACCCCAGTGACCTGATCTTTGCGCGCTGGCAGGATCGGCGTGAGATGGAAGGGGGACGGCTACGGCATCAGCCTCAGGTTGCCGGCCGGCGTCATTGCCCCAGGACGCTGTCGGAACATACTTGAGCCGTAGCAGGGCCGGCACTCGAAACCGCGGGGTGAACTGGGCGCGGACCTTTCCGGTGAGCTGTCTCCGGGACGCGGGCCGCGATGCGGGAAGGGTAACCAGCCATGAGCCAGCCAAGCTCGAAGAAAGCGGGCGCGGTTTGCCCAGGAGGCGCTGCGCGTACACGTGGACTCAGTCGAAGGGGACGGCGGCGACTGCCGATCCACGACGAAGGCGCACGTCCGGGCCGCGGCCCTGGCGCGCTTCAACCAGGTGGCATTCGAGGACGGGCCAGGCAGCCAGGAGCGCGCGCGCCAGCGGCTCCTCGGCGCCGCCAGGAAGTACGGGATCGTTGCCCATCTGGCTTCATGGCGGGGCCAGCTCTCAGGCCCCCAGAAGGACGCAGCCACGGGGGGGGCGCCTGGTGATCGAAGCTCGGGCAGGTCGGTACGCCCGGCAGAATTCCGGTGCGGCGGCTGCGCGGTGCGCCGGGGATCCGACGCTACTCCGATCGCGCACTGGTCCGAGTCGGCCCGGCACGGCGTATCTCGGCGGGGCCGGTCGGCCGGCCGCGTTGCCGGGCGATGCAGAGGGACGGGCCGTGACGCTCCTCGAGCGCCAGGGCCGCCCGATTGACCGCCCTCGTGCACGACACCGCGCTATTTACTGGGCGCGGCGGGACCTCGTGAGGACCGTGACCGCTGCGGTCAGGCTGGCGGGCGAGAACGAGCGTCTCCGCGGCCCGGGTCGACGCCCAGACCAGTGAAGCGCGCACCCTGCCGGCTGGGAACGTGACGTTCGTCTTGGCCGACATCGAAGAGGTCGACGGGTCTCCTCGATCTGATTGGGCAGATCGGTACGCCGCCCTCCTGGCCGGCAAGAATCCGCGCCATCATCAGGAGCGGCATGGTCCATCGGTCGGGCGGCCGCGAGGTCGACGCTCGCGCCGATGAGTTCTTCGCCGTCTTCGAGCGCGCCTCGACAGCGGCGCTCGAGGCCGCGCGCGCGATCCTGGCGGACGCGTGCGCGGCCGGGCCTGGCGTGGTGGTGTCGAGGTCCGGCTCCGAACGGGCGTGCACAGCGGGCGACCGACTCTGACCGATACCGGCTACGTCGGTCTGGCGGTGCACACCGTCGCCCGGATGTGCGCGGCGGCGCACTGGCTGGCCAGATCTTGCTGTCAGGCCCGGCCCGGGACGCCGTGGGTCGCTCGCGGCCAACCGGCCATGCGCTTCCGGGCCGCAGGGGCCGCATCGGTTCCGCGGCTTTGCGCAGAACCGCAGGCGGTGTTCAGGCCGCAGGCCGCGGGCGCTGACCGACCGCTTCCCTCCGCTGCCGCAGACCCTCGTCGGCGTCACGGAGCGACACGGCCGACCGTTGGATCAGGGCGTCGAGCCGCAGAAAATCTTCGCCAGAGAGTCGTCTGACGCTCGACAACGGACGGCAGCACACGTTCAGCTACGGCATGCTCGACATCGACGGTCGTCGCCGACATGATCCCGGCAGTGGAACTGGCTGACCCGCTGAACCAGAATACGGAGAGAACGCGGAGAGCGAGAGGGGTTGCAGGCCGATGACCTGCAACCCCTCGTCATTTCTGGTGCGCCCTAGAGGAGTCGAACCTCTGGCCTTCGGATTCGTAGTCCGACGCTCTATCCAACTGAGCTAAGGGCGCATCTGGCGGAGAGGCCGGGATTCGGAACCCGGGACAGAGGTTTTGCCCCTGTAACCGCTTAGCAGGCGGCTGCCTTCGGCCGACTCGGCCACCTCTCCAACAGTAAAGCCTACCGAGTATAAGGCATTCGCGACCCAGCGACTACCCAGAACCTCCATCTGGGCCTATGCGCCCAATGAACCCCACTGAGTCGGATGCCCGCCAACTCGCTTCCGCCGACGCTCCGGGCGCATCGCCCGGCCGTACTGGTTCTCCGAGGACCGCTGGGCGGCCGCGGGCTGCTGGTCGCGGTGATTGCGCTCAACCTGGGCATCGTCTTCATCAACGTGCTCCTGAACAAGTGGAACAATGCCTTCTACAACTCGCTCCAGGACAAGGACTACGCCGCCTTCGTCACCCAGCTCTTCCAGTTCAGCTGCCTCGCCGGCGCTTCATCATCGTGGCCGCGGTCTACCAGCTCTACCTCAACCAGATGCTCCAGATCCGCTGGCGCCGCTGGCTCACCGAGCCGCTATCCTCGGCGACTGGCTGAAGAACACCGCGTACTACCGGATGCAGCTCCACCGCAACAGAGACCGACAACCCGGACCAGCGCATCGCGGAGGACCTGCGCCTCTTCGTCAGCACCACGCTGGGCCTCGCCATCGGGTTCCTGCGCGCGATGGTGACCCTGGTCTCCTTCGTCGCCATCCTCTGGGCGCTCTCCGGCCCGTTCACCGTCCCCTGGGTCAATGTCACCGTGCCCGGCTACATGGTCTGGGCGGCGCTGCTCTACGCCATCGTGGGCACCTGGCTGACCAACCTGATCGGCCGGCCGCTCGTCCGCCTCGAACTTCGACCAGCAGCGCTACGAGGCGGACTTCCGGTTCTGCGCTCGTACGCTTTCGCGAGAACGCCGAGGGCGTGGCGCTCTACCACGGCGAGGCGGACGAGCTGCGCGGACTTTCGCGAGCGGTTCGGCCACGGTCGTGCGGAACTGGTGGGGCATCATGCGCCAGCAGAAGCGGCTGACCTCGTTCATCGCGGGCTACGGCCAGGTTGCCATCATCTTCCCCTTCGTGGTCGCGGCGCCCGCTACTTCCGCGGCGAGTTCGCGCTGGGCGGGCTCATGCAGACCGCTTCGGCGTTCGGGCAGGTGCAGGACTCGCTGTCCTTCATCATCTCGCGCGTACACCGACATCGCCGAGTGGCGCGCGGTGGTGGCAGCGGCTGGCGGGCTTCAACCGGGCGCTCGACCAGGTGCGCACCGAGGCCGCCATCCAGGGCATCCGCCGTGACGAGACGCCGCGCGGGCGACCTCCGTCGTCGACGATGTGGAGCCTGGCCCCGCCGGATGGTCGGACTCGTCTCAGGGACATCTCCTTCGCATGCCCGGCCCGGGGACATCTGCGCTCATCAGCGGGCCTTCGGGCTCGGGCAAGAGCACCCTGTATCCGGGCCATCGCGGGGATCTGGCCCTTCGGCCGTGGGCGCGATCTCTATGCCGCGCGGCGAGCCGCGTCCTCTTCTTGCCGCAGAAGCCCTATCTGCCCAGCTGGGCACTCTGCGCGTGAGGTGGTGAGCTATCCGAGCCACCGGCCGGGGTCATTGACGCCAGGTGCTGCGCGAGGCCCTCGAGGCCGTGGAGCCTGGCCCGCGCTCGGCGGAGCGGCTGGACGAGTCGGCCAACTGGGCGCCTTCGGCCTCGCCCGGCGAGCAGCAGCGCATCGCCTTCGCGCGGGCGCTCGATTCAGAAGCCGGCGTGGCTCTTCCTCGACGAGGCGACCTCCGCGGTGGACGAGAAACGCCGAGGAGCGGCTCTACGCAGCTCGGGCCCGTCTGCCCGGCGTCACGCTCGTGAGCGTGTGGCCATCGGAGTATCGCTCCGCGCCCTTCCATGCCCGGCGACTGGTTGTCGTGCCGAACGGTGAGCGGCGCGGGGCCACTCGTGGAGACGGCGGTCAGCCCTAGACGGCGCGGGGGCTGATCCGGGACGAGGCGAGAGCGGGGCTGGCGGAGGGGGAGGGATTCGAACCCCGATCCCTTGCGGGATTCCGGTTTTCAAGACCGGCGCCTTCAAACCAGACTCGGCCACCCCTCCGCATGCATCAATCACGCGGGCCCGATCCGCTCGAGCCCGCCCATGTATGGCGCGCAGCACCGCCGGGCACGGTCACGGAGCCGTCGGCTCCTGGTAGTTCTCGAGGACCGCGATCAAGCGTGCGGCCGACCGCCAGGCCCGAGCCGTTGAGCGTGTGGCAGAACTCCGCTGCGCCGCCGCCCGCGGGCCGGATAGCTGAGGTCCAGCGCGGCGCGCCTGGAAGGCCTCGCAGTTCGAGCACGACGAGATCTCGCGGTACTTCCCTGCCCCGGCAGCCACACCTCGATGTCGTAGCTCTTGGCCGCCTGAAGCCCACGTCGCCCGCGCAGTGGAGCACCACGCGATACGGCAGCTCGAGGCGCTTGCAGCACCTCCTCGGCGCTCGCGCACCATCGGACTCGAGCTCGTCGTACGACTGGTCGGGCGTGGTCACCTTCACCAGCTCGACCTTGTCGAACTGGTGCTGGCGGAATCATGCCCTTCATGTCCTTGCCGTACGGTGCCCGCCTCGCGGCGGTAGCACGGGCGTGAAGGCGCGTGTAGCGCCGCGGCAGCGTCGGCCTCGGCGAGGATCTCGCCCGCGTGGAGCGCGGTGAGCGAGCACCTCCGCGGTGGGGATCAGATAGAGCGGCCGGTTCTCGTCCGCCTCGACTGGGTCTTGAAGAGCCCGCTCCTCGAACTTGGGCAGCTGCCCGGTCCTGCAGCATGGTCGCGCCGTTCACGAGGTGCGGCACCCAGACCTCGGTGTAGCCGTGCTCGCGCGTGTGCAGGTCGAGCATGAAGCTGGCCGAGCGCGCGCTCGAGCCGCGCAGCCGGGCCCCACAGCACGATGAAGCGCGACTTGGCGATCTTGACCGCGCGCTCGAAGTCCAGCACGCCCGAGCGCCTCGCCGAGCTCCTCGTGCGGCTTGGGCTCGAAGCCGAACTCGCGCGGCTGTGCCCCAGCGGCGGATCTCGACGTTGTCGTCCTCGGTCGTGCCGGGCGGCACCGACGGGTGCGGCAGGTTCGGGAGCTGGAGGAGGAGCGCCTCGATCGCGCTCGTCGACTGCCTTGAGCTCGGCGTCGAGCGCCTTGATGCGCTCGCCCACCTCGCGCATCCGCGCCATGCTCGGCTGCGGCATCCTCGCCGCGGCGCTTGGCCTGGCCGATCGCCTCCGAGGCCTGGTTGCGCTCGCGCCTTGAGGTCCTCCGCCTCGTGCGAGGAGGCGTCGGCGCTCGGCGTCGGCCGCGAGCGATCGGCGCTGACGCAGCTCGGCGCCGCCGCGGTCGCGCGAGCGCGCGCTCGACGGCCTCGGGCTGCTCGCGGATCAGTCGGAGGTCGAGCACGGCGAAGCTATGCCGCTCGAGGGGCGCGGGCGTGCCGCCGCCTGCGTCGGCCTCGACGCGCGGCGACGGCTGCCGACGCTTGCTCGTCGCGCGTCGAGGTCCGATCGATGATGCGCACGCCCATGGTATTGCGGCCCTGGAGCGTGACGTCGGTCGGCGTGGACGCGGATCATCTTGCCCTTGGTGGTGACGACGCAGGACGTCGTCGCCCTCGCGCGACCTGCAGCATGCCGACCACGGTGCCGTTGCGCCCCTCGGTCTTGATGTCGATGATGCCCTTGCCGGCGCGGCCCTGCAGGCGGTACTCCTCGAGCGGCGTGCGCTTGCCGTAGCCGCGCTCGGTGACGGTGAGGATGCTGGCACGCCTTCCTGCACGACGTCGGCGGCGATGACCTGGTCGCCCTCGTCGACGTCGATCCCGCGCACGCCGGCGGCGCGTGCGGCCCATCGGCCGCACCTCCTCCTCGCGGAAACGGATGATCATGCCGGCCTTGGTCGCGAGCAGGACCTCGCGCTGGCCGTCGGTGCGGCGCGCCGCCATCACCTCGTCGCCCTCGTCGAGGCTGATGGCCTGGATGCCGCCCGCGCGCGGATGCGAGAAGGCGGACGAGCTCGGTCTTCTTCACCTTGCCCTGGCTTGGTGGCGAAGACGACGTAGCCGCCGGACTCGAAGTCGCGCACGGGCACGCAGGTCGCCACCAGCTCGCCCTCGGCGAGCGAGAGCACGTTGACCATGGCCTTGCCCTTGGCCTGGCGCCCGCCCTCGGGGATCTCGTGCACCTTGAGCCAGTGGACCTTGCCCTTGTTGGTGAAGAAGAGGAGGTAGGAGTGGGTCGAGGCCACGAAGAGGTCCTCGACGATGTCCTCTTCCTTGGTCTCCATGCCGGTCACGCCCTTGCCGCCGCGCTTCTGGCTGCGGTACGGCCTCCACGTGCGTCCGCTTGATGTAGCCGGAGCGCGTGATCGTGACCACCATGTCGTCGTCGGCGAGGAGGTCCTCGATGGTCAGGTCGGCGGTCTCGGCGAGGATCTCGGTGCGGCGCTCGTCGCCGAACTCCTCCTTGAGCGTCGAGCAGCTCGTCCTTGATGATGCCCATCAGCCGCTGCTCGGAGGCGAGGATGCCCTTGAGGTCGGCGATGAGGGCCAGGGTCTGCTCGTGCTCCTCGACGATCTTGTGGCGCTCGAGCTGGGTCAGGCGCTGCAGCCGCATGTCGAGGATGGCCTGGCCTGGATCTCGGACAGCTCGAGGCTGCCGCATCAGGGCGTCCTGGGCGGCCTCGGGGTTCTCCGCCTGCGCGGATGATCGCGGATGACGAGGTCGAGCGGCGTCGACCGCCTTGCGCAGGCCTTCGAGGATGTGCGCGCGCTCCTCGGCGCGCGCGAGGTCGTACTTCGTCCGCCGCGTGACGACCTCGCGGCGGAACGCGACGAACTCCTGGAGCATCTGCTTGAGGTTGACGACCTGCGGGCCGGCGGCCGACCAGCGCCAGCATGATGATGCCGAAGGTGGTCTGCATCTGCGTGTGCTTGTAGAGCTGGTTGATGACGATCTGCGGGATCTCGCCGCGCCCCAGCTCCAGCACGACGCGGATGCCCTCGCGGCTCGACTCGTCGCGCCGCTCGCGAGATGCCCTCGATCTTCTTGTCGCGGATGAGCTCGCCGATCTTCTCGATCAGCGACGGCCTTGTTCACCTGGTACGGCAGCTCGGTGACGATGATGGCCTCGCGGCCGCCGCGGCAGCTTCTCCGACGTGCGCCTTGGCGCGCAGCGTGATGATGCCGCGCCCGGTGGTGTAGGCCTCGCGGATCCCGTCGCGGCCGTAGATGTAGCCGCGCGGTCGGGAAGTCGGGCCCGGGATCACCTTCATGAGGTCGCTCGATCGGTGACGTCGGGGTTGTCGATCGAGCATCACGAGGCCGTCCACGACCTCGCGTCAGGTTGTGCGGCGGGATGTTGGTCGCCATGCCGACCGCGATGCCCGAGGAGCCGTTGACGAGCAGGTTCGGGATCCTCGTCGGCAGGACCACCGGCTCCTGCTCGTTCTCGTCGTAGTTCGGCGACGAAGTCGACGGTGTCCTTGTCGATGTCGGCGAGCATCTCGTGGGCGATCTGGGCCAGCCGCGCCTCGGTGTAGCGCATGGCCGCCGGCGGGATCGCCGTCGATCGAGCCGAAGTTGCCCTGCCCGTCCACCAGCGGATAGCGGAGCGAGAACTCCTGCACCATCCGCACCAGCGCCTCGTAGATCGGCGAGTCGCCGTGCGGGTGGTACTTGCCCATGCAGTCGCCGACGATGCGCGCCGACTTCTTGTAGGGCCGGTTCAGCACGAGCCCGAGCACGGTCATCGCGTAGAGGACGCGCCGGTGCACGGGCTTGAGCCCGTCGCGGATGTCGGGCAGCGCGCGGCCGACGATGACGGACATGGCGTAGTCGAGGTACGACTTCCGCATCTCCTCTTCGATCGGAACCGGGGTCTGACGCTCTGGGGCTCATTGACGGGTCCGGCTAGATGTCCAGGTTGACCACGTCGAGGGCGTTCTTCTCGATGAACTCGCGGCGCGGCTCGACGGCGTCGCCCATGAGGACGCGTGAACATCTCGTCGGCGCCGACCGCGTCTTCCATGGTGACCCTGAGGAGCGTGCGGGTCTCCGGGTTCATGGTCGTCTCCCAGAGCTGCTCGGGATTCATCTCGCCGAGGCCCTTGTAGCGCTGGAGCGTGGCGCCGTCCTTGGCGAAGCTCCATGACGACGCCGCACGAGCTCGTCCGAGCGTCGTCACGTGGCGACTTCCTTGCCGCCGTCGTCGCATCGACCGTGCACGGCCCCTTGTGCAGCGCCGCGATCTTCGCCGTGGCACTCGAAGAGCTGTGCGTAGTCGGGGACTTGAGCAGATCGGGGCTGAAGACGCGCCGGATGCGGCCCGGCGACCTGCATGGTGGCGGCGTCGCCGTTGTCGCCGCCCGCGACTGCGACGCTCCAGCCCGGCGAGCTCGCGCCGCGACCTCGCTCACCGCCGCCACGATCTCGGTGTCGCCCACGCCCGCGCTTGGTGCCCTTGAACTTCTTCGCGCAGGAGCCCGTCGAGGATGGCGCGCGGGCACGCCGCGGCGGGCGAACTTGGCGAACAGCGTCGCGGAACTCGAGCGCTCGCTTGAGCGCCTCGAGGAGCGCCTCGCTCCTTGAGCGGCTGCCGCCTTGCCGGGGACCTTGATGCTCGCCTTCTCCACCCACTGGGCGAGGAGGAACTCCTCCATCTCGCGCTCGCTCATCAGGTACCGCTCGGCCTTGCCCTTCTTGACCTTGAAGAGCGGCGGCTGGGCGATGAAGAGGTGCCCGCCTCGATGACCTGCACCATGTGGCGGAAGAAGAAGGTCAGCAGCAGCGTCCGGATGTGCGCGCCGTCCACGTCGGCGTCGGTCATCAGGATGACCTTGTGGTAGCGCAGCTTGGTGACGTCGAACTCCTCGGGGCCGATGCCGGTGCCCAGCGCCGAGATCAGCAGCCGGATTTCGTTGTGGGACAGGACCTTGTCGTAGCGCGCCTTCTCGGCGTTGATGATCTTGCCGCGCAGCGGCAGCACCGCCTGCGTCTTCCGGTCGCGCCCCTGCTTGGCCGAGCCGCCGGCCGAGTCGCCCTCCACGAGGAAGATCTCGCGGAACTGCGGATCGCGCTCGGAGCAGTCGGCCAGCTTGGCCGGCCAGCCCTCGTCGTCGCGCCCGCCCTTGCGCGTGAGCTCGCGCGCCTTGCGCGCCGCCTCGCGCGCCTGCGCCGCGCGCACGCACTTGTCGGCGATCTTCCGCGCGGTGGTCGGGTCTTCCTCGAAGGCCTCGGCCAGCCGGTCGTTGACGATCTGCTGGACGAGGCCCTTGACTTCGGAGTTCCCGAGCTTGGCCTTGGTCTGCCCCCTCGAACTGCGGATCCGGGATGCGCACCGAGACCGACGGCGGTCAGGCCCCTCGCGCACGTCGTCGCCCGGTGACCGTCGCCCTTGAAGGTCTTGAGGAAGCCCGTTGGCCTGGGCGTAGTTCGAGATGCTGGCCCGGTGAGCGCGGCGCGGAAGCCCGTCAGGTGCGTGCCGCCCTCGCGCGTGTTGATGTTGTTGGCGAAGGAGAACACGCTCTCCTGGTAGCCGTCGTTGTACTGCAGCGCCACCTCGACCTCGATGTTGTCCTTCTTGCCCTCGAAGAAGAGCACCTTGGGATGGACGGGCGTCTTGTTCTGGTTCAGGTGCTTGATGAACTCGATGATGCCGCCCTTGTAGAGGAAGGTGTGGCGTGCGCTCGTCGCGCTCGTCCTCGATGACGATCTTGAGGCCCTTGTTGAGGAAGGCGAGCTCGCGCAGGCGGTTCGACAGCGTGTCGAAGGAGAACGTCGTCTCCTCGAAGATCTTCGCGTCGGGCTTGAAGCGAATGACGGTGCCGTGCTTCGAGGTCTTCTCGCCGGCGGCGAGGTCGCCCTGGGGCACGCCGTACTCGTAGCGCTGCGTCCACACCTTGCCGCCCCGCCGGATCTCGAGCTCGAGCCACTCGCTGAGCGCGTTGACCACCGAGATCGCCGACGCCGTGCAGGCCGCCCGACACCTTGTACGCGGAGTGCTCGAACTTGCCGCCGGCGTGGAGCACCGTCAGCACGACCTCCGCCGCCGACTTGCCCGTCTCCTTGTGCGTGTCCACCGGGATGCCGCGCCCGTTGTCGCCCACCGAGCACGAGCCGTCGGAGTGGAGGATGACCTTGATGCTGTCGCAGTAGCCGCCCATGCGCCTCGTCCACGGCGTTGTCCACGGCCTCGTAGACGAGGTGGTGGAGTCCGTAGGCGCCCGTGTCCCCGATGTACATGGCCGGGCGCTTGCGAACGGCCTCGAGCCCCTCGAGGACCTTGATGTCGCTCGCGGTATAGGTCTCGGCGCTCACGCCGTCCTCCCGACAGCTGCGCCCATGGATTCGGCCACGATGCCTCCGTTCACGTCCCACCAGGCCGCGCCGCCCGCCTCGGGCAGCCCCGGCTCCGCGGTCGTCAGGAACACCTGCCCGCTCCGGGCGACGTGCCGCAGCACGCGCCCCTGCACGTCGGGATCGAGCTCGGACAGCGCGTCGTCGAGCAGCAGCACCGGCGGGCTGCCGACGGCCGCTCCACCGGCCCAGCCTCGGCCAGGCGCAGCGCCAGCACCAGGAGCCTCTGCTGGCCGCGCGAGCCGAAGCTCCGCATGTCGTGGCCGTCCAGCTCCACCACGAGATCGTCCCGGTGCGGCCCGCACGAGCGTCAGCCCGCCGCCGCATCTCGTCCTCACGACGCGCCGCCAGCGCCTCGAGGAACTCCGCTTCCGCGTCGCCGTCCGGGCCGAGCGCGGACCGATACTCGAGGCGGACCGTCTGGCCCGACCCCGCCAACTCCGGGTAGAGGCGCGCGACCTCGCCCTCGAGGGCGACCACAGCCTGCGCGCCGGCGCGCGAGGATCTCCACTCCGGTCTTCGCCAGCTGCTCGTCCCAGGGCTGCGAGGTGCTCGCACTGCCCGCGCTGGAGAAGGATGGTTGCGCCGTCCCAGGATCTGGCCGGTAGCGACTGTAGGCCGCCGCATGCGCCGGGCTGAACCTTGGCCGCGAAGCCGTCGAGGAAGTTCCGCCGAGCCTGGGGCCCGCCGGTGAGAATGGCCAGATCCTGCCAGCCGAAGGGATAGCGCGCGCCCACGGGCACCCTTCGCCCGTCACGACCCACCCGCCGTCCTCGCGCTGGGCGACGCCGCGCCGGATCTCGCGCAGTGACTTCGCCGCGCACCACGGCTACCGCTCAGCGATGCGCCGGCGGCTCCCCAGCGGAGAAGATCTGCGGCCTTGGCGCCGCGAAACGAGCGTCCCACGAGCAGGAGCCCCATCGCCTCCAGGAGATTGGTTTTCCCTGGGCGTTGGGTCCGCTCAGGACGTTGAGGCCGGGGTCGGGCTTGAAGGAGAGGAGAGCGATAACTACGGAATTCTACGATCGTAATCCACTGGATGAGCACCCGATCTCTGCCCCCATGAGAATGTTAAATTCTCATGGGCATGATAACACAGAGCGATCCTTCCTCCTCGAAGCTTTTGACCATTCCGGGGCTCAATCCGTCCTTCAGCTCCAGTCACGATTTGCTCCGCGCCCTGCGCGCCGAGCGCGTCCAGCACGTAGCGCGAGTTGAAGCCGATCGTCATCTCCTCTCCCGCGTACGGCACCTCGATCTGCTCCTCGGCCTCGCCGAAATCCGGGCTGGTAGGCGGTCGAGCTTGAGCAGCCCTGGCGAGAGCGTGAACTTCACCGGCTCGGTCCGCTCCTCCGAGAGCACCGAGACTCGCCGCAGCGCCGCCGTCAACGCGTCTCGCGCGACCGCGATCCGGTGCGGGTGCGCCTTCGGCACCACCTGCTCGTAGTTCGGGAACGTGCCCTCGATGAGCCGCGCCATCAGGAGGACGTTCGGCATCCGGAGCATGAACTGGTTGTCGCTGATCGCCGACCTGACGTCCTCGCCCGAGTCCCGACGATCCGCGCGATCTCCTGCACGGCCTTGCGCGGCACGATGCCGGAGACCGCCGCCCCCGCGCTCGCCAGCGGCCGCGATCGCCAGCGCGAGCCGATGGCCGTCGGTCGCCACGATCCGGATCTCGCGGTCCTGCACGGCGAAGAGCACCCGTTCAGCGCGTAGCGGCTCTCGTCGTGCGAGATCGGCGAAGCATCGTCTGCGCCAGCATGTCCCGCAGGAGCTTGCCGTCGAGCGTGATCCAGCGCGGCCGCCGTCCCCGTCGCCGACCGCCGGGAAGTCCGTCCGGCGCTCAGCCCGACCAGCTTGTACGAGGCGCCGCCGCAGCGCAGCGCGACCCACGCATTGTCCTGGACCTTGAGCGCGAGCGGCGCGGCCGGCAGCTCCTTGACGATCTCGAGCAGCTTGCGCGCCGAGAGCGTGATCGACCCGGCGTCGGCACCTTGGCCGGCACCGAGACGCGCGCGCCGACCTCGAGGTCGGTCGCGGTCAGCCGCAGCGGTATCCGCCTCGCTCTCGAGCAGCACGTTGGCCAGGATCGGCAGGGTCTGCCGCGGGCTCGACGACGTTGTGAACCATCTGGAGACCCTGGAGGAAGGCGTCCCGGTCCACATGGACTTCCATATCAATCTCCGTTGTTGGAGGAGAGAAGCAAGTAAAGCGTCGTCGTAGTAGGCGTCGTGGCGGTGGACGCTGTGGACGGCACGCGCAAAGGCCGCACGGGACAGCGGATGACGTGGCCGACGGCGCCGGTGGACAAGGCGCGCGGATGGCACGGGGACGGCGGTGGATCACAGGGTGATCCCTGGGTGAGACGTGTCGATGGTCTGCTTGAGCTTGGATCTTCCTGGAGCAGGCCCTGGAGCTTGTCGACCGCGTGGATGCACCGTGGTGTGGTCCTTGCCGCCGAAGGCGCGGCCGATCTCGCTGAGCGAGGCGTGGGTGAGCTGGCGGGAGAGGTACATGGCGACCTGGCGCGGGAAGGCGACCGACTTGGTGCGGTTCTTGGCGCGCATGTCCGAGAGCTTGATGCCGAAGAACTCGGCGACCTTGCGCTGGATGTGCTCGATGGTGATGACGCGCTCGTCCTCGCCCCAGAGGTCGGACAGCACCTCCTGGGCGAGCTCCACGCTCATGTCGCGGCCGCGACAGCGAGCAGAAGGCGATCATCCGGGTGAGCGAGCCCTCGATCTCGCGGATGTTGGCCTTGATGCGGCTGGCGATGAGGTAGGCGACGTCGTCCGGGCAGCCGGACGCGCTCGATCTCCGCCTTCTTCTTGAGGATGGCGACCCGCGTCTCGAAGTCGGGCGGCTGGATGTCGGCGATCAGGCCCCACTCGAAGCGGGAGCGCAGGCGCTCCTCGAGGTCGGGGATCTCCTTGGGCGGCCGAGTCGGAGGACAGCGACGATCTGCTTCCGCGCCTCGTAGAGGTCGTTGAACGTGTGGAAGAACTCTTCCTGCGTGCGCTCCTTGCCCGAGATGAACTGGATGTCGTCGATCAGGAGCAGGTCGATCGTGCGGTACTTGGCGCGGAACTCCGCCGTCCTGATCGTAGCGGATCGCGTTGATGCAGGTCGTTGGTGAAGCGCTCCGACGAGAGGTAGAGCAGCGCGCAGCTGCGGGTAAAGCGCGGGCGATCTGGTGACCGACCGCGTGGAGCAGGTGCGTCTTGCCCAGACCCGACGCCGCCGTAGATGAAGAGCGGGTTGTACGCGCGTGACGGCAGCTCGGCGACTGCCTGGCAGGCGGCCTGGGCGAACTGGTTCGAGTTGCCGACGACGAAGGAGTCGAAGGTGTAGCGGACGGAGAGACCTGGTGCGGCGACGGGCGGCTGCGGTCTGCGTTCGGCGCGGAGCGCGGAGAGGGGGCGTCGCGGTCGATGTCGAGCGAGACGCGAGGATTGCCTCCGAGGACTTCGCGGGCCGCGGCCTGGAGCGATTCGGTGTGGTGCTGGTGAAGCCAGTCGCGCGTGTAGGTGTTCGGGGCGGCGATCTTCACGTGGTCACCTTCGACGGCCGCCAGCCGGCATGGGACGGAGCCAGGAGTCGAGGCGCGGCCGGGCGGCACCTTGGTCGCCAGCGAGGATGAGCATGCGGCTCCCACAGCGCTTCGAGCATGGCTAAAGCCTTCGATGGAGCGGGTCTGGAGAGGAGTTACACACAAAGTTATCCACAGGTGTGGATAACGATGAGTTATTCCGCGTGACCGCGGAGTGCTGCGAGCGAAGCGAGCGAAGCCAGCGGCCGACGTGTCATCTGGTTCGGATGAAATCGCTGCGGGAACCTCACCTGATGCGAGCCGCTTCCCGGCGTCTCTCCGGCCATTCCGAAAATCGCGGGAAGCGTGAGGACGGCACGTTACCACACCGCGAAACACGCTCGCAAGAGGTTCGCGTCTTGACTTGCCAGAGGGCGGTCAGTACACTACGCAGGTTCGTCGATCGACAGAAGGAGTTCCTCCATGAAGCGGACGTTCCAGCCGAACAGGCGCCGCCGGAAGAAGACACACGGCTTCCGGGAGCGAATGAAGACCACCGGGTGGTCGGAAGGTCCTCAAGCGCAGGCGCGCGAAGGGACGCAAGCGTCTCGCCGTCTAGCGATGCTGTTGTGAGTCGAGCCGTCGGGGCCACTCAGGCTTCCCCGGGACGCCCGTCTCAGGCACCCCACCGAGATCCAGGCGGTCTTCCAGCAGGGCCGGCGCGAGGCAGCGAGCGTTTGTGCTCACTGTGGGTGCCGCGTCGCGGTCCAGCGCGTGCGGGTTTCGCCGTGAGTCGGCAGATCCGGGGCGCGGTCCGCCGAAACCGCGCTCGACGAAGGCTGCGCGCGGCGTACCGCGGACTCGGCGCCCGCACAGCTGCGCGGCGTGGACGCGGTCTTCGTAGCGCGCGCCTGGGCCGCTCGAGGCGCCGCTCCATGAGCATCGCGCGACCGAGATGGCGCACGCGCATGCGGTGCGCGAGCCGGAGACGCGGGCGCATGAGACTGGGGGCGCGGAATCGCCGTGCGGTGTCGTGCGGGGCTACCAGCTCGCTGCTGCGCCCTCTCCTGCCCGCCGCCTGCCGCTTCCAGCCGCAGTTGTTCCGAATATGCGCGAGCCGCGATGGCCGATCATGGAGTCATTCGGGGCGGCTGGTTGGCGCTGCAGGCGTCTCAGCGCGATGCCATCCCTTCCACCCGGGCGGCTATGATCCGCCGCCGCGGCGCAGTGACGCGCCCGAGAGAGAGGCATCAGGCCTGATGGAGAAGCGCGCGATCATCGCCGCCCTGCTCATGGCGGGGCTCCTCATCGCCGTACCAGACGTTTTCATGCAACCGGCGGAAATCAGTACCGCCGCCCAAGGCTGGAGGCGCCCGGACCAAAGCCAGCGGCAGCTCCTGCTACGACCTCCAGCGCCGTCCCCGGCGGCCGCTGGGCCGTTGGCGGCGCCCAGTGTGCCGGACCGCACGGCGACTGTGGGACTCTCTCTATCGCGCCGAGATCAGCAGCCGAGGTGGGGCGATCACGATCTGGGACGTTCATTTCCGCGGGGACCGCCCGATGGTGCTGGACGGGATACTTGGTCCCTCCGGGATCCGCGTCGTGGCCGCCGGCAGGAGCGAGCAGCCCGTCCAGTTTCGGCTTTCAACCGAGTCGCTGAGCCTTGGGGCGCAGACGCCCGCGGGCGGACTGCTCCTGGTCGGTGAGACGGGTTCGGGCTGGATCACGTATTCGCTGCGATTCCGGGCGGATAGCTACGTCATCGATCAGTATCTCAAGGTCGAGAATCCGGCAGAATCTTCGAGCAGGGCGCGGAGATCTGGACGACGTGGGCGGGGCCGGGCGGAATGGCCCAAGGATCACGACAGTTTCCAGGGCCCCGTCTCGTCGTGCAACTGAACCAGGGGGCCTTCTGGCCATATCGCTCGGCGCTGACCGATGACCTCAACTTCAAAGGGGTCGGCGCATGGGTCGGCTTCGAAAGCTCCATCTCCCACGCCGGTTCCTTGGGCCAGGCCGGCACCTACCTCGTGGCGTTCGTTCCCAAGAGCCCCGGGGTTCGGACCGTCGAGACGAAGACAGAGAGCCCCCAGTGGGGGCAAGAACGGGCCGAAGAAGCGAGCGGAGGTGGGCCTGGTGGCCAGCATTCCGCCGCTGGCTCCTCGGCAAGCATGGGAAGGGCAATTTCTCAGTTACATAGGGCCGATGGAGTTCGAGAGGCTGAAGGCGCTGGGCGTCGGTCTGGAGAAATCGATCTACTTTGGCGGATTCCCATTCCCGAGTCGAAGGCGCGCGATTGGGGCCTGCCGACCTTCCCGATGGAATGGATAGCGGTGCCCGTCTTTTGGCTCTCTGCATTGGTTCTGCCGGATGGTGCCGAACTACGGGGTCGCCGATCATCCTGCTCACCGATCATCACGAAGGCTGCTCTTCTTCCCGCTCACGCGTCAAGAGCATGCAGCTCGATGAAGGCGATGCAGGCGCTCCAGCCCCAGGTCAACGCGCTCCGATCAAGCACAAGAGCGATCCGCCAGCGCGTCAGCAGCGAGACGCATGGAGCTCTACCGCCAGCATCAGGTGAACCCGCTGGGCGGCTGTCTGCCCATGGTGGTGCAGATCCCGGTCTTCTACGCGCTCTACGTCGCGCTGTCGGTGTCGGTCGAGTCCAGAACGCGCCCGTTCATCTGCTTCGGGCGAGCGCGGATGGCTCCTGCTCGGCGGTGCGATCTCTGGATCTGCGACCTCGCCGACGCACGACCACACGTATATCCTGCCCATCCTGATGGGCGTGTCGATGTTCGTCCAGCAGAAGATGACGCCGGCGATGGGCGATCCGCGCCAGGCGAAGATGATGCTGATCATGCCCGTCGTGTTCACGTTCATGTTCCTCAACCTGCCCTCGGGCCTCGTGCTCTACTGGACGCTCTCCAACGTGCTCCAGATCGGCACAGCAGCTACTACATGGAGCGCAGCGGCACGCCGCCAAACCGGCCGCGCGTGCGATGAAGAAGGCGTGATCCGCGCCGGGCCGCGACGAGTCCCGAAGTAACCGCGTGGCGCGACCCGCGGCCGACTCGCTCGAGGATTTCTTCAAGGCCTTCCCTGCCCTGCTGGGCAGAGCCGCGACGCCGACAGAGCGCAGCGCCTTCGGCCGCTACGCCGATCTCTCTCGTTCTCTGGAACCGCACGCATCACCTCACGTCAGCTCGAGACGCGCGCCGACATCGGCGCGTGGACTTCTTTCTCGACTCGCTGCTCTTCACGCGTCGCTGCTGCCTCGTGGCCGGTCTCGAGTCGCTGGATATCGGGGCCGGCGCAGGCATCCCAGGCGTTCCGCTTCGCATGGTCGACCCGTCGATCGCAGCTCGACGCTTATCGAATCGCGACGAAAGCCCGTTTCCTTCCTTCACGCACTCATCCGCGAGCTCGGCTCTGCCGGATCACGCGGTGCACCATGGGCAGAGCGGAAGCGATATTGTCTGCTGAAGTATCCTGAATTACAAGGCAAATTTGATATTGTGCTGCCCGGGCGGTGGGTCGCGGATGCCTCCCTGATTCGATATGCAGCCTGTGGCAGTATCTCAGAGCCTGGGGCAAGTTCATCGCTGCCGGATCCGCCCGTGCGCAGAGTCATCGCCTATGCTCGACCGAGCGGGTCACGCCGAATGGAAGACGAGTCGAGTTTCCCCAAGCTTGGCACTCGCGAGGGCTTTCTTGGTTGTGACAACTCCGAGGATTGATTTCGCGGCGTTCTTATCCGCTATTGTTCCACGTGGAACATCGGCTAGGGCTTGTTTCACGTGGAACATTGGGAGCACGGTCTGAGCCGGATCATCGCGGTCGCCAATCAGAAGGGCGGAGGTGGGCAAGACCACCACCGCCGTGAATCTCGCCGCAGGACTGGCTCTGGCTGAGCGGCGTACCCTCCTCATCGATCTCGATCCTCAGGGCAATGCGACCACCGGGACTGGGAGTCGACAAGAGCGCGCTCAAGAGAACGATCTATCACGTCCTTCTCGAGGACGTCACGATAGAGGGACGCGCGAATCAGACCGATGATGGCGTTCCTCGAGCCTCGTGCCGGCCGGATATAGACCTCGTAGGGGCCGAGATCGAGCTGGTTGCGACGGACGAGCGCGAGCGGCGGCTCGAGCAAGCCTGGCGCCCGATCAAGGACGGCTACGACTTCATCATCATCGACTGCCCCCCTTCGCTCGGGCTTCTCGACGCTCAATGCCCTGACCGCCGCGGACCGAGCCCTCGTGCCGCTCCAATGCGAGTACTACTCGATGGAAGGCTTGGCTCATATCCTCCGCACGATTGCATTGGTCAGAGAGAAGCTCAATCCCGCGGCTGGAGATCGAAGGGGTAGTCTTGACCATGTTCGATGGGCGGACCAGCCTGGCCGCCCAGGTCAAGGCCGAGGTGCAGGGGCACCTGGGCGGTCAGGTCATGCACGACGATCATTCCCCGGAACATCCGGATCACCGAGGCGCCGAGCCACGGCAGGCCGATCATGCTCTACGATCTGCGCTCCCCAGGCTCTGCGGCCTACCTCGAGCTCGACGAAGGAGGTGCTCGCGCATGAACGCTAAGCACTGGTCTGGGGCGCGGTCTAGGGCGCTTCTGCTGCCTCGTCGCCCGCCGTCCTCCCCGGCACCGAGAGTCTGGACGTCAGCGAGGTCCAGGAGCTTGCCCATCGACGGATATCGTCGCCAATCCGAGACAGCCCAGAAAAGCCTTTGATGACAATAGCTTGACGAGATCTAGCGGCAGTCGCTGAGGCGCTCCGGGGTGCTCCAGCCCGTGGTCGTCCGACGCCATGGGCCAGCAGTACCAGATCGTCGTCGGCGAGCGGCGATGGCGGGCTGCCAGCATGGCGGGCTGAGTCACATCCCGGCGGTCGTGCGTGAAGCCACCGATGCCGAGACGCTGGAGCTCGCCCTCGTCGAGAACCTGCTCCGCGAGGACCTCAACCCGATGGAAGAGGCCGAGGCGCTATCAGCGGCTCCTCGCCGAGTTCGACTGGACGCAGGAAGATCTCGCCGAGCGCGTCGGCAAGGACCGCAGCAGCGTCGCCAACTGCCTCCGCCTGCTCAAGCTCCCCGAGCTGATCCAGGACGATCTTCGCGCCGGGCGCCTGACCATGGGCCACGCGCGCGCGCTTCTCGCGCTCGACTCCCCTGCCGACCAGCTCAAGCTGCGCTCGGAGATCCTCGCCCACTCCTGGTCGGTGCGCGCGACCGAGGCAGGCGTCCAGCGCAAGCAGCGCCATGCTCGCGCGTCGCGCCGGCGCGGCGCTCGGCGGAGCTGACCGCGTCGAGGATTCGCTGCGCGAGAGCGCTCGCCACGCGCGTGCGGCTGGTCGGCAGCGAGCGCGCCGGCCGCATCGAGATCGCCTACACCTCCGCGCGAAGACCTCGAGCGCCTGACCGAGCTCGATCACCGCTCGCGCGCGGTAGTCGCGTACACTCGGCGTCATGGCCGAGCGCATCGTCGTCGGGCTGCGCGGAGGCGTCGATTCCTCCGTCGCGGCCGCGCTCCTCGTCGAGCAGGGCTTCGACGTCGTCGGCATCACGCTGCGCGTCTGGCCGTGGCAGCCGTCGCGAGGACGCGGACCCAGCGCTTCGGCAGCTGCTGCTCGCCCGCGACGGTGGACGACGCGCGGCAGGTCGCGCGGCGGCTCGGCATCCCGTACTACCTCCTGCAACAGCGAGGCGGAGTTCGACCGCACGGTGATCGAGCGACTTCGCGCGCGAGTACGAGGCGGGCCGCACGCCCGTGCCGTGCACGGTCGTGCAACCGCGACGTCAAGTTCGGCTCGCTGCTCGATCGGGCGCGCGCGTGGGACGCCGGCGGCGGTGGCCACCGGCCACTACGCGCGCATCACGCGCGATGCGGCGACGGGCCGTCATCTTCTCTGGCGCGGGCGCGACGCGCAGAAGGACCAGTCGGATTTTCTCTGGCCGCTCTCGCAGTCGCAGCTCGGCCGCCGCGCGCTTTCCCGTGGGCGGGCCTCACGAAGGCCGGAGGTGCGCGCAGACGCCCGCGACGCTCGGACTCGCTCACCGCCGACAAGCCGGAGAGCCAGGAGATCTGCTTCATCCCGGACGATGACTATCGCGGGCTTCTCTGCGCCGGCGCATCCCGCAGGCCTTCAGGCCGGGGCCGATCGTCGACGGAAGCGGGCGCGGTGCTCGGCCAGCCATGACGGGCTCGCGGACTTCACGGTCGGCCAGCGCCGCGGGCTCGGGCCTGGCGACCGGGCCGCACGCTCTACGTCACCGCGCTCGACCCCGGCGCGCAACGCCGTGGTGCGTCGGCGAGGCCGACGAGGTCGAGGTCGGACCGGCTCGTAGCCGAGCAGGTCAACTGGATCGCCGATCGACAGGCTCGAGGGCCCGCTCGACGTCGACGGCCCAGATTCGCCACCGCCACGAGCCCGCGCCGGCGACCGTCCGCGCCGGATGCGGGCAGGGGGCATCGCGAGGTTCGGTTCGAGACGCCCCAGCGGGCGCCGACGCCCGGCCAGTCCGTCGTTTTCTACCGACGGACGACCTCGTCGTCGGCGCGGCGGCGTCATCGCGGAGCCGGAGCGCCGGATGCCGCTTGACAGTTTTCCCGTCCGCGTGATACACGTTTAGCGTTTGTCCCTTATTTCACAACGCGTCTACGCAGCCGGAGAACTCACGATGCGTCGTCGCCTCGGGCTACCGCGTCCTCCTGGCCGTGCTCGTCTGCTGGTCCTGCCCCCGGCTGGCTTGCCGCCGGCGGAGAAGAGAGCGGGCTCATCAGCCTCGACAAGTCCCTGATCATCCAGGCGGTCAACTTCCTCGTCCTGCTGTTCCTCCTGCTGACCAAGCTCCTCTACCGGCCGCTCGTGGCCAAGATGGAACGAGCGCACCCAGGCCATCCAGAAGTCGCTCGACGAGGCGCAGGCGGCGCGCGCCGAGGCCGCAGAAGGCAGCGCGACGAGCACGCGGCGAAGATCCAGGCCGCGCTATGCCGAGGCGCAGGCCATCCGCGCCACCGCGCTCAAGGACGCGGCCGACGAGCAGCGGCGCCTGGTCGATGCCGCGCGCGGCCGAGGCCGGCGCGCCTCGTGCGAGCCGCGCAGGCAGGAGATGGCGCAGGACGTCCGCCGCGCCCGCCAGCAGCTCCGGCGGAAGTGGCCGACCTCGCCGATCGCAGGTCGCCGAGCGGCTCATCAAGAAGAGCCTCAACGACGCCGACCACCGCCGCGATCGTGCGACGACGCCATCGCGCGCGCATCGGGTCAGAAGAACTGAAGCTCCACGCGCGCCGCAGGAAGCGCGACGGCCCGCCGCGTACGCCAAGGCGCTCCTCGCGGCGGCGCGCGAAGGCTGGCAGCAGCGAGGCCGCGCGGCCGCGAGCTCGACGCGCTTCCGCCGACGTCTCCGCAGGCAGACCGGCAGGCCGTCGACGTGCTCGCCCGGCCGTGGATCAAGCCGGCGGAGCGCCGAGCGGTCGCGCGCGGAGGTCGCCAAGCGCGGCCGGCTGCGGCAAGCTCGTCCAGGATTTCGTCGGGCCTCGTCGCCGCGCGCGGGCGCGCATCGACCACCTGCGCGAGCATGGCGGCCAGCCTATCGCGACGCTCGTCGACGAGCGAGCCGGGCCGCGGTCCGGCGCCAGGTGCGCACCGCGGCGCGTGGCATTGACCGATGACGAGAAGCGCCAGCTCGCCGCGCGGTCTCGGCCAGGCGAGCTGGGCAAGCAGGTCATCCTCGAGGAGACCGTGGATCCGATCGCTCCTGGGCGGCTTCGTCGCCCAGGTCGGCAGCTCTCATCCTCGACGGCAGTCTCGACGGGCAGCTCGGCGCGCATGCGCGAGCGCCTGGCGAGGGGATAGGCATGATCAAGGCGGAAGAGATCAGCGAGATCATCAAGCGCCAGCTCCAGGGCTACGAGGCCGAGATCGACCTCCAGGAGGCCGGCCGCGTCATCGAGGTCGGCGACGGCATCGCGCGCATCTACGGGCTCGAGAAGCGCGCATGGCCGGCGAGCTGCTGGAGTTCCCGGCGACGTCGTTCGGCCTCGTGCTCAACCTCGAGGCGGACAACGTCGGCGCCGTGCTGCCTCGGCGACGACACGCTGATCAAGGAAGGCGATCACCGTCACGCGCACGACGCGCATCGCCGCAGGTGCCGGTCGGCGAGGCGCTCGATCGGCCGCGTGGTCAACGCGCTCGGCCAGCCGGTCGACGGCAAGGGCCCGATCGCCACCACGGAGTTCCGGCCGATCGAGCGCTACGCGCCGGGCGTGGTGCGACCGCCGGTCGGTCAAGGAGCCGCTCCAGACCGGGCCTCAAGGCCATCGACGCCATGATCCCGATCGGGCGCGGCCAGCGCGAGCTCATCATCGGCGACCGCGGCACCGGCAAGACCGCCATCGGCGTCGACACGATCATCAACCAGAAGGGCAGGGCGTCTTCTGCTTCTACGTCGCCATCGGCCAGAAGCGCTCGACGGTGGCCCAGGTCGTCAAGGTGCTCGAGGACACGGGCGCCATGGCCTTCACCACGGTCGTCGTCGCCTCCGCGTCGGAGTCGGCGCCGCTGCAGTACCTGGCGCCGTACGCCGGCTGCGCCATGGCGGAGTTCTTCCGCGACTCGGGCCGCCACGCGCTCTGCATCTACGACGACCTCTCCAAGCACGCCACCGCGTACCGCCAGCTCTCGCTGCTCCTCCGCCGGCCGCCGGGCCGCGAGGCGTATCCGGGCGACGTCTTCTACCTCCACTCGCGGCTGCTCGAGCGCGCGGCCAAGCTCAACGACGAGCTGCGGCGGCGGCTCGCTCACCGCGCTGCCGATCATCGAGACGCAGCTCGGCGACGTCTCGGCCTACATCCCGACCAACGTCATCTCGATCACCGACGGCCAGATCTACCTCGAGTCGGACCTCTTCTACTCCGGCATCCGGCCGGCGGTCAACGTCGGCCTCTCGGTCTCGCGCGTCGGCGGCTCGGCGCAGATCAAGGCGATGCGCCAGATCGCGGGCAAGCTCCGCCTCGACCTCGCCCAGTACCGCGAGCTGGCGGCCTTCGCCCAGTTCGGCTCCGACCTCGACAAGGCCACGCCAGGCCCAGCTGGCGCGCGGCCAGCGCGATGGTCGAGCTCCTCAAGCAGGGCCAGTACGCGCCGCTGCCGGTCGAGAAGCAGATCGCGATCATCTTCGCCGGCAGCCAGGGTCTGCTCGACGATCTGCCGGTCGGATCAGGTGCGGGCCTTCGAGGAGTTCCTCTATCCGCTACCTCGAGCGCAGCACGCGCAGCTCCTCGCCGAGATCGCGAACAAGAAAGGAGCTGACCGGACGAGCTCCGCGACGCGCTGACCAAGGCCGTCAACGAGGCCAAGGCCGAGTTCATCGCCGCGCGGGGCATCAAGGCCGCGTAGGGCGCCCCGACGCATGGCGACGCTCCGGGACATCCAGCGGCGGATCCGCTCCGTCCAGTCGACGCAGAAGATCACGCAAGGCCATGAAGCTCGTGGCCGCGGCCAAGCTCCGCCGCGCCCAGGAGCGCATCCTCGCGCGCGCGGCCGTACGCGCACGAAGATGGTCGAGCTGCTCGGCGAGCCTCGGCGGCGCAGGCCGGCGACGAGCGCCAGCCGCTGCTCGCCCGGCGCGACGACGGGGCGCAAGCGCCTCGTGATCATCACCGCGGACAAGGGGCCGTGCGGCGCCTTCAACTCGAACATCCTGCGCGCGTCGCTCGCGCTTCCTCCGCGAGCGCGGGCGAGACGTCGACGTGACGCTGGTGGTGGTGGGCAAGAAGGCCCGCGACTTCTACCGCCGCCGGCAGTGGACGGTCAAGTCGCGAGATGCTGGGCTTCTTCGACCGGCTGGCCTACTCGCACGCGCAGGAGCTCGCGGGCGAGCCTCATGCAGGACTACCTCGCCGGCGAGGTGGACGAGGTCCACCTCATGTACAACGAGTTCCGCTCGGTCGCCGTGCAGCACCGGTACCGGCAGCAGCTCCTGCCCATCGAGGCCGAAGACGCCGCCGGCAGGCGCGACGGGCGACCGGCAGGAGGACTATCATCTACGAGCCCGAGCCCTGAGGCCATCCTCGCCGCGCTCCTGCCGCGTCACGTGACGACCCAGGTGTACCGCGCGCTGATGGAGTCGGTGGCCGGGCGAGTACGGCGCGCGCATGACGGCGATGGAAGTCGGCCACCAAGAACGCGCAAGGAGATGATCGACGTCCTGACCATCCAGTACAACAAGGCGCGCCAGGAGCGCATCACCAAGGAGCTCCTGGACATCGTCGGCGGCGCCGAAGCCCTGCCGCCAGGCCTAGCATCGACAGCTGTCGAGCAGGCAGCATGGCACACAGAGCTAGGAACACGCAATGAGCCAAGGCAAGATCGTCCAGGTCATCGGCCCCGTGGTGGACGTGGAGTTCGAGCCGGGCAAGCTGCCCGCCATCTACAACGCGCTCGAGGTGCCGGGCGCGGGCAGCACCGGACGTCTTCGCCTACTCGGCCAAGCTCGTGCTCGAGGTGGCCCAGCACCTCGGCGAGAGCCAGGTGCGCACGGTCGGCCATGGCGGCGACCGACGGGCTCACCCGCGGCATGCCGGTCAACGACACCGGCGCAGCCCGATCACGATCCCGGTGGGCAAGGAGACGCTCGGCCGCATCATCAACATCACCGGGCGAGGCCGGTCGACAAGGCGGGGCCGCTCGACGGTGACCAAGACGCTGTCCGATCCACCGGCCCGGCGCCGGCGCTTCGACCAGCAGTCGACCAAGGTCGAGATGTTCGAGACCGGCATCAAGGTCGTCGACCTGCTCGAGCCCTACGCCAAGGGCGGCAAGATCGGCCTGTTCGGCGGCGCCGGCGTCGGCAAGACCGTGCTCATCCAGGAGCTGATCAACAACATCGCCAAGCAGCACGGCGGCATCTCGGTCGTTCGCCGGGGTGGGCGAGCGCACGCGCGAGGGCAACGACCTCTACCACGAGATGAAGGAGTCGGGCGTCATCGACGAAGACGGCGCTCGATCTTCGGCCAGATGACCGAGCCGCCGGGCGCGCGCCTGCGCGTCGGCCTCACCGGCGCTCACCATGCGCCGAGTACTTCCGCGACGAGGAGGGCAGGACGTGCTCCTCTTCATCGACAACATCTTCCGCTTCACGCCAGGCCGGCTCCGAGGTCTCCGCGCTGCTCGGGCCGCATGCCGTCGCGCCGTCGGCTACCAGCCGACGCTCGGCGACCGAGATGGGCGCGCTGCAGGAGCGCATCACGTCGACGAAGAAGGGCTCGATCACGTCGGTGCAGGCGATCTACGTGCCGGCCGACGACATCACCGACCCGGCGCCGGCCACGGCGTTCGCGCACCTCGACGCCACCACCGTGCTCTCGCGCCAGATCACCGAGCTGGGCATCTACCCGGCGGTGGACCCGCTCGCCTCGACCTCGCGCATCCTCGACCCGCGCGATCGTCGGCGCAGGAGCACTACGACGTCGCGCGCGCGGTGCAGCAGATCGCTGCAGCGCTACAAGGACCTGCAGGACATCATCGCCATCCTCGGCATGGAGGAGCTGTCCGGACGAGGACAAGCTCATCGTGGCGCGCGCCCGCAAGATCCAGCGCTTCCTGTCGCAGCCGTTCATCGTGGCCGAGGCTGTTCACCGGCCAGCCGGGCCGCTACGTCAAGCCTCGCCGACACGATCCAGCGGCTTCAAGGAGATCGTCGAGGGCAAGCACGACGACCTGCCCGAGCAGGCCTTCTACATGGTCGGCGGCATCGAGGAAGTCGCAGGAGAAGGCCGGCGAAGATGCGCGAGGCCAAATAGTGCAGTTCGAGCTGGCCACGCCGACCCGGCATGCTCGTGTCCGCGCGAGGTGGACGAGGTGGTGGCGCCCGGGCACGCGAGGGCTACTGTCGGCGTGCTCGCCCGGCCAGCGCGCCGGCGCGTCTCACGACACTCGGCAGCGGCGAGGGTGATCATCGCACCGGCCAGCGCGAGCACCACCTGGCAGTGGCGGGTGGCTTCGCCGAAGTAAGAGCCGAGCGCGTGATCATAGCAATACGTAACTGAAATCGAAGCGACAA
>ERZ1370068.4261-contig-3344_pt1 | contig 28677 bp, 34 predicted proteins | sample MGYA00561227_ERZ1370068 | MGnify/ENA primary metagenome ERZ1370068 (study PRJEB38410, sample SAMEA6850437) | metagenome | study: Metagenomic assessment of the ecological functions of the soil: analysis of the soil microbiota associated with the...
ATTGTACTTCGTTCAGTTACGTATTGCTGTGTACGTCAGGATGGGCAGGAAAGGTCGAAAACTCCCGAATGAATTTTGTCCGGAATGCGGCACTACCGTCTATTGGGAGGCCGATCGGTTCCCCTCAGTATTTCGGTATCGCGGTCGGCGCACTACGCCGATCCCTTCCGCTCCCCCACCGTGCAAATTCCGTCTGGGAACGAACACGGCACCCTTGAGGTTCGATTTCGGCGACGATTTGGATCGTTTCCCGAGGGACTGCCGGCTGTCCCCGCTGATCGTTAAACCAAACCTCGCGCCATCGCCTCGCCCGTTCTATCCTGGCCTGATGTTGGCAGCGGGGAGATTGTATCGGCCACCTGTCTCGATCTCAGCGCTGGTGGCATCGGCGGTCACGTCTGTTGGCTGACTCAAAAGTCCATCATGCGAGCGCAAGATTCGAAAGGTCGGCGTTCCCGACCTTTGCACCCACATCCAGCGAACCGCTTGGCGTAGGCCCGTCCGAGGGACGCTGTTGCTCAAGGGCCGCGCACCCTCAGAGACACGAGCGACCGAGACCGCGAGAACTCTGGGGAAACCTTGCGACTGGCATCTACCGTCGCAGCACGTGCTGCTGTATGGAAAGATCGAGCACTTTTCCACGGTTCCCGAAAAGGGGCCTCGGACCCGTGGCCACCGAAATCTTTTAGCCTCCCGTGTTCCCCCGACACCCCAGGGTAAAGCCATTTCGTCGAATGTGGGGCGATATTAGGTCCTCATTTTCGCGCAGCGGGCCGCAGTTTGCTGCGCCCAGAACGTGGTCAATTGTGCTACCATCGTCAGACAGTGGGTAAAGAGCGCCCCGATATAGGACGCCAGCCGGTTCTCTAAGGCGGCCCTCGCCGGTGCGGACATCAATGGGTCGCTTTTCGCAGGACTGAAGCCGCCCGAGGCCGACGCTATCCCAGTGATCAGCTATCAGGCGCGGAGCTATAACGTGTTCGACGAGCAGACCAAGGACGCGGCGGTATGACCGCGCTGCGCGGAAGCTGCCTGTGCGGCGGGGTGCGCTTCGAGATTGACGGCGCCCTGATGCGATCCTCGCATTGCCATTGCCGGCAGTGCCAGAAGGCGCATGGCGCGCCATTCCGCACGCGGGCGCGGGTCGCCGCCGCCGATTTCCGCTTTCTCGCCGGCGAGGAGCTTGTCTCGTTCTACGAGTCGACGCCGGGCACGCATCGCGGCTTCTGTGAAGTGTGCGGCGCGCCGGTGCTGGTGAAATTCGACGAACACTCGCGCAGCGCGCAGACCGACCCGGCGCCGTGGCGCTCTATGGCGTCGCGCTGGCGACGCTCGACGACGATCCCGGCGTCCGCCCCGACGCGCACGCGTTTATCGTCGACAAGGCGCCGTGGTTCACGGTCACCGACGATCTGCCCCAATACCCGGCGCGTATCCCCGGCCAGAACGCTCCCCACAATTCCTGACCGGCCGATCGCACGCGATTGCGGTTCGCGCCGCCACGCTGAGCGTCTGCTGGTCGTTCGGTGAAGGGACCTTCGCCGGGAAGCAGGGAACGGGCGAGACGCGTAGAACAAGATGGGGTAAACCAGTCAGCAGCAACAACTTAGGGAGACATACGATGGCGGACGGGCTGCGGTATCGAATAGCGGCGGGATCGTGCGCGCTGCTGGCCCTGACATGGCCGGCCAGTGCGGCGGAAGGGCCGCCGAAACGCGGCGGCACGCTGACCTATCTGATCCCAGCCGACTCGCCGCCGAGTTTCGACGGGCATCGCGAAGGCACTTTTGCGATGGTGCATGCGACGGCGCCATTTTACAGCACGTTGATCCGAATCAATCCGGTCAACCCGTCGTCGACGACCGATTTCGTCTGCGATCTGTGCACCGGCATGCCGGAACCGGGCGACAGCGGCAAGACCTATGTCTTTGAGCTGCGCAACGGCGTCAAATTCCACGACGGCACACCGCTGACAGCGGCCGACGTCAAGGCAAGTTGGGACCACATCATTTCGCCGCCGGAAGGCGTGCTGAGCGTCAGGCAGAGCTTCTTTATGATGGTCGACTCGGTCGAAGCGCCCGACCCGAAAACCGTCGTGTTCCGCCTCAAATTCGCGACAACCGTGTTTCTACCGGCGCTCGCGGACCCGCGTAATTTCATCTACAAAAAGACCACCCTTGAAAAGGACCCACGCTGGTACGAGAAGAACGTCGAAGGGTCGGGGCCCTTCAAATTCGCCTCCTACGAGACCGGTCAGTCGATCAACGGGGTGCGCAACCCCGATTATTACCACCCGGGCCTGCCCTATCTCGACGGGTTCAAAGGCATTTTCACCGAGAAGCAGGCGACGCGGATTGATGCGTTGCGCAGCGACCGTGCCGCGATCGAATTCCGCGGCCTGCCGCCGGCGGCGCGCGACGAGCTGAAGGCCAATCTCGGCGACAGGATAGCTGTGCAAGAAAGCGATTGGGACTGCGGCAGCTTCGTCGAGGCAAACCACAAGAGGAAGCCGTTTGACGACGTGCGAGTGCGGCGGGCGCTGACCCTGGCAATCGACCGCTGGCACGGCATACCCGCTCTGTCCAAAATTGCCGACGTGCATACCGTCGGCGGCATCGTCTTGCCGGGCGCGCCGCTGGCCGCCACCAAGGACGAGCTGCAGCAGATCGCCGGCTTCTGGCCCAACATCGAGCAATCGCGCGCCGAAGCGAAAAAGCTGCTGAAAGAGGCCGGCGCCGAGGGGCTCAGCTTCGAGCTGCTGAACCGCAACGTCGATCAGCCCTATAAATATGTCGGCACTTGGCTGGTCGACGAATGGCAGAAAATCGGCGTCAAGGTGACGCAACGGGTGGCGCCCACCGGCCCCTGGCTCGAAGCAATGCGGCGCGGCGATTTCGAGGTCGTCTCGGCGGCCAACTGCCACGGAATACCTAACCCGGTGCTCGACGTACAGCGCTACCTTCCCGGCTCGGTCTTCAGCGGCAATTACGCCCAGTTCGAAGATCCAGACGAGGTGGCGCTCTACGAAAAGATGCTGCACGAGACGGACCCCGCCCGGCAGCGCGCGCTGATGCGAGAATTCGAGAGATATGTCCTCGATACCCAGGCGCACGCGATGTGGATCGCCTATTGGTATCGCGCCGTGCCGTACCGGTCTTATGTAAAGGGCTGGAAGATCAGCCCAAGCCATTTCATCAACCAGGATCTAGCGACCATCTGGCTGGATAAGTGAGTATGCGAGCCGACCGATAATGTTCGTCACCCCCGCGCAAGCGGGCGGCGAGAGGAAGTGACGCGCATTTGCCCTTTCATTCCCGCGTTTGCAGGAATGGCAAGAAGCTACTGTGGCCGCTCCCGTGCGCGGATCGCGGCAACCGACGGCCAAGCTCAGCAGCGGCGGACGAGCACGCGCGCCCGTGCCGCCACCCTCGGGCTGACAACGGAGAACCCGCGTTCGCCGGCTGGCAGAGCCCAAGCGGAACCCGTTCCGCCGCGTCATCATCACGGTATCTTCGCGATGATGTACCGGTTGTAGAATTCTCGATTTAAGCGGACGAACTCGCCTTCATTGCAGCATGCCCATATCGCGCGCCGCGTGCTCGAGATCGGAAAGTGGCTGGCATTAGGTGGGACGCTGCCGGTGCCGGTGTCGATGCACCGCGTGAAGGTGTCCGAGCGGTGCCCGCCGTCACCGGCCGCTATGTGCGCGTGACCGTTGGCGGCGTGATTTATCAGATCTATAGGGAGGCGCTGGAAGCCGGGCAGGACGTGGTGTGCATGCACACCGCCGGCGCTGACACAACTCGGTTGGTTAGTGCAGGATCATCGAGGGCCTGCGCGGGGGTTACGATTGGGCGTCAAGACCGAGACGAACTCTGCGACGAATATTTTAGCGGCGAATCAACTGGGCCGATGCTGAACATCTTGATTGCCGAGGGAACGCCGGCCGTCTGGCAGGCCGAGCGCGCGGGTTTCGGCCTCCCTTCGAACTTTTCGCTGTTCGCCGCGGCGGTTCAGCTGCACCACCCGGACGTCCGCTGTACGCCGCTGAACATCGCCGACGGCGAGGCGTTGCCGTTTGGCACCACGCTTTCGGACTTCGACGGTGTGATGTTCCCTGGCTCGCCGCTCCATATCTATGATCCGGATCCCTGCGTCACGCGCCAGATCGATTTCGCTCGCGCCGCCTTTGCCGCCGGCGTGCCGGTCTGGGGCAGCTGCTGGGGCTTGCAGCTTGCCGTGGTGGCGCTCGGGGGATCGGTCCGGCGCAACCCGCGGGGCCGCGAGCTGCCGATCGCTCGGGCGATTACCGTGACGGACAGCCGGCCGGGCCCACCCGCTTCTCGCCTCCCGTCCCGCCGTTTTCGACGCGCTTTGCTCGCACCTCGACGAGATCGAAACGTTGCCGCCGAACTCGCAGGTCCTGGCGGCGAACGAGGTCTCCGCCGTTCAGGCGATCGCCGTACAAACCTCCGGTCGCGGGGCAGTTTCCACGGCACGCAGTATCACCCCGAGCACACTCTGGCGGTCTCGGCGGCACTCGTTGAGATGAGAGCCGCCGAGCTTGTCGAAGAGGGCTTTGGCACCGAACCGTCCGAGATCGTCGCGATCGCCGCCGATTATCGCGCTCTGGACGCAGAGCCTACCCGCCGCGACCTGATTTGGCGCTATGGGATTGCGAGCGAGATTATGGATCCCGTTCGCCGGACGACCGAGATCGGCAACTGGCTGCGGACCGTCGTCGTGCCGCGTCGGGTCTGAATTTAGCGGCGACGGTTAGCGTCCCGCTCGCCTGGCGGAAAGATCGGCGGTGAACGCGGATCAGCTTCCAGCTCCGCCAGGATCGGCAGCAAGTACTCGGCGAAGCGTTTGGGGTTCTCCGCGAACGGGAAGTGTCCGATGCCTTGCATCGCCTGGAACCGGACGCCGGGGATTTTGGCCGCCGTCGCCTCGGACAATTCCACCGTGCAGGAGTAGTCGTATTCACCAGTCAGCATAAACAGCCGGCACCTGTTGGTATCGATGCGCCCGACGCGTTCCCGGGCATCCCACTCGCCGGAATAGAAGGCGATGTCGCCGAAGAAGACCTGCGGGCCGCCCTGGCCGTAGTGCCATGCGATCTGTTCCACGTATTCGGCGGGGCTTTGCGGGGCGCTGAGGGCGCGTATCCACTCCGGCACGAACTGCGCCTGGTTGACGTGCGGGTGCGCCGCCCAAACGGTCTGGCGCTGGTTGATCTTGTCGCAAGCCTCGCAGGCGATGATGCCGGCGAAGGCATCGGGGTGTCGGTAGGCCAATTCCAGACAGATCTCGCCCGACATCGACGCCCCCAGCGCCACCGGTTTCTGCAGTCCCGCGGCGGCGATGAAGCCCATGATCAGGGCGACGTACAGGTCGGTATTCAGCCGCCAGGAGCCCTGGATCGCGCCTTCCGGCGGCGGCGATTTGCCGTGCCAGGGCAGGTCGAACGATACCAGCCGGTGATGTTCGACGATGCGCGGGTCGGCCATCAGCCCATGAAATTGCCTGCCCGTCGGCGCCGGCGGTGTGCATGCACAGCACGTCCTGCCCGGATCCCGCCGGACTCGCTGTAGATCTGATAGGTGACGCCGCCGACGGTCACCGGCACATAGCGGCCGGTGACTGCGGGCACCGCCCGGGCACCTTCTCTGGGATGCAGCGACACCGGCGCCGGCAGCGCCCGACCCAAGGCCAGCCACTTCCCGACCTCGAGCACTCGCCGCGCGATATGCGGCGTGCTGCATGAAGACGAGTTCGTCGCCTTGAATGGAAAATTCCGGCAACCGGTACATCATCGCGAAGATGCCGTGATGGTGACGCGGCGGAACGGGTTCGAGAAACCGAGCCCATGTCGCCTCGGGCGCCGCCAGGATAAAGGCGGGAGTGCCTGGATCGGCGGCGACCTGTCCTTCGACGAAATTGAAGATCGTCGCGTCACTTCCCGACCTGATCGCAAAACACACGGCCCATGGTCCGGCCCAGGTGGCCAGCACCGCATCTGCGGCGCAAGCCGCTGCGCCAAGCGAGGGCGTTGGGGAAGCGGGTCATTGCGGCTAGATCACTTCCAGTACCACAGGGTTCATTCCTGTACCCCAAGCTCAGGGCGCGGCTAGCGTTTTGCTGATCGAGCCCGGCAGAGGCCTCCACTGTGGTTCCTTTGATTGGTTATGTCGACCGGTTCTCGGCCCGTCCGGGCTGAGACGGTCGCCGTGAAGCGTATCCAGCGAACTCGGCGATCCCTATCGCGCGGACCTCGTCCGCATCATCCACGGCGACGCGCCAACCCGGGCGGGCCGGGTCTTAAATTCGAGGAGGTTCCGGCCTCTTTTGCCCGGAACCTACCGATCCGCGGTTCCAGCCTTTGCATTTAGGGTCATGCGGTCTTGTCGCTTCCCGACAGAGGCGGTCGCGTTCCCCGATCCATGCACGGTCGTTGTGCGCATCCAGCCGTGGGTTCTCGACCATCGACGGCAGACGGTGCTGGCGGTTGAGCACGGCCCGACGCTGTGGGTAATCGCCGATGGCGTCGGCCTGACGCTTCCGTGGCCGCGATCACCGGCTCGCCGCCCCGATGCTGAAGCGGCGCTGGTACGAGTTGCGGATCATCGCGCGAAGACGGCCGGGTGTGGTTACGGCGAGACCGCGTTGCAACGGAGTTGGGGCGTCACGAGACTCCGGCGAAGCGGAATTCGCCGGCTCGGCTCGGATCGCTTGACAAGATGGTCTTTGGCGCCGCCCCCGCTGCGCCGCCGGGCCGCGCGACAACCCGTGCGGCAACTTCTTTCAACGGGCGGATCGAGGATCCTGCGATTCCTAGCCGGTGCGTGGCGTCCGGCGGCACCGCTGGAGCCGGATGATGCAAATTGTGTTTGCCTGGTGGGATTTCTCACAGGAGATCCACAGCGAGCGCATCCGCGACCGCGGCCCGCTCGCGCTCCACGGCACCCTGCGGAACCTCCCAACGCGCGCGGTTCGCGGATCGCGTTGGAATGGGAAGAGATGAACTGGGGCTACCGGCCCCGGCACTATGCCGCGATCCATTTCCATGAAGACGATCTGTACGATTGCGGCTGGGAGACAGATTTCGAGGTGACGGTTTCCGGCGCCATGGCCTCCGGCGTCTATGGCGTGCGTCTGCGCTGCGGCGGCGAGCAGGACATCGTGCCGATCTATGTCTTGCCACCGGCGGGTGTCGCCACTGCGCCGCTCGTTTTCCTTGCCTCGACCTTCACCTATCAGATTTACGGCAACCACCAGCGAGGCAATGTCGACGATGCGTTTCGCGCGCGCGCAGGCCGAATGGGACGCCTATCCGTGGAATGCCCAGGACCACCCGGAATACGGCGCCTCGACCTACAACACGCATCGCGACGGCAGCGGCATCTGCTATTCGAGGTCAACGTCGTCCGCTGCTGACGATGCGGCCGGGATACATCACCTATTTCGACCGGCGCGGGTCCGGCTTGCGGCACTTCCCGGCCGATACCCACCTTCTCGACTGGCTGACGGCAAAGGGCATCGGCTTTGATGTGGTGACCGACCACGACCTTGATCGCGAGGGTGAGGCATTGCTGCGGCCCTACCACGCCGTGGTCACGGGGTCGCACCCGGAATACCACACGCCGAATACGCTTACGGCGTTGCAGGAATACGTCGATAGCGGCGGCCGCCTCGCCTATCTGGGCGGCAACGGGTTCTACTGGCGGATCGCGACCAGCGCCGAGATCCCGGATGTCGTCGAAGTCCGCCGCGCCGAGGGTGGCATCCGGGCCTGGGCGGCCGAGCCCGGCGAGTATTTTCAGGCCCTCGACGGCGGATATGGCGGCTGTGGCGGCGCAATGGCCGGCCGCCGCAAATCCTGTGCGGGGTCGGATTCTCGGCGCAGGGGCTTGTTCGAAGGCTCCTATTACCGCCGCATGCCCGGGGCTGCCGATCCGCGCGCCGCCTGGATCTTCGAGGGTATCGATGACGAGATCCTCGGCGATTTCGGCATGTCGGGCGGCGGGGCGGCCGGCTTCGAACTGGACCGCGCCGATTTCGAGCTCGGCACCCCGGCCGATGCGCTGATCCTGGCGCGCTCCGAAGCCCATCAGAGCCATCACGTCGTGGTGCCCGAGGAATTGCTGACCCATGTCACGACGGTGACAGGCGAGCGGCCGCAGGCATTGATCCGCGCCGACATCGTGTATTTCGAGACGACAGCGGGCGGGGCGGTTTTCTCGGTTGGCTCGATTACGTTTTGCGGCAGCCTTTCGCACAACAATTACCAAAACAACATCTCCAGGATGCTGGAAAACGTTCTGCGGCGGTTCCTTACCAAGTAAACTCGTGCCTCGCATCCGATGCGGCCGCTCGGCTCCGCCGCCTGCCGGGAACATGACACGGACCATTGCGAAGCCGCCGCTGCGCCTTGGCTTTTCACCCGCCTGCTCGATCAGGCGGATGCAGCCGAGCGCTACCGCTTGGCCACCGCGCAGATCGTGCATGCCGAACGCTGCGGCTTTGACTCCGCATGGGTGGCGCAGCACCATTTTCACGAGGACGAAGGCGGCCTGCCGGCGCCGTTCGTGTTTCTCTCCCAGGTCGCTGCCCGGACGACGCGGATCCGCCTGGGGACCGGGATCGTGACGCTGCCGCTCGAGCTGCCGGTCCGGGTGGCGGAGGATGCCGCGGTGCTCGACCTGATGTGTGGCGGTCGCCTGGAGGTCGGGATCGGGCCCGGCGGCAACCTGTCGGCCTACGAGGCCTTCGGCCTGGACAGCACCGAGCGCACGGCGCTGCTGGTACGGCATCATCGCGTGCTGCTCGACGCCTGGGCAGGGCGGGCGCTGCCCGGCGGCGACCGGCTGCTATCCGCCCAATCCTGGCCTGGTGGATCGCGATCTGGCAGGCGACGTTCAACGTGGAAGGCGCCCGGCGGGCCGGTGCGGCGGGGGATGGGCTGATGCTGTCGCGCACGCAGCCGCAGGCCGGCGGAGAGCCGCGCCTGTCGCTGCCCGACATCCAGAACCCGATGATCGACGCCTATCTGCGCTTCCCTGCCGCCGGATCGCGCGCCCCGCATTCTCGCCTCGCGTACCGTGTTCGTCGCGGACGACCGCGCGGAGGCGCTGCGGCTTGCCGAGATCGGTCTCGCGCGGCAGCGGGTCCGCTACGCAGCCATTGGCCGCACGGTCTTTGTCGAAGGCATGTCGGTGCACGATCAGATCGCGGCAATGGACATCCATATCGGCGACCCGGATGACGTGATCGCGTCGTTGCGAGCCGACACGGTACTGGCCCGCGCCACCGACCTGACCGTTCAGTCGCATTCGATCGATCCGCCTCATCCATTCATCCTGCGGTCGATCGAGCTGGTAGCCGAGGTACGGTCGCGCCGGCGCTGGGCTGGATGCGGACCGGCGCGGCGGCCGCGCGACATGGCGTGATTGGAACAGCAGCGGCGGAGGAGGGCGATGCCGGCGGCACGTCACGGATGTCATCGATGCGCTGGCCGGCATCAAGCCCGGCTCCGCGCTGGACGCGGTCCGCAATCGGCGGCCGCAGGCACGCGAGCAGGCGCAGGCCAGCTATCGCGCGCTGTTCGAGCCGGAGATTCTTGCCGGGGTCAGCGCCACAGAGCGCTTCGCGTTGGCCGTGTTCGTCACCGGTCTGCATGGCGATGCGGTGAGCGCGGCGTTCTACGCCGAGCGCCTTGCCGCCGACCGGCGCACTCGCCGGAGGTGCCGGCTGCGATCGACGCCGCGATCGCCGCCGCCACCGGTCAAGGCCCTTATGGCTCGCTACCCTGCCGGGCCGCTGAGCCGCGAGGACACGCCCGGCCCAAGCTATCATGTCGGGCCGGAAGCGCGTCGAATGCTGGGGGCGCGCCTGGCCGCCGCGTTCGATCACGCGCACCTCCTGGTCTTCCATCCGCGCGACGCCGCGCCGGCGAGGCTGCAGGCGCTGCTGGATGCCGGCTGGTCGACCACCGACATCGTGACGCTGTCGCAGATCGTCGCCTTCCTGTCGTTCCAGATCCGGGTGGTCGCCGGGCTGCGCGTCCTGGCCACCGCCTGACAGAGGAGCCTCGATCGTGCCCGACAAGATCGCTCGAACCGCCGCCCCACACGGCTCCCGCTGTCTTCACCCGTGCGCTGCTCGATTGGCGGCCGTGGCTCGAGCCGCTGCGCCGAGGCAAGCCTGACCGAGCGGCAAATGGCAGGCCTGGTCGATGCCGCTCGGGCGAAATCGCCGTATTTCCGGCTGCTCGCTCGCGATCCGGACGCGTTGCGGGCCCGCACGCTGACCGACAAGGACATCTTCTACAACCCGGAAGCAGGCCTGCCGCGGGCGGAGCGCGAGTTGGCGGCTGCGGCGACCTCGCGTTTCAACGGCTGCATCTACTGCGCCTCGGTTCATGCGCGGCACTCGGCGACCTATTCGAAGCGCGCGGATGACGTGCAGCGTCTGCTGGACGAAGGCGTCGCAGCCGATCTCGGCGAGCGCTGGAATGCCATCATCGCTGCCTGCGTCGGCGCTCAGCGCGACGCCGATCGCGTTCGCGATCGGAGCATGTGGAGCGGCTGCGTCGCGCCGGGTCTCGACGATCTGGCGATCGCCGACGTCATCCATGCGGCGGCGTTCTTCAACTGGGCCAATCGGCTGATGTTGTCGCTTGGCGAACCCGTCCTGCCGGCTGAAGGCATAGCAATATGACGCCGCGCCGCTACGGTCCTCTTGCCGGTAGGCTTCACGGCAATCCAGGTGTGGACCGAGAAGAGACCGCGCCACGCCACGGCCGGGGCGGCAAACACCTGGATCACCGCCTCCTGCGTCACGGCGGGGTCGGGAGAGAGGCCGGTCGGATCCCGCCGCGCCTGGTGCCACGGAACGCCGCCCCGCGGGTCGGGCAGGCAGAAGCTGACCAGCACGGGGACAAGGTACAGTCCAAGCAACAGGAACGCGGCACCCCACACGCGATAGACACCTCTTCAGGACAGTGGGATCGTACGCAGCATAGCCGGGTCGTGCGGGGCTGCCGAGCAAGGCCGATGCAATTCCGAGTCGTGACGCTCAACCTGGAACAGGATCATAAGCGCTGGAGCGACCGGCGTCCGCTGATCAGCGCTGAGATAGCCGGTTTGCGGCCGGACGTCATCGCCTTGAACGAAGTCTGTGTGCCGCTGCAGACCGCGAGATTGCTGCGCGACTCCGCAATCGCCGCGACCGGCATTCCGTACAAGCTGGTCCAGCAAACTCGCGTCAATGGGCTGTCAAAGGTCGAAGGCGAGGCTTTACTGACCCGGTTTGCGATCGTCGAAACCGGCAATCTCGATTATCAGGCCCGCGACATCGTCGCGCTGGTCGCCCGCGTCGTGATCGAGGAGAGGCCGGTCGATTTCTATGTGACCCACCTCTATATGTCGCGCGGCGACGATTCCCTGCGGCTCTTTCAGGTGCAGCAGCTTCTGCAATGGATCGACAGCCGGGCGGACGGCACGCCGGCGATCGTGTGCGGCGACTTCAACGCCACCCTCGACGCCTCTTCGGCCGGGCTGATGGCCACCCGATTTCGCCCGACCCAGACCATGCCGACGGCCTTCACCCCGCTCGCCGATCGGAACGGCGCGGTCTCGCATCCTTACTGGCCGCGGATGGACCGTTGCATCGATTACATCTGGATTTCCGACGGCATCGAGACCCTCGCCAGCGAGGTCTGTTTCAATCGCCCGAGCCCGGACGATCCGTCGCTGTGGCCGTCCGACCACGCAGGTGTCTGGGCCGACCTGCGGATATGAGAAAGTGTTTCCCGAATTTCGCCTGGGGTTATGGAGTGACGCGATGACGTTGCCGCAGCCGATGCCATTCTTTTCCGCCGCTGCGAATTTCGCCGCCGGCAATGACACGCCGCGCGAATTTCTCGAACGCTGCCTTTCGCACGTCGAGGAGTTCGAACCCGCCGTCGGAGCGTTCGTCTGCCACGATATCGCCGCCGCACGCGCAGCCGCCGACCGCTCGGCGGCACGCTGGCGCGACGGCCGGCCGTTGTCGCCGATCGACGGCATGCCGCTCGGCATCAGGACATCATCGAGACCGCCGACATGCCGACCGAACAAGGCTCGCCCCTGTTTGTCGGCTGCCGCACCGGTCGCGACGCCGCCAGCGTCGCGGCGTTGCGCGAGGCCGGCGCGGTGATCCTCGGCAAGGTCGTGACGACGGAGTTCGCCGCGACCGAGCCGCGCGGCACCCGCAATCCCTGGGACCGGGAGCGCACCCCGGGCGGGTCGAGCAGCGGCTCCGCCGCGGCCGTTGCCTGCGGCATGGTGCCGGCGGCGCTCGGGACGCAGGTCGTCGGCTCGATCCTGCGGCCCGCGAGCTTCTGCGGCTGCGTCGGCTTCAAGCCGAGCGTTGGCCGGATCAATCGCGGCGGCAGCTACGATTACTTCAGCCAGAGCTGTACCGGCGTGCTCGCCGCCTCGCTCGAAGACGCCTGGCTCGTCGCGGTCAACATCACCGCGCGCGCCGGCGGCGATCCGGGCTATCCCGGTTTGCAGGGCCCTGCCGAACCGCCTCCGCCGCGGCGACCTCGCGCGCTGGCGGTGCTGCAGACTTCCGGATGGGAGGAGGCCGCGCCCGAGGCCCGCGCCGCCTTCGAGGCGGCGGCGGCGCGGCTCGCCGCAGCCGGCATCGCGCTCGCCGACCGTCATGCCGATCCGGTCATCGAAGAGGTCGAGGGGGCGATTGCGGACTCGGCGCAGCTCACCCGCACCATCAACGCCTGGGAAGGGCGCTGGCCGCTCAACACCTATCGCGACCGCGACGCCACCAAGCTCAGCCGGTCGGCACTCGAACGCCTCGCGATGGCGGAGGCCATGACCTTGACCGAGTATGGCGCCGCGATCACCGTCCGGCAGCGCAACCGCGAGACCCACGCTCGCCTTGCGGCGCGCTACGATGCCGCGATTATCCTCGCCGCCCCGGGAGCCGCTCCGGTCGGGCTCGGCTCGACCGGCAACCCGGTCTTCAACGTGCCTGCTTCCATGCTCGGTATTCCGGCCGTGTCGCTACCGCTGCTCTCGATCGACGGCCTGCCGCTGGGGCTGCAGATCGCCGGTTTTGTCGGTGAGGACGCCTCGCTGTTCGCGGTGGCGGCCGCGATCCGCGATCTGCTGGGCGCAGCGGCTTAGGTTTCCGCAATTTTCTTCGGAGGCATCGATGCGCTTCGGGTGGCTCACCCTGTCACTGTCGCCTTCGCCGGAAGAGGACGCCGATCGCATCGACCAGCAGATCGAGCAGGTGCGCTTTGCCGAACGGCTCGGGTTCGGCGATGTCTGGCTGACCGAGCATTATTTCACCGGCGAGAGCGTCTACAACGACGCGCTGCTGTTCGCCTCGGCTGTCGCGATGCGCACCGAGAGGATCCGGATCGGCTTCGCCGTCGTGCAGCTGCCCTTCCACCACCCGGTGCGGCTCGCCGTCCAGCTTGCGCTGCTCGACAATCTGAGCAGGGGCCGGATCGATGTCGGAGTGGGCAAGGGCACGATTTACAACGAGTACGAATTTGTCGGGCATGGGTTGCGCAGCGACGACAGCCGCGAGCGCATGGAGGAGGCGATCGATATCATCGGCCGCCTGTGGGGCGGTGGCCCCGTCACCTACAGTGGCAAGTATTTCCAGGTGCAGGTGCCGCAATTGCGGCCGCGCCCGGTGCAGCGCCCCCACCTGCCGCTTTGGCGCGGCGTGATCTCGCCGTCGTCGTTCAGCGAATGCGGCCGGCTCGGCGTGCCGATCCTGACGGCGCGCCTGCCGGTCGCACGGATCAAGGAGCGATGGGCGGCTTACGGGTGGGGCTGGATGCCGGCGGGCATGACGCGGCGACCAAAGCACGCCTGCTGGCGCAGAGTGCGCTGTGGCGCAACGTTTATGTCGCCGAATCCAATGCGCAGGCGGAGGACGAGCTATCGGCTCTGCTGCTGCAGACCCGCGCCCACATGATGCATGTCCGCGCCGCGTACAACCCGGCCGATTTCACGATCGACCCGGCGATGCTGAACCCCTGGGCCGATCCCGTGGTCGGCGACGACGAGGCGGTCAAATACGTGCTCGCCACCGGGTCGCTCTACGGCTCGCCGGCGCGGGTGCGTGACCAGGTCGCCGAGTTGCGCGATGCCGGCGTGCAGCACCTGTTGTGCCAGACCGGCTTCGGCGACATGAGCCACGACCAGAACCTCGCCTCGATGCGCCGCTTTGGCGAGGAGGTGATGCCGGCATTCCGAACCTGAGGCGGTAGCTACCAGCGATAGACCTTCTGCAGCGTGCCGCCCATGAGCTTCGACCGATCGCTGTCGGACAGACGATCGGTGTTGCGAAACGGTGCGACGCCTTGCTCGTAGGTCAGCATGCCGCTGGTCCGCGTCCAATCCGTACCCCACATGCAGCGATCGATCCCGAACGCGTCGATGATCCGCAGCACCGGGTCCCAGATGTCGTCATAGGGAAAGGCTTCGCGGGAGAGAGTGCAGGCGCCGCTGATCTTGACCCGGACATTCGGGTAGGCCGCGAGCGCAAGCAGCTTCGGCAGATCGGCCCACGGCGCCGCCAAGGGCGGCGGCTCGTTGGGTTGCAGCAGACCGAGATGGTCGATGACAATGACGGTGTCCGGGTTTCGCCGCACCGCCTCGGTGCCGTCATCCAGGCGCCCCCAGCACAGGAAATTGACCGGCAAGCCATGTCGCCCGGCGGCGGCGAGCGCCCGGTTGAGGCGCGGGTCGGTAGGATCGGAAATCTGCTCTTCCCGCAACATCAGCCTGACCCCGACTGCTCCCTTCGTTTTGGCCCAGTCCGCCAGGACGTCATCCACCGCGGGATTGGCGGGATCGATCGGCTTAACGACCCGGAATCGCTCCGGATACTTGGCATAGACCTCGAGCGCATAGCTCGGGTCGTAGCGGTAGAGGTTGAAGGTGGAGACGATGATCGCGGCATCGACGCCGACCGCGTCCATGGCCGCTAGCATTTCCTCGCCGGTCGCCGATGCCGGGCCGTGCAGGTGTCCGGCCCAGGGCCGAGCCGGGATGGTTGCGTTCGTAGGCGTGTACCTGGACGTCGATTACCGCCATCGTTCGATCCTTTGTTATCAGGCAGCAAGCAGCGGCGGCGTCCCGAGCCGGTCGGCCCCGACGCCTAACACTCGCTCGGCCGCCAGCGCGATCGTGAGCAGCTTCTCCTCGGCGCGGGCAGGCGCGGTCAACTGCAGCCCGACCGGCATGCCGGCCCGGTCGCGCCCGACCGGCATCGTGATCGCGCAGAGGCCGAGATAGTTGACCCAGGCCGTGTTGCGGACGATGCGGCGATTGACCCGGAGATGGCTGTCGGCGTCGGCGACCTCCGACATCAGCGGCGGGGTCAGGCACAGCGTCGGTGAGGCAATGACATCGACAGTATCGAGCCGCGCCGCCGCCGCCCGCGCGAGATCGGCAAGCCGGGCAACACGCGCCAAGTAATCGCGCGCGCTCAGGCTCTCGGCGTTGCGCACAGCCGGTGCGATCACCGGGTCGAGCTGATCGAGCCACTCCGGCAGCTCCCGATCGAGGAAACTGCGCAGCTCGATCGCGCTGAGGCCGCCGGCGAGAAACACGTCGTACGCCGCCTCCGCCTCCGGCAGCGTGAAATCGCGCGCGACGGCGCCGGCGCGAACAAGCGCGTCAACGGCTTCCTGCACTGTTTCGGCAATTCCCGGATCGCAGTCGCGCCACAGGAACGGATCGCCGACGCCGATGCGAATTCCGGTCAGATCGCGCGCGCCTGCTCGCGCGATCAACGCGGACGGATCGATGCCGGCGGGATCGAGCGCGGCAAAGCCGTAGGCCAGGTCGCAGACGCTGCGCGCCAGCAGCCCCGGCGTGTCGAACGTAAAGGACAGCGGCACGACGCCTCCGGTGGACCAGCGCCCGATCGTGACCTTCAGCCCGGCATTGCCGGTCATTGCAGGCCGGGATGCGCACCGAGCCCGCCGTGTCGCTGCCGAACGCGAGCACAGCCGAGCCTTCCAGCAGGCTGACACCGGCGCCGCTCGACGAGCCGCCGACCGAGCGATGCGCCGCCGCATCCCACGGGTTGTACGGCGCCCCGTGGTGGCTGTTCTGCCCGGTGCCGCCAAACGCGAACTCGACCATGTGGGTCTTGCCCATGATGACACCGAGCTGGCGGCGCAGCGTCGCGACCAGCGGCCCGTCCTGCTCCCAGGGATCCGCCGGCAGGCGCCGGCTCGACCCGGCGAAGCAGGGATACCCGGCAGCGGCGAACAGGTCCTTGATCGAGACCGGCAGTCCCTGCAGCGGCCCGGCCGACACCCCGGCGGCGAATGCAGCGTCGGCCGCCTCGGCGACGGCGCGGGCCTGTTCGCGGCGCCCAGAACGAATAGGCGTGCAGGCGCTCGCCAAAGCGCTCGTGCCGGGCAATGGCTGCTTCGACCAGTTCCCGAGCGCTCGCCCGCCTGTCGCGCAAATCGCGCGCGATCTCGATCAGCGGACGGGAGAGCGGATCGCCCGGCATGATCATCTCCTCTCAAATACCCTGGGCCAGGAGGGCTTTCCCCGGCGAGGGCGATGCACTCGATCTCGACGCCGTTGCCGTTGCTGAGCTGCAAGGCGCAGGTGGTGCGGGCCGGCGGGTCGACCGGGAAGAACTCGCGCCAGACCCGGTTCATCTCGTCGTAATCGCCGGCTGTCGGCGAGCACGACGGTCATCTTGACGATGCGGTCGAGGCCGGACCCGGCGGATTCTGAGCATGTGCGCCATGTTGCGCAGCGTCTGCCGGATCTGCTCGGCGATCGGGCCGAGATTGCGCCCGCCGGTGACCGGGTCCACCGGCCCCATCCCGGACAGGAAGATGTAGTCGCCGACCCGAATGCCCGGCGAATGCGGCAGGTTGGCGTTGCGCGAGACGTTGAGCTTCGGGTTTACCGGCTCGATCACGCTGCGGGCAAGGCGCTTCGGTCATCGGATCAGCCCCGTTGCTCAAGCCAGCGCGACGCATTCGATCTCGACCTTGTGGCCGCCGATGAGCCTGGCGCCGCAGACCGTCCGGGCGGGCGGATCGGTCGGGAAGAACTCGCGATAGACCGAGTTCATGTTCTCGTACTCCAGCATCGAATAGATCAGCACATTGACCTTGACCACCTTGGCGAGCGAGGAGCCGGCGGCTTCCAGCAATTCGCCCATGTTGGTCAGGATCTGCCGCGTCTCGGCGGCCACCGTGCCGTGCGCCGGCTCGCCGGTCGTCGGATCGGTCGCCGCCATGCCGGACAGAAAGACGAACTCGCCGCGCCCGTATCGGCCGGCGAAAGCGGCAGGTGATTCCGGGCCGCTCGACCGTCGGCTGCCAGGTTCGATCACCTGTCGGGAATATGTCATCGCCGCCGGCTGACGCGTTTCCGCCGCGGCGATGACGTCGAGCATGACCCTGAAGCCGGCCTCGATCTGCACGCTCATCACGGTGCGGGCCGGCGGCGCATTCGGGACATACTGTCGGTAGAGGCGGTTGAGCACGTCGTACTCGATGCGGTCGTAGATCATCGCGTGCACCTGCACGAGACGGTCGAGGGACGACCCCGTCGACTCCAGCAGCAGTTTCAGATTCTCGAAGATGCGCCGCGCCTCGCTGGTCACCGTGCCGTGCTGGCGCTCGCCGCTCTGCGGGTCGATCGCCACCATGCCGGAGCAGAAGACCATCCCGCCGGCCCGGATCGCCGGGCTCTGGTGATGGCCGTATTCCCGGCGAAGATCGAGGCCGGGCACCGGGGTAGGAATGACCTCGCGCATGCAACCTCCCGAAGATGGCCGCGAAGTGAACCTACTGCCGCGCGCTCTGCCGATAAAACGGCGCATGCTGATCGGGGTCGAAGTAATTGGCATAGAATGCCCGCACATGCGGCAGCAATGACTTGGAGAGGCGGCGGCGTTCGACCTCGTCGTCGGAGAGCGCCCGTTGCAGGTCCTCGTGCAACGCTCGCAACGCGCCGTCGCGATCGACCTTGGTGAACTTGCCGTCGTGATAGATGACGTCGCCGTCGCAGATGACGGTGCGCACGCCGCTGGTCTTGGCGCGCTGCAGGACCGCGTCGAGCAGCGGCGTCTCGGCGTCGAGATAGGGATAGCTGATCGCGCGCCAATCGATCAGGACGATGTCGGCAGCCCGGCCCACCTCGAGCGCGCCGATCGTCTCGGCAAAGGCGTGGTTGCGGCGCCGCCCGAGGTCGCCATGCGGAACACCTGCGCCGGTGTCGGTACTTCGTCGTCCATGCCGGGCACGCGATGCGCGCGCAGCACCATCCGCATCTCCTGCAGCATGTCGCGGTCGTCGTTGATGCCCGCCTCGTCGATCCCGATCGCGGTGGTGATGCCGGCGGCCTCGAGCTTGTTGAGCGCGGCGACACCCGAGCGCAGCCGGAAATTCGATGAGCAATTGTGACAGACGCAGGTTCCGGTTTCCGCCAGCCGATCGATGTCCCGCTCGTTGAGCCAGACGCCGTGGCCGAGCGTCATCTGCGGCCCGAGCAGACCGAAGCGGTCGATGTACTCCACCGCCGTGCCGCCGCCGCGCCGGCGGGCGTATTCCTTCTGGTACGCCGTCTCCAAGCAGGTGCATGTGCAGCGGCACGCCGTATTTGCGCGAGCAATCGGCGAGCCGCGTCAGCGCCTCGTCGGAGCACCAATGCAGGTTGGCCGGAGCGAGCTGCACCTTGACCCGGCGCGCATCGCGGTAGCGGCCGTAAAGCCCTTCGAACAGCGCGATGTCGTCATCGAGCGTCAATTGAAAACGCTCGAACCATCGCTGCATCGGGCCGCGCAGCTCGGACGGCAGGCTGGCGATGAAGTCCTCGTCCCGCTGGTAGACCAGCCGGTTCTGGTCGCGCACCGCGTACGAGTAGGAGACGCGCATCCCGACATCCTGGTAGGCGCGGATCGCCTCGTCGCAACCCCGGTCCACCTGATCGAGTTTTCCGGGGATACGGCCGTGCAGATGCTGGACCGTCGTGACACCCGACGCGATCATCTCGAACGCCGAATAGAGCGTGTCGAGGTAAAGGTTGACGTTCCGCATCACCATGCGGGTGACGAACCACAATTCGAGCGGCATGTCCGGCGAGCCGAGCTGCACCGGCGTCAATCCGATATGGTGGTGGCCGTTGACAAACCCCGGCAACATCACCTCGTTGCCGCTGCCAATCACCGCGACATTCGGGTGTCTCGCGGCTGAGGTCCTGGTAGGTGCCGATCTCGACGATTGCGCCGTCTTCCTGCAGCACGGCGCCGTCCGTGATCTCGTTCCAGCGGTGGCGGTCGATCGCATGCGTCACCATGGCGCGACTGCGGATCAGAGATGCGGACATGTCGAGCCTCCTCAGGGAAATTGCGCAAGCCAGTGGTTGGCAATGTCGACCCGCCGCGCGATCCAGGCGTCGCCTCGGTTGGCGATATGCCGAAGGATCCTGTCGAGGGCGCCGATGCGGCCGGGCCGCCCGATCATCCGCAGGTGCAGCCCGATCGACATCATTTTCGGCGCGTGCGCCCCTCGCGATGCAACCAGTCGAAGGCGTCGATCACATAGGCGGCGAAATCGGCGGCGCCGCTGAACCGGTTGGTGTGGAAGAACTGCATGTCGTTGGTGTCGAACGCGTACGGCAGCACCAGGTGCCGCTTGTCTCCGACCTGCACGAAATATGGCAGGTCGTCGTTGTAGGCGTCGCTGTCGTAGAGGAAGCCGCCTTCCTCGACCAACAGGCGTCGCGTGTTGACCGAGCCGGGCGATCGCGTGTGCCAGCCGACCGGCCGTGTGCCGGTCACGGCCTTTATCGCCGCCACGGTGCGCGCGATGCGGTCGCGTTCCTCGGCCTCATCCAGATCGGCGTGCCCTTCCCATCGCCAGCCATGGGCCGAAACCTCGTGGCCGCGGCGCACCGCATCCTGCGCCAGCAGCGGCAGCCGCTCGACGGCGCGGCCGCTCGAACTCACCGTCGCCGGTGCGCCATGCTGGCCGAGCACCTCCATGATCCGCCACCAGCCGGCACGCGAACCGTATTCGAAATGGCTGTCGATCGCCGGATCGGGCCGGCCGGCGAGGCGCTGCTCGATTTCGTACACGGCCTCATTCTCGGGATCCCCGTCGGTAATCGAAAACTCCGCGCCCTCCTCGAAATTGACGACGATGGACACCGCCACCCGGGCTCCGCCCGGCCAGTGCGGATCGGGCGGAGAGCCGGCGTACCCGAGCAGATCGCGAGTTCTGGTCCCTGCTTGGCGGAGATTGCGGCATTCAATATTCCTCACTCGGTGCCCGATGGATTATCGCTCACCGGCGGCTGAAAACTACACCGACGGGGGCCAGTCACGGCAGAACGAGCCGCGGTATCGCTACCGGGCAGGTCTATGCCGGCTATTTTTGCATAGGCGCCGCACCCGCAAGGCCCAGGAACCCGGCCGATGACAAAAGAAATCCGCCTCAACGCGTTCGACATGAACTGCGTCGGCCATATCCAGCACGGCATGTGGACTCATCCGCGCGATCGCTCGACCGAGTACAACACGATCCAATACTGGCAGGATTTGGCGCGCCTGGCGGAACGCGGCAAGTTCGACGGAATCTTCCTGGCCGACATCGTCGGCGTCTACGACGTCTACCGCGGCGGCCCGGCGCCGTCGATCGTCGACGCCGTGCAGATCCCGGTCAACGACCCGATGATGGTCGTGCCTGTCATGGCGGCGGTCACCGAACACATCGGTTTCGGCGTCACCGCCAATCTGACCTACGAACCGCCCTATCTGTTCGCCCGCCGCATGTCGACGCTGGACCACCTGACCGGCGGCCGGGTCGGCTGGAACATCGTGACCGGCTATCTCGACAGCGCGGCGCGCGGCATGGGGCTGGCGGCCCAGCCCGACCACGACGGGCGGTACGACGCCGCCGACGAATACATGTCGGTCGTCTACCAGTTGTGGGAGGCGAGCTGGGAAGACGGCGCCGTGCGGCGCGACAAGTCCAACCGTATTTTCGCCGATCCCGCCAAGATCCATCGCGTGCGGCATCACGGGCCGACACTATCAGGTGGACGCCATTCACCTGGCCGAGCCGTCGCCGCAGCGGACGCCGGTGCTGTATCAGGCCGGCTCTTCGACCCGCGGCCGCGAGTTCGCCGCGACGCACGCCGAGTGCGTCTTCGTCTTCGGGGCCGACAAGCGCATCACCCGCGATCTCGTCGCCGACATCCGCGGCCGCGCTGCGGCGCACGGGCGCGACCCGCAGCGACATCCTGATTTTCTACAACCGCGCCGCCGTCGTCGGCCGCACGCGGCGCGAGGCCGAGGAGAAGTATCGGGAATACCACGAACACGCCAGCATCGAGGGCGCGCTGGCGCATTTCTCGAGCTCTACCGGTCTCGACTTCTCGCGCTACGAGCCGGACGAGCCGATCCGTTACGTGAAGAACGACGCGATCAACTCGGCGGTCGAGACGCTGACGACACTGAGCGCCGAGCCGTGGACGTTGCGGCGAATAGTCAGCCGGATGGGGCTGGGCAGCCGCAATCCGGCGATCGTCGGTTCGGCCGAGGAGGTCGCCGACGATCTGATCGCCTGGGTCGAGGAAACCGATATCGACGGCTTCAATCTCAGCCGCATCGTGACCCCCGAGGGCCTCGAGGACTTCGTCGATCTGGTCGTGCCGATCCTGCAGGAGCGCGGCGTCTACAAGCGCGACTACCGGCCCGGCACCTTGCGCGAGAAGTTGTTCGCCGGCTCGCCGCTGCTGCCGCCGAGCCACCCGGCCGCCGCGCACCGCCGGCCGCCTGGCAACGGTCAGTGAGAGCCATCCAGCTGGCGCAACAGGGCGATCGGCTAAGTAGCTCGGCGCCCATCTCCACGGACACACCTGACTTTTGGCCGGTGCCGGCCTCCGGAAAGTGGGCCGCAATTGCTGGCTCAGTGACGGACGGCAGTGATGCTGTTCCAGTCGAAAGATGGCGTGCGGCCTGCTACCGGCAGGATGCCGCGGCTACGGATGTAGGGATGCACGGGCCGGATTGGCGCGTCGAGCCACAGCCGCAACAAGTGACGACGCGCGTCCTCCGGCGCGTCGCCGTCGTCGAAAGCGGTGCGTGCATGCAGGATCGTGTAGTTGTTGATGAAATACGCTTCGCCCGGCTGAAGCGTGAATTCGAGCATGAGTTCCGGCCGCTTCGTCACCGCCTCGAACGTGTCAATGACGGCGCGTTCCGCCGGGCCCATCGGCCGCCCGGCCGCTGCCTCACCTGCCTCGATGTAGGAGCGCACATAGCGCGCCGATACCTTGCCTTCGACATTCGAATACACCGGGATGCGATAAGGCGTGTAAGGCAGTTCGCCCGGCTGCTCCTCGCCGCGCCGGTGGCGGACATAGCCGCGGTAGAGCGCCGCGAGCACGTCGGGGTGCTCCGCCAGCAGCGCATTGTGCACCGAAATGGCGCTGGTCAGCCGTGACACGCCGCCGCCCGCCTGCGCGTTGCGCAGGCACAAGAGACCAACCAGGTCGCACGAATCCGTGTGCGGCGACAATTCCTGCTTGTTGCGGTAGGCGCGCGCCCCCGGGTCCTCTCGGCTGAAATCCTTGACGTGCCCGAGCCGGTCGCCCATGACGCTCTGCGACAGGCCGCGTCCGAGATGCGTGCCGATGCCCCAGAAAATCAAGCCGAGATCGTCTTTCGAGTAATCCTCGATGGGCAGCCGGCGCAGCAGCACGAAGCCGCGCCCGTCCTCGACCTGCCGGCGGATTTCCTCGACGACTGGGCGCAGCGAGGGCACCTCGAAATGCTCGCGCTGCAACCCGTCGAGGCCGATCCCAGCCGCTTTGATGCGCCGCATGGCAGCAGCGATGTCGCGCAGCTGCGCCGCGTCGAGGTCGACCGAGTAATCCGCCGGCGAGCGGAAATCGGCGACCGTCCAGGCGCTCGGATGCCGGATCGGCGCGGCAAAGACCGGGGTCGCCGGCGTGTCGCTGTCTTGCGCTGTGCGCGCCTCAAGGATTGCCGTCATTGTTCCGGCCTCCCGCTGTTTCGCCGAATGTGTACGGCCGAAACGACTCCTGTTCAACCCGGCCGCGGCCGCCCGCCACGGCGAATTCGACACGGAGCCGCCTGCGCAGGTGATCCGCGAACGCCGCTGGCAACCAGTTCCCGTTGGGACGCTTAGCGACCATTGGTGGGCTCGTCAGTCGACCTTCGCCGAGACGCACGGAAATGAGTGGGAAGCGCCGATAGCGGCCATAGAAGCTTGGAAGTTGACAGGCGACAGCCGCACCGTTAGCCGTGGCGAACTTGCAGGCTTGGCGTGAAGCGGACTTTAAATTGGGTTTGAGGACATCTGAGCCAGTCGGTTTGTCGTAATCTACGCGATCAGATGAAACCGCAGGATTTCCGTGCATCCATGGAAGAATTCGCCCGGCTGATCACCCCACTGCCGCCGATGCGGATGCGGCCGTAGCGGGCGGGATTCAATCCCGCGCGCGGCGGCGGAATTGCAGGCACAGCAATTCGGCGCCGACAGGGCCTGAGGCGCCGGCAAAGGCGGGATCCTCCGGGCCGACGAAGATGCAGGAATTGGCCGGCAACGGATCGCCGCCATCGACCGCGGCGTCGCCCGCCAGCACCAGCCAGAATTGGCCACCGCCGGCGCTCGGCGCGCGCCCGGCAATCGCGGTGCAAGGCGGTATCCGGTAGCGCCAGCCCGCCAGCCCATCTTCCGCTTCGAGAACCGGGCGGCAGGAAATGGCCGTCGCCTCACACAGCTCGCCGAGAAGCGCCGCCGGCATCGCCTCGGTGGTGAGTTCCCAGTGCTGGTGGCGGTCGCGGGCCGCATTAAGCACCTCCCGCTCGGCCGGCATATACCGGGCGCCGGGGTCCCAGCGGTTGCGCAGGGTGAACCACCAGATGCCCGACTTCCCGGCGACGATCGGTCCATAGGCCGAGTAGGCGTCGGTGTAATGCACCGCGCCGTCGCTGAATTCATGGTCGCCGAGCATGCCGCGACCGGCAACGACCACCTGGAATTGGTCGGCTTGGTGGAAGTGCGGCCGGGTGACGGCGCCCGGACCCTTCTCGACCAGGAAGGCCATCGGGTGCAGCGCATCGTCGGCCGGCGGCTTCTCGTCCGGCGGCAAGGTGTAGCGGTTGGCGCCGATATAGGCGGTGTTCCAGCCGGTCGACGTCTGGCGTCGGCGGGTGCTGCGGGCGAGGATGCTGTCGGCGGTCAGGACCACGGCGTACTCCGTTATTGCTGTCGGCGGCAGGCGCAGCGGCGCGTCACGATGCGCTGCCACACCCCGTCCCAGACCATTGCTTGAGCACTTCTCATTGAATCAGCTATGTCAGCTTGACGCAACGGCGTACGAACCAATCCATCCGGCTCTTGCCACTGCGCGCATTGTTCTGGCATGGCGCATGTCGATTTCCAGCCAAGCAGGCGCCGCGGTCTCGCGGAATGTCGCCTTGGGCAATGCCCGCATTCGTTGAAGGCCGCGTTAGCGGCGGGCTCAGCGCCGACTGCAGTCGTTCGCGAGAATTCGCAGCTCAGCTAAAAGTTGAATATAACTCCGTGATCCGAATCCGCTCGCCGATGTCTATTAGAGCATCCGCTCGTCGGGGCCGATCAGGTTCCACGGCGTCTCGCCGAGGATGGCGCGCCGGCAATTCTGCACAGCGCGCCGGAGGTATTCGTCACGCCATGCCCCGCCCCCGCCGAATTGTGCGGCGAGCCGATGACGTTCGGGAGGTCGAGAAACGGGTGACCCATCGCGAAGCGGCCGTGCCGCACCGGCTCCACCCACCACGCGTCGATGCCGGCGAAAAAGTGCGGATGGGCGACAAGATGCGCGTAGAGCGCTCCCTCATCGATGATCTCGCCACGCGCGACGTTAATCAGGATCGCGTTCTCCTTCATCAGGTCCAGTTCGCGCGCGCCGATCAATCCCTCGGTGGCGGTCGTCAGCGCGGCGCTGATGACGAGGACATCGGCGACGCGCAACATCTCGTCGAGGAGGTCGGCCGTCGCGATCCAGTCGGTCGGCTCGTCGCTCGCGCCGCGGCGGTTGATTGCGTGAATTTTCATCCCGAAGGCGCGCATCAGCCGCGCCGTCGCGACGCCGACATTGCCGAAGCCGAGGATGCCGCAGACGCCGCCGCGCAGCATCCGGTTGGCGCTGCGCTGGTTGAATTCGCCGCGCTTGAGGTTGGCGTGCTCGATGAACAGGCGCTTCGCCGCAGCCAGCGCCAGCGCGACGATGTGCTCCGACATCGGTTCGGCCCTCCGCCCTTATTGGCGGCAACCGGCAATTCCCGCGGCAGGTCGCGGGTCGGCACCCAATCGACGCCGGCGGCGGTGAACTGCAATAGCCGAGCATTGCGGATCAGCGGGATCTCGTCGGGCCGCAGTTCCTTCGACGTGTCGTGGGACAGCACCGCCCCAGCACGCCCGAGCGCGTGGGCTCGGTCGGCCGGCGCCAGATCGACGAGATAGATCGCCTCGGCGGTCCCGCCCAGTTCTTCCGCGACGATCGCCCGGCTGCGCCCCGTCAGCGGATAGGTCACCACCAGCGGCCCTGCACTCATTCACCAAACTCCATTCTGATCCATCTGCAGTATAGGATTTTCGCTAAGATTGCCTGACGCGATCCAGTGCGTTCGCTGCCTGGCAGAGATCTTTCCCGCCGCCGCGGCTATAGCGCCGTCTTCGGCTGCCTCCTCGCCGGCGAGATGATCGAATAACCGACAAAGATCCCCCAGAAGACCACGCGGCCAAGCGTGATCGGCCGCCCTGGGTTCGGTCACCGCCGGACTGCTGCGCGCCGGGCGGCAGGTGGTCCTCGCCCGCGACGCCCGTCTAAACCGCCCCGACAGCCGGGAAACGAAACGCAATCGCCCGCTGGGCACGAACGGCGTGAAGGCGTCCTGCCGAGATGGCCCTGTTCGATTGGTTCGGCTTTGACCGAAGATTCGCGATTGCGTGAGGTACTCGGTACTCGCGCTCGTCAAATAAACTCAACATTGTGCGCAGGCGGGAGTCCGGCCAGCCGAAATGACGCGCCGCGTGCCCGTTGTCAGCAGCGACAAGCGTCGCGGCGGATACCGCTCTTCATGCCCCGAACCAGCCGGATGCGGACCGCCGGACAATTACTGGTTCAGGGTCGGGCCGCAGATCTGACCGACCGCCGCGGCGCGGTGTCAATGGATGTTCGCCCAGGTGCGCGATGCCATCGCGAGCTACCCTTATCAATACCCGTCCCTGGCCCGGGCCCGCCGCCAATACGTTCCTCATACATCGCCCGGCAAGTCCCCGACCTGGCGATCCAGCCGTCGAAATACGGTCGGCGAAGTTTCCTGCCGGGCGGTCAGCGTCGCCCTGGCACCGAGCGGGTCTGGATTTCAGGTCTTGCCTCACGGCCTGATCGGCATCCTCTCTCGCCGCTGGCGAGGGTCTCGAAGCTGAACCTGCTGCGCCTCAGTCTTGGAGTCGACCCGGGTCAGGCCGGCCCCTGTAGCTGCCGGCCCCCGTCAGGCTCGGGATGGCGGGCCTATAAACGGCAGCCGCCGCTCGCTTTGGTTGCTGCGCCAGGAAATGCTGCACGATCTCCCAGGCGGTGGCGGGCCAGACACCGGCATGCGAGCAGATGTATTCGAGCGCGGCATCCAGCGCGCCGATCCGATGCGGCTGGCCGGTGACGAACGGGTGGACCGCGATCGCCATGACGCGGGGATCGTTTCGCCCTCACGGTAGAGCGTGTCGAACTGGCGCCGCAGCATCGCCTCGAATTCGGGAACCGACACCTTCATCTCGAAATAGGCCGGCACGTCGTTGGTCTGCACCGAATAGGGCAGCGACACCAGCGGCGGGTTGCCGATCTCGAACAGGTACGGCTGGTCGTCGTTGACCCAGTCGCAGACATAGCGGATGCCGGCTTCGGCGAGGTAGTCGAGCGTGTTCCAGGTTTCGGCCAGGCCGGCGCCGAGCCAGCCGACCGGCCGCTTGCCGGAAGCCGCCTCGATGCGGTCGATTGTCGCCCGCACCGCGTCGCGTTCCTCCGCTCCGTCCATCTCGGTCAGCCGCAGCGCGTTGGTCTGGTTGTGGCCGATCAGCTCCCAGCCGAGCCGGCCGGCTTCCTCGATGATCTCCGGATGATGGTCGCAAACCTCGCTGTTGAGCGCGGCGCTGGCGCGGATGCCATAGCGGGTCAGAACTTCCATGATCCGCCAGATGCCGACGCGGTTGCCATAGTCACGCACCGCCCAGTTGCGCACGTTCGGGATCTTGGCGTGATCGCGCGGCACCCGCTCGTTGAGGTTGCCCGGCATCACGTCGTCGAGGCCGAAGAATTCGATATTAGGATTGACCCACAGCGCGACCCGCGCGCTGTCCGGCCAGATCAGCTTGGGGCGGCGAGTGATCGGCACATAGGCGAGAGGACCGTAGCGGCGCGGCGTCATGTCGAAGACGGCGGCTATTCTGCCGCCGCCATCATCCGCAGCTCTTCCGCCGCGGACAGGATCGGCAGCCCCTCGATCGGCCGTGGAGGGCCGGCCGTCGACACCGACGAGCGGCTGCCCGACCAGCGTGATCCGGTAGAGCTGGCGATCGAAATCGGACTGGAAGATGTCGGTCGGCGCGAGGTGCGAGGTCGAGCGGTTGTCCCAGAACGCGATGTCGCCTGCGTTCCACTTGAAGCGCACCGTGTATTCCGGGCGCGTCACGTGCTCCCAGATCAGTTCGAGCAGCTTCTGGCCTTCGCGCGGCGTCAGCCCGACGATCGACTTGATGTAGGATGGGCTGGCGAACAGCACGCGCTCGCCGGTCTCGGCATGCACCGTCACCAGCGGATGCTCGCTGGCCAGAGGCGCGGCGCTTGATGCGCTCGTTGTATTGGCTGCCCGGCTTGGGGTTCTCGCGCGCGCACGTATTTGTGGACGCGCGCGCAGCCCGTCGACAAACCCGCGCATCGTCGGCGACAGCCCGCTGATAGGCGGCGACGAGATTGGTCCAGAACGTGTCGCCGCCATAGGGCGGGATCGTCACGCCGCGCAGGATCGAGGCGCAGGGCGGGTTGACCGCCGCGGTGATGTCGGTGTGCCAGCCGGACCACGGCGTCACCATCATCGCTTCGCGATTCTCGTTGGCGGTGCGGTTCTTGGCGACCGAGTAGATCTCGGGATAGCCCTCGACATGGCCGAACACGGCATGGCCGATCGTCGGCTCGCCGAACTGGCGCGCCATCGCGACGTGCTGCGCATGATCGAGATGCTGGCCGCGGAAGAACACGACCTTCCATTTCAGGAAGGCGTCACGCACCTCCTTCAATTGCTCGCGGCGGCAGGGGCTTGCTGAGATCGACGCCGCGGATTTCCGCGCCGATGTGCAGCGTCAGCGGGACAACCTCGACATAGCTGTATTCGTGCCGGTGCTTTGCTGTGGTGACGATGCCATCTGTTCCCTCCGCCCAATATTCGATGCCGCACGGTCAGGCCGCCGCGCTGCCCGGTGATCTGTCGTACCAGGATCTCATTGCCCTGACTCGCGCGATCGCCGTCCGGCGCGACACCCTCGGGTTCCGGAGCACTCATTCGCGGTCCCCTCGTTGGAGCAATACGTAACTG